>Ga0102929_1000522_pt1 | contig 22460 bp, 21 predicted proteins | sample SalPonR1_B_D2_MG_FD_78510 | JGI IMG/M metagenome (GOLD analysis project Ga0102929, IMG submission 78510) | Salt pond soil microbial communities from South San Francisco under conditions of wetland restoration - Salt Pond MetaG R1_B_D2_MG | ecosystem: Environmental > Aquatic > Marine > Intertidal... | reverse complement strand
TATTATAGTTAGTGAACTTATAGCTTGGGTTACTATTGCTGGTAATCCAACTGCATATATTTCTTTTACAATATTTTTATTAAATCTATATTTTTTAATATTTATATTTACCAAGTGCTCTTTATACTTTATTACGTAAATGGCATATATAAATGCAATAAATTGGGCCAATACAGTTGCTATCGCAGCTCCTGCTACTTCAAGTTTAGGGAAACCAAATAGTCCAAATATTAATATTGGATCCATAATAATATTTAATATGGCACCCAAAAGCATAAATATCATAGGATGAATCATATCCCCTGTAGCTTGAAGTATCTTCTCAAAACCCATTACTAATATTACAAATATTGAACCTGTAGTTACCAGTCTTAGGTAAATTATACCGTTTGATAATATGTATCCATCAGTTGTAAAATGGCCTATAAATATATTGCCAAAAATCATACCAAAAGAAGCAAAAACTATATAATTTATTAGCTGTAAATATACCCCATTGTTGGCTGCAATATCTGCTTTAAGTTGATTTTTTTCTCCAAGCTTTCTAGCTATCACAGAATTTATTCCGACACCAGTTCCAACACCAAAGGCTACTAGCATAAGCTGCACTGGTAATACTAATGTAACTGCAACCAATGCATCCTCTCCTAAGTAGGAAACAAAAATACTGTCAACAATGCTGTATATTGCGTTAATAAACATTGAAAGCATGGCGGGCCATGACATTCCTAATATTAATCTGTTAATTGGGGCAATCCCCATCTTGTTTTCTGTCATTATTTCTCCAAAAAAAATATTGGGCAAACCTATAAGCCGGGTTCTGTATTTGACAATCATCCGTCTCGAACTACCATCGCTGGCAGCCTCTAGCGACATACCTATCGGGCAACAACGGGTCGCTGTCTTTATGCCCTATTTTGTCTTGCTCCGGATGGGGTTTACACGGCCGTTATGTTACCATAACGCCGGTGAGCTCTTACCTCACCATTTCAACCTTACCACGCGCCCAAAGGCCGTTCGGCGGTATGTTTCTGTTGCACTTTCCCTATAGTTACCTACGCCAGACGTTATCTGGCATCCTTACCCTATGGAGCCCGGACTTTCCTCATGTAGTATTCTACACGCGATTGTCTGGTTTACCCAATCATTAAACTGTTATTACTTCATATGGATCCATATTTTCAATGAATTCATATATAGGAGTGTATTCTCCAATTAAATCAAGTTCATTTAAAAGCTGTTCATAAAAGTTATTTATAAAGAATTTTTCTGTTCCATAATGACCTAAATCAATTATGTTTTTACCTTCGATTTTTGCATTCATGGCTTGGTGATATTTTACATCACCAGTTATGAATACATCAAATTTACTATCATTAATGAATTCCCCACCACTACCAGTGCAAATGCCTACCTTTTTAATATATTTACTTGAATCACCTATAAATCTAATTGCACTTAATGGTATTTCCAGTTCCTCTGATGAGATTTTTATTAAAGAAGATAACGGCAATTTATCTCTTAACTCTCCCGTTAATATAAAATCACTGTACTGTTTAATATTTATTAAGCCTAACATTTTTGCCAAATAATCATTATTACCACTACATATTTTGTCAAAAGGTGTATGAAGTGAATAAACTGAAATATCATTTTTTATCAGTTTAGTTATTATTTTACCATATCCTGTTGTAACTTCTATGGAGTTAATATGATTAAACATTAAAGGATGGTGAGTTACTATTAAATTAGCTTTTTTTAAAATAGCTTCTTCAATCACCTCATCTGTTATATCAAGGGATACGAGTATTCCTGAAATTTCAGCATTTTCACTTATTACTTGAAATCCGCTATTATCCCATTCCTCTTGAATATCAAGGGGAGCGATCTTATTGGCAACGGTTTCAAACTCTACAATCTTCATAAAATCACCTTCTCCAAAAAATATTTTAAATAATTAAGCCTATATTCATATTTTTTAAATAGTTTTAAATCAATATCACTACTTTTTTTTAGGTTTTCCAAAACCACATTAGTCTTATCAATCTTTCCATTTAAAAAATCTATCAAAATATCTTTATCATTATCACACAAAGTTATTGGAACCTCCAACTCAATGGATTCTTTATCCAAACCTTTTATATCAACTAAAGGCATACCTTTTACTGCAACAATTATTTCTGGTATATATTTATTTTCTCTAACAATAATATCATTGGTTATATTGTATCCATTATTATATAACCAATATCTCAGCTCTCCACTATGATTCCTAGGTTGCAAAATCAATTTTGGAAAAGAGCTTGTTTTCATAGTTTCATTTGATAAAATATCAACTATTAATCTGCCTCCAATGCCAGCAATAATAACATCATCTACTTCCCCGTAGTCCAATGTTTTTAAGCCATCACCCATTCTACAATCTATTATTATATCATTGTTTTCATAGTTATCAATATTTTTTTTCCCTTTTAATAAGGAATATTCACTTATATCAGATAGTATTATATACGGTGACTTTTCTTCTTCTATTAGTTTTACTGCTATAAATCCATGGTCACTACCTATATCAGCAACCATTTCTCCAGGCCTTATAAATTCATAAATAACATTTAATCTATCGCTTAATTTCATCTATTACTCCAAGTAATCCTTTAGCTTTTTACTTCTACTAGGATGTCTTAATTTTCTCAAAGCTTTGGCTTCAATCTGACGTATTCTTTCCCTGGTTACATCAAATTCTTTACCAACTTCTTCTAAAGTTCTAGGTCTCCCATCTTCAAGACCAAATCTTAAAGTTAATACCTTTTTTTCTCTTTCAGTTAATGTATCCAATACTTCAATTAACTGCTCTTTAAGCATTGAAAAAGCTGCTGCATCTGCCGGAGCTGGGACGTCTTCATCAGGTATGAAATCACCCAAGTGACTATCTTCCTCTTCACCAATTGGAGTTTCTAAAGATACTGGGTCTTGGGATATTTTTTGTATTTCTCTAACCTTTTCAACACTTATACCCATTTCAAGTGCTATTTCTTCAGGACTAGGTTCTCTACCATATTCTTGTAGCAATTGTCTAGATACTCTTACAAGTTTATTGATGGTTTCTACCATATGCACAGGTATTCTAATTGTTCTAGCCTGGTCCGCAATTGACCTTGTTATAGCTTGTCTAATCCACCAAGTCGCATATGTTGAAAATTTATACCCTTTTCTATAATCAAATTTATCTACAGCTTTAATAAGTCCTAAATTTCCTTCTTGAATAAGGTCTAAAAAGAGCATCCCTCTTCCCACATATCTTTTGGCTATACTAACAACAAGTCTCAAATTACACTCACATAATCGACCCTTGGCTTCTTCATCGCCATTTTCCATTCTAATGGCTAGGTTTCTCTCCTCTTCACCTGTCAAAAGAGCAACCTTTCCAATTTCCTTAAGATACATCCTTACAGGATCATCAATAGCTACGCCTTTAGGAATTGTGGCCTCTATATCAATATCATCTTTATCTTCAATTTCTTCAAGTTCACTGGGATGAGGTTCCCTATTCTCTACAACTGAAATTGATTTTTCCATCAGAATGCGGAAAGCTTCTTCCATGTCATTCTTATCAAGCTGCAATTCAGAAAGATATAAGCTGATTTCTGCAAAAGTTAATTCATTGTTCTTCTTTCTTGCATCTGCTTCCAAATCAGCTATATACCTATTCCTCATTTCTAAGGTTTTTTGTTTCTTATCCTCATTCAAATTAACATCTTTCATTTTTTTGTTCATTGCTCATTAACTCCTAAATTTCCTAACTTTTTCACTAACTTCCATAAGTTCCTTTGTTAATTTTTGAACCTTTTCATCGTCTATTTCTTCTTCTGCTAAAGCAAGTAAATCAATTATATCTGCTTCTCGCCTCTTATATTCCATATATTTACTTGTATCAATACATTGTTTATAAAAATCATCTTCCTCAGAACCAACTAATATATTATCTACTATTTTTTTTAATACAATTTCTTCATCCATGTCAAAATTTTTTATGAATTCTTTAAAATCAATTACTTGGGACTGGCTATATTTTTCTTTTATAACTTCGGCCACATGTTTTCCAATCTCCGAATTGAAATTAAATTTATCTTCTTGTAATTTACCCAAGTATACAGGATTTGAAACTAATAACCTTATCAAATTTTTCTCAACCACTGGTATATTGACTTCTGTGTTGTCATTTCTATTTCTTGAAACTTTATTAATATTTGTTTCATCTTTGCCATTAAGCTCCATAACTATTGCTTGTCTAGAAATATTTAAATCTTCACTAAGTTTAGTTATATATATATCCCTTTCCACAGGTCTTAATTTAAGTAATATTGGAACTACACTTTTAACATATTCTAGTATGCTCAGCCTATCATTTAAATTATATTTACTTTTATTAATATCTAACATAAAATCAGTGGCAGGTAATGCTTCCTTTACCAACCTTTCAAAGGATTCTTTACCTTTCTTTTTTACAAAATCATCGGGATCTTTTTCCCCTGGAATTCTTAGAATCTTAGCCCTTCCACCAGTTTCTCTAATTACTTCTATACCCCTTATAGCCGCACTGATTCCAGCACTATCAGAATCATATGATAAAACAATATCCTTGCTGTATCTTTCAATTAATCTTGCTTGGTTCTCAGTCAAAGCAGTTCCTAAGGATGCAGCCACATTCTTTACCCCATATTGATATAGAGAAACCAAATCCATGTAACCTTCCACAATAATAACTTGATCCTTTTGATTTATGTCACTTTTGGTAAAATTAAGACCATAAAGATTGTTCTTTTTTTTAAAAACCGAACTTTCAGCAGAATTAAGGTACTTGGGCATTCCTTCACCTATTATTCTTCCACCAAACCCTATGACCTTACCCATAGTATTAAATATTGGAAAAATGACTCTGTCTCTATATTTATCATAAGTCCTTTCACCTTTTTGGGATATTAAACCCAAATCCAGTAGTTCCTTTTCCTTTACATCATTTTTTAGCATGTATTCTTTAAGTGAATTCCATTCTCCATCGGCATAACCTATCCCAAACTTCTTCAAGGTATTGTCGCTGATGCCCCGATTTTTCATATATGAATAACCAGGGTTTTTTTGACTTGTAAACGAATCATAATAAAACCTAGCAGCAATTCTATTAATTTCATAATATCTTTCCAAATTCTCATTCTTTTTAAAACTGCTTTTTTCCAATCTAACATTATATTCTTCTGCTAACTTTTCAACGGCTTCGCCAAAATTTAGGTTGTAATATTTCATTACAAATTCAATTACATCCCCTTTGGCACCACATCCAAAACAGTTAAATATTTGCTTTGATTCAGAAACAATAAAAGAAGGCGTTTTTTCGTTATGGAACGGACAAACACCCTTGAAATTACTTCCTGCTTTGTAAAGGGGCACAACTCTACCTATTACATCAACAATGTTTATTTTTGATTTTAATTCATCAATCACATTGTTATTGTAAGCCATAATATACCTCCCCTTTTCTCATATTATAATATTCAACGTATATATTAATTTTCCTTTATTTTCCTTTATTTTATTTATTTCCATGCTTTAGGTACAAAAAGTTCTGTGTATAGAGATACAGCATATCTATCAGTCATTCCTGATATATAATCTTTAACAGCGACCTTTGTTCCATCTATTTGGGCTATATTTTGATATACTAAAGGCAACTCGTCGGGATGGTTTACATAATAGTTATATAGGGAAACTACTATGACCTCTACTTTGTTTAAATCTTCTGCTTTTTTAACTTTTTCAGACATATAAACATTTTCAAACATGAAATTTCTCAGTTCATTTAAAGCTTCTCCATGCTCATTATCCAAAAGAACCATATCTTTGCCTTCGCTATTTTTAACAAGACTCTCAATCAAATTATTTATCCTTGAGCTATGACTATATCCAAGTACCTTAAGAGCCTCTTTAGGAAAATCATTTAAAGCTATAACTCTACTTCTTACTGCATCATCCATATCATGGTTCACATAAGCAATTCTATCACTTATTTTTACAATTTGGCCTTCCAACGTTATTGGAACGCCATCTCCCGTATGATTTAGTATACCATCTCTAACTTCATAAGTTAGATTCATAGTTTTTCTATTTTCATTTGTTTCTATATTTTCAACAATTCTAAGGCTTTGTACATTATGCTTAAAACCGCCTTCATGAATTGAATCTAAAACCATTTCCCCGTTATGTCCAAAGGGAGTATGACCCAAGTCATGGCCTAAAGCTATTGCTTCCGTTAAATCTTCATTGTAATTTAGTATCCTGGCAATTGTTCTTGCTACTTGGGAAACCTCCAATGTATGAGTTAACCTAGTCCTATAATGATCACCTTCAGGAGACAGAAAAACCTGAGTTTTGTGTTTTAGCCTTCTAAGAGCTTTTGAATGAATCAATCTATCCCTATCTCTAACAAACTCGGTTCTATACTTACATTTTTCTTCAAGATATTTTCTACCCTTGGTGTTCATGGATTTCATAGCTCTTTCATCAAGCATTAATATCTCTCTTTTTTCAATATCTTGTCTTAATAACATTTTAAACTCCCGTGTGGCCAAAGCCTCCTTCGCCTCTTTCAGTTTCATCTAGATCTTCCACTAATTCTGTTTCCACTCTTTCGTATTTGGCAATTATTAGCTGAGCAACTCTATCTCCAGTATTAATTAAAAATTCATCGTCACTGAAGTTTATCATTGGAATCTTCAATTCACCTCTGTAATCCGAATCAATTGTACCAATACTGTTAACAAGTCCTATTCCTTTTTTTATTGCAAGGCCTGACCTTGCTCTAACTTGACCTTCATAACCCATAGGTAACTCTATAAATAGACCTGTTGGCACAAGCTTTCTTTCCATGGGTTTTAATATCATTGGTTCGTCTAAATATGCCCTTAAATCCATTCCAGCGGAACCTTCAGTTTCATATTTTGGTACAATTCCGCTTTTACTAACAATATTAATTTTCATCTTATTCTCCATTCTGCCACTATGCTACAGCACAAATAGTCTTGAAAAGTTTGATCTTTTCGACCTGTATATTATAATTACCTCAAAAGTTACACTACGAATCAAGACAGGAGTATAACTAAAACCTGCTTTATTACATACCCATGCAGTCGTGAGAGGTAAAAAACGAGCTATTATTGCCATCCCTCGTATGGTACTTACAGCTATTTATCACATTCTAACAACTGGTGATGTGCCTGCAACTTTAGTTGAAAAACAAAAGGCTAAAGCTATTACTACAACAGCTTATTTGCACTGCCCTTTTTATTGGCTATCTATATATTCTTTAACACTACTCTCCTTTTATAATTGCCAACGAATACTCGTCTAAATTATTGAAATTTTTGATAATTTTATTTATATCATCATAAGTAACACTATCAAGGTTATGCAACACATTTTCTTGACTTAAAACATTATCAAGCTGTATATTATTTCTACCGTTTGTAATCATTCTACCTTGGACAGTTTCCAAACTAAATATATAGCTAGATTTTAGTTGTTCCCTTGCAGAATCTATTTCCTCTTTTGATATATCTCCTGAATTTAATTTATTTAATTCTTCTCTTATTCCTTCTATTGTCTCATCAATTTTATCGCTATTTACACCAGCATATATTTTAAAGTATCCGTCATTTCTAAAATATGAGGACATGGATTGTACCGAGTATGCTAAGCCTCTTTTTTCTCTGATATTTTGAAAAAGTCTAGAAGACATAGAACCACCAAATAAATTATTAAATATTGCCAAAGAGTAATGATCAAATTCCACAGCAGATATCCCCTTTTTAGCAAAACAAATATGAGCTTGCATTATATCTTTCTTAAAACACTCTTTTTTGGGAGTATATTTATATGGGATATACTTAGGTACAGATTTATCCTTTTTCAAATTTTTAAATTTATCGCTGAAATATTTGATAACTGCATCTTCGTCAAAACTTCCTGCAATTGATATAAAAACTGAATCTTTAGTGTATTGATTATAGTAATATTCATCGACTAATTCCTTAGTAAATGAATTAACCGTATCCATGGTACCTAAGATATTGTTTCCAAGTATTGAATCACCAAATACCATTTCATCGGTAACATCTAGAATTAAATCCATCGGATCATCAAAGTTCATTTTAATTTCTTCGCCTACAACTTTCTTTTCCCTTTCCATTTCCTTTTCATCAAAAAGAGGGTTTTCTATCATATCAACTAATACATCTGCACAATCAAACAGATGCTCTCCCAAGCATTTTATATAAAAACAAGTACCTTCTTTCCCTGTAAAGGCATTCATTTGCCCGCCTAGTTTATCAACCTCTGATACAATTTCAACTGGACTTCTATTTTTTGTTCCTTTAAAAAGCATATGTTCGATATAGTGGGAAATACCATTTATTCCCTCGGTTTCATAATTTGCCCCAGTTTTTGACCATATACCAATGGACACAGAGGAAACTGATTCGAACTTATCCATTATTAATTCTACGTTATTTTCTAATTTAATCTTTTTTATCATTTTTGCTCCTATTTTCATATTCGTTTATTACACATTTTATGGTATGTTTTCTATTTTCTAAATATGCCTCTTTAGGTTGGGCACTAGCTCTAACGGCGGACCAATACATTTTTTCATGGGTTTTTTCAATTTCTTCAATACTCATACCCTTTTTTACACATCTTAATATCAAATCTCTTTCCCTTTTGGCTTCATATATATATATATCGAAATATTTACTTATATATTCCCCGGGAATTAAACCATAATGGGGAGAAATTAAGGCTTTCGGTCTATATTCTTTGCATTTCTCAGCGGATACTATAGCATCATGAAAGCTTTTTAATATGGCAGTATGCATATAGTCCTCACCTCTTAATACCCCTGTGCTTTCAGAAGCAAACATTAGTCCCATGGGTTCTAATACATAAGCCATGCTACAGTCTGTGTGCCCCTTTGTTTCAATAACATGAATAAATGCCTCTCCCAAATTAAAATCTTCTCCATCACTTAGGACCATATCTATTCTAAAGCCATCCTTAGGTATATTTACATCATCATCAGTGTAGTTGTCTCTGGCTACTTCTCCTAGCTTTTTTATTAGTTTTTTAGCCCCGTCACTTTCAAATACCTTTTTGGCTTTTAACGAACCTAAAACTTTAACATCTGGCCATCTGTTTAGTATAAAGGGAAGTGCCCCTATATGATCGTAATGGGTATGGGATATTAATACATAGTCCAATGCCCTTCCATTTAAAGCGTCTTTAATATTTTCTACTAATTTATCACCACAATATGCCATGCCCGTATCATACAAGACGGTTTTCCCCTTTATTAATATCAAAAGAGATTCTCCACCTTTGCCTGCAGTTACTCTTTTTATTTCTGTGGGGAACTTGAATCTATCATGATTATTGAAGTCCTTGAATATCTCTGATCTGTGTTTCTCGTCTCTCATACCGTATCTTTCTTATTACTTTTATAAAATTAACTGTGAGCATAATTATTATTACGAATCCCAAATAACCTTCTAATGGAAACATGTATGCAACAATGTTTTTAAATCCCAATAGACCCAAAGTAAAACCAATTATACCAGCTACTATTATATATTTATTCTTGTTCTTTCCCTCTTTAATTTTAGTAGTAAATCCATAAAAATTCCCAGTGGCAGAAGAATATATCGAAAGTAATAATACAACTGCATAAACCACATGCACTAAATCAGACACCCTAGCAGAATAACCTAGCATTGGTAAATCAAGGGCTTGGGAAAAATGCATGTCCTTTTGTAGTGCAATTACTAATATAAAGGCCAAAACGGCAAGCATAACGCCACCTAATGCACTTCCAAGTAAGGCATGTTTTTCATTCTTAGCATTAATGGAAGCGGTGGATACTATGGGAATTACGGAAAGAATATTGTATGAAATGTATAAAAATGATGCAAGTATATAATTGCCTGCTATTGGACTAGGCTCTATGACATTATCATATCCAAAATTGCCAATATTTTTTGTTATTACCATCAAACTCACTATCATAACAACAGCAAACATAATTGGCATAATGTACCTAAAAACCTTTGAAACTCTCTGAAATTCTCCTATAACTGTGATTAATACCAAAGTTATTATAATTATTCCTCCAATGGATTTGTTTATGCCAAATTCCTGTTTAAATAGAGCACCTCCAGCCGCACTCATTGTGACCAAAACAGAAAACAGTATAATTGCCATAAAATATCCTATAAATTCTGTAAATACTTTATTACCGCTAGGCACTATTACTTTACCCATATCATTGGAATTAAAATACCTGGAGTTTATACAAGTCATAACTCCAGTTATTACAAATAGTATACCTATGAATATTACCCCGAATTTGGCATTATCTGAAAAAACACCAAAAAACTGCCATATCTCTCTTCCCGATGCAAATCCTGCCCCCATTATAGCTGAAGTGTACATAAAAGCAACTCCCATAAAAGAAAGACTCACATTATTATTAGATTTCTTCATATTCATCCATGTCTTCTAAGCTTATAGCATATTCATCTATATCATATTCCAATGCTTCCGTAAAATCGAAGTCTTCTTCATTACCACTAAGTTTATTGATTCTACAGTTGGTGATTGCATCTCTTACGCTTAGGAATTTTCCTTCATGATCTACGTTTTCATCAAATACATACCAATTTCTGAATTTTATAATCTCTTCGCTAATTCTTTCATATGTCTCGGCATTGGCCCCGCCATTACAAAGACCCATAAAGGCTAATTTCATCATTTCAATCAAACTATTTAGCTCAGTATCTTTTTCTGGTAAATTGTTTATTAAATCATCAAAATATGTTTCAAATAAAGCTTTGAATGTGGGTAAGTCCACATCTTCTAATAAGGCATAAACAACTTCCTCGCTATATTCCTCATCCATTTCGAGCAAGTCAGCCATATTATCGAAATATTCGAAATCACTTTCCCCTTCTATGCCAAGGGTTTCAAAAAGTTTTTCTTTGTTCATAATTTTCACCCATCATTTTAATTTTATGTTATAATACATTTATTAATATTTAGGATTATACTACATTGATAAACAAATTTCCACCTTGGAGGTAAAAATGACTATAAAAAAACGTAGCGAAATAGAAAATAGCTTAAAATGGAACATTGAAACCATGTATCCCCATGAAGATTTGTGGGAAAATGATGTGAAAGATATAATTAAACTTATGGAAGAATTTAGAAGTCTTTCTGGTAAATTCTGTAATTCTGCCGCTTCCCTATATGATGCAATTTCAAAAAAAGATGAAATTTGGCGAAAGCTGGAAAAAGTATTTGTTTATGCTCATATGAAACTAGATGAAGATAACACAAACACTAAATATCAAGGCATGAACAGCAAATGTCAAAACTTAATAGCAAAGGTTTCTTCTTCACTATCATTTTTTACACCAGAAATTTTATTATTGGAAAAATCAGTAATAGATGATTACATTGATAGCGATGAACGTTTGGAAACATATCGTTTCTATTTTGATACTCTTTTTAGAGAAAAAGACCACGTATTAACTGAAAAAGAAGAAAACATATTAGCCCAATTATCAGAAGCGCTAAGGGGTCCTTCTGATACATTCACAATGTTAAATAATGCTGATATGAAATTTGATGATGTTGATGGTAAGCCATTGACCCATGGTAATTATATAAACTATATGGAATCTAAAAATAGAAAGATCAGAAAAACTGCATACAAAAATATGTATAAGGAGTACCTTTCTTTAAATAATACTTTAGCTACTACATATAGTTATAACGTTAAAACCAATGCTATATCATCCCAATTGAGAAAGTACCCCAATGCCATAGAGGCTTCTCTCTATGGAGATAATATACCCCTTTCTGTATATAACAATCTAATTGATGCGGTGCACGAACACCTTGATTCCCTGCATAAATATACAAGTCTAAGAAAAAAAGCTTTAAAATTGGAAGAACTTAAGATGTATGATGTTTATGTACCAATATGTAATGTACCTGATAAAAAATATACCTTCGATGATGCTGTGAATATTATGAAAAAGGCTTTAGCACCATTGGGTGAGGAATATATAGATGTGCTAATGAACGGAATTAAAGATGGTTGGGTAGATATATACGAAAACCAGGGAAAAACTTCAGGAGCATATAGCTTTGGGTCATATGATAGTATGCCATATATACTTATGAATTTTTCTGGTAGTCTTAAGGATGTATTTACTTTGGTTCATGAATGTGGCCATTCCATGCATTCATATTTTACTAGAAGAAATCAACCTTTCATATATGGTGGCCACTCAATTTTTACCGCAGAAGTGGCATCCACTGTAAATGAAGCACTACTAATAAATTATTTGCTTGAAAATGAAAAGGACCAAGAAGTTAGAAAATATTTAATAAATTTCCATATTGAAGAATTTAGAACTACCCTTTTTAGGCAAACAATGTTTGCTGAATTCGAAAAATTAACTCACGAAACAGTTGAAAAGGGAATGCCATTAACTACTGATTTTTTAAATGACGAATATGAAAAGCTCAATTCCAAATATTTTGGTGATGTGCTTTCTAAAGATGAATATATAAAATATGAATGGTCAAGGATTCCACATTTTTACAGAGCATTTTATGTATATCAATATGCAACAGGTTATTCTGCAGCGACTGCAATTGCCAAGAATATATTGGAAGATAAAGAAAATGCAAGAAATAATTATTTAAAATTTCTTAAAACAGGTGAAAGTGATTATCCAGTTGAATTACTTAAAATAGCTGGAGTGGACATGAGTAAAAAAGAGTCTATCGAAGATGCATTAATTGTTTTTGACGAATTGGTTGATGAAATGAGGTATTTAGTATGAAAACAAAAGTATACATACATACAAATGAAAGTATTGCCTCCAATAAGGTAAAACAACAGCTAGTTGATATGCTGGAAAAATCAAATTTTGCAGTAGCCGATACCTTTAAAGATTGTGTTGATCTACTAATTTGTGTTGGTGGTGACGGCACTTTTTTACAAGCAGTCCATCAATATGATTTCCCAGATATACCAATAATAGGTGTTAACACAGGTCACCTTGGTTTTTTTCAAGAAATAATGCCTAATCAATTGGATGAATTCATTTATCACTATAACTCAAACAAATACGCTATTCAAACTATTACCACTGTTCAAGCAGAAATACATACGAAAAACGAAATATACAAACTCCTTGCAATTAATGAAATACAACTAAAAGGGCCATCTACAAGCTCAACTCATCTTAATATATCCATAAGTGGCAGTTTTATACAAAGGTTCTCTGGTGATGGAATACTTGTGTCCACACCTTCTGGTTCCACTGCGTATAACTATTCCCTTGGAGGAAGCATAGTAGACCCGAGATTAGATTTACTTCAGGTTACACCTATTGCACCAATTAACACCACTGCTTATAGATGCTTTACATCTAGCATAGTTTTGCCTTCCGATGAGTCTTTGGAAGTTTCCTTGGACAACTTTACCGATGAAAAATCTCTTACTGCAATATATGACGGACTACCAATTGTATACGAAGATGTAGAAAGCGTAATATTTACATTGTCAGATGAAACAATTAATTTGCTTAGATTTGATACATATGATTTCTGGGCAAAAGTTAAAAGCAAATTTATATAAAGGATAACTAATGTCAGATTTTAAATACATAGTAAAAGTAGAAGATACAGGATTAACTATTGGTGAAATAGTTAAAAAGAGATTTAATTTCTCATCGAGACTCAAATCCAAGATCAGGCAAGAAAGATTAACATATTTAAACGGAAATCAAATAAAGGGATATATTAAGCCAAACTTAGACGATTTGATTGAAATATATCTACCAAAAGAAAAGAGTGACTTTCCAAAGGAAGATATTCCCATATATCCTGTTTACGAAGATAATGATTTATTAATAATCAATAAACAGCCAGGAATAATTGTACATCCTACAAGAGGTCATCCTTTACATACCATTGCAAATGGTTTAATGACATACATGGAAGAAACCAATCAATCATTTAAAATAAGGTTCGTTAACAGATTGGACATGGATACAACCGGTATTGTGGTAATTGCAAAAAATTCAAATGCACAAAGCCAGTTGACTAAACAGATGCAAAATAACACAATTTCAAAGGAATATATCGCCCTTGTTAATGGAATAGTTGAAAAAGATGAATTCACTATCAATCTACCAATTGGTAGACCGGATTCAGAAAGAGCGTCTAGAAGCGTGATGGAAGATGGATTACCTTCAATCACCCACTTAAAGGTGATTGAAAGGTATAAAACCAAGTTCACATTGGTAAGATTAAAATTAGAAACTGGAAGAACTCATCAAATTAGAGTTCATATGTCCCATATTGGTCACCCCGTTACTGGTGATTATCTATATAGAGGAGATAAACCTTTTCTAATTGAAAGGCAAGCCCTTCATGCAGAAAAGCTTACCTTTAACCACCCAGTAACTGATGAAAGAATTACTGTAAGCGCAGATATTCCAGATGATATGAAAAAATGCATAGGAATGGTAAAGAAATAGCGAGGTTTCCCTCGCTTATTTTATTCCATTAGACTAGGTCTTAAGGCCTTTTCTCCTTCATGGGGCAAATTCTCCCTACCTTCATATTTTAACATTTCATAAAAAATGGTTTCTGCAATATTAGTATATGCCATAACAAATGAAAACGGTATCATAATTAAAATATCTTGAATTATGTAATAAGTCATATCATTTAATTCCATCAAAAAAACGCCCAAGAACATTGCTGGCAAAACTGCTAAAATATACCAACCTATGAACGTAATATGTAAACCAAATAGTTTTGATTTATTACCCATCATCATGGCTTTACTTTCATTTATGCATTGCAAGGGATCCTTTTTAGGGTCCTCTGCCAATATGTAATATGCTTGAGAATAACGATATAAAGCTATTATACCAGGTACAATGAGCAATAAAGTCCATAGTATTACAAATATCCCCATTAAAAGAGTTAGTACTAAAGATTTAAAATAGTGGGAAAATCCTTCAAATATATTATCGTAGTGAACTTCACCAAACCTAACAATATTAAGCATGAAAATTGCAAAGCCTAAAGAAATAGCTCCCAATGTTAACAAGTTATATAAAGTGGCAACATTTGAAGTTTGCACTGCTTGCTCCATATATAATGAATTGTAAAAATCATTTGGGAAAAGAATGGTCAATATATCTGGTATCAAGCTAGTTACTATTTGATATATTAAAAGACCTATAGCAACATTTTTCCATTTATCTTTTAATATGAATCTAGACATTCCTCTAATTTCAGCTGATGACTCATTAATTATATAATTATTCATAAATACCCCTTTGTTGTTTTATTTCAAAGCTTATTGTATAATAAATCTAACTTTAAATCAATGAAAATGGAGTGAATTATGTTAAATAATAGATGTTATATACTATCTTCGTATTTTGAAAATCCTAGTGTAAATTTTTTTGAGAAAATAAAAGATGAAAACATCCCAATAATATGTGCTGATGGCGGTCAAACTTTAGCTGATGAATATAACTTAGATATAACAGTTACTATTGGGGATTTTGATTCATCATTTAGTTCTAATATGAGTAATATTGTTTATCCTAAAGAAAAGAATATTACCGATACTGAAGGTTGTATTATTTATGCCAAAGAAAAAGGCTTTAACGATATTACCATTTTAGGAGGACTAGGTGGGAGGGCAGACCATAGCCTTGGTAATTTAGGATTATTAGCAAAATATGATGTTAAATTACTAAATTCATTCAACCACATCATCTTTATATCTGATCAAAAAGTTAAAATCCATCGAAGCATCTATACTTATTTATCCGTAATTCCATATGGATGCAATGATATATTTATTTCAATAAATGGCGTAAAGTATCCACTTTATAATCATAATCTAATATTTAATGAAACATTAGGTATTAGTAATGAAATAATTGATGATTTCGCAACCATTGAAATTAAAGGTTCTGCTTTAATAATAGAATCAAAAGACTAATTAACTATTGACAAACCAAATATTAATAGTAAAATGGTTTTAGCTAGGGGAGCTTGTGCTGAGAATTTACCCTCAAGACCTGAAACGGATAATACCGGCGAAGGGAAGCAAATGAATTATTTTTTTGCGTATCACAAGTACTCCTTATATAAGGAGGTTTTTTTATGTTTGAAAATTTATCGGGATTTATACAATCCCCCATGGGAATAGGAATAACTATAATAATTATAGTAGTTATACTTTTCCTTATTCTAAGAAGTGGCGATGAAAATGAAAAATTTGACACTAAAGCACTTACAATATCTGCACTACTTATTGCTCTTGCCATGGTGCTAGGACAAATCAAATTATTTCAAATGCCACAAGGTGGATCTATTACACTTATAAGTATGTTGCCAATAGCATTACTTGGCTATATTTATGGAGTAAAAAAAAGTGTTATGGCTGGAGTTTGCGTAGGTCTATTAAATCTAATATTTAATCCCTATATTATCCACCCAATGCAAATGCTTCTTGACTATCCATTGGCCTTCGGAGCAATGGGTTTATCAGGGTTGTCAAAGAAAAACTTGAATATTGGTTATATTTTAGGCATCTCGGGTAGATATGCATGCGCAGTATTGAGCGGTATTATATTCTTTGGTTCCTATGCACCTGAAGGATGGAATACTGTCAAATGGTCATTATGGTACAATATAACCTATATAGCTGTAGAAGCTTTAATAACACTGGTATTAATTAATATACCACCGGTTAAAAATACCCTTAATAGATTGAAAAATAGCATCTAACCAAAAGCCGATTATAATCGGCTTTTTCATTGCATTGATTCATTAAAAGTGTTACTATATGTATGAGAAATTTAGGCAAAGAAAGGGAAAATTATGTACGAGAATATTAAATACGAAGTAAATGATGGTTTGGCAAAAGTAATCATTTGTAGACCTAAAGCTATGAATGCTTTAAACGAAGATGTATTAAAAGAATTAATGGCTGTATTTTGTGAAATCAATTCTGATGATGAAGTAAAAGCTGTAATTGTAACCGGTGAAGGCAAAGCCTTTGTGGCTGGCGCTGATATTGCACAAATGTATGAACTAACTTCCCTTGAAGGAAGACATATGATGTCACTTGGTCACAACGTTATGAATTACATTGAAAATATGGAAAAACCTGTAATTGCAGCAGTAAACGGATTTGCTCTAGGTGGTGGATGTGAGCTTGCTATGGCATGTGACATTAGGATTGCTTCAAATAAAGCTAAGTTTGGTCAGCCAGAAGTAGGTCTTGGAATAATACCTGGATTTGGTGGAACTCAAAGGCTAGCAAGGCTTGTGGGAAAAGGTATGGCTAAATACTTGATTCTAACTGCCGATATAATCGATTCCCAAGAGGCTTATCGAATAGGACTAGTAGAAAAGCTTGTAGATGCAGATAATTTAATGGAAGTAACCGAAAAAATTGCAAAGAATATAATGTCTAAAGCCCCTATCGCAGTTGGAACAGCGATTACTTCAATAAATAAGGGATTTGATCTTGGTATGGCTGAAGCTAGCGCATTTGAAGTTGAAACATTTACAGCCGCATTTGGTTCAGATGATAAAAAAGAAGGCATGAGTGCATTTTTAGAAAAAAGAAAGGCAGAGTTTAAAAACCGTTAACATGTTTTATGAGGGTAATCTAATTTTAGAAGGTGGCGCCAAAAGAGGCGTATTCACATCAGGTCTTCTTGACTATTTTATGGAACAGAATCTGGAAATATCCGATGTTATAAGTGTTTCTGCAGGTTCTTTTAATGCTATTAATTATATATCAAATCAGCATAAAAGATCCAAGGTTTGTGTTATGTCCGAATACAAAAAAGATAACTGTATAAGTTTTAAAGATTTTTTAACTAAAAAGCAATTGATAGATATGGATAAAACATTTGATACATTTTCAAATGAGCGGTATCCTTTTGATTATGAGGCATTTTTCAAGTCTAATATGAAAGCTGAAATTGTTGCCACAAATTGTTTAACCGGAAAAGCTGAATACTTGGAACCTAAGACAAATGAAGAAATCATGCTTTTTTGTAGAGCTTCTTGTTCTATGCCTATGTTAGTAAATATGGTTAATATAAACGGCAAACCATATTTAGACGGTGGCCCTTCTGCTGCAATACCGCTGGAATACGTTTTATCTAAAAAGAAAAAAAAGAACGTATTCATATTAACACGGCCTTTGGGCTTCAGAAAAGAAATGCCTAGCATAGCTAGTCTAAAACTACAACACAAAATATATGAAAAATATCCCGAACTGTTATTCACGCTAAAAACAACTAATAAACGATATAACTTAACTTTGGATTTGCTGGAAAAGTTGGAACGCCATGGTGATATATTAGTTATTAGACCTAGTATAAAGCCTATTTCCCATTTTGAAAGGAATCATGATAAAATAACTGAATTCTACAATCATGGGTATGAAACGGCTAAAGAAAGTTTTGAAGAATTAATAGAATTTTTGAACAAATAGCTCTTATGAGCTATTTTTTTACAAAAAAATAATTGCACCAATCACTGTTACGATCCTTTACCCATCAAAGCATTCATCATTACCATAATATCTTACATTTCTTCAAAATTCGCACTCAATTGCGACTTATATTTACTTTGTAAACTCTGATATTAATTTGTAATCTTTCCACTTTGATCTAATTCCTAGTATCACTACATCCGATACATGGCGATCTATAACTTGTGATTGGCGCAATATTTGTGAGTCTTAATGTAATATTGCACTTTTGGTGGTCTCACTCCTCTCTGATTAATTACCTTGGTAACTAATTAATATATATAATAGCTTCGGCTAACGCCTTAGCTTTATTAACTATATAATATCATTAATTGTCTGTTTGTCAATAGTATTTAATTGCTTTTTTGTGTATTTTTATGCGTTTTGTATACATATTGTTTTTTTATTTTAAATTTTGAAATCCCTTTTTCTATAAACCGCACATCCTATTGCAATTAATCCTAATAAAATTATCCCATATATTATCAAATTAGTTATAGTTCCCCCCCTTAATTCTAGTGCATTAGTGGGACTAAATATTTGGAAAGGACTAAGGTATAATAAAAATTCTCCTTTATCTTTTAAAAGTTCTCCGAGATATCCAATTAAGTAGGTGAATACAACAACCATAGCAGAAATCATACTAACAGGTAATTTGCCTGTTAGTCCTCCTATAAATAAGGCTACTCCCATATAAAATACAGCTATAAATCCAGATATCAAGGCTATTTGGAAAAAATCACTTAATATGAATGTGTCTCCCCCATTTAAAAATCCACAAATTGTAGCAGATGCTATTAAACTTGACAATACAATTAGTAATCCGATTAGTGCAGTAATTAATTTTGAAACATAAATTTCAACTCTGCTAACAGGACAAGAGTAAAGAAATTCAATAGATTTGCTTTTTTCCTCTTTATTTATAATTCCAGCACTAAAAGTTGTGGTAAATATCGAGATAACAATTAATAACAAATTATACATCATTCCAAAATACCCATTATAATCAGCCATTATACGAAAACTTTCTACGCCCATAAATTGGAGTACCTCCACTGGCATATTATCCCACTCTGCCAATGCCATATCCTGCATAGAAGAAAATAAAATCATGTATAAAAAAGTTATAGCAAATGTCGCTATTGACCAAACTAATATGAGTTTCCCATTATTTTTTAAATCAAATCTTGTAAGTGTAAATACGTTAATATTACTAAAATTATTCATGAATTTCACCTTCTTTATAGTATCTTATAAATTCCTCTTCAACAGATTTACCCTTAATCTCAAGATGGCTCAAATTCATTTTAGATAGTTCACCTATTAATTCGTTAATATCACCCTCATATTCATATGTCTCGCTTTTACCATCACTAGTCATATATGTTACATTTTGTATCTTTGCAACATTTACTTCGGCCATATTTAAATCATCTACTATAGTTCCATCTTTTATAATTATTGCCCTATCACAGTACTTTTCAACTTCATTTAGATTATGTGAAGATAAAAAAACAGTAGTTCCATTTTTAGTTTTTTCGTGTATTTTATCAAAAAACTTCTTTTGCATAAGAGGATCTAACCCCGAAGTTGGTTCATCTAATATCATTATCTCAGCATTTCTTAAAAACATAATAATAATTGATACTTTCTTCCTATTTCCTAGACTTAATTCTTGAATTTTTTTATTCATATTAAGTTCAAAGTATTGGGAGAGCTCTTCTGCATAACTCATTTTTTTACCATCAAATGATAACACCAATTTAAAAAGTTCCTTTGAAGTAACTCCTTCGTATAGCTCCGTTTCCGATGGCATGTAACTTACCAAACTATTTATTTTTTTTGCATCTTTTACAGAATCCAAACCTTTTATTTTGATATCACCTTGAGTTGGAAAAAGCATGTTAGTTATACATCTTATAGTTGTGCTCTTTCCTGCCCCATTTTTACCAACAAAACCTACTATTTCACCCTTTTTTACTGTAAAACTAATATTTTTAGCGGCTGTTAATTTCCCATATTTTTTAGTAAAGTCGTTTACTTTAATTATCTCATCCATATTATACTCTCCTTAACATAAAATAAATATACCATTAAATTAACCTTCTTACAAGTAATGATTGACAGTAACTACTTTTACATATATACTAATTAAGTTCGCTTATAACAAAAATATAAAGAAAAGAGATATATGGAAAAATTAAATAATGATATAAAAAAAGCTTTAGAAGAAATTGGGTTTGAAGATTACTCGCCAATTCAAAAGAAAGCTATTCCCCTACTAGATGAAGGCCGCGATATAATCGGTCAAGCTCAAACAGGCACAGGTAAAACTGCTGCCTTCGGTATTCCTTTAATTAATAAGATTGATGGAGATTTGAATCAAGTACAAGGGATAATAATATGCCCTACTAGAGAACTTGCTATGCAAGTTACTGAAGAAATGAGAAAATTCTTAAAATATACTAAAGGAATTAAAGTAACAGCAGTATTTGGCGGTCAAGATATTTCAAAGCAAATACAAGGAATCAAGACTTCAAAAATAGTTGTAGGAACTCCTGGTCGTATCATGGATCACCTTAGAAGAAAAACTTTAAAACTTAATGGTATAAAAATGGCAATCTTAGATGAAGCAGATGAAATGCTTAATATGGGATTCAGAGAAGATATTGAAACTATTTTAAAAAGTATTGAACATAATATTCAAATTGCACTATTTTCCGCAACTATGCCAAAGGAAATAATTGAAATCGCTGATACTTATCAGGAAAATGCAGTAATTGCTAAAACAAAAAATAAGACTTTGACAGTAAGTACAACAGACCAATACCATTTTAACATAAAGCATAAGGAAAAGAGTGACTTGCTATATAAGCTTATAGATTTTTATCAACCAAAAAAATCCATCGTATTTTGCAAAACAAAGCGAGGTACAGACACATTAACTGGTGAAATGGTTGCTAGAGGTTATGAAGCAGTTGCTTTGCATGGCGATTTAAGTCAAAACCAAAGAAACTACTCAATGGCCCAATTTAAATCTGGCAAAGTCAATATAGTCGTTGCAACTGATGTGGCAGCAAGAGGTTTAGATATAAACGATGTTGAAGCAGTATTCAACTATGATATCCCTATGGAAGAGGAGTATTATGTCCACAGAATAGGTCGTACAGGTAGAGCTGGAAATAGTGGAAAAGCATTTACCTTTGTAGTTGGTAAAGAACAATATAAATTAAGAAAAATCGAGGATTATTGTAAGGTTAAAATACCTTTAGGTGATATTCCATCCACTGAAAGTATAATAAAAGCAAAGACTAATAAAATATTAGACGAAGCTATAAAAAATGCAAATGGCAAAAAACTCAAAACAGCTAAGTCACTTATATATTCATACTGTGAAGAAAATAATATTAGTCTAGATGATCTAACTACTTGTATGCTATATAATCAATTGGGTTACGATACTGATGAAATGAGAGTCCAATCAAAACCCAATGTTAAAACCGAGGATATAAAAAGTAAACCTAAGTATAAAAGTAACGATAGAAACAGAAGCGGCAGTAAAGGCAAGAACAGAAATTCCAAAAAAGATAATTACAGAAAAAGCAACAAAAGAAAAAGTAAATAATAAATTATATATAAATGTTGGGGTAATTAGAAAATAGTTATCTCAGCATTTTAATTTTTTTGTAAAAAAGAGTTACCCAAATCCCATCTTTGATATAAAAAGATAAACCTATAGGAATGACTAGTA
>Ga0102929_1000520_pt1 | contig 22477 bp, 24 predicted proteins | sample SalPonR1_B_D2_MG_FD_78510 | JGI IMG/M metagenome (GOLD analysis project Ga0102929, IMG submission 78510) | Salt pond soil microbial communities from South San Francisco under conditions of wetland restoration - Salt Pond MetaG R1_B_D2_MG | ecosystem: Environmental > Aquatic > Marine > Intertidal... | reverse complement strand
GCCGCACCTCCTGTTCCAGAGTGGTCATGGATCTACCCGGGGGTCGGGAAAAACGCGGCGAGTCTACCGGAAGGGCCGGCCGGCTGCCAGATGCCCCCGGCGGGCGCTATTCGTCCGGCACGAGCCGCAGGGCGAGCACCACCGCGTCCTCGCGGCCGTCTTCGGCCCGGTAATAACCCCGGCGGCGGCCCACCGGGCGGAAGCCGTACTTGCGGTACAGGCGCAGCGCGGTTTCGTTGGAGGGGCGCACCTCCAGCAGCATCTGCCGCACGCCGGCGCTGCGCGCCCGGCTGATCAGTTCGGCCAGCAGCAGCTCGCCGAAACCGTAGCGCCGCCAGTCCCGGTCCACGCAGAGGTTGAGCAGATGCGCTTCGCCGCCCGCCACCGAGAGGATGCCGTAGCCCCGGGGTTGGTCCTCCGCCTCGATCAGCAGGCAGGTATAGCCGGCCAGCAGGCAGTCGCGGAAGATGCCGCGGCTCCAGGGGAACTCGTAGCTGCGGCGCTCGATATCGGCCACCAGGGCGAGGTCGCCCGGCAGCATGGCCCGCAGCTGCGGCACCGGTTCGCGGACCACCGAGTTCACGGGCCGCTCCCCGCCAGCAGGTCCCGGGCACGGCGGAGGTCCTGCCAGGCCTTGCGCTTCTGGCCGGGGCTGCGCAGCAGATAGGCAGGGTGGTAGCTGACCACGACCGGGATGTCGGCCTCCGGGTAGCGGTGCACCCGGGTGCGCAGCCGGCCGATGGGCTCGTTGCTCTCCAGCAGGTCCTGGGCGGCGACGCGGCCGACGGCCAGGATGACCCGCGGTCCCACCAGGGCGATCTGGCGCCTGAGATAGGGGCGGCATTCCGCCGATTCCTCCGGCCGCGGATCCCGGTTGCCCGGCGGCCGGCACTTCAGGATGTTGGCGATGAACACGTCTTCCCGGCTCAGCCCGAGGGAGCGCAGCATCTCGTCCAGCAGCTTGCCGGCGCGGCCGACGAAGGGCTCGCCGCGGCGGTCCTCCTCGGCGCCGGGCGCCTCGCCGATGAGCATGAGCCGGGCGTCCGGATTGCCGACGCCGAACACCGTCTGCGTCCGGCCCTCGTGCAGACCGCAGCGGGTGCAGCCCACGACACGGGCGCGCAGCGCCTCCCAGCCGTCGCCGGCGGGGTCCGCGGCGGCCGGCGGGGCCTCCGCCGGCACTGCCCCCCGGGCAGACGACGCGGCCGCCGCCAACGCCGCGGCCTCCGCGGCCGGTTCGTCGGCCCCGGCCGCCGCCCCGTCCCGCAGCACCCAGACGTCGATGCCGAGCGCACGCAGATAGGCCAGCCGTTGCGCCTCGCCCGCCGTGGTCACGCTTTCGCCTCCTTGCGCCGGCGTCGGCGCCACAGCCAGAACGCCGGGCCGGACAGCGCATAGCCGGTGAACATGGTGAACAGCACCACCGGCGGCTCCAGCGAGATCAGTATGAGCACCAGCGGAATGACGAGCAGGTAGGGAAAAGAGATGCGGCTGCCCAGGTTCAGCTCCTTGAAGCTGTAGTAGCGCAGATTGCTCACCATCAGGGCGCCGGCCATGGCGGTAATGAAGAACGCCAGCGCCAGGCCGCCCAGCCCCGCGATGTCGTGGCGCACGCTGAGCCAGACGAATCCCGCCACCATGCCGGCCGCCGACGGGCTGGCCAGCCCCACGAAGAAGCGCTTGTCCTGGGAACCCGGCGAACTGTTGAAGCGCGCTAGGCGCATGGCCGCGGCCACGGCGAACAAAAATGCGACCAGCCAGCCCACGCGGCCCCAGGCGATGCTGTATTCCGCGAGCCGCGCCACGCCCCACTGGTAGACCACGACCGCCGGCGCCAGCCCGAAACAGACCATGTCCGAGAGGCTGTCGAACTCCTTGCCGAAGTCGCTCTCGGTGGCGGTCAGGCGTGCGACCCGCCCGTCCAGACCGTCCAGCACCATGGCCACGTAGATCGCCACCGCCCCCGCCTCGAAGTTACCGTCCACGGCCGCCACGATGGCGTAGAAGCCGGCGAACAGCGCGGTGGTGGTCAGCAGGTTCGGCAGCAGATAGATGCCGCGGCGCGGTTTTTCCTCGGGTGCAGCCACGGGGTCATCATACTAGATGGGCCGTCGGGGCTCGCTATCGGTGTCTCAGTTCCGCGAGCGAGTCCGTCCCCGCACGCACCCGCTGGCCGGCCTCCACGCGCACGTGGGCGTCCGCCGGCAGATAGACCTCCGCCGTGCGGGCCAGACGCATGAAGGCGAAGCGCTGGCCCTGCCCCACCCGCTCGCCGTAGCCGAGGAAAGCCCGCGGCGCGCCGAACCACTTCGGCCCGTGCACGAGCACCACCACGTCGTCTCCCTCGTCGCTGCGCACCCACATGCCGTGCACGTCGAGCCAGCGGCTGTGGTCGGAGAGGTTGTCCCGGGGGTCCAGCACCTTACCCTCGATGGGGCTGCGGGCGGTGTAGGCACCGAGGTTGTTGATGCCGAGCGTCACCCGCACGGCCTCCCTGTCGAGGATACCCGGACCGCTGCCGGTGACCTCCGTGACCACGCCGTCCACCGGCGCCAGCACGCCGAGGGGCGCGGCGGGGATGTCGCGCCAGGGATCCTGGAACAGCAGCACGAGGCCGGCGGCCAGCACGCCCAGCGGCACGGCGGCCCACCAGTCGGCGAGGGCGACACCCGCCGCGAGAGCGGCCAGCGCCGACAGTATCCAGGGCATGCCCTCCGCCGCTATGCGTGGATAATCCGTTCTCGGCATCGATTCCCGGCCGGTCAGCGAGATGGCTGGATCATGCGCCGAATGGCGGCGAGATACCACCCCGCCTCGCAACGAACCGGCGGCGGCCCGGGCCGCGCATCCCGTGTGCGGCAGGGCCATTCGGGCTAGAATCCGGGGCGCGCCCACAACCCCGGGAAGACCCGATGCGATTCTCCCAGCTGAATCTCACCACCCTGAAGGAAGTGCCCGCCGAGGCGGAGATACCGAGTCACCAGCTGATGCTGCGTGCCGGGCTGATCCGGCGCCTCGCCTCCGGCCTGTTCACCTGGATGCCGGTCGGGCTGCGGGTGGTGAAGAAGATCGAGACGATCGTGCGCGAGGAGATGGACCGGGCGGGCGCGCTGGAACTGCTCATGCCGGCGGTGCAACCGGCGGAGCTGTGGCAGGAATCCGGCCGCTGGGAAAAATACGGACCGCTGCTGCTGCGCATGCAGGACCGCCATGGGCGGGATTTCTGCTTCGGGCCCACTCACGAGGAGGTGATCACCGACATCGCCCGGCGCGAACTCCGCAGCTACCGTCAGCTGCCGGTGAACTATTACCAGATCCAGACGAAGTTCCGCGACGAGATACGGCCCCGCTTCGGCGTCATGCGCGCCCGGGAGTTCATCATGAAGGACGCCTATTCCTTCGACCTTGACGAGGCGGGCATGGCGGCGGCCTACGAGCGCATGGCGCGGGCCTACGAGGCCATCTTCACCCGGCTGGGACTGCGGTTCCGCGCCGTGGAAGCCGACAGCGGCGAGATCGGCGGCAGCCGGTCTCAGGAGTTCCACGTGCTGGCGGACTCCGGCGAGGACGCCATCGCCTACTGCGACGAAGACGGCTACGCCGCCAACGTGGAGATGGCGCGCACCGAGCCGCCGGCGGAGCCGCGGCCCGCGCCGTCGGCCGCCGTGGCGAAGGTGCACACGCCGGGAGCGCGCAGCATCGAGGCGGTCACGGCCGCGCTGGACCTGCCGGCCGGGCGCACGGTGAAGACGCTGGTGGTCGCCGGCGAGGGCGGCCCCGTGGCGCTGGTGCTGCGCGGCGACCACGAGCTGAACGCGGTCAAGGCCCAGGCGCTGGCCGGTGTGGCGGATCCGCTGCGCATGGCCGAGGCGGACGAAGTGCAGGCCGCTACCGGCTGCGCACCGGGTTTCGTCGGCCCCGTCGGGCTGGACATCCCCGTCTACGTCGATCACGCCGCGGCCCAACTCGCCGACTTCGCCTGCGGCGCGAACGAGCCGGACCATCACCTGACCGGGGTCAACTGGGGCCGCGATCTGCCGGAGCCGGACAGCGTCGACATCCGCAACGTCGTCGCAGGGGATGCCGTGCCGGGCGGCAGCGGCACCCTCAGCATCGCCCGCGGCATCGAGGTGGGCCACATCTTCCAGCTCGGCACGAAGTACTCGGAGGCCATGGGCGCCACCGTGCAGGACCAGGACGGCAACGACCGCCCCATGCACATGGGCTGCTACGGCATCGGCGTCACCCGCATCGTCGGCGCCGCCATCGAACAGAACCACGACGACGCCGGCATCCTGTGGCCCGAACCCGTGGCGCCGTGGCACGCGGTGATCGTCCCCATCAACCTGCACCGCAGCGAGCGGGTGCGCGAGGCCGCCGAGACGCTGTATGGCGAACTGACCGGGCTCGGCATCGACGTGCTGCTGGACGACCGGGACGCCCGCCCCGGCGTGAAGTTCGCCGACGCCGAGCTGATCGGCATCCCGCACCGCATCGTGATCGGCGAGCGCGGCCTGGATGCGTGCGAGCTCGAGTACCGCCACCGCCGCGACACGGAGTCGCGGAATCTGAAACGTGAAGCCGTTCTCGCCCTGCTGCGGGAGTCGACGCTAGGCTGATCGCCATGGACAGGCACACGGCAACCGCGACGGTCCTGCGCCGGCGCTCCCTCGGACTGCTGGCCGCAGGGTTGCTGCTCGTGACGGTGTTGCCTGCCCTGGCCGACCAGCAGCCCCCCGACCCCGTCCTGCGGGAACTGCTGCGCGAGGCCGCCGCGGAAGCCGACAGCTTCGACGACCGCTTCCACGCCCAGGTGTGGCTCGCCGACATGTCCCAGCGTCTCGGCAACCGCATCGACGACCCGCGGGAGCGGGTCCGTATCCTGAAACGGGTCCACTACGAGGCGCGCCGCGTCGATCTGCCGCCGGAGCTGGTGCTGGCCGTCATCGACGTGGAGAGCAACTTCGACCGCTTCGCGGTTTCGCGGGCCGGCGCCCGGGGGCTGATGCAGGTGATGCCCTTCTGGCTGGACGAGATCGGCCGGCCCGACGACAACCTGTTCCACATCGAAACGAACCTGCGGCTCGGCTGCACCATCCTGCGCTACTACTATGACAGGGAAAACGGCGACCTGCATCGCGCCCTCGCCCGCTACAACGGCAGTCTCGGCAAGTCCTGGTATCCGAACCGGGTGCTGGACAGACTGCGCCTGACGTGGCGCCAGATCTGACTGGCGCGCCAGGCCGCCGCCCGCGGCTGCGACTAGCCCGTGGTGAAATCTGCGGGCGGTGCCTCGTCGGCTTCCTGGCGGGACACTTCGGTCACCCGGGCCGCCGACGGCCCCTGCCACAGCCACGCTTCCAGTCTGGCGAGCGCGTCCGGCGCGCCGCAGGCGAGCACCTCCACGCGCCCGTCGGGCAGGTTGCGCGCGTGACCGGTGACGCCGTGGCGGCGGGCCTCCTCCCGGGTGGCGGCACGGAACCATACCCCCTGGACCCGGCCGCTGACGAAGAAACGAAGGCACTGCCTGTCTGGCGTTTCGCCGGCCATGGGAAGACCTCCCGGAGGAGCGTCAGGGCAGCCGGTGGTCGGCTTCGTCGCCGCCGGTCCGTGCCGCCTCGGCGACGGCGCGCGCATGCACGGCGAGGTCGCGGGCGGCGAGCGCATCCCGGCGCGCTGCGCCAAAGCTGCGTTGCTTGAGGTGGCTCTCCGCGCTGACCAGCCGGGAATGCGCCGAATGGAATTCGCCCGCCGCGAGGTCTTCGGCGCCGGCCTCCCGCGCCGCCTCGATGGCCTGGCGGGCGTCGCTCATCTCCTGCACCGGCGGACCGCCGGAGGCGCAGCCGCCGGCGGAGAGCAGCGCCACCGTCGCCAGCCAGGCGGCGACGGACGCGCCGAAGATTGGGATCCTGAAGGTCACAGCGGAACGCTAGCAGCAGCCACGGGGACCGTCAAGCAGGCAAAATCCGACCAGAAACGGCGGTTTATGCAGACTTCGGGGACCTGACTGGAGATGCTCCGGCTGGTACATTACGCGCCGGCCCGGCCCGTCGCCGACGACGGGGCAATCAGACCAGCATGGCACGAAGCGGAATGGCAATGAACTACCGGATCCATCACAACCCCCGCTGCTCCAGCTCGCGGACGACACCGGCCCTCCTGCAGGAGGCCGCCGTCGAACGACCCGTCGGGGTCCGCGACGGCGGCGCCGTCGCCGTCGGCCGCCCGGCCGCGAACGTGCACGGGAGACTGCCCGCGTGACCGAGATCCTGGTGCTGTACTACTCGCGCACCGGTGCCACCGAGGCGCTGGCGCGGGAGGTCGCGCGGGGCGCCGACGGGGTGGAGGGTGCGGCCGCCCGCTTGCGCACGGTGCCGGCGGTGTCCTCACAGACGGAGGCCACCGCGCCGCCGGTACCCCCGGAGGGGCCGCCCTATGCCACCCCGGAAGACCTGGTGGAATGCGACGGGCTGGTCCTCGGCAGTCCGACCCGATTCGGCAACATGTCCGCGGCGATGAAGTATTTCCTCGACGGCACCTCGGCGCAGTGGCTGTCCGGCAAGCTGGTCGGCAAACCCGCCGGACTGTTCACCTCGACCGGCAGTCTCCACGGCGGCCAGGAGGCCACGCTGCTCACCATGGCCGTGCCGCTGCTGCATCACGGCATGCTCATCGTCGGCCTGCCCTATACCGAATCGGCGCTCACCGAGACGACCGGCGGCGGCACGCCCTACGGCGCCAGCCACGTGGCCGGCCCGGACGCCAACCCCCGGCTGACCGCGGACGAGATCGCGCTGGCGCGCGCACTCGGGCGCCGGGTGGCAGAAACCGCCGTGCGGCTGTCGGGCTGAGTCGCCGCGTGCTGCCCCTCGGCCTCTGGTTACCGGCCACTCTGGCCTGGATCGCTGCCGGGGTGTTGTCGATGGCACTCGTCGCCGCGGGGCCCGGCACCGCGCCGGTCTGGGCCTGGGTCACCACCGCACTGCCGGTCGGCCTCACGACACCGTTCATGCTAATCCGCCGGCCGGCCTCTTTCCTGCTGGCCCTGCTCGGCAGCGCGGGCTATGCGGGCTTCGGCCTGATGGAATCCATCGCGAATCCGCCGGCACGCCCGCTCGCCGCCACGGTTGCGGCCGTCTCCCTGCTGGCCTTCTTCCTGCTGGTACCGGTGGTCAGGATCACCCGCAACCGGCAGGCGGGCGACTCCCGGACCTAGCCGGCCTCGCCCAGCACCTTGCGGACGAAGGGGATGGTGAGGCGGCGCGATGCCGCCAGCGACGCCGTGTCCAGGCGGTCGAGCAGCGCCATCAGGCGGCCCATGTCGCGGGGCACCCGGCGCAGGAGATAACGGGCCGTGTCGGCCGGCAGGTCGAAACCGCGAAACGCGGCACGGGCCCGCAGCGCCTCGAGTCGCTCCTCGTCGTCCAGGTAGCGCAGGCGGAAGCGGGTCAGTGCCTGGCAGCGGCTGAGCAGGTCCGGCAGGCGGATGCCGACCTCGGCGGGAGCCCCGGCGGCCGCCACCACGAGCCGGCCGCCTGCCAGGTACAGCCCGTTCACCAGGCGGAACAGTGCCCGTTCCCAGTGCTCGTCCCCCGCCACCCGCTCGAAATCGTCCAGGCACACCAGATCCAGTGCCTCCATACCTTCCAGCATCTCGGGTGCGGGGGCGCTGCCGAGGGGCACGTAGGCGCAGCGCGCCTCCGGCCGATGTGCGCAGACGGCCTGCAGCAGATGGCTCTTGCCGCTGCCCGGCGGCCCGGCGAACCACAGGCCCGGCACGGCCGGATCCCGGGCGGCGGCGGCGAGGCCGCCGTCGCCCGGGGCATGGAAGGTCTCGAAGACCGCATGGTCCTGCAGCGTGAGGGCGAGCGGCAGCTGTCGGTGGGCCGGGTCCTCAGGCATCCCCGCCGTCTCCGCCGGGCCGTGCGTCTTCCGCCACGTAACTGCGGTAGGCGAACCGGGCCAGCACCGACAGCACCGCCGCGGCCGGCAGGGCCAGCAGGACGCCGAAGAATCCGAACAGCTGGCCGAACGCCATGACCGCGAAGATCACGACCACCGGATGCAGCCCGATGCGGTCGCCGACGAGCTTGGGCGTCAGGACGCTGCCCTCGATGAACTGGCCCACCGAGAACACGACGACCACCCCGAGCAGCATCAGCAGCGCGTTCGGTTCGTTCACCGCGGTGAGACCGGCCAGGGCGATGCCGAAGATGAAGCCCAGATAAGGCACGAAGCTAACGAGCCCCGAGACCACGCCGATGGCGAGGGCGAACTGGAGCCCGAGGAGCATCAGGCCGGCGGTGTAGATGAAGGCGAGGCCGGCCATGACCAGCAGCTGGCCACGGAGGAACGACCCCAGCGCCTCGTCGGTCTCGCGGAACAGCCGAAACACGGTGTCCCGCCGCGAGGCAGGCACCAGGCTGCCGAGGCGTGCCATGATCTCGTCCCAGTCGCGCAGCAGGTAGAAAGTGAGTATCGGCACGAGAAACAGCGACAGCAGCGCCGCCAGCAGTGCGCCGCCGGAACGCCCGAGCGAGGTCAGCACCCGGCTGCCCCATTGTCCGGCCATGCTGCCGTAGTCGGACAGGAACGCGGCGAGTCCGATGCCCTGGCCGGTGCCCTCCTTGCCGACCAGTTCCCGAGCCAGCGGCAGCACCCGCTGCTCGGCGTACTCCATGTAACGCGGCAGCACTTCGAGCAGGGCGGCGATCTGCGCCTGCACCAGCGGCAGCACCAGCAGTACGATCGCGCCGATGACGACGAACGTCAGCAGGAATACCGCCAGCACGGCGAGCGAGCGCGGCAGCTTCAGCTTCTGCAGGCGGTCCGCCATCGGATCGCCGACGTAGGCCAGCAGGCCCGCCGCCACGAACGGCGTCAGCACGGGTGCCAGCAGGTACAACAGCCAGGCCACGATCGCCGTGCCCACCAGCCAGAAGATACGGTTCTCGGCGCTCATTTTCGGGTGCTCTCCCTGGCCCGGCGGGCCCATGACAAGACGTAGTCGATACCGCTCACGACCGCCGTCACCAGCACGCCCGCGCCGAGTACGGTAAGAGTGATATCCGGCGGCCAGGAGAAGGCGGCATGGCCCAGCACGCTCAGGACGTAGAGCAGCTCCACCGCCGTATTCACCTTGCTGAGCCGGGTCGGCTCACCCGGCACCGGCGCCACCAGAAACTGGTAGGCGAGCGCGCCCGAGACGATGACCACGTCACGCAGGATCACGACCGCCGCGAGCCAGACGGGCACGAGCCCCACGACCGTCAGCGTCAGGAAGACGCCCGCCATGAGCAGCTTGTCCGCCGCCGGATCCAGCAACGCGCCGAGGCGGCTCTGCCAGGTGAATCGCTTGGCCAGGAAGCCGTCCAGCCCGTCGGAGAAACCGGCGAAGAAGAACAGCCCGAGTGCCACGGTCCACGCCTCCACGGCGATGGCATAGAGCGTTGGCGGTATCAGCAGGATACGGACCACCGAGATCAGGTTTGGCAGCCAGCTCAGGGTCATGGGTTTCCCGCGTCTATCAGGGGCGGTAGGCGACGGTCAGGTCGGGCGCTTCGCCGGCTCCGGCCGGATCCACCACCTCCTCCAGGGTGCCGAAGCGCCCACTGATGCGCAGCACCCGGCCGAGGCGCTCGCTCGGGCCCAGGAGTTCCATCCGGTAGGTGAGCGCGTCGTCACCCAGTTGCTCGAGGCTCAGCTCGCGGACGATGCTCACGGAGGCCAGATAGCGGCTGACGTCGGCATAGGCCGCGAGATCCTCGACGCCGGTCACCGTCAGGCGCACCGCGGCGGGCCGCTCGTCGCCCACCGCGCCGAGCTGGCCGGCCATGAGATCGGCCACCCGGTGCAGCGCATCCTCCACCGTGGCCCGCCACTGACGCTGCTCGCCGCTGAAATACCAGGTCCAGCGCGGCAGCTGGCGTCCGTCCGCATCCACCCGGCCGAGCAGTATGCTGTTCGCGTCGTAACGGGAGGAAGCCTCCAGCACCGGCTGTTCGAAGCCGCCCCAGACGTCGCTGAAGGCCACGCGGCCCCGGTCTTCGGCGTCGAGCAGCGGCCAGACCAGGGGTAATCCCCGGGCGCGGGCCACGTCCTCGATGCGCTGACGCAGGAAGCGGTCGACGTCACCGACCATGGCCTCGTCCGAGGGTGGCGGTTCTTCCTCGGCGGCGATCAGCTCACGCTCACCGCCGCCCCGGTCAACCGCCAGCCACAGCAGCGTGACCGGCCGCTGGCTGTCCCAGACGGCGCGGCCGGCTTCCCGCAGCCTCGCCGCGATGGCGCGCCCGTCGAAGGACACCCACAGGGTCTCGTCGGCGCCGCGCCGGTAGCCCTGCACCAGCCGGGACGGATCCTCGAACAGTGCCTCCAGCGCCGCATCCCCGGCGGCGCTGCGCTGACCGGTGACGCGCACCAGCACCTGCGACAGTCCGCGCCGGTAGGCCTGCTCGCGCCAGTCCGGCTCGCCCCGGTCCACCGGCACCTGGATGGTGTAGAGATCCGCGGTCTGCGCCGCTCCGACGGCCAGGGGTAGCGACAGGGCGAGCGTTGCGACGGCGAGCAGTGCGGCGAGGCGGAACGGCCGACCCGCTCCGCGACGTATCCCGGCGGGAGTTCGTGCGGTTGGATGCATGAGACGCGGTTTCCGAGCAGGGTTTCAGCCTCTATTATATCGTTCTCCCCCCAGCCGAAGGCCACCGCCCGGAAAGATCGGCCGATGAGCGACAAACGACTGACCTACAAGGACGCCGGCGTCGACATCGACGCGGGCAACGAGCTGGTGCGGCGCATCGGCGCGGCGGTGGACAGCACGCGCCGCCCGGGGGTGCTGGCCGGGCTCGGCGGCTTCGGCGGCCTGTTCGCGCTGGACCTGGAGCGTTATCCCCGTCCGGTCCTGGTGGCCGGCGCCGACGGGGTGGGCACGAAGCTGAAGCTGGCCGCACTGCTCGACCGCCACGAGACGATCGGCATCGACCTGGTGGCCATGTGCGTGAACGACGTCGTCGTCCAGGGCGCCGAGCCGCTGTTCTTCCTGGACTACTACGCCTGCGGTGCCCTCGACGTGGACCGCGCCGCCGCGGTGGTGCAGGGCATCGCCGAAGGCTGCCGCCGGGCCGGCTGCGCGCTGATCGGCGGCGAGACTGCGGAGATGCCCGGCATGTATGCCCGCGGTGATTACGACCTGGCCGGGTTCAGCGTGGGCGTCGTCAACCGGGAGGACCTGATCGACGGCAGCCGCATCGCACCCGGCGACGCCGTGCTCGGCATCGCCTCCTCCGGCCCCCATTCCAACGGCTACTCGCTCATCCGCCGCATCCTGGAGGCGAGCGCCGCCGACCCGGGCGCGACGGTGGGCGGACAGCCGCTGGGCGAGGCGCTGCTCGCGCCCACCCGCATCTACGTACAGCCGCTGCTGGCGCTGCTCCGGGAGCTGCCCGTGCACGGCCTCGTGCACGTGACCGGCGGCGGCCTGCCCGAGAACCTGCCGCGGGTACTGCCGGGCGGTGCCGAGGCGCGCATCGAGCGGAGCGCCTGGACCGCCCCGCCGGTGTTCGACTGGCTGTCCGCGGCGGGAAACGTCGCGCCAGCGGAGATGCTGCGCACGTTCAACTGCGGCATCGGCATGGCGGTGATTCTGCCGCGAAGGCAGGCGCAGGACGCGCTGGCTCTGCTGGCGGAGCACGGCGAGCGGGCCTGGCACATCGGCGAGATCGCCGCCGGCGACGGCGGCGCGATCATCTCTTGAGTGCCGGCAGCCGCAGCGCCGGCCGCGCGGTGGTGCTGATTTCCGGCGAGGGCACCAACCTGCAGGCGTTCATCAATGCCATGGCCGCCGGCGACCTGACGATGGAGATAGCCGCGGTCATCGCCAACCGCCCGGCCGCGGCCGGACTGGAACGCGCCCGCCGGGCGGGCATCCCCGCCGTGACCGTGCCTTCCGCCGGCCGCCCCGACCGTGAGGCCTACGACGCGGCCCTGGCGACCGAACTTCGTCGCCATGCCCCCGACCTGGTGCTGCTGGCCGGCTTCATGCGCATCCTGGGCAGCGCCTTCGTGCGGGAGTTCGCCGGTCGCATGCTGAACGTGCATCCGTCCCTGCTGCCGGCGTACCGGGGACTCGGCACCCACCGGCGGGTACTCGCCGCCGGGGACCCGGCGCATGGCTGCACCGTCCATTTCGTCACCGATGAACTGGACGGCGGCCCGGCGGTCATACAGGGCCGGGTGCCGGTGATACCCGGCGACGACGAGGCGTCGCTTTCAGCGCGGGTTCAGGCGGCCGAGCACATCATTTATCCCAGGGCCGCCGGCTGGTTTGCCAGCGGCCGGCTCCGCCTCCGCGACGCCGCCCCCGAGCTGGACGGCCGCACCCTGCACGAACCCGTCATCATCGACGCCACGGACTGAATCACTGCCATGACCGCCATTGCCAGACTGCTGCCCGGCCTGTTATCGGCCGCCGCCCTAGCCGCCTCGCTCGCGGGCACCCCGGCACTGGGCGAGCCGGCCACGCCCGAGGCCGCACCGCACGGTCTGCGCCCGTTCGTCGCGGTGTACGAGGCGAAAGCCACGGTGCTCGGCCTCGGCGGCGACGTGATCATGCAGCTGGCACCGGCCGACGAACCGGGAGTCTACGTCTTCCGCAACACCACCGACCCCCGGGGACTCGCCAATCTGGTTGCCGGCGAGGAGGTCGAGTGCAGCCGCTTCCGCTACGGTACCGACGGCTTCCAGCCGCTGTACTACCACGAGGACGCGGGCGACGACTCGAGCACCGTCCGGTTCCGGCCGGAGGAAGGTGTGGCGGTGGCCACCTACAAGGGCCGGGAGGAAACCCTGGACCTGCGCCCCGGCACGCTGGACCGGGCCACCGAGCAGATGGTGGTGCGCCACGAACTCGCCACCGCCGCGGACGAACTCGGCCCCTACACGACCATCGAGCGCAACGAGTACCGCAGCATCGAGTACCGTCCGGAGGGCAGCCGGGAGGTGGATTCACCCGCGGGCACCTACCACACCGTGGCGTTTCGCCGTCAGCGGGTGGGTTCGAGCCGCAGCGTGCTCATCCACTACGCCCCGAAACTCGGCTGGATGCCCGTAATGATCGAGCAGTTCAACGACGAGCAGAAGCAGGTCACCGCCCGCCTGAAGAGCTACCGCCCCGGCACGCCGGACGAAGCACGGCCCCGCGGCAGCGACCCTCAGGCCCGGGGCAGCGTCACGCCCCGCTGCCCCTGATACTTGCCCTTGCGGTCCTTGTACGAGACTTCGCAGGGCTCGTCCGACTCGAAGAACAGCATCTGGGCGACGCCCTCGCCCGCATAGACCTTGGCGGGCAACGGCGTGGTATTGCTGAACTCCAGCGTCACGTGACCCTCCCATTCCGGCTCCAGCGGCGTCACATTGACGATGATGCCGCAGCGCGCATACGTGGACTTGCCGAGGCAGATGGTCAGCACCGTGCGCGGAATGCGGAAGTACTCCATCGTGCTCGCCAGCGCGAAGGAGTTGGGCGGAATGATGCACACGTCCGAGGTCACGTCCACGAAGCTGTTCTCGTCGAAGGCCTTCGGGTCGACGACTGCCGAGTTGATGTTGGTGAAGATCTTGAACTCCCGCGAGCAGCGTACGTCGTAGCCGTAGCTCGACGTGCCGTAGGAGACCATCGGCCGGTCTGCCGTCTCACGCACCTGGCCGGGCTCGTACGGCTCGATCATGCCGTACGCCTCGGCCATCCGGCGTATCCAGCGGTCGGACTTGATGCTCATCGCTCAGGAATCCTCCACGACGATGTTGGGGAAGGCCCGACTGTAGTCACGGCCCGCCGCGGCCAGGGCCGCGGCGGCGCGCAGCGCCGCCTCCCGGTAGGCCGCCGCGATCGGGCCGTTCGGGCGGGCGGCCACGGAGGGCGTGCCGCCGTCGGCGTCCTCCCGGATGGAAAGATCAAGCGGCAGCTCGCCCAGCAGTTCGGTATCCGTCTCGGCGGAGAGCCGCCGGCCGCCCTCGGCGCCGAAGATACGTTCCTCGTGGCCGCACTGGCTGCAGATATGGGTGCTCATATTCTCGACGATGCCGAGCACGTTTACCGAGACCTTGCGGAACATCTCGAGCCCCTTCCGCGCGTCTGCCAGCGCGATGTCCTGGGGCGTGGTCACCACGATGGCGCCGGCCACCGGTACGCGCTGGGACAGTGTGAGCTGGATGTCGCCCGTGCCCGGCGGCATGTCAACGATCAGGTAGTCCAGGTCCCGCCAGCGGGTCTGGGACAGGAGCTGGTTCAGTGCCTGGGTGACCATGGGGCCGCGCCACGCCATCGGCTGGGCCGCATCCACGAGGAAGCCGATGGACATCGCCTGCAGGCCGTGGGCCTCCAGCGGCTCGAGGTGCTTGCCGTCCTCGGTCAGCGGGCTCTCGCCCTCCAGCCCCAGCATGAGCGGGATGCTCGGCCCGTAGATGTCGGCGTCGAGGATACCCGCCCGCGCGCCTTCGGCCGCAAGGGCCAGCGCCAGATTCACTGCCGTGGTGGACTTGCCGACGCCGCCCTTGCCGGAGGCGACGGCGACGATATTGGCCACGCCGGGCATCGGCTTCAGGTTGTGCTGCACCGACTGGGCAGGGATCTTGGTGGCCACCTCCACCTCGACCCGCTCGATGTCCGGAAGCGCCGCCACCGCGGTCTCCAGTGCCCGGGACAGGGCGGTGCGGATACCTTCCGCCGGCAGTCTCAGCGTCACCGCGAGTTGCGCCGTGGCGCCCTCACGACGGGCGCGCTCGACGCTGCCCACCCGGGACAGCGGGACGTCGGCGACAGGCAGTCTGACGGCTTCGGCGGCGGCGGTTATTTCGGGGTCTCTGTCGGCAGTCACGGCGGCTTCGCCTCGATGTTGCGGATGAGTCACGGGGCGCGCCATTGTAACGGAGATCGGGGGCCGGTGACCGGCCCGGCCGCATCCTGCGCGGCGGGCCGTGCCCCGCCGCCGGTCGTGACGGGCGTCACGTTCGCAACCGGAAATCACGGCGATCTCCGGCGGGCTTGTGGCATAATCGGCCGATCACAGGGGGACGGCCCGGAGCGCCGGCAATCCCGCAACCTCGAGTCCGCGGACAGCCCGCCGCCGGCGAGCGGCGGTGTCGCTGCGGGAGTCGCGGCGCGGGGCGCCGTGGTGCGGGAGCGTTCCGGGGGCAAATGCGAGGCAGGATGGCTCTACTCAGCGGATTCAAGACCGATCGCCTGATCGCAGAGATCGTCGGCGCGGGCGATACGAATTCGCCGGCTGCCCAGAAGGCGGCCAGCAAACTCAAGACCATGGGCGCCTCGGCCGTGCCCCGGGTCATCGACGCGCTGGCCAACAGTACCAAGCAGCAGACCATCCTGTTCGTCGAGGTGCTGGCCGAGCTGGCCAGCGCGAAGAGCCTCAAGCATTTCGTCGAGGGCCTGTCGGACGGCAACCAGCGGGTGGTCTCCGGCACGGCCTGGGCCCTGTCGAGCACCCGCAACCTGAACCCCAATGATCTCGTCGCTCTGCTGGACGACGAAGAGGTCTCCAAATCCGCCGTGATCGAGATCCTGAACGTGCACAAGCGCAAGCTGAACGTGCGCGACCTGCTGACCAAGACCTACGAACTGGAGCACAACGACAAGGCAGCTGTCTTCAAGCTGATAGAGGACGTGGTCGACGAGGACATGGTGCCGGAGCTGATCGCGCGGCTTGAGGGCAAGGACCCGTTCGTCCGCATGCACCTGATCAACATTCTCGGCAGGTTCAACCGGCCGGATGTGGCCGCCGCGCTCGAGAAGCAGCTGAAGAGCAACAACAAGATGATCCGGCAGGCGGCGCTCACGGGGCTGGCGCGCATGGACGGCGCGAAGAACGTGGAGCTGATCGTCACGCTGCTGCAGGACCCCGACTACGACGTGCAGACCAAGGCCGTCGACCTCCTGGTCCGCATCAACGACCCGCAGACCGTGCGCCACCTCATCCCGGCGCTGAAGGACGAGTCGGAGTATCCCCGCCGCGCCGCCGTGGAGGTGCTGAACGAGATCGGTACCACGGACTCGGTGAAGGACCTGCTGCAGGCGCTGCAGGACGATGACTGGTGGGTGCGCGCCCGGGCCACCGACGCGCTGGCCAAGATCGGCGGACCCAAGGTGATGAACGCAGCGCTGGCGCTCATCCGGGACGAGGATCAGGAGATTCGCCGGGCGGCGATCGAGATTCTGAACGCCACCAAGGACGACAGCGCGGTCAAGCACCTGATCCAGGCCACCGGCGACTCGGACTGGTGGGTGCGCGAGCGCGCGGTGGACGCGCTGGCCGGCATCGGCAGCACCAAGGCGCTGCCGGCGCTGACCAAGATGCTGGGTCAGAATCCGAAGTCCGATGCCTCCGTGGTGCGGGCGCTGTCGAAGATCGGCAATGCGACGGTCATCGAGAAGCTGCTGCCCATGCTGAACCGCCAGGAGCGCGAGATCCGGGTGGAGGCCATCAAGGCGATTGCCCATCTCGCCGACGAGTCCAAGGCCGAGCCCATTCGCAACTACCTGGAGAAGATGAAGCAGCTGGACGACTCGGTGATCGTGAACACGGCCGACAAGGCTATCAAGGAGCTGGAGGCCCGATTCTCCTCTGACGTGCGCAGCCAGAACCTGAAGGCCGAAAGGCTGGCCGCCGAACCCGCGAAGACGCTGCTGATCGAGAGCGAGGACATCGAGAGCATCATCGAGGAGGCCGGCGGCAAGCAGCCCCTGGACATCTCCACGCTGGAGCCCGGCGACGTCATCGACGGCCGCTACATCTTCGTCGAGAAGATCGGCAAGGGCGCTTTCGGCACGGTGCTGCTGATGCAGGACAACGTCGTGGAAGAGCGGCTGATCCTGAAGTTCCTGAACCCGAACGTCTCTTCGGACGAGGAGATGATGAAGCGCTTCGTGCACGAACTGCGCTTCTCGCGCAAGATCACTCATCCCAACGTCATCCGCATCTACGACTTCCTGAGCGTGCAGGGTCTCTACGCCATCTCCATGGAGTACTTCCCCTCCCACACGCTGGGCGCCGAGATCGCGGCGCAGAAGCCCATGGATTTCGCCAAGGCGCTGAAGTTCGCGAAGGACATCGCCACCGGCATGATGGTGGCCCACGAGGCCGGCGTCATCCACCGCGACCTGAAGCCCGCCAATATCCTGATCAACGACGAGGGTGTGCTGAAGATCGTGGATTTCGGCGTGGCCGCCGCCGCCACCGCCGGCGACACCCAGCTCACCAAGACGGGCTACGTCATCGGCTCGCCGAAATACATGGCGCCGGAGCAGATCCTGGGCAAGCGGGTGGACGAGAAAGCGGACATCTACAGCCTGGGGGTCATGATGTACGAGATGCTGACCGGCGCCCCACCCTATACCCGGGGCGACCACATGTCGGTGATGTACCAGCACGTGCAGGGCAAGGCCCGCAAGTGCCAGGAGGTCAACCCGAAGATTCCGGACGACCTGGCGACACTGGTGAACCGCACCATGTCGGTGGACAAGAACCAGCGCCACGCCTCCATGACGGCGCTGAAGGACGAACTCGACGCCATCGAGCTCTGAGACCCCGGCCGCACGCGTCATCCGTGCCGCCCGTCCCCGGCCATCTCCGCCATCAGGCGCTGGCCATCGTTGCCGTTAGGCCCTAGCATAGGGCGGCGCGGGACAAACGCACCCGCGTGATACGAGCAGGCGCAGACATGGCACGCATAGACGCATTCCTGAAACTCGGCCTGGCCCAGGGCTGCTCCGACGTCCACCTGGCGGTGGGCGTGCCGCCCATGCTGCGCATGCACGGTGATCTGATGCCGATCAAGTTCCGGGAACTCTCCGACGCGGAGCTCGACACCTACGTGGCCGAGATCCTGACCAGGTCCCAGCAGGACAAGTTCGAGAGCGGCCACGACCTGGACTTCTCCTACGTGAGTGAGGACGGCGGGCGCTTCCGCGTCAACCTGTTCCGCAAGGACACCGGCATCGGCGCCACCTTCCGCCACATCCCGACCGACATCCCCACCATGGAGTCGCTGGACCTGCCGCCGGTGATCGAGAAGTTCTGCGACTACCACCAGGGCATGGTGCTGGTGACCGGTTCCACCGGCACCGGCAAGTCCACTACGCTGGCCTCGATGATCGACCACCTGAACCGGCACCGGAACCTGAACATCATCAGCCTGGAGGACCCCATCGAGTTCGTGCATCCGAGCAAGAACTGCCAGGTCGTCCAGCGGGAGCTGGGCACCCATCTGCGCAGCTTCGCCGACGGCGTGCGCTCGGCCATGCGCGAGGACCCGGACGTGATCCTGGTGGGCGAGCTGAGAGACGCCGAGACCATCAGCATGGCCATGACGGCCGCCGAGACCGGCCACCTGGTGCTCGGCACGCTGCACACCACGGGCGCGGTGAAGACCATCGACCGCATCATCGACGCACTGCCCGGCGAACTGCGCGAACAGACCAAGAGCTTCCTGGCCCAGAGCCTCAACGCCGTGGTCACCCAGGTGCTGGTGAAGACCCCGGACGGTCGCGGCCGCAAGGCCGTGCTGGAGATCCTGATCAACACCAAGGCCATCTCCAACCTGATCATGGCCGACCAGACGCACCAGATTCCGGCCCAGCTGCAGACCGGCCGCGATCTGGGCATGCAGACCATGGACCAGGCGCTGCTGGAGGCCATCGACGCCAAGGCCATCGACCCGGACGATGCGTTCCGCTTCGCCCACGACAAGAAGCGCTTCCAGCGGTTCGTGACCAACACGGACGTGCTGCCGAAGCTGGACATCGCCACCTCGTGAGCGGCCGATGAGCGCGGAACCCGTAAGCCCGAACCTGATCGACCCCTACCTGCGCGAAGCGCTGGAGCGCGACGGCTCGGACCTGCACTTCCTGGCCATGGATCCGCCGCGGGTGCGCGTCTACGGCAATCTCGGCGAGCTCCGGGACGAGCGCCTGGAACCCTCCCACGTCCAGGACGCGCTCTACCAGATCATGAGCGGCGTGGCGCAGAAGCATTTCGAGGCCGACGATGCGGTGGACTTCGCCTACGAGGTGCCGGGACTCGCCCGCTTCCGTGTCAACGCCTTCCGGCACCTGAACGGCATCGGCGCCGTCTTCCGCGCCATTCCGTCCCAGGCGCGCACCATGGACGACCTGGCCATGCCGGACGTGGTCAAGAACCTCTGTCGCCAGACCCAGGGCATGATCCTGGTCACCGGCAAGACCGGCTCGGGCAAGTCCACCACCCTGGCCGCGATGATCGATGCCATCAATCTGCGCCTGAAGGGCCATATCCTCACCATCGAGGACCCGATCGAGTTCGTGCACCAGCGCAAGGGCTGCCTGATCAGCCAGCGCGAGGTCGGCGTGCACAGCGCGTCGTTCGCCGACGCCCTGCACTCGGCACTGCGCGAGGACCCGGACGTCATCCTGGTGGGCGAGCTGCGCGATCTCGAAACCATCAGTATCGCCGTGACCGCGGCGGAGATGGGCATCCTGGTGATGGGTACGCTGCACACCAACGGTGCCGCCCAGACCATCGACCGCATGATCAACGCCTTCCCCCATGACAAGCAGGCGCACATCCGCACCATGCTCTCGACCTCGCTCCGGGGCGTGATCTCCCAGCAGCTCGTTCCCACCAAGGGCAAGCCGGGCCGGGTGGCGGCGCTCGAGATCATGATCAATACGCCCGCCATCAGCAACCTGATCCGCCAGGGCAAGATCGACCAGCTCGAGAACGCCATGCAGAGCGGCGGATCGATGGGCATGAAGACCATGGACACGGCCCTGCGCGAACTCTACGAGCGGCGCTTCATCAGCGGCAGGGAGGCCTACCAGAAGGCCATCAACAAGTCGAAGTTCGAGCCGATGAAGGACGAGAACTGAGCCGACCCGGCCCAAGCCGCCGCCCGCCGGACGCCGCGCCTCTGGCATAATCCCCGCCTGCCGAAAAAGACACTCCGAAATGGCCGAACAACGCCGCAAGATACTCGTCACCAGCGCCCTGCCCTACGCCAACGGCTCCATCCACCTGGGCCACCTGGTGGAATACCTGCAGACCGACATCTGGGTGCGCTTCCAGAAGGCCCGCGGCCACGACTGCCGCTATATCTGCGCCACCGACGCCCACGGCACACCCACCATGATCCGCGCCCGCCGCGACGGCATCAGCCCCGAGACGCTGGTGGAGCGCATGACCGCCGAGCACGAGCGGGATTTCACCGCCTTCCAGATCGAGTTCGACAACTACTACTCCACACACACGCCGGAGAACGAAGCCATCGTCACCGGCATGTACGAGCGCCTGCGCGAGGGCGGCTACATCTACACCGAGGTGGTCAACCAGGCCTACGACGAAAAGGAGGGCATGTTCCTGCCGGACCGCTTCGTACGCGGCGAGTGCCCGGTGTGCGGCGCCCCGGACCAGTACGGCGACAACTGCGAGGCCTGCGGCAGCACCTACACGCCCCGTGACCTCAAGAACCCGGTCTCCATCCTGTCGAACACCGCCCCGGTGTACCGGGACAGCGAGCACTACTTCTTCCGCCTCTCCCGCTTCGAGGACTTCCTGCGCCGCTGGATGGCCGCCTCCGAGCTGGACCCCGGCGTGGTACGAAAGCTGGAGGAATGGTTCGACAAGGGCCTGCAGGACTGGGATATCTCCCGGGACGCGCCCTACTTCGGCTTCCGTATCCCCGGCACCGAGGACAAATACTTCTACGTGTGGCTGGACGCGCCGGTGGGCTACATGGCGAGTTTCCGCAACCTGGCCGACCGTGAGGGACTCGACTTCGGCGCCTGGTGGAATGCCGATGCCGACGGCGAGCTCTACCATTTCATCGGCAAGGACATCGTCTACTTCCACGCGCTGTTCTGGCCCGCCGTGCTGCACGGCTCAGGTTACCGCACGCCGGATGGCGTGTTCGCCCACGGCTTTCTTACCGTGAACGGCGAGAAGATGTCGAAGTCCCGGGGCACCTTCGTCAACGCGCGCACGTACCTGGCCCACCTGGCGCCGGAGTACCTGCGCTACTACTACGCGGCGAAGCTCGGCCCCGGCACGGACGACATCGATCTCAGCCTGGACGACTTCGTGGCCCGGGTGAACTCGGACCTGGTGGGCAAACTGGTGAACATCGCCAGTCGCTGCTCCGGCTTCATTACGAAGCACTTCGGCGGCGAGCTGACCGCCGAACTGCCGGATCCGTCCCTGCACGGGGAATTCGCCGCCCGCGGCGAGCACATCGCGGCCCGCTACGAAGCCCGGGAGTTCGGCCATGCCATGCGCGAGATCATGGCGCTGGCCGACCGGGCCAATCAGTACATCGACACCCACAAGCCCTGGGTACTGGCGCAGGACGCCGAACGCATGCCGGAGGTGCACGGCATCTGCACTCAGGGTCTGAATCTCTTCCGCATGCTGATGGTCTGGCTGCAGCCGGTGCTGCCCGAACTGGCGGCGCGGGCGGCAAAGCAGTTCCGTGAAGACGCCTGGTCCTGGGACGACGCGGCACGACCACTGCTGGGTGCAGGTATCGACCGTTACCAACCTCTCATTACACGCATAGATCCGAAACAGGTGGACGCCATGATCGAAGACTCCCGCCAGGGCGAGGTGGGCGGCGCCGCGAAGACGCCGGAGCCGGGCGCGCCCGACACCGGGAGCGGAACCGACGAGATCACCATCGACGACTTCATGAAAGTGGACCTGCGCGTGGCGCGCATCGTGACCGCCGAGCCGGTGGAGGGTGCCGACAAGCTGCTGCGCCTGACCCTCGACACCGGCAGCGGCGAGACGACGGTGTTCGCGGGCATCAAGTCCGCCTATGACGCCGACGCGCTCGTGGGGCGTTTGACGGTGCTGGTGGCCAACCTGAAGCCGCGCAAGATGCGCTTCGGTACCTCGCAGGGCATGGTGCTGGCCGCGGGGCCCGGCGGCGAGGAGATTTTCCTGCTCTCGCCCGACGCGGGCGCCGAGCCCGGCATGCGCGTCAAGTAGCGCCGGCGGTCTGAAGCCGCTGCTGCAAGCCTCTACAATAGCGGGACACACGGGGTCCCGGACATGACCGATCTGTTCCTGATCATCATCGCCACGGTACTGGTCAACAACTTCGTACTGGTGAAGTTTCTTGGCCTGTGCCCTTTCATGGGCGTCTCCACACGGGTGGAGCCCGCGGCAGGTATGGCGCTCGCCACCGGCTTCGTGCTCACGCTGTCCTCGGCGGTCAGCTACCTGGCAGAGACCCGCATACTCGTACCCTTCGGCCTGGAGTATCTGCGCACGCTGGCCTTCATCCTGGTGATCGCCTGCATGGTGCAGTTCACCGAGATCATGGTGCGCCGGCTGAGCCCCCTGCTGCACCGGGTGCTCGGTATCTACCTGCCGCTGATCACCACCAACTGCGCGGTGCTCGGTGTGGCCCTGCTGAACACCCGCCAGGCGGAGAG
>Ga0102929_1000518_pt1 | contig 22486 bp, 15 predicted proteins | sample SalPonR1_B_D2_MG_FD_78510 | JGI IMG/M metagenome (GOLD analysis project Ga0102929, IMG submission 78510) | Salt pond soil microbial communities from South San Francisco under conditions of wetland restoration - Salt Pond MetaG R1_B_D2_MG | ecosystem: Environmental > Aquatic > Marine > Intertidal... | reverse complement strand
TTCGGGAGGCAGGGGCCGGAGGTTCAAATCCTCTCACCCCGACCATCACGACTATAGCCACCCACCATCGCGGCGATCTCCTGTCACTGCAGAGTGGCTACTCCGCGATCTTCACCAGCTGCTTGCCGAGCTTGTCTCCCCTCAGCATCTTCCGGAACGCATCCACGGCATTGTCGAGTCCTTCGGCGACACTCTCGCGGTACTTCAGCTCCCCGGACTTCACCTTTTCCGCCAGCAGCCGGGTGATCTCGGCGTGCTTGTCGTCCCACTCGGTGACCAGGAAGAACCGGTGCTCCGGCGGGTCGGGCAGCTTGCCGAAGATATCGAAGGGCGTATCCACTCCCTCCATGCTTTCCGCATTGTAGGCCGAGACATAGCCGCAGATCGGCACCCTCGCCCCCTGGTTCAGCAGCGGAGCCACGGCTTTGGCCACGTCACCGCCCACGTTCTCGAAGTAGACGTCGATCCCGTCGGGACAAGCGTCCCGGAGCTGGCCCGGCAGGTCACCGGCCTTGTAGTCCAGACAGGCGTCGAAGCCCAGTTCCTCGGTGACGAACCGGCACTTCTCGGGGCCTCCTGCAATTCCCACCGCGCGGCAGCCGATCTCTTTTGCCGTCTGCCCCACCACGCTGCCGACGGGACCGGAGGCGGCGGCGACGACGACTGTCTCGCCTGCCGACGGCTTGCCGACATACATCAGCCCGCAATAGCCGGTGCGCCCCGGCATGCCTGCGACGCCGAGATAGACCGAGAGCGGGATATCCGGGTTCTCGATTTTCCGCAAACCAGGTGCGTCGGCCTTCGACACGGAGTACTCCTGCCAGCCGGAATAACTCGTGACCAGATCGCCGTGCTCGAAGGCGTCGGAGCGGCTCTCGATAACCCGCCCGACGCTCTCGCCGACGATCACCTCGTCGATCGCGATCGGCTCGGCATAGCTCTTCATGTCGTTCATGCGCGGGCGCATGTACGGATCCAGCGATAACCACAGGGTCTGGATCAGGATTTCCCCTTCGCCCGGCTCGTCCAGGGGCCGTTCGACAACGGCCAGATCGCCATCACGGATCTCTCCCTGCGGACGGCGTTTCAGGACGACGGCTCTGTTGTTCTGGTAGGACATATCAACCTCGAATGAACCAGCGCAGGCGGCGCTTGTGACGGACATTCACTATAAGGATATTGGATCGGCTTTTCGACATCCGCGAGCCCGGCCATCAGGTGCACTGTGCTAGATTCCGCGCTGGACGCGGGTATCGCTCCGCGACGATACCGGATAGGCGGAACGAACATGAACGACCGAGTCGAAACCGAGAGCCTGCCGCCGGGCCGCCAGGCCGGAGTCTGCCTGCACATCACCTCTCTGCCCGGCCCGTGGGGGATCGGCGAGATCGGCCGCGATGCGCTCGCCTTCGTCGACACCCTGCGGCGCATGCAGCTCGGCGTCTGGCAGTTTCTGCCCACGGGGCCGACGGCCTATGGCGACTCGCCCTACCAGCCGCTGTCCACGTTCGCCGGCAACGAGATAATGATTGCCATCGGCGACCTGCTGGAAACGGGCCTGCTGCGCCCCGGCGAGGCAGCCGCGCTGGAGGCGTTGCCCCACGACACCGTCGACTACGGCGCACTGATCCCGCTCAAGACGGCGCTGCTGCGAACGGCCGCGGGCCGCTTCGACCGGGTCGCAGGCAGCGCCCTGAAATCGGCGCGGGATGATTTCTGCGAGCGGCACGACACGGCGTGGCTGCGCGACTATGCGCGCTATCGCATCCTGAAGTCGCGGCATGACGAGCGGCCGTGGCCCGAGTGGGAGCCGCGCTACGTCCATCGCGAGGCCGCGGCGCTCGCGCGGCTCGAGGCGGAAGCCGGTGCCGCGATCGATGCGATCAGGACGATTCAGTTTCTGTTCCATCACCAGTGGCACCGCCTGCGCCGCTACGCCAACGAACAGGGGGTGCGGCTGTTCGGCGACATGCCGATCTACATAGCGCTGGACAGCGCAGACGCCTGGGCGAACCGGGACATCCTGCAGATCGACCGGGACGGCCGGCCGGAATCCGTCGCCGGCGTCCCGCCCGATTACTTCAGCGCCGACGGCCAGCTGTGGGGCAACCCGCTCTATGACTGGGAGAAGCACGCTGCTTCGGGCTACCGCTGGTGGGTGGAGCGTCTGCGGGCGGCAGCCGCCCTCGCCGACATGGTGCGCATCGACCACTTCCGCGGCTTCGAGGCCTACTGGGCGGTACCGGCCGGGGCGGAGACGGCCCGGGACGGCACCTGGGTTCCCGGCCCCGGCGACGGCATCTTCGAGGCGGTACGGCGCGAACTCGGCGAGCTGCCCGTCGTGGCCGAGAACCTCGGCGTCATCACTCCCGAGGTAGAGGCGCTGCGCGAGCGTCACAATCTCCCGGGGATGATCGTGCTGCAGTTCGCCGTCGCGGACCCGGATTTCGCGCCGGACGAGGTGCCCGCGGACTGCGTCTGCTACACCGGCACGCACGACAACGATACGACGCGGGGCTGGTTCACCGGCAGCCCTGACGACCTGCGCTCCCCGGAAGAGATAGAGCGCACGCGCCGGGCGGCCCTCGAGATCACCGGCGGCACGTCGGAGACGATCCACGAAGACCTGATTCGCACCGCGTTCTCCACCAAGGCGGGACTCGCGGTCGCGCCGATGCAGGACTACCTGGGTCTGGGTTCGGAGGCGCGGCTCAACACACCGGGCACCTCCGCCGGCAACTGGCGCTGGCGAATGAATCCGGAGCCGGTGACGGAGTCTTTCCTGGACCACGTGGCGGCCCTGGTGGCCGACTCGGAGCGGGCCCCGCCCCGTCACGGCCGCTAATTGCGACGACTGTCCCGAAATTGCCCGGCCGATCTGGCAAACTAAAGGCTGGATTCGACACCGGAAGAGGCCCGCCCCGTGGCCGACATGCAGATCTACGATGACGCGCGCTTCGTCAGCCGCCTGACGCGGGAGACGCTCGCGCTGGTGCTGGCCGGCGGGCAGGGTTCGCGCCTGCACGAACTGACCACCTGGCGGGCGAAGCCGGCGCTGCACTTCGGCGGCAAGTACCGCATCATCGACTTCCCGCTGTCCAACTGCCTGAACTCCGGCATCCGCCGCATCGGCGTGCTGACCCAATACAAGGCCCACTCCCTGATCAGCCACCTGGTGCAGGGCTGGTCGTGGATGAACGCCGGCGCGGCGAGCCAGGAATTCGTGGAGATCCTGCCCGCCTCCCAGCGCGTGGGCGGCGAGTGGTACAAGGGCACGGCCGACGCCGTCTACCAGAACCTGGACATCATCCGCACCCACGAGCCCCGGTACGTCCTGATCCTGGCGGGCGACCACATCTACAAGATGGACTACGGCAGCTTCCTCGCCGCGCATGCGGAGTTCGGCGCGGACATGACCATCTGCTGCCTGGAGGTGCCGATCGAGGAAGCGGCCGGACAGTTCGGCGTGATGACGGTGGACGAGACCGGGCGCATCATCGCGTTCGACGAGAAGCCGGAGAAGCCCAACCCCATCCCCGGCAAGCCCGGTCTGTGCCTCGCGTCGATGGGGAACTACGTCTTCAACACGAGTTTCCTCTACGAGCAGGTCATCAAGGATGCCGATACCGCGACCTCGGCCCACGATTTCGGCCGCAATATCATCCCGTCGGTGATCAGGGACTACCGGGTCTACGCCTACGCCTTCCGTGACGCGGAGACCGGCGAACAGGCCTACTGGCGGGACGTCGGGACCCTGCAGGCCTTCTGGGAGGCCAACATGGAGCTGGTCTCCGTCTCCCCGCAGCTCAATCTCTACGACGAGACCTGGCCCGTGCTGACGCACCAGGCCCAGTTGCCGCCGGCCAAGTCCGTGTTCGACGATGCCACGCGCCGCGGCGAGGCCATCAATTCCATGGTCTCGGGTGGCTGCATTATTTCCGGCGCCCACGTAGGCAACTCGCTGCTGTTCTCCCGCGTCACGGTCCATTCCTACAGCAGCGTTACCGACACGGTCGTATTGCCGGACGTCGAGATCGGCGAGAACTGCCGCATCCACCGCGCCATCATCGACCGCGGCGCCAGGATCCCCGACGGCACGATCGTCGGCGAGGATGCCGTGGCTGACCGGGCCCGCGGCTTCCGTGTGACCGGCACAGGCATAACCCTCGTCACGCCGGACATGCTGGGACAGTACCTGCATTTCACGCGCTAGCAGCAGCAGGGTCCCCGGCATAGGCACCAAGCACGTCATTTTCCTCGCGGCCGAGAACGGCGCTCTGCCGGGCGGCAAGGTCGGCGGTGTGGGCGACGTCGTCCGCGACCTGCCGACGGCGCTGGCGACGCTCGGCTGGCAGGCGACCGTCCTGACGCCCTCGTACGGGGTCTTCTCGGCCCTGCCGGGAGCGCGACGCATCGGCACGCTGGAAGTCCCATTCGCCGGCCGGCCCGAGACGGTGGAGGTCCACGAGGCCGCCCCGCCGGAAGGCGGTGTGCGCCAGCTGGTCTTCGAACATCCGCGCTTCAGCGCCGGCGGCGCCGGCAGGATCTACTGCGATCAGGAAGACGACGGCCCTTTCGCGACGGATGCGACCCGGTTCGCGTTCCTGGGCGCCGTCGCGGCGCGCTGGGTCCGCGACCTGGAAACGGCGCCAGACGTCCTGCACCTGCACGACTGGCATGCCGCCTTCTACTGTCTGTTCCGAAGTTTCGCGCCCGATTGCGAATCGCTCGCAGCCATCCGGACGGTCTTCACCATCCATAACCTCTCCTACCAGGGCACCCGGCCGCTGGACGGCCACGCCTCGTCACTGGCCGCCTGGTTTCCCGATCTCGACGTCGACCCGGCACTGGTCGGCGACCCGCACAGCGCCGGGTGCATCAACCCCATGGCGCTCGCCATCCGCACCTGCGACCGCGTGAGCACCGTATCGCCGACCTATGCACGCGAGATCCTCGAGCCGAGCGACCCGGCACGCGGCTTCATCGGCGGCGAGGGGCTCGAGCGCCAGCTGGGTAACGCCGCACGGGTAGGACGGCTGGTCGGCATCCTGAACGGCTGTGACTACAGCGGCGCGCCGGGACGCCGCCCGGACTGGCAGGACCTGACCGGCCTGGCGGCCTGGCAGGTGAATCTCTGGCGTGACGACGCAGCGGAGGATCCGGCGCATCGCGCCGCGCGCGATCGACTGCTGGCGCTGCCGAAGCAGCGGCCCGAGCACGTCCTCGTCAGCATCGGCCGGCTCGTGAAGCAGAAGGTCAGCCTCTTCCTCGAAGAACTCGAGGACGGCCGGACGGCGCTGGAACATGTCCTCGATACGCTCGGATCCCGCGGTGTCCTCATCATGCTCGGCAGCGGCGAAGCGACGTACGAACGGCGCCTGACCGCGATCGCACAACGACGGGAGGAACTCCTTTTCCTGCGCGGCTACTCGGAGATGCTCTCGGAGGCCCTTTATCTCGGTGGCGACCTGTTCCTGATGCCCTCGAGTTTCGAGCCCTGCGGCATCAGCCAGATGCTGGCGATGCGGGCCGCCCAGCCGGTGGTGGCACATGCAACGGGCGGCCTCTGCGATACCATCGAGGACGGCCGCACCGGCTTTCTCTTCTCCGGGGCGACGTCCCGCGCCCAGGCGGCCGCATTCGTCGCCGGGGTCGAACGGGCACTCGAGCTGAAGTCGAGCGACCTAGCGGAATGGGAGAACCTGCGCATCCGCGCGGCGTCGAAGAAATTCGACTGGGCAAGCTCTGCACGTGCCACCATTGCCAGGCTCTATGAATCGCAGGACTGAAACAGACCGGCTGCTGGCCGCCATCGGAGCGGTAGCCGATGGACGCTACCACGACCCGTTCTCGATACTCGGGGTACACCGGGTCGGCAACCTGCGCGTGGTCCGGACTCTCCAGCCCCACGCACGGGAAGTCGAACTGGTCGACGGCGACGGCGGCCATCTCGCGACAATGGAGCGCGTCCATCCGTCGGGACTCTTCAGCGCGCCGCTACCGCCGCGCAAGCGCCGCTACCGGCTGCGGATCACGACCCACGAGAACGAGAGCTGCGAGATCGAAGACCCCTATCGGTTCCCCACCACCCTGGGGGAGATGGACCTGTATCTGCTGGGGGAAGGCTCCGACCGGAAGATCTACCAGAAGCTCGGCGCGCAGCTCCGCGAGATCGAGGGCGTCGCCGGCACGCGCTTCGCCGTCTGGGCGCCGAATGCGTCCCGGGTCAGCGTGGTAGGCGACTTCAATGGCTGGGACGGGCGCCGGCACATGATGCGGCTGCATCCCGCCAACGGGATCTGGGAGGTGTTCGTCCCCGGCGTCGGCCAGGGGGCCCGCTACAAGTACGAGCTGCTCGATCGCGACGGCCGCCTGCTGCCGCTCAAGACGGATCCCTTCGCCCGCTACCACGAACCCCCGCCGGGCAACGCCGGCATCGTCTACCGGAGCGGCTACGACTGGCAGGACGATGACTGGATGGCCGCTCGCTCGATGACACCCGACCTGGCGCAGCCGCTCGCCATCTACGAGGTGCACCTGGGCTCCTGGCGCCGCCGTGCGGAAGGCGGCTATCTCGACTACCGTGAACTCGCGGACGAGCTGATCGAGTACGTCACCGACATGGGCTTCACCCACGTCGAGTTCCTGCCGGTCACGGAACACCCGTTCGACGGCTCCTGGGGCTACCAGCCCATCGGGCTGTTCGCGCCCACCCAGCGCTTCGGCGAACCCGACGACTTCCGTTACCTGGTGGACCGCTGCCACGCCGCCGGCATCGGCGTCATCGTCGACTGGGTGCCAGCGCATTTCCCGAAGGACGAACACGGGCTGCGCCGCTTCGACGGCACCGCGCTGTACGAGCACGCGGACCCCCGCAAGGGAGAGCACGCCGACTGGGGGACGCTGATCTTCAACTTCGGGCGGCGCGAAGTCGTGAACTATCTCATCGGCAGCGCCTTGTACTGGGTCGACGAATTCCACATCGACGGCATCCGCGTGGACGCCGTCGCCTCCATGCTCTATCTCGACTATTCCCGCGAGGACGGCGAGTGGGTGCCGAACGAGCGGGGCGGCAACGAGAACCTGGAGGCCGTGGACTTCCTGCGCAGGTTCAACACGGAGATCCATGCCCACGGCGCCGTATCGTTCGCGGAGGAGTCCACGGCGTGGCCCGGCGTCTCCCGGCCCGTCGAGGCCGGCGGTCTGGGCTTTACCTATAAATGGAACATGGGCTGGATGAACGACACCCTGGCCTACATGGCCGAGGACCCGGTGCATCGGCGCCACCATCACGACAAGATGACATTCGGGCTGGTCTACGCCTTCAACGAGAATTTCGTGCTGCCGCTCTCCCACGACGAAGTCGTGCACGGCAAGCGCTCCATCCTCGGCCGCATGCCCGGCGACGAGTGGCAGCGCTTCGCCAACCTGCGCGCCTATTACGGGACCATGTACTCGCATCCGGGCAAAAAGCTGCTCTTCATGGGCAACGAGATCGCTCAGTATGCGGAGTGGAACCACGACCGTTCGCTGGACTGGCACCTCCTCGACTACCCGGTGCACCAGGGCATCCAGCGCCTGCTGCGCGACCTGAACGCGTTGTACCGGCGCACGCCGGCGCTGCACGAGATCGACTTCGAGCCCGCGGGCTTCGAGTGGATCGCCTGGGACGACAGAGACAACAGCATCTTCTCCTGGATCCGGCGGGACCGTTCCGGCGGCTTCGTGATCTGCGTCGCCAACATGACGCCCGTCGTCCGCCAGGACTATCGTATCGGCGTGCCCGAACCCGGGCTCTACGAAGAACTACTCAACACCGACGCGGCGCGCTACGGCGGCTCGGGTTTGCATAATCCCGCAGCAGCGGCCGAGGCGCTCGGCAGCCACGGCCGCGATCACAGCCTCCGCTTGACGCTGCCCGCCCTGGCAACGCTTATACTCGGACCTTCCACCCGGGATTCCTGACGGAGAAACATGATGTCTGCACGTTCCGACGAAACGGTCGGCATCGGCGAGATCGAGCTGCTGCAGACGCCCGAGCTGCCGATGACCGCGGATGCGATCCTCCGGGATTTCACCCACTACTTCGGCCGCACGCTCGGGCGGCGCACCATCCGCACGCAGGCGCCGTATCTGTACCAGGCGGTGGTCTATGCCACGCGCGACCGGCTGATGGAACGCTGGGGCCGGACCCGCATGGCGATGGAACGCGATCACGTGCGTCGCTGCAGCTACCTGTCTCTCGAGTTCCTGATGGGCCGTCTGTTGCGCAACGCACTGCTGAATCTCGGCATCGAGAAAGAGGCGGCGGAGGCGCTGAACCGCATCGGCCTCGATCTGGAGGACGTGTACGAGCGCGAGCTCGATGCGGGCCTCGGCAATGGCGGCCTGGGCCGGCTGGCCGCGTGCTTCATGGACAGCTGCGCGACGCTGGAGCTGCCCGTAGTCGGCTACGGCATCCGCTACCAGTACGGCATGTTCCACCAGCAGATCGAGAACGGTTTCCAGATGGAGGAGCCTGACCCGTGGCTGCGCCAGGGCTTCCCCTGGGAGGTCGAGCGCTACGAATTCGCCCAGCGGATCCGCTTCGGCGGCCGCACCGAGAGCCATACCGATGCCACCGGGCGCACGCGCTACCGCTGGGTGGACACTCACGACGTCCTCGCCATCCCCTTCGACGTGCCGGTGCCCGGCTACCGCAACGACGTCGTCAACACGCTGCGGCTGTGGTCCGCGGCGGCCACCGACGAGTTCGACCTCGAGGAGTTCAACGCCGGCAGCTACACGCGCGCGGTGGCGACCAAGAACGAGGCCGAGAACATCACGATGGTGCTCTACCCGAACGCCGAGTCGGAGAACGGCCAGGAACTGAGGCTGCGCCAGCAGTACCTGCTCGCCTCGGCGAGCCTGCAGGACATGCTGCGCTATCACACCTATCACCACGGCAACGACGTGAGCGAGTTCGCGGCCAGGAACTGCGTGCAGCTGAACGACACGCACCCGGCCATCGCCGTCGCCGAACTGATGCGGATCCTGCTCGACGAGTTCGACCTCGACTGGGACGAGGCCTGGGCGATCACCCGCAAGACGATGGCCTATACCAACCACACGCTGCTGCCCGAGGCGCTGGAGATGTGGCCGGTGTCCATGTTCCGCCGCCTGCTGCCGCGGCTGCTCGACATCATGTACGAGATCAACGCCCGGTTCATCGGCGAGATCAGCCGGCGCTGGCCCGGCGACAACGACCGCATCGCCCGGATGTCGCTGATCCAGGAAGGCAGCGAGCCGATGCTGCGCATGGCCTACCTCGCCATCGTCGGCAGCTACTCGGTGAACGGCGTCGCGGAGCTGCATTCCCGGCTCCTGACCGACGGCCTGTTCCGCGACTTCGCCGAACTCTGGCCGTCGCGATTCAACAACAAGACCAACGGCGTCACCCAGCGCCGCTGGCTGGCCGCCTGCAACCCGGGCCTGGCGGAGCTCATCAGCGGACGCATCGGCACCGACTGGGTCACCGACCTCGGCCAGCTCGAGAAGCTGCGGGAATTCGCCGCAGACGCCGGGTTCCAGGCGCAGTGGCGGCGGGTGAAGCTCGGCAACAAGCTCCGCCTGGCCAACCACATCGCCGCGAAGACCGGGCTCACGCTGGGCACGGAGATGCTGTTCGACGTCCAGGTCAAGCGCATCCACGAGTACAAGCGCCAGCTGCTGAACGTGCTGCACGCCGTCCACCTCTACGACCGCATCCGCCGCGGCGACGCCGACGACCTGGTGCCGCGGGCGATCATCATCGGCGGCAAGGCGGCCCCCGGCTACGTGATGGCGAAGAACATCATCAAGTGCATCAACAACGTAGCCCAGGTCATCAACAGCGACCCGGAGGTGGCGGACCGCCTGCGGCTGGTGTTCTACCCGGACTACAACGTCTCGGCGATGGAGCTCATCTGCCCCGCGGCCGAGCTGTCGGAGCAGATCTCGACCGCCGGCAAGGAGGCCTCGGGCACCGGCAACATGAAGTTCATGATGAACGGGGCGATCACGATCGGCACGCTGGATGGCGCCAACGTCGAGATCCGCGAGGCGGTCGGGGACGACAACTTCTTCCTGTTCGGCCACACCGTGGACGAGATCCGCGAGCTGCGCCAGCACTATGATCCCCGCGCCATTATCGACGCCGACGAGGACTTCCGGCGCGTCATGCATCTGTTCGACAGCGGGCACTTCAGCCGCTTCGAGCCGGGCGTGCTCGATGCCGTGATCGCATCCATACGCGAGCCCGCCGACCCCTGGTTTACGGCAGCCGATTTCCGCAGCTTCGTCGACACCCAGGCGGCAGCGGAAGCCGCCTACCGGGATACGGCCGGATGGACCCGTATGTCCATCCTCAACACCGCGAGCTCCGGGCGCTTCTCCACGGACCGGACCATGCACGACTACAACGACGAGATCTGGAAGCTCGACCCGGTGCGGCTCGACCCTCGATGATCCGACCTCGATGAGCCGACCTCGATGAGCCGACCAATCATCCGGCCCGGCAGTGCCGATGCGCTCGGCGCGAGCCCCGACGCGGACGGCGTCAACTTCGCAGTGTTCAGTTCGGCAGCCTCCGCCGTCGAGCTCTGCCTGCTAGACGCCCGCGGACGCACGACGGCCTCGTACCCCCTGCCCGAGCGCGACGGCGACGTCTGGCACGGCTACCTCCCGGGAGCACGCCCCGGCCAGCGCTACGCCTACCGGGTCCACGGCGACTGGGCGCCGGCGCAAGGCCTGCGCTGCAACCCGCACAAGCTGCTGCTGGACCCCTACGCCCGCGAGGTCGCCGGCCGCTTAGACTGGCACCCGTCGGTTTTCGACTACGTGCCCGGGCATCCGGAGAGGATGAGCTTAGCCGACAGCGCGGGCCGGGTGCCGGTCGGGGTAGTTCGCGGCGACATCGAGCCGCCGGCCCCCGGCCCGGCCGTCCCCTGGGCGCAGACCATCTTTTACGAACTGAACGTCCGCGGCTACACGATGCGTCACCCGGCGCTGGACGAGACGGTGCGCGGCCGCTTCTGCGGCCTGCGCCATGCGCAGGTGCTCGCCTATCTCAGGGCGCTCGGCGTCACCTCGATCGAGCTGATGCCGGTGCACGCCTTCCTCGACGAGGCCCATCTCGTCGAACTCGAGCTCAGAAACTTCTGGGGTTACAACCCGGTGGCCTTCTTCGCCCCGGAGCGCCGCTACGCCAGGCAGGACCCCGTCACCGAATTCCGGGACATGGTGGACGCCCTGCACGAGGCCGGCTTCGAAGTCATCCTCGACGTCGTCTACAACCACACCGCGGAGGGCGATGCGCTGGGGCCAACGCTGGGCTTCCGGGGCTTCGACAACCTGGCCTACTACAGCACCGAGCCGGACGATCCGTCCGCCTACATCAACGACACCGGCTGCGGCAACACGCTCAACGCCGACCACCCGGCGACCCGCAGGCTCGTGATCGACAGCCTCCGCTACTGGCACCGCACGATGGGCGTCGACGGCTTCCGCTTCGACCTCGCGCCGGTGCTCGGAAGGCACGGCCACGGCTTCTCGTCCGGCCACCCGCTGCTTACGGAGATCGGCGAGCATCCCGACCTGGCCGGCGCGAAACTCGTCGCCGAGCCCTGGGATCCGGGTCCCGGCGGCTACCAGCTGGGCGCCTTTCCGCCGCGCTGGGCGGAGTGGAACGACCAGTACCGCGACGCCGTCCGGCGCTTCTGGCGGGGCGACCATGGCGCCAGCGCAGACCTGGCCCGCGGCCTGCGCGGCTCGGCCGAGATATTCGAGGCATCGGGCCGCAAACCGGTGGCCAGCGTCAACCTCGTGACCAGCCACGACGGCTTCACGCTGGCCGACGTCGTCGCCTACGACCGGCGCCATAACGAGGCCAACGGCGAAGACAACCGGGACGGCCATGCACACAACTTCAGCCACAACCACGGCGTGGAGGGTCCGACGGACGACCCGGCCATCGCCGCGATCCGGCGGCGCCAGCGCCTGAACCTGCTGGCGACACTGCTGTTCTCCCAGGGCACGCCGCTGATACTGGCCGGCGACGAGTTCGGCAACTCCCAGCAGGGCAACAACAATGCCTATGCGCAGGACAACCCGATCGGCTGGCTCGACTGGTCCGGCCTCGACGAAGACCCCGCCTTCCACGCCGCCGTCCGCCAGCTGATCGGGCTGCGGAAGGCGAGCCCCCTCCTGCACCTGCCCGAGTACGTGCACGGCCATCTCGCCATCGACGGCCGCGATATTCGCATCGAGTGGCGCCAGCCCTCTGGGGAACCGATGACCGGTGACGACTGGCACCGCCTGCACGCCTTCTCCCTGTGGATCACGGAGGCGAGCGACGGAGGCGATATTGCCGTCGCGGGCGCCGCGGCACTGCTGGTGAACGGCACGGACACCGCGACGGACTTCGAACTTGCCGCGCCGGTCGGGGTGCACGGCGGTATCGAGGTCGCCTTCTCGAGCGCCGCGGAATTGGCACAGCAAGGGCACACGCTGAGACTGCCGGCGCGCAGCTCCGCCTGGCTGCAAGCCCCGGCGCTCGCAGACCGGTAAGCGCCGGCGACGAACAGAGAGATTACATGAAGGATGCTTTCCGGCCGCTGACGTTCGCCAGCGGCACGCGGATGAAAAACCGCTTCGCGCTGGCCCCACTGACCAACATGCAGAGCCACGAGGACGGGCGCCTGTCCGACGACGAGTACCGCTGGCTGACCCTGCGGGCTGCGGGCGGCTTCGGTCTCACGATGACCTGTGCCGCCCACGTGCAGGCGATCGGCAAGGGCTTTCCCGGCCAGCTCGGCTGCTTCTCCGACGACCATCTGGCAGGACTGGCCAGGCTCGCCGCCGGCATCCGGGCCCATGACAGCCTGGCGGTGGTGCAGCTGCATCACGCCGGCATGCGCTCCCCGGCGGAGCTGATCGGCACGCAGCCGGTGTGCCCGTCCGCCGATGAGGAGACCGGCGCGCGGGCGCTGACGACGGCCGAGGTCGAGCAGCTGACGGAAGACTTCGTCACCGCGGCCGAGCGCGCCGAGCAGGCGGGTTTCGACGGCGTGGAGCTCCACGGCGCGCACGGCTACATCCTGTGCCAGTTCCTCTCCCCGACCCTCAACCGCCGCACGGACCGTTACGGCGGCTCGCCGCAGAACCGTGCCCGCATCGTCCTGGATATCATCCGCGGTATCCGCCGGCGCTGCCGGCCGGATTTCCTGCTCGGCATCCGGCTCTCGCCCGAACGATTCGACCTGCGGCTTGCGGAAATACGCGACCTGGCGGCGCAGCTGATGCGCGAAGAGAGCGTGGACTTCATCGACCTGTCGCTCTGGGACGTCGGCAAGGAACCGGAGGAGGAGGACTTCCGCGGCCGCTCCCTGCTCTCGTTTTTCACCGACCTCGAGCGCGGCGAAGTGCGGCTGGGGGCCGCCGGCAAACTGCGCACGCCGGGCGACGTGCAGGCCTGCCTCGATGCCGGCACGGACTTCGTGCTGCTCGGACGGGCCGCAATACTGCAGCACGACTTCCCGCAGCGCATGCGCGCCAACCCCGGTTTCGAGCCGGTGCACACGCCGGTCAGCGCCGATTACCTGCGCTCCGAGGGGCTCGGGGAGGCATTCGTCCGTTACATGTCGCGCTGGGAGGGCTTCGTCGGGTAACCTCGTCCCCTGTCCTGTTGTCGTGGCTTGCGGGGGAGGCAGCATGCGACGCCTGAGTCTGACCGATACCGGCTTCCTCATTGCGGAGAACCGGCAGGTGCCGATGCACGTTGCCGGCCTGCACCTGTTCACGCTGCCGGACGATGCGGACGAACACCGCTTCCTGCATGCCCTGGCCGAGAATCTCCGGGCGACCGGGGAATTGCAGCCGCCCTTCGGCGAGCGGCTGAAGTTCGGCCCGCTGGGTCCTTTGGGGCCGGTCCACTGGGAACCGGACGACGGCCTCGACATCGACTTCCACATACGCCATTCGGCCCTGCCGGAACCGGGCCGATACCGGGAGCTGTTCGCGCTGGTCTCCCGCCTGCACAGCGTGTTGCTGGACCGGAACCGTCCGCTGTGGGAGATCCACCTGATCGAGGGCCTGCAGAACCGGCAGTTCGCCGCCTACTGGAAATTCCACCACGCCGCCGTGGACGGCGTCCGGGGCATACACCTGACCCAGAGCATGTATTCCCCGGACCCGGATGCGCGGATGCCCTACTCGCCTCTCTCCGTGGAGGCCGCCGAAACCTACCAGAAGGGGCTCGGCATCAGCCCGGTACAGGCAGAGCCGCCGACGCCCCTCGAACTTCGCAACGTGGCGGAATTCCTGAAGGCCGGGCTGGGCAGCAGCGGCCACATCCTGGGCGCGCTGCGGCGCGTCGCGGGCGCCTGGGCCGACCCGAACAGCCCGCTGATGGTGCCCTGGCGCCGGGTGCCCCACTCGCCCATCAACACGAGAGTCGGGGGCGCGCGCCGTTTCGTCGCCCAGTCCTGGCCCTTCGCCCGCATCCGGGCCGTGGGCAAGGCGCTGGACGGCACCTTCAACGATGCCGTGCTGGCCATGTGCTCCGGCGCGCTGCGGCGCTACCTCGTGGGTGCCCGGGGGCTGCCCGGCGAATCGCTGAAGGCCATGGTGCCGATATCGCTGCGCCGCCCGGACGACCTCGACTCCTCCAACGCCGTCGGCGCCATCAGCGCCGATCTGGCGACGAACGTGGCCGACCCCGTGCAACGGTTCGGGGCGATCCAGGCCTCGATGATCGCCGGCAAGCGGATGTTCCAGGAACTCTCGGCCACCGAGGCCCAGATCGTCATGCAGATGCTGCAGATGCCGTTGCTGTTCCTCGACCGCCTCGGCCTCACGGCAAAGTTCCCGCCCTACAGCACGGTGATCTCCAACGTGCCGGGCCCCCGCCAGCAGCTGTACTGGAACGGCGCCAGGCTGGAAGGCATCTATCCCGCCTCCATCGTGCTCGACGGCTTCGCCCTGAATATCACCCTCGTCACCCTGGCGGACCACGTGGATTTCGGCATCACCGCCTGCCACCGCACGCTGCCGCAGGTGCAGCGCTTCATCGACCATCTCGAGGACGCGCTGGTGGAACTGGAAGAGGCGACGGGCCTGCGTGCCGAAACGCAGGCTGCGAAGCCGCGCAAGAAACAAAGCAAGAAGAAGCGGTCGACAGGAAAGAAGAAGACCGCTGCAAGGAGATCCGGGAAGACAGGGCGGGCCGACAAGATCGATTAGCCCCACCGGCTCTTGCGCAGCCACGACGCTCCTGCACGAGGTGACGCCGATTTGCGACACCTCACTGCCTGCCCTTAATCGTTCCATATCAACGATTTGAGGTCGGGTCGGCCCGCAGCCCCGGTTCGTTTGTCGCTACGCTGGACACGAGCCGCAGCCGTCTCCTACAGTCCGCGGCATCGACCGGCTGGCGAAATCAGAGGGGTTCTCCGTCGCATGCCTTGCGCGGGCCACAGCAGCCGGTTTCCTTCCCCCCCGGCCCGCGACAGACAGCATCCGACGGTTGCATCAACAGAGGTTTTCATGAAGAAGCTGGTTCTTCTCTCCGTGCTGTGCGCGCCGGCCCTGGCACTCGCACAGGACCCCGGCCGCGACGACCTGAGCTATACCTACGCGGAACTGCGCTACGTGGACGTCGACGAGAACGGCGGCGACGGGCTGCGCTTCAACGGCAGCTACGATCTCGGCAACAACTGGATCATCGTCGGCGGCATCACGAGTATCGAGTTCAACCAGAACGTGGACTACACCACGCTCGAGCTCGGCGGCGGCTACGTCTATCCCTACAACGACGATTTCGACCTGGTGGCAACCGCCCGCTTCGTCGACGCCGAGGTGGATACGCCCGTGGGTGATGCCGACGACAGCGGCATTGCGCTGTCAGCCGGACTGCGCGGCCTGATCGCGCCGCAATTCGAGGTGCGGGGCTCCGTGAACTACGTGGATATCGCCGAGAGCGATACCTACCTGGAGCTGGCCGGCGACTACTACTTCACCCGCCGGTTCGCCGCAGGACTCAGCCTGGAGTTCGCCGGCGACAGCGACGTCATCACCGTCGGCGGACGCTGGTTCTTCCGCTAACGGAACCCGGGAGCGCCCGCCGGCCGGCGGGCGCTCCATCCTCTTCTGTCGGGCCACTGCGGTTCAGCGCGCCGTGCCGATATCCTGATAGAACATCAGCGCGTTGTCGTCCGGGTCGTAGAAGGTCAGCAACCGCACCATTTCCTCGATGGTGACGATCTCGCCGTCGATGCGGATCCCCTGCCGCTCCAGAAAGCGCTTCGCCGCCTCGATGTCCTGCACGCCGAATGTCGGTGTCGCACCGCCGGGCTGCGGTTGCTCGACGACGCTAAGCCCCATGTTCACCTTCTGCACCGGCGAGGTCATCTCGCACCAGCCCATGTCGTCCATCCGGTAGAGCAGCTCCATGCCGAGGTTCTCTGCATACCAGCGGATGGAGGCATCGAGATCCCGCACGGGCAGTGCGAGTGTCAGCCCGCCGTCGAAGTCTATTCTTGTTGTCATGCCATGCTCCCGCAGTGTGTGGTGGTTCGATTTTTATACTTGATATATTATTAGTCAAGCCATGGCATATACGAAGACAACCTCGACGGACGGACCGGCCATCGAGCCCCTGGTACACCTGGTGGCGCGGCGCTGGAGCATCCCGGTACTGGGCCGTCTCCATGCCGGCGGCGGCGGCATGAAGTTCGTCACACTGGCCCGCGCTCTAGGCGTGAGCAGGGCGTCTCTGAGTGCGACGCTGAATCACCTGATGGTCCTCGATTTCGTCCGCCGGAATCCTGGGCATGGCCATCCGATGCGACCGGAGTACCTGCTCACCGACGAAGGAGCGCCGCTCGCGCTGCATTGCGCCGCCCTGGACCGGACGGTGGCGCGCAACGGCGGTGCCGACGTGGCTTATCGCAAATGGACGTTGCCGCTGGTGGCGGCGATCGGCGACGAGCGCGTCCGCTTTCGCGATCTGCGCTATAGGCTGGCCGACGCGACGCCCCGCGCGATCACTATCGGCCTGAAGCAGATGGTGGCAGAACGCTGGGTGGATCGGTCCCTGATCGACGACTACCCGCCAGCCGCCGGCTATCACCTGCTGCCCCGCGGTGAGCGCGTCTGGTCACGCCTGCAGGCCTTCCGCTGACGCGCTCAGCCTTCCTGACCCGTCTGCAGCACCGACTCGCCGGCGCGCCGTGACGGCCGCCGTAAGCGACGGCCGCGCAGGAATAGCAGGGTACCGCTGGCCGAGATGTAGAGCAGGCTGAGCGAAAGCACCGTCAATGCCAGTCGGTAACCTGACCAGCCCGTCTTGCCGGCGTGCAGCGGATACAAGGCATCGAACACGGCGGGTCCCGCGCCACGCCGGGTCGCGTCTATCGTCTCGAGGATCTCGCCCGACGCCGGATGCAGTAGCAGATAACTGCGGCCGTTCGGATGCAGCTCGCCGGCGTTGCGCAGCCGGACCAGCACCGGAGCATCGGACTGCCGCGGCGGCGAGACGAACCGGACGACGCCGGCCGGGAAAGCCTCGCCGGCCGCATCGAGCACCTGCTGCCAGTCGGTCTCGCGGGTGTCGGCATCCACGGTGACGGCCGACGGCGCGAGCGGCGGATTGGCGCCGAGCACCGCATTCAGCGAGGACTGGAAAGGCCCCGGGAAGACCATGGCCACGCCGGTGACGACCAGCCCCGCGAACAGCAGCCCGAGCGCCGCGCCCTGGGCGGCATGGCCGCGCAGCAGGTAGCGGGGCTCGGCATGACGAGGCCAGAAGTAGCGCAGCCGAAAAATATTGCGCCGGCGCAGCCAGAGCCACGCGCCCGAAGTCAGGCTCACCATGACGAGACAGCCGAGGATCCCGACGAGGGTGTGCCCCGGCTCTCCGGCCAGCAGATACGCATGCAGCTCGAAGAGGAACGCGGGCAGGCTGTCGCTCCACCCCCACTCCGCGACCAGCGCGCCGGTCTCCGGGTGATAGAGTCTCTCGCCGCCGTCGGTCAGGTAGGCATGGTAGGCCGGACGCTCCGCCCGGGGCATGGCGAGCGCCGAGAGCCGCCCCTCCGTGGCCGCGACGATGCGCGCGATGACGTCCGCATCCGGCATCTCCGTCGGCAGCGTCTCCGGCAGCTGCGGGTAGCGCCAGTCGACGTACTCGTCGGTCCACAGCAGCGCGATGCCGCTCAGGGTCGCCACCGCCAGCCAGCTGGCGATGACGACCCCGAGCCAGCGATGCAGCCGGCGGATCATTCGTTCAGAAGGCCCGCTGCCACCCGAAGGTGAGCGTGCGGCCGTTGCCGGCGAAATAGGTATCCGAGCGCTGGAAGGGCTCGGTCTGTGCGAAGTAAGTGAAGTAGTCCTCGTTCAGCAGGTTCTCGACCGCCACCGAAAACACCCCGTAGTCCGACTGCCAGCTCACGAAGGCATCGGCCAGGGTGTAGCCGTCGAAGTCGGCGGCGTCCGCGGGCGCACCGGGACCGTCGAAGCTCCGGTCCTCCAGCCGCGCCGCCTGCAGCCGCCAGCGGATGTCGTCACCGAAGCGGCCTTCGGCGTAGACATTCAGCCGGTCCGGGCCGATGTTCAGGCCGTCCAGGTCGCTGTCCACGGAGCCGTCGCCGTCGGAATCGAAGCGGCCGTCGATGCGGCTGTAGTTCGCCCCGATGCTGAGCGCCTCGCTGAGCGCATAGTCCAGGGCGAACTCTATACCGTCGATCTCGGTGCGCTGGCGCTGAACCTCGAAGATACCGGCCTCGTTGCTGAGCAGCCGCGAGCCGTTATCGGCACTGGACTCGTAGTAGGTGGCGCGGGCCGTCAGCCGGCCGTCGCCGTACTCCACGCCCACCTCGGTGTTGTCGGTCACTACCGGCTCCACGGCGAGCAGGCTGTCCACGTCCAGGCCTGGCGTCGAGACACCGCGCAGCACCCGACCGACGTCGGGCATGGTGAAGGCTTCGGCGGCGGCCGCATACAGTGTCCAGGTATCGGTCAGGCGCCAGATCGCGCCGGCATTGAACAGCGTCTCGTCGAACTCGGGCTCGCCGCCCTGCACGAAGGTGCTGCCGGCCGCCGCGATGGTGGTGTAGTCGTCCACCTCCAGGCTGGCGTCCTCACGGCGGGCGCCGCCGCTGAGCGTGAGCACCTCGTTGAAGGTCCAGCCGACTTGCAGGAACGGCGAGACGGTCTCGAACCGGGTCTCCGGCACCCACTCGCGGCCGCTGCGCGCCAGTTCCTGGGCCGAGTCGTCGCGGAACCAGTCCACGCCTGCCGTGAGATTCACGTCCGGGTCGACGAACGTCCGGTTCCAGGTGGTCTTCAGCCCGTTCTTGTCCGAGACGATCTCCGACTGGTCGAGGAATGGCCCGCCGTCCGGGGTGAGCCGGAAGAAGTCGCCGAAGGTGCCGCCTTCGAACAGTGCAGAGTAACTCTGGTCGTAGACCTGGGCCTCCAGGTTGCCGCCCAGCACGCCGTCCTGACGCCAGGTCAGCGAGACCGTGGTCACCTCGTTGCGGGCCGGGTCACCCACCTCCGCGGAGGCGTCGCCCTCTTCGGTGCCGGTCGGGACGCCCGCCGCCCGGTCGCCCGGCACGCTGCGGAAATCGCCGTTGCGCTCCAGCTCGAAGTCGTTGACCAGCAGGGTCAGCGTGGCGTCGTCGGTCACCCGCCATTCACCCTTGCCGAACAGGCCGAGGGAGGTCGAGTCCATGATGTCGCCCTGGGTGGGATACAGGCCGACGGGTTCGCCGTCGGCATCCAGGAAGAGGCCCCGGTCGTGCCAGGCGAAGCCGACGATGAAGTCGAAGGCATCGGTACCGCGGCCGGTCGTGGCCGCGATCTTGTAGCCGTAGGCGTCGGAATCGAGCTCGTCCGCCGTCGTGAAGCGAGCCCGCAGATCGGTCTCCCAGGCATCGCCGGACACCGGCGCGCGGGTCACCGTGTTCACGACGCCTCCCGTGGCCCCGACGCCCTGGATGGCGTTCGAGCCGTTGATCACTTCGATGCGCTCGATGAACGTGAGGTCGATGGTGTGGCCGTCGCGCTGACCGTCCCGCAGGGCGTTGTGCTGGGGCACGCCGTCAATCAGGTACAGGGGGTTGCGGCCGCGCAGGGTCTCGCTGCGCCCGGTGAGCTTCTGCGAGCTGGGTGCGAAGCCGGGCACGGAGTTCGACAGCACGCTGGCCAGGTCGTCGCTGATGGCCGACTGAAGTTCGATGGTCTCTGCATCCAGGATCGTCAGTGTGCCGGGGATGGCCGTCGCGGGCTGCTGGACGCGGCTGGCGCTGACCACGATCTCCTCGATCACGCCCTCGCCGGCGTCGGTCGCGGACTGGGCCGCTGCCCACCCCGGGCTCGCTGCTGCTGCCGCCAGGACGATGTACACCAGGCGCCGGGGCCGTTCTGTCGCTGAACTCATCGGTATTCCTCTCGCTGTATGGCTGGATGCAAATGCGAATACTTCTTATTCCGCTATTACTTGTCAACTGCGGCTTGTACGGATCAGCCGGACGGGCGACGCCACGAAAGGGCAACCCGGTTGCTGGTAGGATTCCGCCATGAAATACACGCGGGACTACCGGGAACGGCTCACCCTCGATGACGGCACGGTCATCGAGTTCCGCGCCGTGCAGCCCTGGCACAAGGCGATGCTGGCCGAGGGTTTCACCCGCCTCTCGCCCGAATCCCGCCGCCGCCGCTTCTTCACCAGCAAGACCGGCCTGAGCGACGAGGAATTGCGTTATCTCACCGAGTTCGACGGTACGGACCACTACGCGCTGGGTGCCATGCTCCCCGCCGGCGAGCCGGACGGCGACGGCGAACCGCAGGGCATCGGCGTCGCCCGCTTCGTCCGCAGCAAGTCGGACCCGGAGACGGCCGAGATCTCCATCGTCGTGGTGGACGACTGGCAGCACCGTGGTGTCGGCAAACGCCTGCTGGAACGCATCGCCGGCGCGGCGGCCGAGCGGGGCATCCGCCGCATCCGCTCGGTGGCGCTCGCCGACAACGCGGACGTGCGCGAGTTGCTGGAGCGCCATACCGAGGGTCTGGAAGTGCGCAGCTCGGAGCCGGGGGTCGTCGAATTCAGTTTTCCGCTGACGATGCCGGTGACCGACGACATCTTCGACGCCCTCTTCTCGACGCTGCGACTGGTCGCGCTGGGCTCGTTCGTCGTGCCGATCTGGTTCGGCGAACAGACCGTCAGACGCCTGCTGTCCCTCGGCCGGAAGCGGGGGCGAGACGCCGGAGAAAAACCCGACGGCGCCTGAAACGCCCGCCGCTGGCTTATACTGCCGCCCGGGATATCGACCGACGCAGGGGGAGCCAGCCGATGAAACCGACCGTTGTCACACGCGCCACCCGTCTCGCCGCCACGGCGGCGCTGATTGCCTTCGGCTGGGGCTGCAGCCCGTCGCCGGTACCGGACCCCGGGGCGAACACGGACAAGGCTTCCGGCGCGGAACCGGCCGACCTGATTCTGAGTGGCGGCACCATCGTCACGCTCGCGGACTCGCTGGCCGAGGCCGGGGCTCTGGCGATCCGGGACGGCAGAATCCTGGCCGTCGGCGCCGTCGAAGACATCGCGGCGGCCTGGGAGGGCCCGGAGACGGTCGTCCGGGATCTCGGCGGCCGCACGGTGCTGCCCGGCTTCATCGATGCCCACGGCCATTTCCTGCAGGTGGGCTTCCTCGCGCAGTCCGCCAGCCTGTTGCCGCCGCCGGACGGCGGCGTGACCGACTTCGCCACCATGACCGCCGCGCTGCAGGCCCATCGGGACAGTGACCAGGCGGCGAAGATGGGCTGGATCGTCGGCATGGGCTACGACGATGCCCAGCTCGCCGAAGGGCGCCACCCCACCGCCGCCGACCTCGACGCGATGATCTCCGACCTGCCGGTGCTGCTGATCCACCAGTCCGGTCACGTCGCCGCCGTCAACAGCGCGGGCCTCGAGGCACTCGGCATCACGGCCGCGAGCGAGGATCCGCCCGGCGGCGTGATCCGGCGCAAGGCCAACGGCCGCGAGCCGGACGGCGTGCTGGAGGAGACCGCTTTCTTCGCCACCCTCGACAAACTGCCGCTGCCGGAGGACCCGGAGAGCTTCGCGGCCATGGTCGCTGCCGCGCAGGAATCCTACGCCGCCGCCGGCTTCACGACGGCCCAGGAAGGCCGCGCCCTGCCGGCCAACGTGCGTGCCCTGCAGGCCGCCGCGAAAGGCGGACTGCTGGAGCTGGACGTCGACGTCTACCCGGACCCCACGTTCGCGCGCGACGCAGCGGACTTCGACAGCTTTATGGCGAACGCCTCCCGCCAGTACGAGAATCATCTCCGCATCCCGGGCATCAAGCTGTCGCTGGACGGCTCGCCCCAGGCGAAGACGGCCTGGCTGAGCCTGCCCTATCACGTGCCGCCGCACGGCCAGGACGACGACTACCGGGGTTATCCCCAG
>Ga0102929_1000517_pt1 | contig 22576 bp, 19 predicted proteins | sample SalPonR1_B_D2_MG_FD_78510 | JGI IMG/M metagenome (GOLD analysis project Ga0102929, IMG submission 78510) | Salt pond soil microbial communities from South San Francisco under conditions of wetland restoration - Salt Pond MetaG R1_B_D2_MG | ecosystem: Environmental > Aquatic > Marine > Intertidal... | reverse complement strand
CTGATCGAGCGCCTGCTGATGCGGGTGGACATCGTGCCGGTCTCGCTGGCGCTGGCGCAGGCGGCGAAGGAATCCGGCTGGGGCACGTCGCGGTTCGCGCGCGAGGGCAACAACCTGTTCGGTCAGTGGTGTTACGAGCCGGGCTGCGGGCTGGTGCCCCATGCGCGGGGGCCGGGGCGCAGTCACGAGGTGCGGGTCTTCGACAGCCCGCGGGCTTCGGTGGCGAGTTACCTGCGCAACATCAATACCCATCGCGGCTACCGGGAGCTGCGCCAGGCGCGCGCCCGGCTGCGCGCGGCGGGCAGGCCGCTCTCGGGTCTGGCGCTGGCCGAGCAGCTGCACCGCTATTCCGAGCGCGGGCAGGCCTATGTCGAGGAGATCAAGGGGCTGATCCGTTACAACCGGCTGGAGCAGAGCGGTGCCTGACACGATGCGAAGGGCAGCCGTGCTGTTCGCCGTGCTCGTGCCGGCGCTCGCCGCCGTCGCCTGCCAGGCGGAGGAGCCGGCCGGGGCGCCCGTCGCGCCGGGCGACCACGCGGTGATCCTGCTCTACCACCACGTCAGCGAGGACACGCCGCCCTCCACCAGCGTCACGCCCGGGACCTTCGAGGACCACCTGGACTACCTGGCGGATTACGACGTGGTGTCGCTGGAGGAGATCGTGCGGGCGATCCGCGGCGAGGGCACGCTGCCGCCGGACGCCGTGGCCATCACCTTCGACGATGCCTACGAGTCCGTCTACACCAAGGCGCTGCCGCGGCTGGAGGAGCGGGGCTGGCCGTTCACCGTGTTCGCCAGCACCGACTACATCGACGGGAACTACGGCGGCTACATGACCTGGGAGCAGCTCCGCGACGCCGAGCGCCGCGGCGGTACCGTGGGCAATCACAGCCGCTCCCACCGGCATCTCGTCCGGCGGGATGCGGGAGAGTCGGCGACGGACTGGCGCCAGCGTATCGCCGCGGACCTGCGCCATGCCCAGGCCCGGCTGGAGGAGGAACTGGAGTCGCCGCTGCGCTACTTCGCCTATCCCTACGGCGAGTTCGACCGGGACCTGGAGGCCGTGGTGGCCGAGCTCGGCTTCGTGGCCTTCGGCCAGCAGTCCGGGCCGGTGGGACCCTCGTCCGACCGCCGGCATCTGCCCCGCTTCCCGGTGGCCACCGCCTATGCCGATCTGGACTCCCTGGGGGACAAGCTCGACAGCCGGCCGCTGCCCGTCCGCGTACTGGCACCGGACGGCCGCGTGCTGGCGGCGGCCGCCGGCCCGCCCGTGCTGCGCCTGGAGCTGGCGCCCGGCCCCTACGACCGGGAACGCCTGCGCTGCTACGTCGGCGGACAGGACCCGGCCCGCATCGACTGGCGCGGCGACGAGGCCGTGATCCGGGCACGGGCGCCGCTTCCGCCCGGTCGCAGCAAGTTCAACTGCACCGTGCCCGCCCGGGACGAGCCCGGCGTGTATTACTGGTACAGCTACCTCTGGATCAAGCCCAAGGCCGATGGCAGCTGGTATCCGGACTAGCGACCGGGCTGGCTACCGCACTAGCTACCGGACTGGCTACCGGACTAGGGCGTCACGATGTCGAACGTCCCCTCCGGCCGCTCCAGCAGGCTGAAGAACCGCACCAGGTCGAGCTTGCTGCCTTCCAGCGTGATGTCGTCGGAAGTCAGCAGGTCGGTCAGGCCGATGGCGCCTGAGGCGAGTCCGAGGTAGGCATCCCGGGTCAGGCTCAGCGTGGCATTCGCCTGCGGGTCCGCGTCCCGGCGGTAGTGGTGCAGCACGCCGTTCTCGACCACCAGCACGTAGGTCTCGGCCAGATCCGTGAACACCAGGTTGACGGTGAGTTCCTCGTCCGCCGCCTTCGGTCCGTTCAGGCGCACCGCCATGGCGTCCAGGAAACGCTGGGTGGGCGTGTGGCGCAGCAGGTCGATGGCGTTGGCCAGCGAGATGCCCTGCTCGGGCGGGCCGTGCCGCAGTTCGTAGGCGGCCGACAGATACACGTCCCGCCACGGGCCGGACTCGGCCTGGTAGCCGAGCTGGTCGTAGGTGCGCGCGAGCAGGGCGCGGGCGTCCGGGTTGTCCGGCTGCGCCATCACCAGGTGGTTCAGCACCTCCGCCACCCAGCGGTAGTCGCCCTCGTCGAAGGAGTCACTCGCCTTGCGCAGCAACTCTTCGGCACCGCCCATGTACTCCACGTAGCGTTCGCCGGCGGCCACCGGCGGCAGCGGGTCCAGGTTGGCGGGATTACCGTCGTACCAGCCGAAGTAGGCCTGGTAGACCGCCTTGGCGTTGTGCTTCAGCGTGCCGTAGTAGTCCATGTTGGCGAAGGATTGCTGCAGCGATTCCGGCAGTGCGATCTCCTCGGCGATCTCCTTCGGCGTCAGGCCCTCGTTGGCCATGCGCAGGGTCTGGTCGTGGATGTACTTGTACAGGTCGCGCTGCTGTTGCAGGAATTCCACCACCTCGCCGTTGCCCCACACCGGCCAGTGGTGGCTGCCGAAATACACTTCCGCGTCGCCGAAGAGCTCGAGGGCCTCGTCGATGTAGCCGCTCCAGAGCAGCGCGTCGCGCACCTTCGCGCCGCGCAGCGTGTAGATGTTGTGCATGTTGCGCGAGACGATCTCGGCGCCGCACCAGGCTTTCTGCTCGGGCAGGTAGAAGGTCAGCTCTGCCGGCGCCTCGGAGTGGGGGGCATTCTGGAATACGAACGGCACGCCGTCGATGGTCATCTCCTGGGGCGTCGTGTCCACGATCTCGCTGGGCTCCAGGATGGCGATGGTGCCGAAGGCCGGGCTTTTGCCGAGACCCGAGCCCACGTGTCCCCGCGGGCTGCGGGGCAGGCGCCGGCCGTACATGTAGCCGGCACGCCGGCCCATGGCGACGCCGGCGATCACGTTCTCGCTGGTGGCCTCCTCCAGGAAGCCCTCCGGTGCGATCACCCGGATGCCCTGTTCCCGTACTTCCTCGGCGCTGGTGATGCCGAGCACGCCGCCGAAGTGATCCGCGTGGCTGTGGGTGAAGATGATGGCGCGGATGGGCCGCTCGCCGAGTTCGGCGTCGGCGAAAGCCATCGCCGCCGCCGCGGTCTCGGTGGCCGTCAGCGGGTCCACCACGATCCAGCCCGTCTCGCCCTCGATCAGCGTCATATTGGAGAGGTCGAAGCCGCGCAGCTGGTAGACGCCGTCGGTGACCTCGAACAGCCCGTGGATGTTGTTCAGCCGCGCCTGACGCCGGAGGCTGGGGTTGATGGACTCGTAGTCCGCCTCCTCCAGGAACTCGTAGGCAGGCATGTCCCAGATCGGGCGTTCCGCCGGCCCGACGCGCAGCTCGGGCACGCTGGCGATGAGTCCGCGGCGGGCGCGTTCGAAGTCCTTTTCGTTGCCGAAGGGCTTTTCGTCGAGGACACGGCGGTTGGCCTCGGTGGTCGCGGCCGTCGGCGCGGTCGCGCCGGCGGCATCGGCATCCTCGCTGTAGGGTATCTCCCGGTCGGCGCCGCAGGCCGCGGCCAGCATGGCGGCAAGCGCCAGGACGACGGGCGTGACCGGACGCCCGGACAGTGCATTTCTCATCGTATCCCCCCGTGTTGGCGGCACTCGGATGATGTCCCGCGCCGGCCTGATCCTTAACGTATCGGCAACCCGCCGGTCATCCGGTTGTAGTCGCCGCCTCTTATGTTGCCAGAGCTTCAGCCCACAACAACCAACAAGAGGTCCGTATGGTACATCGCAATCTGCTCGTGACGGCGCTGCTTGCGACGCTCTTCGCTGTCACCGGCTGTGACGGAGACGACGGCGCCGCCGGTCCGGCCGGCCCGCAAGGTCCTGCCGGCCCCGCCGGCCCCGCCGGTCCTGCCGGCACGGACGGCCAGGACGGCACGGACGGCCAGGACGGCACGGACGGCCAGGACGGCCAGGACGGCATCACCTCCATCACGCTCGAGTTCCTGGGCCGCTACGAGAGCGGTCTGTTCGACGAGGGCGCCTCGGAGATCGTCGCCTACGATTCCGCCACCAGTCAGATCCTGCAGGTGAACGCGGTATCCGGGCAGGTGGACGTGATCGACATCGCGGCGCCCAGCGCGCCCCAGCTGGTCGACTCCATCGACGTCGGCGCCGCCGTCGCGGCCAACACGACCATCACTACCGTGCTCGGTTCGGTGAACAGCGTGGCAGTCGCCAACGGCGTCATTGGCGCCGCCATCGAGGCGGATGCCGGCGACGAGCGCGGTGTCGCGGCCTTCTTCCAGGCCTCGGACCAGAGTTTCCTCGGCGCCTACGAGGTGGGTTTCCTGCCCGATTCCATCGCGCTCGGCAGCGACGCCTCGGTGGCCGTGGTGGCCAACGAAGGTGAACCTCTCGAGGACTACTCGGTGGACCCGGAGGGCTCGATCTCGGTGATCGACCTGTCCGCCGGCGTGGCATCGGCCACGGTGACCGAGCTCGGCTTCACGGACTTCAACGTCGGCGGTGCCCGCGCGGCGGAACTCGATCCGCTGGTCCGCATCTTCGGGCCCGGCGCCAGCGTGGCCCAGGACCTGGAGCCGGAGTACGCGGCCATCGCGCCCGATGCCGCCACGGCTTACGTCACGCTGCAGGAGAACAATGCCGTGGCCGTGGTGGACCTGGCCGGCCCCTCCATCGCCGCCATCGTAGCCCTGGGCGCAAAGGATCACGGCATCATCGGCAACGAGCTGGATGCGAGCGACCGGGACGGCGGCATCAACATCCGCAACTGGCCGGTACGCGGCTGGTACATGCCGGATACCATCGCCACCTACGAGTTCCAGGGCCAGACGCTGCTGGTGACCGCCAACGAGGGCGATACCCGCGACTACGACGGCTTCTCGGAAGAGGCCCGCATCGCCGATCTCACCCTCGACGCCACCGCGTTCCCCGACGCCGCCACGCTGCAGGCCGACGAGAATCTCGGCCGTCTGCTCACCTCCACGGCGGACGGTGACACCGACGACGACGGCGACGTGGACGTGCTCTATTCCATCGGCGCGCGCTCGTTCGCCATCTGGGACGGCGCCACCGGCGCGCTGCTCTACGACAGCGGCAACGACTTCGAGCGCATCACCGCCAACCGCCTGCCCGGCCACTTCAACGCCGACAACGACGAGAACGACCCGGACACCCGCAGCGACGCGAAGGGGCCGGAGCCGGAGGCGGTCGCGGTCGGCAACATCGACGGCGCGAGTTTCGCGTTCATCGGGCTCGAACGGGTCGGCGGCATCATGGTGTACAACGTCTCCAGTCCGCAGAGCCCGCGCTTCGTCGAGTACCGCATCGACCGTGACTTCGGCGAGGAACCGAGCCTCGGCGATACGGACGGCGACGGCATCGACGAGAGCAATCCCGCCGCCGGCGATATCGCCCCGGAGGCCATCATCTTCATCCCGGCCGCCGACAGCCCGAACGGCAACGACCTGCTCGTGGTCGGCAACGAGGTGAGCGGCACGCTGGCGCTCTACCAGGTGAACGTGGTGCCCGAATAGTCCTCTGCGTACCGTGAGCCGCGGTACTGCGGCCGGTGCCGGGTGATCCCGGCGCCGGCCTTTTTTTGTCCGGTACCCGGCCGGCGTATACTCCCCGGCCGGTCCAGTCAAACCCGGAACCCCATGACCGACCTGCCGACTGCCACCCGGATCCTGTGCGCCATCGAGGCCGGCGAGCTCGGCGCGGCCGAGACCGTGGCAGCCTGTCTGGCGGTGATCGACGCGGCGGAGGCCGACATCCGCGCCTTCGCCCACGTGGCCGCGGATGCCGCCCGCCTTCGCGCCAGGGAGATCGATGCCGGCGGCGGCCACGGGCTGCTGCGCGGCGTCCCGGTGGCCGTCAAGGACGTCATCGACACCGCCGATATGCCGACGGAATACGGCTCGCCCCTGTACCGGGGCCACCGGCCCGCCCGGGACGCGGCCTGTGTGGCCGTGTTGCGCGCCGAAGGCGCGGTGATACTGGGCAAGGCACAGACCGTGGAGTTCGCCTCCCTCGGCCGTACGGCCGATACGGTGAATCCCCACGCCGCCGGCCACACCCCCGGCGGCTCGTCCTCGGGTTCCGGCGCGGCGGTGGCTGCCGGCATGGTGCCGGTCGCCCTCGGCACGCAGACCGGCGGCTCCACCCTACGGCCGGCCGCCTTCTGCGGCGTCGCCGGCATGAAGCCCACCTTCGGCACGGTGCCCGTCGAGGGCATGAAGCCCTATGCGCCCAGCCTGGACACGGTGGGCTGGATGGCGCGCTGCGTGGCCGACCTGGCCCTGGTGGCCCGCGCGTTCCGCATCGACCGCGGCGACAGCGGCGATACCGGCCTGCGCGGGCGCATCGGTTTCTGGCGCACGCCCTACTGGGAGGCGGCCGGACCGGACACCCGGCAGGCCCTCGAGGAGACCGCCGCCGCCCTGCGCGGGGCGGGCATCGAGGTGCGAGAGGTGAGCGCACCGCAGGGTGCGGAGCGCCTGAACGAGGCCCAGGACGTCATCATGCACGGCGAGGGCCGCACCGCTTTCCTGTCCGAATATCTCCGCTGGCCCCGGCAGCTGCACGCCGAATTCGTCGCCGAGGTGGAGAACAGCCGCGGTATCGACGGCGCCGCACTCGCCTGGGCGGCGGATTACCTGGCTGCCCTGCGGCCGCAGTTCGACCGGGCCATGGAAGACTACGACGCCTGGCTGGTGCCGGCGGTACCCGGCGAGGCGCCCGCCGGCCTCTCATCCACCGGCGATGCGGTGTTCAACCGGCTGTGGACGGGTCTGCACGCCCCCGCGGTCACGCTGCCCGGCTTCACCGGCGCGCACGGCCTGCCGGTGGGCATCCAGCTGGTGGCCGGGCGATACCGCGATGCGCGGCTGCTGGCGACGGCCGCGCGGGTGGAAGAGGTGCTGGCGGCGCGGCAGCACCGCCGGCGCCTGTCCGGAGAACGAGGCCAGGACAGGGAAGCCGTACGATGAGCGTCGCAACCGACAAAGCCTATCGCGTGCTGCGCGACCGCATCTTCAGGGGCGAGTACGCTCCGGGCGCACGGCTCAAGGAGCGTCAGCTGTGTGCCGACCTCGAGGTGAGCCGCACGCCGGTGCGCGAGGCGTTACGGCGCCTCGAGTCGGAAGGCCTCGTGCACATCGAGCCCCGGCGTGGCGGCGTGGTCAGCCATATCGATCCCGAGGAGGCGGAGGAGATCTTCGCGCTGGGCGCCGTCATCGAGAGCTTCGCGGCCGGGATGGCGGCACGCAAGGCGACGGACAGGCAGGTCGCCGGGCTGGAGAAGGTAATCGACGCCATGCGCGAGACGCTGGCGAGAGCGGATGAGCGTTGCCGCACCGACTACATCGAGCTCGACGGCGACCTGCACGAGCGCATCATCGACATGGCGGACAGCCGCCGCCTGTCGGCGGCCCTGCACCAGGTGGTGGGTGTGCCCCTGCTCGCCCAGGCCTTCAATCAGTACAGTTTCGAGCAGTTGCAACAGAGTTTCAGTCAGCATCGCATGCTTGTGGAGGCCCTGCGCGCGCGCGATGCCGACTGGGCGGAATCGGCGATGCGCTATCATGTGCTTACGGGCCGGAACATCATGCTGGATCGTATCGGCGCGCGCTGACATTGCCGTCGACCGCCGTCGTCCCGCCGCCCCTGCTCGGCGCGGCACAGGGCTGAACGGGCTCTTTACTGCCGCCGGATTCGGCGTATGCTAGCGCTCCTCGGCGCCGCACCGCGGCCGGTCGAAACGCCCGAGTGGCAACCAACCTCCATCTCGAGATCGTCCTCCAGCCGGACGACATGACCTGCGGGCCCACCTGCCTGCACGCCATCTACGCCTACTGGGACGACGGCATCGGACTTGATCGTCTGCTGGCCGAGGTGCGCATGCTGCCGGCTGGCGGAACGCTGGACGTGTTCCTGGCGAACCACGCCCTCGTCCGCGGCTACGAGGTGACCATCTTCACCTACAACCTGCACGTCTTCGATCCGTCCTGGTTCCCCTGTGGCGGGGACGCCCTGGCCGCCCGCCTGCGTCGCCAACGGGAGATTAAACACGACGCCCGCCTGCGGGTTGCAACGGCCGGCTACCTGCGCTTCCTCGAACTCGGCGGACAGGTGCGCTACGAGGATCTCACCACCAGCCTGATCCTTCGCCACCTGAGAAAAGGCGTGCCCATCATGACGGGACTGAGCGCCACCTATCTCTACCGCAGCGCCCGGGAGATTCCGGATACGATGGTGACGGACGACATCCGCGGCGAGCCCTGCGGCCACTTCGTGGTGCTCTCCGGCTACGACGAGCGCACCCGGCAGGTGAAGGTGGCCGATCCCTACCGCGCCAATCCCTATTCCGCCGACGGCTACTACCCGGTGGACATCCGGCGACTGATCGGGGCGGTTTTCCTCGGCATCGCCACCTACGACGCCAACCTGCTGGTAATATGCCCGCGGGGCGCCGGACGATGATCAATCTGATCGTGGTCGACGACCGGGAAGAGTGGCCCGCGGAGATCGCCGGTGCCCGGGTGGTCGATGCCCTGACTTACCTCACTGCCGCGGAGTTCAGCCGCGGCCGGGGCCTGCGCGTCTACAACCTCTGCGGCTCCTACCGCTACCAGCAGTACGGCTATTACGTCTCACTGCTGGCCACGGCGCGCGGGCAGCGGCCGCTGCCCGACATGGCCACCATTCAGGATCTGAAGACGCGCACGTTGCCCCGCCTGGCCAGTGACGACCTGGACACCGTGATCCAGCGCAGCCTGCGCACGCTGGAATCCGACGCGTTCACGCTGAGCGTCTATTTCGGACGCAATGTCGCCCGGCGCCACGAGCGCCTCGCGCGGGCGCTGTTCAACCTGTTCCCGGCCCCGCTGATCCGGGCTGCCTTCCGCCGCCGCGACGGCAAGTGGCTGCTGGAGAACGTACGCGCGGTGCCGGCGGGAGAGATTCCGGACTCCCACCGGGAGTTCCTGCTGGAGTCCATCGAGTCCCACTTCGCCCGCCGCCGGACGAGCCGCCGGCGGGAGGCGCGGGGCGGCTACGACCTGGCCGTGCTGGTCAACTCGGCGGAGGCATCGCCGCCCTCGGACGCGCAGGGGCTGCGCCGCATTACGCGCGCGGCCCGCCGCGCCGGCTTCAACGTGGAACTGATCGGGCGCGACGACTTCGGCCGGCTCGCGGAGTTCGACGCGCTGTTCATCCGCGAGACCACCAGCGTGAATCACCACACGTATCGCTTCGCGCGCCGGGCGGAGCTCGAGGGACTGGTGGTCATCGACGACCCCATCTCGATCATCCGCTGCACCAACAAGGTGTATCTCGCCGAGATGCTGCGCCGCCTGGGCGTGCCGACGCCGAAGACACTGATCGTCAGCCGCAAGAACGCAGGGACGATAGCTGAGGGTATCGGCTTCCCCTGCGTGCTGAAGCAGCCGGATTCGAGCTTCTCGGCCGGCGTTAACAAGGCGGACAACCGGGACGGGCTGAACGCGGCGCTGAAGGGCATGTTCGAGAAGTCCGACCTGGTCGTGGCCCAGGCGTTCCTGCCGACGGACTTCGACTGGCGTATCGGCGTGCTGGACCGCCAGCCTCTGTTCGCCTGCCGCTACTACATGGTGCAGCGGCACTGGCAGATCTACCGGCGCTCGCGCAGCGGCAAGGTGAGCTCCGGACGCTGGGACACGCCGCCGCTCGATCTCGTGCCGCCGGAGGTCACCGATATCGCGCTCAGGGCCGCCAACGCCATTGGCAACGGGCTGTACGGCGTGGACGTGAAACAGACCGGCAAGCGCTGCTACGTCATCGAGGTGAACGACAATCCGAGCCTGGACGGCGGCGTCGAGGACGCCGTGCTGGGCGACGAGCTGTACGATCGCATCATGGCCGTCTTCCTCGCCCGGGTGGAAGCGCGCAAGCGGGGCCGCGGCAATGGCTGAGCGCGATGACCTCGCAGCCCTGGGCCTGTTCGAGGGCTACGGCGTCGAGATCGAGTACATGATCGTGGATGCGGCCAACCTCGATCCGGTGCCGGCCTGCGACCGGCTGCTCACCGAGGCCGCGGGCGAGCTCACGGACGAATACGACAACGGCGCCATCGCTTGGAACAACGAGCTCGCGATGCACGTGGTGGAGTTCAAGACCAACGGTCCCGCCTCCTCGCTCGCCGGGGTGGCCGACGACTTCCAGGCGAACGTCGTCCACGCCAACGCGCTGCTGGCGGCCTGCGGCCTGCGCCTCCTGCCGGGCGGCATGCATCCCTGGCTGGAACCCACCCGGGACATCCGTCTCTGGCCCCACGGCCAGCGCGAGATCTACCGGGCCTTCGACCGCATCTTCGACTGCCGCGGCCACGGCTGGGGCAACCTGCAGAGCATGCAGATCAACCTGCCTTTCCGCGGCGAGCGGGAGTTCGCGGCGCTGCACGCCGCCGTGCGGCTCGTGCTGGCGCTCCTGCCCGGCATCGCGGCCAGCTCGCCCGTCATCGACGGCTTCGTGACGGGGCACGCGGACAACCGGCTGCGGGTCTATCGCGGCAACTGCGCCCGAGTGCCCTCGGTCACCGGCCAGGTCGTCCCGGAATCCGTCGCCGGGATGGGGGAGTACCAGAAGCACATCCTGGAGAGGATCTACCGCGACCTCGCGCCGCTCGACCCTGAGGGTGTGCTGCGCCGCGAGTGGGTGAATGCCCGCGGCGCCATCGCGCGCTTCGACCGCATGGCCATCGAGATTCGGGTCATCGACAGCCAGGAATGCCCGGCCGCCGATCTCGCGATCGCCGATCTGGCCTCGGGGGTGATACGCGCCCTGGTAGAGGAGACCTGGGCGCCGCTCGCGAAGATCGCGGCGTGGCCCCAGGCGGAGCTGGTGCGCCTGCTCGCGCTGACCGAGGAGCGGGCCGAGACGCTGGAGATCACGGATTCCCGCTACCTGGGCTGCTTCGGCTACCGGGGCGGTTCGCAGACCGTCAGTCACCTCTGGGGGCGGCTGGCCGAGGATCTCGCCGCGCGGGGCTGGCTGCTGCCGGCATCAGAGGGGCCGCTGGAACACTATCTCCGCCATGGCACGCTCGCCACCCGCCTGCGCCGCGCGCTGCCGCCCGAGCCCGGCCGCGAGGAACTCCGCGAGGTCTACGGCCGGCTCGCCGACTGCCTGGCCGCCGGTCATGGTTTCGCGCCCTGAAACGCATCTGGTGCTGACCAGCGAGCACGGCAGCGCGGCCGTGCCGGCACGCTATGCGGCCCTGTTCCGCGGGGCGGGCAATGTGCTTTCCGGTCACCGCGCCGTCGACCTGGGTACGGCGGAGCTGACGGCGTGCCTGGCGCGGCGGACGGGCGTTCGGCCCCATCGCGCCCGGGTAACCCGGCTGCTGGTCGACTGCAATCGCTCGCCGGGGCATCCCCACCTGTATTCGGAATTCACCCGCGGCCTGCCGGCGGCCGAGAGAGAACGCCTGCTGGAGCGTTACTACCGGCCGTACCGGCGCGCGGTGACAGCGGAGGTGGAACAGGCCGTCGCCGCGGGAGATACGGTGCTGCACATCTCCGTGCACAGCTTCGCTCGCGTGCTGGCGGGCATTGAGCGTAATGCCGACGTCGGCCTGCTCTACGACCCCGCCCGCCCGCTGGAGCGGGCGCTGTGCCGTTACTGGCGGGATCTCCTCGCAGCGGAGCCGGGGCTGGGCGTGCGGCGCAACTACCCCTACCGGGGGGTTGCGGACGGACTCGTAACCCGGCTGCGGCGGCGCTTCCCCGGACCGCACTACGCAGGCATCGAACTGGAGGTCTGCCAGGACATTGCGCTCGCGCACGGGCCGCGCTGGATCCGGCTGCAAGGATTGCTCGCGGAGAGCCTGGAAGCGGTCATGGTCATGACCGCAGCCGCGGCCGTCGACGGCCGGACGGCCGACTGAGCAGGTGCGCCGGCTCAGCCGCCGGCCGGACGCTTGCTCCGCTTCTGCGCATACATCAGCGCGTCGGCCTCACGCAGCATCGTGTCCAGGTCCACGTGCCGGTCCGGGTCGAACAGGACGCGGCCGACGCTGTAGGCCAGCCGCCAGGGCCGTTCGCCTTCCGCGTTCCAGGCGGTGACCCGGCTGGCGAGTCGCTCCAGCGGAGCGGCCAGGTCCGCCGCCGCGATGTCGGCGGCGAATACGCAGAACTCGTCGCCGCCGAGGCGTGCCACTACGTCGGAGTTGCGGAACGACTTCAGCAGCAGCCGCGCGAAGCTCTGCAGTGCCCGGTCTCCTTCCTCGTGGCCCCGCCGGTCGTTGATCTCCTTCAGTCCGTCGAGGTCGAGGACGAGCAACGCCGCCGGCCGGCCGTGATTGGCGCACAGACGCATCAGCCGCTCCGTCGTGCGCAGGAACCCGCGCCGGTTGGCGAGCCGGGTGAGCTCGTCGGTGACGGCCAGCGTCATGTTCTCGAGTTCGGCCTCCACCATCTCGCCGAGTTCGCACAGCATCTCCATGTCTTCCACGGAGAACAGCCGCGGCACCATGTCCACCGTAAAGAAGGTGCCCACCCGGGAGCCGCCGGAAGCAGACAGGGGGTAGCCGGCGTAGAAGCGGATGCCGTTGCCGTCGGCCAGCAGCGGGTGCTGCGCGTAGCGGGGGTCCGCCGCCGTGTCGTGGACCACGAAGACATCCTCGGCGGCCAGCGCCGCAGCCGGGTCCGGCACTCGCCGCGCCCCGTCCAGGGCGTCGTCGTCTCCCTCGAGGCGTACGCTCGCCACCGGCGTACCGAACAGCCGTTTCGCCAGACGGGTCACCCGGTCGAAACGCTCGTCCCCGGGTGCGTCGAGCATCCGCAGTGAATGGATGAGCTGCAGGCGCGTCGTCTCGCCGCTGGCGTCTGTGGCTGTCGGCATCGGGCCGCTCTCCCGGTCGCGTGGATGGCGCAACCCTACATAACGGGGCGGCGCGGCGGTGTGACCCGCGGCACAGAAAGCGTGCGGCGGCGGTTTCGCGAACCCGGTCACGGTTTCGCGAACCACTTCTCAGGTTGTGAACTGAGCGGCCGCTAAGATTCGATGCGAGGCGAACAGGGCGGGAGATCCATTGCGTGGCCACGGGATGGTCACGGGATTGCCGCCGGGACCGGCAGTCGGGGCAGCATGGAAGAACAGCAACAACAACGTATCGGCCGATTCGAGGTGAAGCAGAGGCTCGGCCGGGGCGCCCAGGGCTCGGTCTACCTGGCTCACGACCCGTCGCTGGAGCGCCTGGTCGCCGTCAAGCTGCTGAACGCGAGCAAACCGGAACTGGCTGGGCTGGACGAGGACGGCCGCACGCCGCTGGAGGGACGCATCGCGAGCCGGTTGCGCCATCCCAACATCGTATTCATCTACGACGCCGGCGAGTTCCGGGGACTGCCCTACCTGGTCTTCGAGTACGTACAGGGCAAGACGCTGCGCCACATCCTGAGCCAGCACGGCGCCCTGCCGCTGGAGCGGGTCTGCGCGCTGATCGGACCGATCCTGGACGGCGTCGCCGCGGCCCACGAGGAGGACGTGATTCACCTCGACCTCAACCCCCGCAACGTGCTGCTGGACAAGGACGAGCGTCCGCGCATCATGGATTTCGGCCTGTCCCAGCTGGTGGGACGCGTCAGGCGCAGCAAGGACACGGCCACCGGCACCCTGCGCTATATGGCGCCGGAGCATTTCCGCGGCGGCGAACTCGGCCCGACCACCGATGTCTTCGCTCTCGGCAGCACGTTCTACGAGCTGGTCGCCGGCCACGCGGCGATGCAGGGCGACTCCGCCCCCGCCATCATCCACCAGCTGTGCGAGAAGTCCGTCGACATGACGCCCCTGCAGGGCTGGCCGGCCGGCGAGCTCTTCGCCGCCTTTTTGAAAGGCGCGCTGGAGAAGGATCCCGCCGCCCGCTACCGGGATGCCGGCGCCATGCGGGATGCGTTCCGGCTGTTCCTGCAGGAGTCGGGGCTCGCCGAGCAGGCCCAGTCGCAGTCCCACAGCACCGTCGAGTTCCTGCTCCGGCGCATGCAGCGCAAGCAGGACTTCCCGACCATCTCCCGCACCCTGGTGGACATCAACCGGCTCACCGCGAGTGGCAGCGACGCGCCCGCCGAGAAGCTCGCCAACGTGATCCTGCGGGACTACGCGCTCACCAGCAAGCTGCTGAAGCTGGTCAACTCCGCCTTCTACGGCCATATCGCCAACGAGGTCACCAGCATCTCCCACGCGGTGATGATCCTGGGCTTCGAGAAGGTGCGGATGATCGCGAACAGCCTCACTTTCTTCGGGCGCCTGCAGGGCAGCCCGGAGCTGAAGGACGCCACAACTCGTTCTTTCCTGTGCGGTCTCATCGCCCGCCACCTGGCACGGCGCCGCAATCTGGCCGGTGCGGAGGAGGCCTTCATCTACGGGCTGTTCCGCAACCTCGGCGAGAACCTGGTCATCTACTACTTCCCGGAAGAGCACGGGGAGATCCGCCGGCTGATGGTGACCCGCGGGCTGTCCAAACTGGCCGCCTCGCGGGGCGTGCTGGGCGTGAGCTACGAGGATCTCGGCGCCGCCGTCGCCCGGGTCTGGAAGCTGCCCGACACCATCATCGACGTGATCCGCGGTCTGCCCAACGACGAACCGGAGGCGCCCGCCTCCGAGGCCGACCGGCTGCGGGACATCGCCATCTTCGCCGAGGAGCTCTGCGACGTGGCCGGCATGGACGACCAGGCCGCCCAGGACGAGTCACTCGCCCGCCTGGTCGAGCGCTTTGCGCCCAGCGTGGATGTGACCGCTGGCTTCGCCGGCAGGCTGGTCGCCGCGGGCGCGGACAAGCTGCGTCAGTACGCCCCCGTGTTCGAGATCGACCTGGCCGGCAGCCCGTTCTGCCGTTCCGCCATCGAATGGTCCCGGCGCTACTGCGAGGACGGCGAGTTGGCCGGGCCGGCCGCCGCGGAGGCCGACGGGCAGCGGCAGGCCGGCTGAGGCGCTCTGTAACCTGCCCGGCCCGGTTTTGATGTATATTCACCCGCACGGTCAATCAATCAACACGGGAGAACAACGGGCCATGGCTGGGAAATTCGAGATCTACAAGGACAAGAAGGGCGAGTACCGTTTCCGTCTGCTGGCGAGCAATGGCGAGAACATACTTGCAAGCGAGGGCTACAAGTCGAAGGCGAGCGCCATGAACGGAGCCGAGTCGGTGCAGAAGAACTGTGCCGACGGCAACTGTTTCGTCAAGAGCACGACGCCGTCGGGCAAGTTCCGCTTCAACATGAAGGCGAAGAACCACCAGACCATCGGCACCAGCCAGAACTACGAGTCGGAGGCGAGCCGCGACAACGGGGTCAAGGCGGTGGGGCGTGCCGCCAATGGCGCGAAGATCGTCGATCTGACCTGAACACCGGGCGGCGGCCGAGGCGGCCGTCACCCGCTGGAAGACGCAAAAAGAGGCGGTGCCGTCAGCCGGCACCGCCTCTTTTTGCGCCGGGCCCGGCGTGCAGCGTCCGGCGAGCATGGCAGAATAGCGGTTTGCCGTAGCGACACCGGGACCGATGACCGAAACCGCCTCCTCGCCGAAAGAACCGCTTCGCCTGATCCCCTTCGAGCGGGTGCCCAATTTCCGTGACCTCGGCGGTTATGCCACCGCGGACGGGCGCCGCGTGGCCTGGGGCCGCGCTTTCCGCAGCAGTCACCTCGGCTGGCTGACGCCGGCCGACCGGGAACGCTTCGCCGCGCTGAACATCGGCGAGGTGTTCGATCTGCGCCGCGAGAGCGAATCCGAGGCGTATGCCAACCGGGTTCCGCCGGGCATCCGCAGCCATCACTTCGACATCGACGTGGGCAGCACCCGGAGCTACCGTCAGCGTCTCGCGGCGGGCACGGCCAGCCGCGATTCCACCCACGACATGATGGTGCAGGCCTACCGCAGCTACGTCACGGTGTTCGCCGAACGCTTCGGCCGTCTGCTGAAATTGCTGGCGACGGTGGAGCGCCACGCGGTGGTGATTCACTGCATGGTGGGCAAGGACCGCACGGGCATCGCTTCCGCGCTGCTGCTGAGTGCGCTGGACGTGCCCCGGGAGCGGATCGTCGAGGACTACCTGCTCTCCTCGGCGTTCTACCCGCCCGAGGAGATCCTCGCGCGTATCCGCGACAGTATCGAGGAGTCGCTCACAGGCGCCTGGCACGAAGAGGCCGTGGTGCCGTTCTGCTCGGTCCACGAGGACTATCTGACCGCCGCCTTCGAGGAGATCGATCGCCGCCACGGCGGCACCGGGGCTTTCCTGCGCGACGCGCTGCGCCTCGACGCCGCCGACCTGGGGTTGCTGCGCGAGCGCTTCCTGGAATAGCGGCCCGCCCCTCAGCCCAGAGCGGCGAACAGCCGCTGCCAGGCGCCGGGGTCGGTCACGGCTACGAACACCAGCCCCGACAACGCACCCCAGAGATGGGCGTCGTGGTTGATGCGGCCCCTCGCATGCCGCGCGGAGTACCAGCTGTAGCCGACGTAGGCCAGCGCGAACAGCGGCGCGGGTATCGGTACCGGCAGCGGCAGGATGAAGATCGAGTAGGTCGGGAAATAGACGATGAAGGCGAACAACACCGCGGAGATGGCGCCCGAGGCGCCCAGCGAGGCGTAGGCCGGGTTGTCCCGGTGCTTGGCGAAGGTGCCGGCATGGCTCGCCAGCAGGCCGATCAGGTAGAGGAGCACGAAGGGCGCCGTGCCGATGTGTCGCTCCAGCGGGAAGGCGAAGAAGAAGAACGTGATCATGTTGAAGGCGAGGTGGGGCACGTCGCCGTGGATCAAGCCGCTGGTCACCGCCGTATGCCAGTCGCGGCCGCGGCTGAGCCGCGCGGGGCGGAACAGGTTCGTCTCGACGATGCGGGGATTGACGTACAGGCCGGCCAGGCTGACCGCCAGGGTCAGTAACAGCAGGGCGAACGAGGCAGGGTTGGCGTCCAGTGACATGAGGCAGGCTCCGGCTTGCGCCCATGCTAGCACCGCCGGGCGCATTTCTCGCTAGGGGTGGGGGCATCTGCTAACGTCGAACGGATGGACGAGAGCGAATACCGGGACCTGTTCCGCGACTGGCAGGTGCCGCTGCCTCCGGTGACCCGCACCGGGGAAGGCGAGCCGCGGCGGGTCGGAGTCGAACTCGAGATGATCGGCCCGGGTGTCGCCGAAGTCAGCCGGCTGGTCGCCGGCCATCTGGGCGGCCGGGTGGAGGAGAAGAGTCGCTACGAGCACGTGGTGCACGGCGATCCCGCCGGCGAGTGGGGCGTCGAGCTCGACTACGAATACCTCAAGCAGAAAGGCCGGGAGGAGGTGCCGGAGTCGGACCTGGCCGCGTTCATCGAGGAGGCTGCCGAGAGCCTGGTGCGGGCGGGTGCCGAGGCCATCGTGCCGGTGGAGGTGGTCAGCCCGCCGCTGCCGATGAAACGCCTCGCCGAGGTGCAGTCGCTGGTAGCGCGGCTGCGCCACGCCGGTGCCCGCGGCACGGGGGCCGGCATCTCCTATGCCTTCGGCCTGCAGCTGAATCCGGAGCTGCCGTCTCTGGACGCCGGCACCATCGCCGCCTATCTGAAGGCGTTCTTCTGCCTGTACGACTGGCTGGAGAAACGTTCGTCCCCCGATTTCACGCGGCGGCTGACCCGGTTCATGGCTCCGTTTCCGGGAGACTACGTGCGCAAGGTGATCGATCCGGCCTACTGGCCGGACGAGGCGCGCCTGATCGAGGACTACCTGGAGCACAACCCCACCCGCAACCGGGCACTGGACATGCTGCCGCTGTTTCTCCATCTGGACGAGAAGCGGGTGCGGGCAGCCGTGGACGACCCCCGGGTGAAGCCGCGGCCCACGTTCCACTACCGGCTGCCGAACTGCGAGATCGACCGCCCCTACTGGGGCATCCATCTCGCCTGGGCCGACTGGCTCAAGGTGGAGGCGCTGGCCTCGCACCGCAGCCGGCTGCAGCGCATCAGCAAGGCCTACGTGCGCTGGCTCGACGAACCCCTCGGTCATCTGCTGGAGAACTGGGCGAAGGAGGTCGAGTCCTGGCTCGGCAAGACGGCAAGCCGGTAATCGGTGTCACGGGCCCGCGCCGGGGCGCCTGGGGGCCTAGATCCTGCGTGCACCTGGCCGTGCTGATGGCCGGCGGGCGGCCGCGGCACCTGCGCCCGGGCGACCGGGTGACCACGGGAGACCTGGACGGGGTGATCATCACCGGCGGTCACGACGTGGAGCCCGTACTCTACAAGGCCGAGGCCGAGGTGGAGGGGCGTTACGACCCGGAGCGCGACGCGTTCGAGTCCGAGGTCATCGACTGTGCGCTGGCCGACGGCACGCCGCTGCTCGGTATCTGCCGGGGCGCACAGCTGCTGAACGTGCGTCTCGGCGGCACCCTGTTCCAGGACCTGCGCAGCCGCCGCCACCGCACCTCCCACCGCCGCACGCTGTTGCCGCTGAAGACCCTGTGCGTGGGCGAGGCCACCCGGCTGGCCCGGCTGCTGGGCGGGCGTGAACTGCGCATCAACAGCCTGCACAACCAGAGCATCGACCGGCTCGGCGAGGGGCTGGAGGTGTCTGGCCGGGACCTGGACGAGATCGTGCAGGCCGTGGAAGAGCCCCGGCGGCACTTCCTGATGGGGGTGCAGTGGCATCCCGAATTCCTGATCTACCTCTCCCGCCAGCGCCAGCTGTTCCGCCAGCTGGTGGCGGCGGCGCGGGACTACCGCGCGGGGGCGGCCCGGACTTGACTGCCTACCTCGGCCTCTTCTTCACGGCGCTGCTGGCCGCCACGCTGCTGCCGTTCTATTCGGAGGTGCTGTTCGCGGGCCTGCTGGTGGAGGGCTACGAGCCTTTCGCGCTGTGGGCGTGGGCGACCGCCGGCAACACCCTGGGCGGCGCGGTGAACTGGGCGCTCGCCCGCTACTTCCTGCGCTTCGAGGACCGCCGCTGGTTCCCGTTCCGGGAGAAGAACCTGGGCCGCGCCCAGGCCTGGTTCCAGCGCTACGGCGTCTGGTCGCTGCTGATGGCCTGGGCGCCGGTGGGCGGCGACGCGCTCACTTTCGTGGCCGGCCTCATGCGGGTGCGGTTCTGGCTGTTCCTGCTGCTGGTGGGCATCGGCAAGGGGGCCCGCTACGCCGTGGTGCTCTGGATGGTGCAGGGCGCCGGCCGCGCCGCCGGAAATTGACAGGGCGGTCGGTATTCTGCAAGGTCGGCGTGCGGCTGACTAGGGGGAGCGCCGCCGGGGGCGCGAGCCCGGTGTCACCGCGGGGGAAGACATGTGGACGCCCGACCGCCTCTGAGCCTGGCCGACAACCGCTACGTTCGGCGGCTGCTGCTCTGTCTTCTCTACTTCACCCAGGGCTTCCCCTGGGGTTTCGCGACCATCGCGCTTCTGGCCACCCTGAGCCAGGCAGGCCACGACAAGGCACAGACCGCCACGGTGGTCGCCATGGCGATCCTGCCGTGGAGCTTCAAGTTCTTCTGGGCGCCGCTGATCGATTCGTTCCGGTTTCCGGCCATGGGTCTGCGCAGGCCCTGGCTGATGTTCGCCCAGACCGGGATGGCCATGACGCTACTGGGGGCCTGGACCACCGGCTCGCTCGAGAGTGCCGACACCCTGAACTACATCGCCGTCGTCTTCTTCATCCATAACTGCTTCGCCTCCCTGCAGGATGTGGCGGCGGACGCACTGGCGGTGGATCTGCTGGACGACAGCGAGCGCGGGCGGGTCAACGGCCTGATGTGGGGGTCGAAGCTGGTCGGGGTGGCCGTCGGCGGCGCCGGCATGGCGACGGTGATCGCGCGTTTCGATATCCCGACCGCCGTCGTCCTGCAGGCGGCCATGATCCTGGTGGTGCTGTTCCTGGTGATGCTGTTGCGCGAACGCGCCGGCGAGAAGCTCATGCCCTGGAGTGCCGGCAGCGCACAGGGTGCTGCAGCAGCACGGGATTTCGGTGTCTTCGTTACGCTGGGCGAGCTCAAGCGAGCGCTTTCCAACCGCACGACGGCCACGCTCGCCCTGTTCGCCTGCGCCCTGCCACTGGCGGAGGGCATCTATGAACCGCTTACCACCGAGTTCTTCGTGCGAGGCCTCGACTGGGGTGCCGAACGTTTCGCGCGTGCCCAGGGCACCTGGGGCATTCTCGGCGAGTTGACGGGGGCCCTGTTGGGAGGATACCTGTGCGACAAACTCGGCCGCCGGCGGATGGCCGCCGCCGGCATCCTCGTGATGGCGGGTGTCCTGATCTGGTTCGGCTCAACGCTCGCTTCGAGTCTGCAAACCGGGCAGGGTCACATACTCCTGCTCCCGGCTTACAAAGGCGCAGTCGCCTTCACCACCGTCAGCCTGTTCTCGCTGTACATGAAGGTGTCCTGGACGACGGCGGCGGCCACCCAGTTCACCCTGTACATGGCCCTGAGCAATCTGGGGTACGCGCTGGGCGCCAAGATCCTGACCTTCATCGATCTGATGGACCTGCGCCTGGCTACGGCCGATTATTATCTGTTTGCCGCCACTCTCTATGCCGTGCCTCTGCTGCTGCTGGTCGGTCTGGACCCGGACGGGGTCGAGCAGCGCAAGATCGCAGAGCGGGAGGCACTGGCGCTCAAGGCCGCCGCGGTGAGTTGAGTTAAACTGGGTGCATGGACTCCGCCGCTCCCAGACCGGCTTCCCAGGGCATCTACATCCTGGCGGCGATCTGGGCGCTGGTGATGCTGTCCGCAGCGGTCGCACCGCGGCTCGTGCCGGCGGATGCCGGGGCGGCTTCCGGTGCGACGGCCACGCTGGCGGTGCTCGCGCTGCTCAGCCTGGCTGCGCTCATCGCCGTTTGGCTGCTGCTGCAGACCCTGCCCCGGCTACGGGCTCTCGGCCGTCTGGCGCGGGTACTCGGCATCGCTCCCGTCGTCCTGAATGTCCTCGCCATCGCCTGGGTATGGCACCTGATCACGACCTGACGGCGGGCGCCCCGCCAGCCCTCCGGAGCCCTTGATACGCGGCTGTCGAGGTGATGTCGAGGTCTTCAGGCAGCCATCGCGCCGTGGGCGACGATGCGACGGCGGCGCCATTCTCCCGTATCATCGGGGGTCGGCCCGGCCCGCCGAGCGGCCCCAAGACCAAGAATTCAACGTGGAGAATCCTATGAAGATCGGTGTCCCCCGGGAGACCCAGCCCGGCGAGAAACGTGTGGCCACCACCCCGGAGGTGGTCGGTCAGCTGGTCAAGCTCGGATACTCGGTGCAGGTGGAGACCGGCGCGGGCAGCGCGGCGGATTTCTCCGACGACGCCTACGCCGGGGCCGGCGCGAGCGTGGTCGACAACGCCCACGAGCTCTGGCAGACCAGCGACGTCGTCATGAAGGTTAGCCCGCCGAACGCCGAGGAGGTGGAACTGACCCACGAGGGCCAGACGCTGGCGAGCTTCCTGTGGCCGGCCCAGAACGAGGACCTGCTGAACCGCCTGGCGGAGAAGAAGGTGACCGTGCTCGCCATGGATTCCATCCCCCGCATCTCGCGGGCGCAAAAGATGGACGCGCTCTCCTCGATGGCGAACATCGCCGGCTATCGTGCCGTGGTGGAGGCCGCCCAGCATTTCGGGCGCTTCTTCACCGGCCAGATCACGGCTGCCGGCAAGATTCCCCCCGCCAAGGTGCTGGTCATCGGTGCCGGCGTGGCCGGGCTGGCCGCCATCGGCGCCGCCAAGAGCATGGGGGCCATCGTGCGCTCGTTCGACACTCGTCCCGAGGTCAAGGAACAGGTGGAGAGCATGGACGCCGAGTTCCTCATGCTCGACTTCGAGGAAGAGGGCTCCGGTCAGGGCGGCTACGCCAAGGTGATGAGCGAGGAGTTCATCAAGGCCGAGATGGCGCTGTTCGCCGAACAGGCGAAGGATGTCGACATCATCATCACCACGGCACTCATCCCCGGCAAGCCGGCGCCCAAGCTCATCACCGCCGAGATGGTGGAGTCGATGAAGCCGGGCAGCGTCGTCGTGGACCTGGCCGCCGAGCAGGGCGGCAACTGCGAACTCACCGAGCCGAACGAGGTGGTGGAGAAGCACGGCGTCACCATCATCGGCTACACCGACCTGCCGAGCCGCCTCGCGGCCCAGTCGAGCCAGCTCTACGCCACCAATCTGCGCCACCTGCTGACCGACATGACGCCGGAGAAAGACGGCAACCTCGTCGTCGACTTCGACGACGAGGTGGTGCGCGGCGCCACCGTGGTGAAGGAGGGCGAGATCACCTGGCCGCCGCCGGCGCCGAAGATCAGCGCCGCGCCGCCGCCGCGGCCCTCCGGCGAGCCGCCGCCTCCGCCGCCGGAGCCGAAGAAGCCGGGCGTCCTGGGCCCGGCGCTGCTGGTCGGGGTGGGCGCACTGGCCATGCTCGGGCTCGGCGCCGTCGCGCCGCCCTCTTTCATGCAGCACTTCACCGTGTTCGTGCTGGCCTGCTTCGTCGGCTACATGGTTATCTGGAACGTCACACCCTCGCTGCACACGCCGCTGATGAGCGTCACCAACGCCATCTCCAGCATCATCATCATCGGTGCGCTGCTGCAGATCTCCTCGCCGGTGGGCTGGATCGCCTGGATGGCGGGCTTCACCGTGCTCATCACCGCGGTGAATATCGCGGGTGG
>Ga0102929_1000516_pt1 | contig 22592 bp, 34 predicted proteins | sample SalPonR1_B_D2_MG_FD_78510 | JGI IMG/M metagenome (GOLD analysis project Ga0102929, IMG submission 78510) | Salt pond soil microbial communities from South San Francisco under conditions of wetland restoration - Salt Pond MetaG R1_B_D2_MG | ecosystem: Environmental > Aquatic > Marine > Intertidal... | reverse complement strand
CCGATCCCGCTGCCGAACAAGATCGAGAAATTCACCGTTCTGCGTGGTCCCCACGTGAACAAGAAATCCCGCGATCAGTTCGAGATCCGCACGCACAAGCGTCTTCTCGACATCGTGGACCCGACCCCGCAAACCGTGGACGCGCTGATGAAGCTCGACCTCGCGGCGGGCGTTGATGTTCAGATTTCGGTGTAAGGAGGGCAGTGGATCATGTTGCGCTCTGGTGTAATCGCAAAGAAAGTCGGTATGACCCGGCTTTTCATGGAAGACGGCAAACAGGTTCCTGTCACCGTTCTTCAATTGGACAAACTTCAGGTCGTCGCTCAGCGCACGCCCGAGGATCATGGGTATTCGGCGGTTCAGCTGGGATCCGGATCGATCAAGGCGAAGCGTGTTTCAAAGGCTATGCGTGGGCATTTCTCGGTCGCCAAGGTCGAGCCCAAGCGCAAGGTTGCGGAATTCCGCGTCGCGCCTGAAAACCTGATCAATGTCGGTGAAGAAATCACGGCGGACCATTATTTCGAAGGTCAGTTCGTGGACGTCTCAGGCACCTCGATCGGTAAGGGTTTTGCCGGTGCTATGAAGCGGCACAACTTCGGTGGCCTGCGGGCCACGCACGGTGTGTCGATCTCGCACCGCTCGCACGGCTCCACCGGGCAGTGTCAGGATCCTGGCAAGGTCTTCAAAGGCAAGAAAATGGCCGGGCACATGGGGGCTGCGAAGGTGACGACGCAGAACCTTCAGGTGGTCAAAACCGATGCGAACCGTGGCCTGATCATGATCAAGGGTGCTGTTCCGGGCTCCAAGGGTGGCTGGGTGACGATCAAGGATGCGGTCAAGAAGCCGTTCCCCGAGAACGCGATCCTGCCCGCGGCCCTGAGATCGGCCGCCGAGGAAGCCGCGAAAGCCGCTGAGGAAGCCGCCGCACAGGCCGCCGCCGAAGAAGAAGCCGCAGCCAAGGCCGCAGCCGAAGAGCAGGCCGCAGCCGAGGCCGAGGCCCTCAAAGAAGCGGAGGCCGAAATCGAGGCCGAGAAGAAGGAAGGCGAAGAATGAAACTCGACGTGATCAAACTGGACGGCGGCAAGGCCGGCTCGGTCGATCTGGGCGAAGACATCTTCGGCCTGGACCCGCGAGCGGACATCCTGCACCGTGTCGTCCGCTGGCAGCGCAACAAGGCGCAGCAGGGGACACACAAGGTCAAGACCCGCTCGGAAGTGAGCTACTCGACCAAGAAGATCTATCGCCAGAAGGGCACCGGCGGCGCACGCCACGGCGCGCGGTCGGCCCCGATCTTCCGCAAGGGTGGTATCTACAAGGGCCCCGTACCGCGCAGCCATGCGCATGATCTGCCTAAAAAGGTTCGTATGCTTGGTCTCAAGCACGCGCTCAGCGCCAAGGCGAAAGCCGGTGAGCTGGTCGTGATCGACTCGGCCGAAGCGGAGGGCAAGACCGCCGCATTGGCCAAGCAGGTCAGGGATCTGGGCTGGAAACGTGCCCTGGTGATCGACGGTGCCGCGGTGAACGAAGGCTTCGCCAAGGCCGCACGCAACATCGAGGGTCTCGATGTGCTGCCGTCGGTGGGCGCAAATGTCTATGACATCCTCAAGCGCGATACGCTCGTGCTGACCAAGGCGGGTGTCGAAGCACTGGAGGCTCGACTGAAATGAGCGCGAAGGCAGAACATTACGATGTGATCCGCAAGCCGGTGATCACCGAGAAGGCGACCATGGCGTCCGAGAACGGCGCGGTTGTGTTCGAGGTCTCGATCGACGCAGCCAAGCCCCAGATCAAGGAGGCCATCGAGGCGCTCTTTGGTGTGAAGGTGAAAGCGGTGAACACGACGATCACCAAAGGCAAGACCAAGCGTTTCCGTGGCCAACCCGGCAAGCGGAAAGACGTTAAGAAAGCTTATGTGACGCTCGAAGAGGGCAACACGATCGACGTGACCACGGGTCTGTGACCCGAGGTGGGGTGAAACCCCGCCCTACGGAATGAAAGCCCCGGCTGCCGAAAGGTGGCCGGGTTTTTTCGGTCTGGTCTCGTCGTGGCTATGCAGTGGCAAAGGCGACGCCCGCCGCTTGAAGATCATAGGGATTTGGCTGGGGGTAAAGTGCCCCGAACCAGCGTTGGATCGCCCCCGCGCGCGTCGTCGTTCACGCGGCTTGGCGGCGTTGTTTCTGCGCACATTTATATAGGGACGTCGTCATAGCCGCGCTTCGTGCTCGTCTTGCCGTCCTTGACTGTGCCCTCGGTGGCCTCGGTCATGATCTGGAACATCCGCTGCGCCTCGGAAGTGTATTGCTCGACCGCGCGGCGGAAGAATTCCGATTGCAGCTGCACCAGATCGGCAGGGTTCTGACAGTGCAGCAGCGCCTGCTGAGTCTCGAAATCGTTCTGAAGACGTTCAGAGATGAAGCGGGTGCTTTCCGCCATGATATCGAGCCAAAGCGTGGCCGCCGGGTGCCCCGTCGCCATAGCGGCGGTGAGGGCCGTGGTGTCGGTTTTGGGGGCGGTTTTCTTTGCGGATTTCGTCATGATCTTTCTCCCTTGTCCGGGCTGATCGTGGGCCCGCTTGATGTCGCGTGCGTTGTCGCTGTCTTGCTGTTCCGGAAGCGTAGTTTAAACAGGTTCGGTGGGGTCGGCCTTGATCTGTGTCTAATGGTGGCGCGATGGGCGGTTATAGGGCGCGATTGTGTGTGCCCCCTTGACCGCACCCGCCACCTCCCCTATCAGACCCCATCCGCAAGGCCCCGGATTCGTCCGGGGCTTCGCTGTTGTTCGCAAGAACAAAGAGTCGGGCACCTTCGGGGGCCTATAACGATGGTGGGTTGAAAACCCATCCTACATAGGAGGAATTGGTTTCACCAATCCCTTCGTTTGCTAAACGGAAGACAGAAAGCATGGCACTCAAGTCGTATAAGCCAACGACGCCGGGCCAGCGCGGGCTGGTGCTGATCGACCGTTCGGAGCTCTGGAAAGGACGCCCCGTCAAATCCCTCACCGAGGGTCTGACGAAATCGGGTGGCCGGAACAACACCGGACGTATCACATCACGCCGACGCGGTGGTGGGGCGAAACGCCTCTACCGGATCGTTGATTTCAAACGCAACAAGTTTGACGTGGCGGCCACGGTCGTTCGCATCGAATATGACCCGAATCGGACCGCGTTCATCGCGCTGCTGCAGTATGAGGACGGCGAAAAGTCGTACATCCTCGCGCCTCAGCGCCTCGCCATCGGCGACATGGTCTACTCGGGCAACAAGGTCGACATCAAGCCGGGCAACTGCATGCCATTTGCCGGCATGCCGATCGGCACGATCGTTCACAACATCGAGCTCAAGCCCGGTAAGGGTGGTCAGATCGCACGCGCCGCAGGCACCTATGCCCAATTCGTCGGTCGCGATGGTGGCTATGCTCAGATCCGTCTGTCTTCGGGCGAGCTGCGCATGGTGCGCCAAGAGTGCAAGGCGACCGTCGGTGCCGTCAGCAACCCCGACAACAGCAACCAGAATTACGGCAAAGCCGGCCGCATGCGTCACAAGGGCATCCGCCCGAGCGTCCGCGGCGTGGTCATGAACCCCATTGATCACCCCCATGGCGGTGGTGAAGGTCGGACCTCGGGTGGTCGTCACCCGGTCACGCCTTGGGGTAAGCCGACGAAGGGTGCGCGCACCCGTAACAAGAACAAGGCGTCGCAGAAGCTTATCATCCGCTCGCGTCACGCCAAGAAGAAGGGCCGCTAACACATGGCACGTTCTGTATGGAAAGGCCCCTTCGTCGATGCCTACGTCCTGAAAAAGGCCGAGGCAGCGCGCGAGTCGGGCCGCAACGAAGTCATCAAAATCTGGTCGCGCCGTTCGACCATCCTGCCCCAGTTCGTGGGCCTGACGTTCGGCGTTTACAATGGTCACAAGCATGTTCCCGTCAACGTGAGCGAGGACATGATCGGTCAGAAGTTCGGTGAGTATTCGCCGACGCGCACCTATTACGGGCATGCGGCCGACAAAAAAGCGAAGCGGAAGTAAGTCATGGGCAAGGAAAAGAACCCCCGCCGCGTGGCAGACAACGAAGCAATGGCGAAATTGCGCATGCTTCGCACCAGCCCGCAAAAACTCAATCTGGTTGCGGCGATGATCCGTGGCAAAAAGGTGGACAAGGCGCTCAACGACCTCACCTTTAGCCAAAAGCGTATCGCGGCAGACGTGAAGAAGTGCCTTCAGTCGGCCATCGCCAACGCTGAAAACAACCATAACCTTGATGTGGACGAGCTTATCGTCGCCGAGGCCTATGTCGGCAAGAACCTTGTCATGAAGCGCGGACGCCCGCGTGCCCGCGGACGGTTCGGCGCGTTGCGCAAGCCGTTCTCGGAACTGACAATCAAGGTGCGTGAAGTTGAGGAGCAAGCCTAATGGGTAACAAAGTCAATCCGATTGGCATGCGCCTGCAGGTGAACCGCACCTGGGACAGCCGCTGGTATGCCAACACCAAGGACTACGGCAATCTTCTGCTTGAGGATATCGCGATCCGCGAGTTCATCGAGAAAGAGTGCAAGCAAGCCGGCATCAGCCGCGTGATCATCGAGCGTCCGCACAAGAAGTGCCGCGTCACGGTGCACACCGCGCGCCCCGGCGTGATCATCGGCAAAAAAGGCGCCGATATCGAAGGGTTGCGCAAGAAGCTGGCCAATATCACCGACAGCGAACTGCATCTCAATATCGTTGAAGTGCGCAAGCCTGAGCTGGATGCGGCCCTTGTGGGTGACAGCATCGCACAACAGCTTGAGCGTCGTGTGTCCTTCCGTCGTGCGATGAAGCGCGCCGTTCAGAACGCCATGCGCATGGGGGCCCTTGGTATTCGGGTCACCGTGTCCGGTCGTCTTGGCGGGGCCGAGATCGCCCGAACCGAATGGTATCGTGAAGGCCGGGTTCCGCTGCACACGCTGCGCGCGGACATCGACTATGCGAACTCCGAAGCCATGACGCCCTACGGCATCATCGGCATCAAGGTATGGATCTTCAAGGGTGAGATCATGGAGCACGATCCCGGTGCCCGTGATCGCAAGGCCCAAGAGCTCCAGGATGGTCCCGCGCCCCGTGGCGCCGGCGGCCGTCGCTAAGGAGGACTGGATATGCTGCAACCGAAGCGTACAAAATTCCGCAAGATGCACAAAGGCCGGATCAAGGGCGAAGCCAAGGGCGGCTCTGATCTCAACTTTGGGTCTTTCGGTCTGAAAGCCACCCAGCCCGAGCGTGTCACCGCCCGGCAGATCGAGGCCGCACGCCGTGCCATGACGCGTCACATGAAGCGTCAGGGCCGCGTCTGGATTCGTATCTTCCCGGATACCCCTGTGACTGCAAAACCCATCGAAGTTCGTATGGGTAAAGGTAAGGGGTCGGTCGATCGTTGGGCCTGCAAGGTCAAACCGGGCCGTGTGATGTTCGAGATCGACGGCGTCAGCGAAGGCATCGCGATGGAGGCCCTGCGCCTTGCCGCGATGAAGCTTCCGATCAAGACACGGGTCGTCGTTCGCGAGGACTGGTAATCGGTGGGGTGAAACCCCACCCTACGGTTTGCCCCCGTGCGAGCGATCGCGCGGGGGCTTTCGTTTGGGCGGGCGGCAAGCCCGTTGCAACGAGCTTGTGACGCGGTTTTCAAACCGCATGTGAAGCGCCTTGCAAGACGCTCGGTCAAGCCGCTTGCAAGTGGCTTGCACGGTGAATTTGCCTCTCGCCTCGGGGCAGAGGCTGCGCTAGGAACGGGGCATGTCCCAGATCCGCTCCCTCTTCGTGACCCGCCTTTACCGTGCTGCCCTCAACGAGCACGCGCCCACCATCGACGCCGCCGAGCTTGAGGCGTCTTGTTATTCCATCGCCGAGGATGACGAGGCAGGGCAAGCGTGGTGCGAAACCGAGGGTTATCCCGGCTATACCTCCTATGCGTCGCTAACCGATCTGCCTTGGCGGTTTCCCATCTTTGCCGATCTGGTGAGGGTGCTCGATGCGCATGTGGCGGCCTTTGCCGAGGATCTCGAGTTCGATCTTGATGGGCGGGACCTCAAGCTTGAAGATATCTGGATCAATATCCTTCCTGAAGGTGGCACCCATGGCAGCCATATTCACCCACATTCAGTGATTTCCGGGACCACATATGTCTCCATGCCCGGTGGCGCCAGCGCGCTGAAACTCGAAGATCCGCGGTCGGCCCGGATGATGGCGGCTCCAGCCCGCAAGAAGGGCGCGCGCGAGGAACTGCGAACGTTTGTTTATGCGACACCCAAGGTGGGTGATGTCTTGCTCTGGGAATCCTGGCTGCGCCACGAGGTGCCCATGAACATGTCGGAAGACGACCGGATTTCGGTGAGCTTCAACTACGCGTGGGGATGAGGACAGCGACGGGATTCGCTTTCGTCTTGGTATTTTGAAACTCACTCTTGCCCTTAACTCCCGCCTCCCGTATAGAGCCGCAATCCATGACGCCCCGCGCTGCGGGGATTCGTGTTTTGCAATTCATCCACCGGGCTACCGCGTGACCCTGAGCCGAAATCAGGGGCCGGCCGGTGTTTTGAGAAAGGAATAGGCGATGAACGCCAGTGAACTGCGTGACAAGACGCCGGACCAGCTTCGCGAGGAGCTGTCCAACCTCAAGAAAGAGCACTTCAACCTGCGCTTTCAGGCCGCGACCGGTCAGCTGGAAAACCCGGCCCGGATGCGTCAGGCCCGTCGTGACGCCGCGCGCGTCAAGACAATCCTCAATGAAAAAGCCCACGCCGCAGCCGAGTAAGGAGCGAGAGACATGCCCAAACGTATCCTTCAAGGCCGCGTGACCAGCGACGCCAACGAGCAGACCGTCACCGTTTCGGTCGAACGCCGTTTCAAGCACCCTGTGCTTCAGAAAACCATCCGTAAGTCCAAGAAATACCGGGCTCACGATGAACAGAATACCTACAAGGTAGGTGACAAGGTTCGCATCATCGAATGCGCACCCAAATCCAAGACGAAACGCTGGGAGGTTCTGGAGGCGTAAGCCCTCAGAGCCTTTCAGTTTGATCGAAACCATGGGGCCAGCGACACGCAAGTGCGACCCCAAAGGTCAGGAGAAACCAAATGATCCAGATGCAGACCAATCTGGATGTTGCTGACAACTCCGGCGCCCGCCGGGTTCAGTGCATCAAGGTCCTGGGTGGTTCCAAGCGTAAATACGCGTCCGTGGGCGACATTATCGTCGTCTCGGTCAAGGAAGCCATTCCGCGCGGCCGCGTGAAGAAGGGCGACGTCCGCAAGGCCGTCGTCGTGCGCACCGCCAAAGAAGTTCGCCGTGAAGACGGCACCGCCATCCGTTTCGACCGCAACGCCGCCGTCATCCTGAATAACGCAGGTGAGCCGCTCGGCACGCGGATCTTCGGCCCGGTGGTGCGCGAGCTGCGCGCCAAGAACTTCATGAAGATCATCTCGCTCGCCCCGGAGGTGCTTTGACATGGCTGCCAAGCTGAAAAAAGGCGACAAGGTCGTCGTTCTCGCCGGTAAGGACAAGGGCAAGGAAGGCACGATCTCTTCGGTCGATCCCAAGGCTGGAAAGGCCGTTGTGGACGGCGTGAACATGGTTGTCCGCCACACCCGCCAGAGCCAAACCAGCCAGGGGGGCCGCATCCCGAAGGCGATGCCAATCGACCTGAGCAACCTCGCACTGCTTGATGCCAACGGCAAACCCACGCGCGTTGGCTTTAAAATCGACGGCGAAAAGAAAGTCCGTTTCGCCAAGACCACGGGGGACGTGATCGATGCTTGATACCGAAACCTATACCCCGCGTCTGCGCGAGGCATATCGCGAAACCGTTCGCCCCGCGCTCAAGGAAGAGTTCGGCTATAAGAACGACATGCAGATCCCACGTCTGGACAAGATCGTGCTCAACATCGGCTGTGGCCGTGCGGCGGTGAAGGACAGCAAGAAGGCCAAATCGGCTGTTGAGGATCTGACGCTCATCGCCGGCCAGCGCGCCGTGATGACCGTCGCAAAGAACTCGATCGCTGGCTTTCGTGTTCGTGATGGTATGCCCATGGGTGCCAAGGTCACGCTGCGCGGCAACCGGATGTATGATTTCCTCGATCGGCTGACCACTATCGCTCTGCCCCGTGTCCGCGACTTTCGCGGCGTGTCGGGCAAAAGCTTTGACGGTCGCGGAAATTATGCCATGGGCCTCAAAGAGCACATGGTGTTCCCCGAGATCAACTTCGACAACATCGATGAACCCTGGGGCATGGACATCGTTATCACAACCACGGCTCAGACTGATGCCGAAGCCAAGGCGCTGTTGAAACATTTCAACATGCCCTTCACTAGCTGATGCCGCGGGAGGATTTGAAAAATGGCTAAGAAAGCAATGATCGAACGCGAGAAGAAGCGTCAGAAACTGGTGGAGAAATATGCCGCCAAGCGCGCCGCGTTGAAAGAGATCATCTCTGATGAGAGCAAGCCGATGGAGGAGCGTTTCCGCGCGTCTCTCAAGCTTGCGCAACTGCCGCGCAACAGCTCGGCAACCCGGCTGCATAACCGCTGCCAGCTCACCGGGCGTCCGCACGCCTACTACCGTAAACTCAAGATCAGCCGGATCGCTCTGCGCGACCTCGGTTCCGCCGGGCAACTGCCCGGTGTGGTCAAGTCGAGCTGGTAAGGAGGGTACGAGATGAACGATCCAATCGGCGATATGCTCACCCGTCTCCGCAATGCGGGGATGCGTGGCAAATCCACCGTCATGGTTCCAGCGTCGAAAATGCGTGTGCGCGTTCTCGATGTTCTGGCGGACGAAGGCTATATCCGTGGCTACGAAGAAGCCCCGGGCAAGAACGGCCACCCGGCCCTCGAAGTCAGCCTGAAGTATTTCGAAGGCGCTCCTGTCATTCGCGAAATGAAGCGGGTCTCCAAACCCGGTCGTCGCGTCTATATGGGCGTCAAGGACATTCCCACGGTTCGTCAGGGCCTGGGCGTGTCGATTGTCTCCACCCCGAAGGGTGTGATGTCGGATGCAGCCGCGCGCGCAGCCAATGTTGGCGGCGAAGTGCTCTGCACGGTATTCTGAGGAGGCCCAGATTATGTCTCGTATCGGAAAACAGCCCGTGGCCCTTCCCGATGGCGTTTCGGCCAGTGTATCTGGCCAGACCATCGAAGTGAAAGGCCCCAAGGACAGCAAGTCCTTCACCGCCACCGACGATGTCACAATCGAAGTGGCCGACGGTTCGATCACTGTGACGCCGCGCGGCAAGTCCAAGCGCGCCCGTCAGCAGTGGGGAATGACCCGCACCGTCGTGGCCAACATGGTCCATGGGGCGAACGAAACGTTCAAGAAAGAGCTGGAAATTCGCGGTGTTGGTTATCGGGCACAGCTTCAGGGCAACGTCCTGAAACTGAACCTCGGGCTTAGCCACGATGTCGATTTTCAAATTCCGGAAGGTGTGACTGTCACCGTGCCGAAGCCGACGGAACTGACCGTCGAAGGCACGGATAAGCAGCTCGTCGGTCAGGTTGCGGCCAACATCCGCGACTGGCGGCGGCCCGAGCCCTACAAGGGCAAAGGCATCCGCTACAAGGACGAGTATATCTTCCAGAAGGAAGGCAAGAAGAAGTAAGGACGCGAAAAGATGGCAAACAGCAAACTACAACTGTTTCAGAAACGCCGCCTGCGCGTTCGAAGCAAGCTTCGTAAGGTCAATTCCGGGCGTCCGCGCCTGAGCGTTCACCGTTCCAACAAGAACATCAGTGTTCAGCTGATTGACGATGTGAACGGTGTCACGCTCGCGGCGGCCTCGAGCCTTGAGAAGGATCTTGGGGTTGTCGGCAAGAACAATGCCGAAGCCGCGACCAAGGTGGGCACGGTAATCGCCGAGCGCGCCAAAAAGGCCGGTGTGACCGAGGCACAGTTCGATCGTGGTGGATTCCTCTTCCACGGCAATATCGAGGCTCTGGCCGATGCCGCCCGCGAGGGTGGTCTGAAAATCTGAAGGTGCAGGCGGCCTTTCGGGGCCGCCTCGATGATCCGGGGGCGCACGACCTGCCCACTGGGATCGAGAATAGACCGGGGACAATACGCGCCTCGACTGGAAAGGAAGCCGAATGGCAAGAGATGATAACCGCCGGGGTGGTCGCGATCGCGATGAAACCCCAGAATTCGCTGATCGCCTTGTTGCGATCAATCGCGTCAGCAAAACCGTCAAGGGTGGTAAGCGTTTCGGCTTCGCCGCGCTTGTCGTGGTTGGCGATCAGAAAGGCCGCGTCGGCTTTGGCAAGGGTAAGGCCAAGGAGGTCCCCGAGGCCATCCGCAAGGCCACCGAGCAGGCCAAACGTCAGATGATCCGTGTGCCGCTGCGCGAAGGCCGCACGCTGCACCATGACATGCAGGGCCGTCATGGCGCCGGCAAGGTCGTGATGCGCACCGCGCCCACCGGGACCGGTATCATCGCAGGTGGTCCGATGCGGGCCGTCTTCGAGATGCTGGGTGTTCAGGACGTGGTGGCGAAGTCCGTCGGGTCGCAAAACCCCTACAACATGATCCGCGCCACGCTGAACGGTCTTCAGAAAGAAACCAGCCCGCGCATGGTCGCACAACGTCGCGGCAAGAAGGTCGCTGATATCCTGCGCAAGGATGACGCACCCCAAGCCAGCCCGCCGGACGCTCCGGTCGACATGGCCTCGCCGAGCTAAGGAGACGGAACCATGGCAAAAACCATTATCGTCAAGCAGGTGGGTTCACCTATCCGCCGCCCCGCCAAGCAGCGTCAGACGCTGATCGGCCTCGGCCTCAACAAGATGCACAAGACAAGCGAGCTTGAGGATACCCCCTCGGTTCGCGGCATGATCCGCAAGATCCCGCATCTGGTTCAGGTCGTCGAAGAAAAAGGTTGAGGGTCAGCCTCGACTTAGAAATGAGTGCGCCCCGGTCAGCGATGTCCGGGGCGCTTCGCGTCTTGTGGGTGGCTGGGTGACGCGACCCTCAAAGCGTTTCTTTCCCGCCGTCCACGGCCCCCGCGAAAGACAGCGCAATGGTGGTATTCGACCGGTCCGCTAAGATGTGATAATCTCTCATCTGAGTTCGAGGCTGGTCCAAGCGTCAGCGGGGCTTGATCCACCTATCTATCCCGTCTATACGCGCCCGGTGGCCCGGCATGGGCGACTCGAAAAATCAAGAAACGCCGCGGTTGGCCCATACGCTTCGGGGGTCACATCCGGCAAAGGAGAAGCGACATGAAACTCAATGAATTGCGCGACAATCCCGGCGCAACCCAAAAGAAAAAGCGCGTTGGCCGCGGCCCCGGTTCGGGCATGGGCAAAACCGCCGGTCGCGGGATCAAAGGTCAGAAATCCCGCTCGGGTGTGGCGATCAAGGGCTACGAGGGTGGCCAGATGCCACTCTATCAACGTCTGCCCAAGCGCGGCTTCAACAAGCCGAACCGCAAGAAATACGCGGTGGTCAACCTTGGTATGATCCAGAAATTCGTGGATTCCGAGAAACTTGACGCCAAAGGCACGATCAACGAAGAATCACTGATCGAGGCGGGCCTCGTGCGCCGCAAACTCGACGGGGTGCGCGTTCTGGCCAAAGGCGACGTGACCGCCAAGCTGACTCTGGAAGTCTCCGGTGCCTCGAAATCCGCGGTCGACGCGGTCGAGAAGGCGGGCGGCTCACTCAAGGTCACTTCCGCGCAGGCGGCCGAATAAGAGGTTGTGGGCGCCGTCCGCGGCGCTTACATAACCTCCAGTTTTCCCATTGACGCCGCCTGAGCCGGAAAACGGCTTTGGCGGCGTCTGCACATGAAAGAGACGCCTGAATGGTTTCCGCAGCAGAGCAAATGGCGGCCAACACGAGCTGGTCCGCATTCGGCAAGGCCACCGACCTTCGCAAACGTATCTTCTTCACGATCGGGCTTCTGATCATCTACCGGCTGGGCACGTTCATCCCGGTGCCGGGGATCGACGGCGCCGAGCTTCGGGAGTTCATGGAAGGCGCAGCGGCAAGTATCGGCGGCATGCTCAGCATGTTCACCGGCGGCGCGCTCGGGCGGATGGGAATTTTTGCTCTGGGCATCATGCCTTACATCTCGGCCTCGATCATCGTTCAGCTTTTGACGGCCATGGTGCCGAAGCTTGAACAGCTCAAGAAAGAGGGTGAGCAGGGGCGCAAGAAAATCAACCAATACACGCGTTATGGCACTGTGGGCCTTGCGACACTGCAATCTTATGGGCTTGCGGTCAGCCTGCAATCCGGCGGGCTCGTGACCGATCCGGGCATGTTCTTCCTCGCGTCCTGCATGATCACCCTCGTCGGGGGCACAATGTTCCTGATGTGGATCGGGGAGCAGATCACGGCGCGTGGCATCGGCAACGGCATCTCGCTCATCATTTTTGTTGGCATCATTGCCGAAGTTCCCGCAGCACTGGCACAGTTCTTCGCCAGTGGTCGCAGTGGTGCGATCAGTCCTGCGGTGATCGTAGGCGTGATCGTGATGGTCGTGGCGGTGATCGCGTTCGTGGTGTTCATGGAGCGCAGCCTCCGAAAGATTCATATTCAGTATCCGCGTCGGCAGGTGGGTATGAAAGTCTATGACGGAGGCTCGTCGCATCTTCCGGTCAAGGTGAACCCGGCGGGCGTCATCCCCGCGATCTTCGCCTCGTCGCTCCTGCTTCTTCCGACGACGATCAGCACGTTCTCGGGGGGCGAGGGGGCAAGCCCGGTCATGTCGACCATCCTTGCGTATTTCGGTCCCGGACAGCCGCTTTACCTTGTGTTCTTTACCGGCATGATCGTGTTCTTCGCGTATTTTTATACATATAACGTGGCCTTCAAGACCGACGACGTTGCCGACAACCTCAAGAACCAGAATGGCTTCATTCCCGGTATCCGTCCGGGCAAGAAAACCGCCGAGTATCTTGAGTATGTGGTGACGCGTGTTCTTGTTCTGGGCTCGGCTTACCTTGCGGCAGTTTGTCTCCTTCCTGAAATTCTGCGTTCACAATTTGCCATTCCCTTCTATTTTGGCGGCACTTCGGTCTTGATCGTGGTTTCGGTCACGATGGATACGATCCAGCAGGTGCAGTCGCATCTTCTGGCTCACCAATATGAGGGCCTCATTGAAAAATCGCAGCTTAGCGGTAAAGGAAAACGCCGCACGCGCAGAAAAGGGACACAACGCAAATGAACATTATCCTTCTCGGACCGCCGGGCGCGGGCAAAGGCACGCAGGCGCATCTTCTGGTGGAAGAGCGCGATATGATCCAGCTTAGCACGGGCGACATGCTTCGCGAGGCCAAGGATAGCGGTACCGAGATGGGTAAGGTCGTGGCGGATGTGATGGCGCGGGGCGATCTTGTGACAGACGAGATCGTGATCGGCCTCATTCGCGAAAAGCTTCAGGGCGAGAAAGGTGGCGGTTTCATCTTTGACGGGTTCCCACGCACGCTGGCTCAGGCTGATGCTCTGGGTGATCTGCTTGGCGAATGCGGTGAAACGCTCGACGCCGTGATCGAAATGCGCGTCGATGACGATGCACTCGTCGACCGGATTACCGCGCGGTCAACCTGTGGTGGGTGTGGTGAGGTTTATAACGACAACACCAAACCGATCCCCGCCGACGGCAAATGCGTCAAATGCGGCGGGACCGAGTTCAATCGCCGCGCGGATGACAACGAGGAGGCGCTGCGCAACCGCCTCATGGAATATTACAAGAAAACGTCGCCGCTTATCGGTTACTACTACGCCAAGGACATGCTGCGCACTGTCGATGGTCTGGGTGAGATTGACGACGTAAAGATGGCCATCGCCGGTCTGCTCGACTGAAAATTTCAGCGCAGCGGCGGGATTGCGCCGCCACGCGCTAAGCCACCTTATTTTTTGTTGCCACTGGAACGGTGTGAACAATCATGCCTAAATAGGGTCGTGAAACGGCCGAGGCATCGCATTGCCGAAACGCATTGGTCGCCATGACACACCGCGAAGGTGATTTATGCGAAGCTTTTTGAGCGACATCTTGATTGTTGCGTCCCTTTCACTGAGCGGAACCACGGCTTGGGCCGAAGAGGTATGGACCTCGCGCCCGGATCTCTGCGGCGCGGGGTTCCCCATTCAGGAGCTCGAAGGTGTGACCTTTCTGCGCGCAGGTCTTGTTTCGGACCATTTCATCGATTGCCGTTGGTCCCCTGATCTTGATTTGACGGCGGATGCGCCGGCTCGTCAGCCGCGCAAGGCCCGCTGTGCCAACGGCACGGATGAGTGGCGCGTGGACGCGGTTTTTATACGCACCGCTGACGGACAGTTGTCACTGCGTTCCGTCGATAAGCGTCTGCCACGAAAAACATACGGACCTTGCCCTGAGGCGCCGGATGCCAAGTCGCATGATCGCGGCACATCGATAAAGCCAATGAAAGAGACAGCAGATGATTGATCGACTGATCCGAGGGGGTGCGATGGCCGTCGCTTTCGGCCTTGGGACCATCGCGCAAGGCGAGGCCAATCTCATGTATGTCGAAGAGGGCACGCCGGCCATTGTGGACAACCCCGGCTTCTGTGAGGCGCCGGGCGAGGAGCAGGAACTGGTGGACCTTGCCTTTCTGGCCCCCGACGGCATCTATAGCCATTCCGAAAGTTGCACGTGGGTCGACACACCGCTCTCTTATGTTCCGGGGCTTGAAACCCATGTCGAAGCAAAATGTGACGACGGTGCCGGACAGTGGACTGCACCCTTTGAAATCACCGTGAACGCGCGCGGTCGTGTTCATGCCGCAGCCTATGCTCAAAGTAGTTTGTCGGGATACTATTTCCCCTGTGAGCAATGGGGATGGAAGGGCGATGACGGGACGGCCAAGCAATAAGAGAGGGGGCTGTCGCGGAACCTTGTGCTCAGGGGTTGACGCTCCTGGCTTATGGCTCTAACCAGCGCTATCTCGATAGAGAGTTGATTCCCGAACGGGTCGCACCCGTGGCGAATCGATCACCTTAAATCAGCTGCGGCCCGGAGCGTCATGCCTCGGGCCTACGTTGTGAAAAAAGGGTCTGGAATTACGGATCCGCAACGAAAAGGAAAGTGACACGTGGCACGTATCGCCGGCGTAAACATCCCGACCCACAAACGGGTCCCGATCGCCCTTACTTATATCACCGGAATTGGCGACACTTCCGCCAAAGACATCTGCGATGCCGTCGGCATCGAGCAGAGCCGTCGCGTCAACGAACTCTCGGATTCCGAGCTTCTCGCGGTGCGCGAACATATCGACGCCAACTACATGGTCGAAGGCGACCTGCGCCGTGAAAGGCAGATGAACATCAAGCGTCTGATGGATCTTGGCAGCTATCGTGGTCTGCGTCATCGTCGCAACCTTCCCGTCCGTGGTCAGCGGACTCATACCAATGCGCGCACGCGCAAAGGTCCGGCGAAAGCTATCGCCGGCAAGAAGAAGTAAGGGAGGGCATTCGACATGGCACGTGATACCCGTCGCACAAAGCGCAAGGTCTCCAAGAACATCGCCACAGGCGTGGCGCATGTGAACTCTTCGTTCAACAACACCAAGATCCTTATCTCGGATGTGCAAGGCAATGCGATCGCATGGTCGTCGGCCGGCACCATGGGGTTCAAGGGATCGCGCAAATCAACACCCTACGCCGCCCAGATGGCCGCAGAAGACGCGGGCCGCAAGGCGCAGGAACATGGCATGCGCACGCTCGAAGTCGAAGTGCAGGGGCCCGGTTCGGGCCGCGAGTCCGCGCTGCGCGCACTCGCTGCTGTCGGTTTCAACATCACCTCGATCCGTGATGTGACCCCGATGGCGCATAACGGCTGCCGCCCGCCGAAACGCCGCCGGGTCTGAGACGTATTTCCGGAGTGGGGCCGCGTGTTTTGGCACGGCCCCATTCCGTCTTTTTGAAACCTCGGGCGTTTCCGGCCTTTGGACATGGGGCCGGAAACAGGAATGGAGGGACGCATGATCCATAAGAACTGGGCAGAATTGATCAAGCCGACACAGCTTGACGTTAAGCCGGGCAATGACCCGCTGCGTCAGGCAACCGTCGTTGCCGAACCGCTTGAGCGTGGTTTTGGCCTGACTCTGGGCAACGCGCTGCGCCGTGTGTTGCTCAGCTCACTTCAGGGGGCCGCAATCACCAGCGTTCAAATCGACAACGTGCTTCACGAGTTCTCGTCGGTTGCTGGTGTCCGTGAAGATGTCACCGATGTGGTGCTGAACCTCAAGGGTGTCGCGCTGCGCATGGATGTCGAAGGGCCCAAGCGTATCTCGGTGTCCGCCAAGGGACCGGGCGTTGTCACCGCCGCCGACATCTCTGAAACCGCCGGGATCGAGATCCTGAACCGCGATCACGTGATCTGTCACCTCGACGATGGTGCGGACCTCTACATGGAACTGACGGTTAACACCGGCAAGGGCTATGTCGCAGCGGACAAGAACAAACCCGAGGACGCGCCCATCGGCATGATCCCCGTGGATGCGATCTATAGTCCCGTGCGCCGTGTCAGTTATGACGTGCAGCCCACTCGTGAGGGGCAGGTGCTCGATTATGACAAGCTGACGATGAAGATCGAAACCGACGGTTCAATCTCGCCCGATGACGCGGTGGCGTTTGCCGCCCGCATCCTTCAGGATCAACTGAGCATCTTCGTCAACTTCGACGAGCCGGAATCGGCCCAGCGACAGGATGATGACGACGGTCTCGAGTTCAATCCGCTGCTGCTCAAGAAAGTCGATGAGCTTGAGCTTTCGGTGCGTTCCGCCAACTGCCTCAAGAACGATAACATCGTTTATATCGGTGATCTGATTCAGAAAACCGAAGCAGAGATGCTCCGCACTCCGAACTTTGGCCGCAAATCCTTGAACGAAATCAAGGAAGTGCTGTCTGGCATGGGACTGCATCTTGGTATGGACGTCGAGGACTGGCCGCCGGACAACATCGAGGATCTGGCGAAGAAGTTCGAAGACGCCTTTTGACGTCTTTCGTAGGCCGGGGTTAACCCCGGCTTACACCAGCCCGGCCTGATGTCGATTGTCTTTTGGTCAATCAACTGACGGCCAACGCGGTTTCCGCAATGCGAAAATCGCTTGGGCAATCCCGCCCCAAGGAGAGCGGCTGACACGCATCAGACCGCCGGACAAAGCAAAATCAAGCTAGGAGATAGAAAATGCGTCACGCCAGAGGATACCGCCGCCTGAACCGCACCCATGAGCACCGCAAGGCGCTCTTTGCGAACATGGCCGGCTCGCTCATCGAACATGAGCAGATCAAGACCACGCTGCCGAAGGCCAAGGAACTGCGCCGGATCGTGGAAAAGCTTGTGACACTGGGCAAACGCGGTGATGTTCACGCCCGTCGTCAGGCCGCAGCTCAACTCAAGCAGGACATGCATGTGTCCAAACTCTTTGATGTGCTTGGGCCGCGCTACAAGGACCGTCAGGGCGGTTATGTCCGCGTCCTCAAGGCCGGATTCCGCTATGGTGACATGGCGCCCATGGCGATCATCGAGTTTGTCGAGCGTGACGTGGATGCCAAAGGCGCGGCCGACAAGGCGCGTATGGCAGAAGAAGACATGGCAGACGACGACGCATAAATCGCGGGTATCTGTTCAAAACGCATTAAAAAGCCGCCGGAGAAATCCGGCGGCTTTTTCAGTCTCGGGGCCAAGTATCAGGCCGCGTCAAGTTCGGCCTTGATGATGGTCTCGATTTCGTCGACGGGATGATTAGTTAGCGTCTTGGGGATATCCATCACCAGCCTGCTAAGCACTTCCTTGTGCATTTCGTCGCGCAGAACGCCTAAAACCTGTGGCGACGCGGCGATGACCAAATGTTCAAAATCCCCCGCATGCGCCTCTTTGTAAAGAAGATCGGACAGGTCTTTTGCAAAACGGTCCTTGGCCAATTCGTGCCAATCCGTGTCATCCATTGCCGATTTGTGACCGACACCGGTGTCGGGCATGCGGCCTGGACGATTGGCGGACTGATCAATATCCGAGGGATTATTTTGTCCTTCCTGATCTTCAACCTCAAAATTCGGATTCTGGTGATCCGTCAGGTTGCGCAGAAAAAGGGCTTTTTCACTGTCCATGACCACGACCAGCGTGTTCTTCTTGAGTTTCGCCATATTCACTTCTCCTTGCCTTTGTCCTCGCCTGTGCCGTGATGGCCGCCAAGATTGCCTTCGCCCTTTTCGTCGGACTTGTGGACGCGGGTTGCGCCTGCATCGGCGTCGCGGCTTCGTTTCAGGGTGTCACGCGTTCCAACCTTGCGCTCAAGATTGCCTTGGGCGCGGCCTTGCTGCGATGGCGTCTCTGCCTTGTCTAGAAACTCTTCGGTCTCACTTTTTCCGTCCTGGCTTCGTTTGCGATCTGCCATGATGCACCTTCCTTTCTTGCCTCTCAACGTGCGAAGGTGTGCCCGGGTTCCGGTGTCCGCGCTTGCATTTTGGGCGCGCGCCGACATATCAGACGGCATCGTCATCCGCCCCCGGGAGGGACCATGCGACGCGTTTTATTCTCTCTTTCGATGTTTCTTGCAGCGCTGCCTGCGGCGCTGAGGCGGGCGCCGTTCCACGCCTTCAGTGTCGGAGTCTGAGGTATGGCGGATCTTTTCGACACCTCCTCGGACACCGGAAAAGAGACGCAGGGAAGCGCGCCGCGTCCGTTGGCCGATCTGTTGCGGCCCAAATCGCTGGGTGAGGTCATCGGACAGGAGCAGGTTCTCGGTCCTGATGCTCCACTTGGCGTTATGCTGGCCAATGGCAGCCTTGGATCGCTCGTGTTCTGGGGGCCACCGGGCGTGGGCAAGACAACCATCGCGCGGCTTTTGGCCGATGAGACGGATTTGCATTTCATTCAGATCAGCGCGATTTTCACGGGCGTGCCGGAGCTTCGCAAGGTTTTCGATGAAGCCCGGCTCAGGCGCACGAACGGGCGTGGCACGCTTCTGTTCGTTGATGAGATACACCGCTTCAACAAAGCGCAGCAGGACAGTTTCCTGCCGCACATGGAGGACGGAACGATCCTTCTGGTCGGTGCAACCACCGAAAACCCGAGTTTCGAACTGAATGCGGCACTTCTCAGCCGGTCACAGGTCTTGGTGCTCGAGCGTCTTTCACCCGCTGATCTAGAGCGGCTCGTGCAGCGGGCGGAAAAGGCGTTGGACAAAGCGTTGCCATTGACCGGAGAGGCGCGCGAGGCGCTTCTTGACATGGCTGATGGCGACGGGCGCGCGTTGCTTAATCTGGTGGAGCAGATCGCCGCGTGGAAGGTCGACGGCAAACTTGATCCGACCGCGCTGTCGACACGGTTGATGAAGCGCGCGACGGTTTATGACAAAAGCGGTGACGCGCATTTCAACCTGATATCCGCGCTGCACAAATCAGTGCGCGGATCGGACCCTGACGCGGCGCTTTATTGGCTTGCGCGCATGCTGAAGGGTGGGGAAGATCCACGCTACCTTGCCCGGCGCATCACCCGCATGGCGATCGAGGATATCGGCCTTGCCGACCCACAGGCGCAGGCGCATTGCCTTCAGGCATGGCAAACCTTCGAAAGGTTGGGCAGCCCCGAGGGCGAATTGGCGCTGGCACAGGCGGTGATCTATCTTGCTCTGGCGCCCAAATCGAACGCGGCATACGCGGCCTACAAGGCGGCCATGCGCGAGGCCGGCAAAACTGGAAGCCTGCGACCGCCGAAACACATTCTGAACGCGCCGACCAAACTGATGAAAGAGCAGGGGTATGGCGATGGCTATGCCTATGATCACGATGCCGAAGCCGGCTTCTCGGGTCAGAACTATTTTCCCGATGGGATGGACCGGCTACAGGCCTATTTTCCTGTCGAAAGGGGCTTCGAACGCGAGCTCAAGAAGCGTTTGGATTGGTTCACCAAGCAGCGTTTGAAGCGGGACTGACCCACCGCGTTCGCCGGTCGATTTGCCCCGGTGGCGGGTTTTGGAAACAGTCAAGTTTGCTTGATGGGGTGGAAACTTGGGGATTTTCGTGTTTGTCTGAGATATAATGTGGATGGGACGCTGGCCTGCGCGCAAGAATTTATGTGCGACTCAGGGATTCTGGCGGGTCTCCCACGACAACGAAACCCAAGGAGATATGATGACAAAGCCAAAAGATAACGCGCTAATTGACAAGCTGGCGAGCGCCGCGCGCCAAGGAAACATTTCCCGCCGGTCCTTTATGCATTATTCCATGGCCGCAGGCATGTCAGCCACTGCGGCAACAGGGCTCTGGACCTCCAAGGCCAATGCGCAGCCCTCGCGCGGCGGCACCTTCCGCTTTGGTGTTCACGACGGGAATACGTCTGACACACACGATCCCGGCACATATGTGACCCGTCAGATGATTTATCTGGCGCATCAGTATCGCAGCTATCTGACCATGATCAATCCTGATGGATCGCTTGGCCCGGACCTTGCGACCGAGTGGACCGCCAATGACGACGCGTCGCAGTGGACGTTCGAGATCAATTCCAATGCGTCGTTCCACAGCGGCAAGCCGGTAACGGCAGAAGATGTGATCGCGTCGATGAACCATCATCGGGGCGAAGAAAGCGGTTCGGCGGCCAAGGCGCTGCTGTCATCCGTGACCGACGTTAAGGCCGATGGCGATCATACAGTTGTTGTGACCCTCAGCAGCGGTAACGCAGACCTTCCTTGGCTGATGACCGACTATCACCTTGCGATCTGCCCGGCGGATGGCAACGGCGGCATCGACTGGAAATCCGGCGACGGCTCGGGCCCCTACAAGATCGATTCGGGCGAGTTTGGCGTTCAGTGGCGTCTCAGCCGTCACGAAGGCTGGCACCTTGAAGGCGCCTATTTCGACAATCTGGTCATGCTGGTGCTGAACGATTCGAACGCACGGCAGACCGCGCTTGTCACGGGCGATGTGGACGCGGTTTCCTTGGTCGATCTCAAGACCAAGTCGCTGCTTGAGCGTGACCCGACCATCGTGGTCGAGAGTGTGCCGTCCGCGGCCGCGATCACCATGCCGATGCACTGTGACACCGCACCCTATAATGATGTGAATGTGCGGAACGCGCTGAAGCTCACGATGGATCGTGACGAGGTGATCGACAAGATCGCCTTTGGCGAAGCCACCAAAGGCAACGACTTCCACCATTCGCCGGCCATGCCATACTGGCCCGACGACATCGAACAGCGCGAGTATGATCCGGACAAGGCGAAATCGCTGCTCAAGAAAGCTGGAGCCGAAGGGCTCGAGGTTTCGATCAGCACTGCGGATTCGGTCTTCTCGGGTGCGGTCGACATGGCTGTGCTCTATGCAGAGCAATCCAAGGCAGCGGGTATCACGGTCAACGTTGTCCGTGAACCAAGCGACGGCTACTACTCGGATGTCTGGCTCAAGAAGCCCTACAGCCTTGTGTCCTGGGGCGCACGTCCCACGCCGGATGTCATGTACACGCTGGCCTACAAGGACGACGCCGCATGGAACGAAAGCCGTTGGCAGAACGAGAGGTTCAACGAACTTCTGCTTCAGGCGAAATCGGAACTCGACAACAGCCTGCGTGCGGAAATGTATCGCGAAATGGCGCAGCTCGCACGGGACGATGGCGGCACGCTTCTGCCGTTCTTCAATAACTTCGTCTATGCGCGCCGCGACAATGTGATGCGCGGCGAAAACCTCGCGGCAAGCTGGGAACTGGATGGGGGCCGTGCCCCGAGCCGGTGGTGGTTCGCAAGCTAAGCTGAACTTTCCGGGGGCCCGTTATCACTTTGGGCCCCCGATTTGCCTAGCGGCGCATGATACGAAAACGACACGAACATGCGGCGTGAACCCTGAAGCGACAGGCGAAATCGCTCACAAAAGGGTTAGCCAGCAGATATAAGGCTGGAACGAAAGAAAATTTCGTGTTTTGGTAAATGCATGTCGTTTTTGTGCCGCCAAAAAAACTCAATACAGGAAATTCTCGGCCACTAGCCGCGACCGATCTACGGACGCGGCAGGCGACTTTCGCTCAATAAGAACTCAGGGAGATGATATGAGCTATTCGGAAAAAGACTTCATGATTGACCGGCTTGCGGCCGAGGCCAAGTCGGGCCGCATTTCGCGCCGGTCATTCATGCACTATTCGATGGCGGCGGGCCTCACGGCATCGGCTGCGACGGGTCTGTGGACCGGGTCGGCACAGGCCGCCCCCAAGCGTGGCGGCACGTTGCGTGTCGCCCAGCACGATGGCAACACCTCGGATCAGCATGATCCCGGCCAGTATCAGTCAAACTTCGAGATCGGCTATGGCCACACGGTGCGCGCCTATTTGACCATGATCAATTCCGACGGCACACTTGGCCCCGACGTGGCCAAGGAATGGACGGCAACGCCCGCCGCCGAAGAATGGACCTTCATGATCGACGGCAACGCCACGTTCCATGACGGCAACAAGGTGACGGCAGCGGATGTAATCGCCTCGCTCAACCACCATCGCGGAGACACCACCTCGGCGGCCAAATCGCTTCTGACGGACGTCGTCGACCTCAAGGACAATGGCGACAACTCGGTTACCGTGGTCCTTTCGGGTCCGAACGCAGATCTTCCATGGCTCATGACCGAT
>Ga0102929_1000514_pt1 | contig 22636 bp, 25 predicted proteins | sample SalPonR1_B_D2_MG_FD_78510 | JGI IMG/M metagenome (GOLD analysis project Ga0102929, IMG submission 78510) | Salt pond soil microbial communities from South San Francisco under conditions of wetland restoration - Salt Pond MetaG R1_B_D2_MG | ecosystem: Environmental > Aquatic > Marine > Intertidal... | reverse complement strand
GGGAGGCGTGCGGGCGTGTTGGATTTTGTAATTCCGAATTGTGCTGCGGTCCGAACAGACGCCGAAGGCTCTCCCTCTGACACGGCCCTCGCCGAGGCGTTGGGCGCAATCGTCATGGAGGCGCCCGTGGCACTTCAGGCGGTTCTGGGACGTGTCATAATGCCTCTTGAACAGGCGCTTGGTCTCACTGTGGGCGAGAGTGTCCAGGTGCAGGTCGGCACCGCGCTAAGCCTGCGGCTTGAAGGAACGCGGGGGCATCTGGTCTCCGAGGCGCGTTTGGGTCAGTTGGACGGCGCGCGCGCGGTGCGGTTGCTTTCGGATGTGCGCGGGCCCGAAGATACGATGTCGAAGCGTGATGCCCCCGCGCAAGACGACGGAATGCAGGCATTGACCAATGCAATGACCACGCCGGATAGACCCGGTAAAGAGGTGAAGGGCAACCCTGCCGCGACCACTGACATCGGTCCGGCGCCAGAGCACGCCGCTGACAAATCCAAACATGAAAGCACCAGCCAAATCGAAGCACAGGATGCGCAACAGCCTGACCAAGCGCCGCTTCCGACGGACCCCTGACAAGATGAGGAGAGTGAACAGGCGGAGTTTCGCAGGAACGGCGCGTGTTTGATACCGGTCAAACTGTTGGCGACATTCCTGTGTTACACTCTTGGGTAGAATAGGCGACCGTGCAGACCGCACGTTGCAAGATCGGGGGGATCACACATGTCGACTCAGCACCAAGAAAGCCTGACACGCCTGATGCGGACCATTGAAACATGCCCGCCAAACGCGCGCTATACGCACATACCCAAGCTACGCCGCATGATCGCACAGCGTGAAGCCCATGGCGATACGCCCCCACAAGGCGCGCGCCACATGCTCAAATCACTTGAGGAAGAGGCGATCGAATCGCTGTTCGATAACATGCCAGTTTGACACGCTTTAATCACACTTGCCCAAACCGCTCTGGATCGGTCAAATGACACCAGGTTATGCAAGGGCACAAAAGTGTGAGTGTTGAAGCGCGCCAAGAAGGCGATATCGCCGTCCTGACAATACTGCACCCGCCGGCAAACGGCCTGACCGAGGGCGTTCGGCGGGACTTGGAAGATGCCTTCTCCAAGGCGATCGCGATGCCGGGTGTGGCGGGCGTGGTGCTGTGCGGCGCAAACGGGAATTTCTCGGCCGGGCTGGATTTCGAGTCGCTGGCCCGACCCGGAACCCTGTCAGAGGTCGCAAATATTTGCGATATGATCGAAGCCTCGGAGGTTCCTGTCGTTGCGGCCCTCTCGGGTCTGGTGAGCGGAGCCGGGGCCTCTCTTGCGCTTGCCGCGCATGCGCGTATCGCTGCGCCAACGGCTCGGTTAGCCTGGCCCGAGGTGAAGATGCACCTGATCCCGTGTGGCGGTGCGACACAGCGCTTACCCCGGCTGATCGGTGCGCAGAGGGCCTTGCAACTCATGTTGTCGGGGCAGCCGACGGCGGCATCGGATCCGATCCTCAAGCGGGTGATCAACGGCATTGCGGGCGGTGACGTTATCGCACAATCGGTCGCCCACGCGCGTAAGATGGCGCAACCGCAGCAAACACGGCTCCAAACTGCGGGCTTCTCGGACCCCGGTGCGTATCTTCTGTCAATGCGCGACATCGAAAATCAGATCACCCAGCAGTCAGGCGGGGCCGCCGCCGCAATCGTGCGGGCGGTAGAGGCCGCACTTTTGCTTCCCTTTGATCAGGGTGTCGCGCTTGAAGTTTATCTCGGCGAAGATTGCGGGATGTCCAAAGCCGCGCAGGTGGCCCGTCACCTTGCCAAGGCACGGCAACGCGCCCGAAGCTTACCCGGCTTGGGGCCGGTTCCGAATAACGCGCGGCACCTTTGCCTTGGTGGGGATGGTGCAGAGCTACCGGATCTGATCCGGCTTGCGCTTGATACCGGTTGGGCCGTTGCCGTAAACGGCCCCGAAGCGCGGGCCGCGTCCCAGAGAGTCGAGCAGATGTATAGACAGGCAGAGGCCAAAGGGGTCTTGCCGCCCGAGACCCGTGCGGCACGCCTGTCGCGTCTGTCGTTGCAGGATGAAGGTGGCGATCAACCGGCCCTCACGATACATACGGGCACCGCGCCGCTTCCCCAAGGGGATGCTGTGATGCGGCTTGGCCCGCCACCTGATCTGGCAACGCCCGCGATTTGGTTCAGGACAATCGCGCAGGGGACCGGTATCGCAGAGATTTCGGCCCCAAGCGGCACCAATGACAGCGTGCTGTCCAAGGCTGTCGCCTTTGCGCGCGGGGCAGGGAAACTGCTTCTGCGGTCCGATCTTGGGGCCGGAAATGCGACAGCATGGATCGAATACGGGCTCTATGCCTCGGCCCTCGATTTGCGGGTGGCCGGTTGGCAGGAAGCACAGATTGATGCGGCGGCCCGTGATCTGGGCTGTTCGCAGAGACCTTTCGCGGCCATGAATGCGATGGGACAGACCCGACTTGCACAGGCGGTCACGCGGTTTTCGGATTTGACGGGCTGGCCAATTCCCGAAGCCGCACCCCAAGATCCGCCGCCGTCAGATGTGCCATTGATTCAGGCGTTGCATGCCGCGATGGTCAACGTCGCGATGCATGGTTTGGCGCGGGGGGCCGTGACGTGCACATCCGACGTTGATCTTATTCATGTTGTGGCGCTGGGGCACGACGCGTCGCGCGGCGGACCACTATTCGAGGCCGACGAAGTGGGGCTGTTACCCCTGTTGCGGACGCTTGAGAAAGTGAATGCGCCGCAAAACAGCACGCTATCTCCTGTCGAAACCTGGAGTTTGATGATCCGCGAGGGGCAGGACTTCTATTCCCGGCCCTACAGCTTTGAAGCGCAGGTCAAGACGTCAGAATGATCCCGAGCACGACCAGCATCAGCCCCGACATCGAGAGCAGAAGAGCCGCGGTGTTGACCGGAACGACCTTCTGAACCTCGGCGCGCAAGGCTTCATCGGAAAGGCCCGCTTTGCGTGCCTTCCATATGCGGAAGATACACCACAAAAGCCCGAGTAGCCCGACCAGTGATACGGCGGCTCCAAGCCAGATCAGCGTCTCCATAACGGCATCTCTCCTTTGGTGCGAGCGTGACCGGTATCCGAGGTTTCCCTGTCTGACAAGGGGCGGGGGATACTGCGGGCGTAGGGTTCTTTGATGCCTTTGCGAATGTCAGGTTGCGCGCGCGCCCCGAAACACACTAAAGCGTGCGATGAATAGATGCCGCGAACCCACGTGTTGGCGCGTCATGACCCGAAAGCCTTGCCAGCCAAGATATATCAGAGGAGATGCCCCATGCAGGATGCCGCCGACAGCACCTATCGCGTGACCGCCGACGAACTTCGACAGTTTATCGAACGCTTCGAACGCCTCGAGGCCGAGAAAAAGGATCTCGCGGATCAGCAGAAAGAGGTGATGGCCGAAGCCAAGGCACGTGGCTATGACACCAAGGTGATGCGCAAGGTGATTTCGCTGCGCAAGCGCGACAAGGACGATATCGCCGAAGAAGAGGCGGTGCTGGAGATGTATAAGGAAGCTCTGGGCATGAGCTGATTTCGGTTGGCGCTTGAAACCGGTCGCCGATACCTGAAAAGAGAAAGCCGCGCAAAGGATGCGCGGCTTTCTGCATTTCAGAGGCGTGTCGCTTGAAGATCAGTCGTTCGACCGCTCGTCTTCCTCGTCTTCGGGAAGGGCCTCTTCGACAGTGTCGGCAAGGTCTTCGTCGTCGGATGCCGCGGCACCGATATCATCGAAAAGCTCGGCGATTTCGTAATCCGCCGCCGCTTCTTCTTCGGCTGCGAGTTCTTGGATCGACTTGCCGGATGCCTGAAGTTCGGCTTCCTCGGGTGAGCGTGCGACGTTCAGAATGATCGTGGCTTCCACTTCGGGGTGGAGCGTCACATGCACGTTGTGCAGACCCAGTTCCTTGATCGGCTGCCGGATGAGCACTTGCTTGCGGTCGAGCGAGAAACCTTCGGCGGTTGCGGTCTGTGCCGCGTCGCGCGTCGTGACCGACCCGTAGAGAGCGCCCGAGTCCGCCGCCTGACGAATCACGGTGAACTGTTTGCCGTCGAGATCGGAGGCCAGCTTCTCGGCCTCTTTCTTGGTTTCGAGGTTGCGCGCCTCTAGCTGTGCCTTCTGCTCTTCGAAAGCGGCGATGTTGGCTTCGGAAGCACTCAGCGCCTTGCCCTGAAGCAGGAGGTAGTTGCGGGCATAACCGGGTTTCACGTCCACGACTTCGCCCATTTGGCCAAGCTTGGCGACGCGTTCAAGAAGAATAACTTGCATGTCTCTCTCCTTACTTCACGGCGTAGGGCAGAAGGGCGAGGAAGCGTGCGCGCTTGATGGCGCGGGCCAGCTCGCGTTGCTTCTTGGCCGATACCGCGGTGATGCGTGAGGGCACGATCTTGCCGCGTTCGCTGACGTAGCGTTGCAGCAGCTTGGTGTCCTTGTAGTCGATCTTGGGTGCATTCTCACCAGAGAAGGGGCAGACCTTGCGACGGCGGAAAAATGGTTTTGCAGCCATGAGTTAGTCTCCTTCCCTTAGGCGCGGCGTTCGCGGCGTTCGCCACGTTCTTCGCGTTTTTGCATCTGAATCGAGGGGCCTTCGGCGTGCTCGTCCACCTTGATCGTCAGAACGCGCATGACATCGTCATGTAGGCGCATCAGGCGCTCCATTTCCTGCACGGCGGCGGCGGGCGCGTCGGTGCGCATGAACGCGTAATGGCCCTTGCGGTTCTTGTTGATCTTGTAGGCCATCGTCTTGACACCCCAGTATTCGGTATCGACGACCTTGCCATCATTGTCGGTCACGACCCCGCTGAAGTGTTCCACGAGGCCCTCGGCCTGCGTGTTCGACAGGTCCTGACGCGAGATAAACACATGCTCATAAAGCGGCATGTCAGCTCCATTTCTATCAAGGCGCATTTCAAAGGACGGGTCTGTTACATCCGGATCGCGACCCATCCACGAGAGGCTGCGCGGTTCAATTTTTCTGCGACCGGACGCGCGCTGTTACCGCGAATCAGGCAGGCGCACAAGAGCCGGGGACCAGCACCGCGCAAGGCCGTCCGACAATGGCCAAGCCCGTGCCCAAATCAGGTCGCATTTGCCCCTCATGGTTAACAGGATCTGAACGAAGGACGCACCATGACAGCTTTGCCCGATACGATCATGCCCGAACGCGGACGGCCTCCGATGATGGAGATAACGCTACCTGACGGGATGGACTCGACGCACCTTATAAAGGTGGTGGTCTGGCGCTTTCTCAGTGTTGTCTCGCTGCTTGCCGCGATTGGTGTATGGATCGTGCCAAGCGCACCGCAAGATACGCTGATGCCGCTTATCAAGCTTGTTTTTTCCGTAGGGTTCGCCGGCGGCACCTTATATTTTATCACGGCGATGCCCCAAGAGACGACGCCAGAGATCACCATCGACCCCCGGAACCGCCGGATAAGTATGTGTGAATATGATGCCAAAGGCACCCGCAGAAAAGAAATCGTTCACGATTTCGATATGTTGAGCGATGTCGTGCTTCGCGATGGATGGCTGACGGCGCAGGATGTGGACGGGCGCAGGGTTCTTTCGCTCCCGGTACGCGACCCCTCGGCGGTCGCGGCACTGCGTGAGGCGTTCGCTCCGACGCGCGCCTGATCGCTGGTGCGCAAGTCAACTGCGCGAATGTTCGCCAGCACACAGGGTTTGTGACCACCTGAGGGATTGCCGAAAACCCAATCGCGATTACACTCCTTAATATGAGTAAAACATATCCGGGAGATACATAATGAAATCTTTTGCAATGGCAGCCGCCGCCGCGTTGACACTGACGGCGGGGACGGCGTTGGCCGCACCTGAAAAATACACGCTTGATGCGAGCCACAGCCAAGTCCTATTTACCTACAACCATCTTGGCTATTCCACGACTTACAATATTTTTTCGGGCTTTGACGGCGAGATCATGTTCGATCAGGAGGACCCGGCAAATTCTTCGGTGAACGTGTCGATCCCTGTGATGTCACTTTTCACCGGCTGGGAGGAGCGGTTCAAGCACCTTATGTCGGATGACTTTTTCGGGGCGAGCGAAGGCGACTTGATCACTTTCACGTCCACTGGGATTGAGGTGACGGGCGATGAGACTGCCAAGATCACCGGCGATCTGACGATCAACGGCGAAACAAAATCCGTGACGCTTGATGCGTCGCTGAACAAGTCGGCTGAACATCCGATGAACGGCAAGATGACAGCTGGTTTCGATGCTACGACCACGATCAACCGGTCTGATTACGGTCTGGGCAAATTTGCCCCGCCGGTCAGCGATGAGTTGGAGGTCATGATCTCGATCGAGGCGCAGAAAGCCGAATAAGGCACGCGCGACAAGGGTTTTATAGCCGCCCCGTCATGTCGACGGGGCGGCTTTTTTGTGTATCACTCCTGCCGTGTGGCGGTCAGATCGAACATGATGACCACCTCATAGGCAAGGGAGTCTGCATCGTTGACGCTTTGCCCGATATTGAACTCACGCCGGTCAACGGTCACGCGACCCGAGGCTGTCGCCGTGCCGTTCTCAATCGCGAGGTCGACAGGAATGTCGAGCGGTTGTGTCATGTCGCGAATGGTCAGAGTGCCGTCTGCCATCAGCCCTTCGGGCGTTTCAACAAGGTCTGCTTCGTAGCGGGCCGTGGGGTGTTCCTCGGTTGCCAGAAAATCGCTACCCATCGCCTGATCGGTTACTGATCCGAGGGAGAGCGTCGGCGTGGCGATCGTGACATCCACAGAGCCGTGACGCCCTTCGGCGTCCGCGGTTTCCTCATACGAGATATCCGCGCTCCAGTCCGAAAACTGCCCCCGAACAGTAGAGCCCATCTGAGTGATCTCGATGGCGAGCGTGCCGGATTGAACCTGCCACTGGCTGTTGACTGCGCTGGCTCCTGAAGCCTGAGTTGCCGCGTGGTGTTGTGGAAACCAGCCAAGCCAGGCCCCACCGCCGAGCGCCGCCATCCAGACGATCAAAGCCGCCACAGCGGGAAGGGCATGGCCGGGTTGTTCGCGTGTCGGCTCCGCGCCGCCATGCCCCGGCAGCATACGCCGCAATGTTGCGTCGCCATCAAGGACATGGTGCTTGATCGCACCCGCGACGTGGGCGGCGATCGCGCCTATCAGAACCCATTGCAGGATATAGTGCAGGGTCGAAGCCGTTTCCGAGACGAACGCGCTTTTGGGGACGAATGGCAGGCCTTGACCAAAGGGCCACCAGATCGGAGCGAAACCCGTGGCCGCCGCGTGATGGACCCACCCCGTAATCGGCACGAGGACGAGCGAGCCATAGAGCAACCAGTGAACGGTCTCCGCCAGCCACGCCTCGGGCCGGTTGTCTCCGTTCAGAAGACCGGGTTTGACATGTGTCATCGCCCACAGGATACGCGCAAGTGCGACGAAGAAGATGGTCACGCCAATTGTCTTGTGCAGGGAAAAGAGAAACGTGGCCCGCGCCACCATCGCGTCGGTCGAGGTTATGGCGGGGTCCTCGATGGCTTCGGCGATGTTGGTGGCCCATAAGCCCAGTCCCAGATTGCTCAGGATCAGCAAGGCGGTCAGCCAGTGAAATGTCTTGGAGACCGCCCCGTAGGTGGTGTGGGAATTGGTCAGTTGCATCTGTTTTCCTTGTCGCCGCGCTTTGAGTCAAAAGGTCCTGTTGCAACATAGCTTACTGTCGCATCGTCGCAATCCGCGCTTCCGCACATCGCAGGTGCGAGGATGATTGCGTTGCCGTGGCCTGCGTGGCACGCTATCCGACGGGCAGAACACGCAAGGGAGCGCGCAGGATGAGCCGAGCATTTGTTTTTCCGGGGCAGGGGGCACAAACCGTCGGGATGGGGCGTGCCCTGACCGAAACATATTCGGCGTCCCGCGCCATCTTTGAAGAGGTGGACGATGCTCTGGACGAGAAGCTATCGCACCTGATCTGGGAGGGCGATCAAGATGCACTCACCCTCACCCGGAACGCACAGCCAGCGCTCATGGCGACATCCTTGGCTGCGATGGCAGCGCTTGAGTCGGAGGGCGTGAACGTCGAGGCGGCGCGTTTCGTGGCTGGGCACTCGTTGGGTGAGTATTCGGCATTGGCGGCGGCCGGGTCGATCTCGGTGGCCGATACGGCGCGGCTTCTGCGCACGCGCGGCGCGGCCATGCAGGAGGCGGTGCCGGTCGGAGTAGGGGCAATGGCAGCCATTCTGGGTCTTGGCCTTGACGATGTCCGTGCGATCGCGGCCGAGGCCGCTGATGATGATGTCTGTCAGGCCGCAAACGACAACGATCCCGGACAGGTCGTCGTGTCGGGCGATAAGGCGGCGGTCGAGCGCGCCGTGACGCTTGCCAAGGAGAAAGGCGCGAAGAGAGCCATGCTTTTGCCTGTCAGTGCGCCGTTTCATTGCGAGTTGATGGCGCCCGCCGCCAAGGTGATGGCCGAGGCGCTTGAAAGCGTCGAGATCAAGACGCCGCGTGTGCCACTCGTGGCGAATGTGGAGGCCAGCGAGGTTGAAGACCCGGATAAGATCCGCGCGCTTTTGGTTCGTCAGGTCACCGGTGCGGTACGCTGGCGCGAGTCGGTCGAGTTCATGGTGGCGCAGGGTGTCACGGAAATCTGGGAGATCGGTGCGGGCAAAGCCCTGAGCGGCATGATCCGGCGCATCGCGCGTGACGTGACCTGCCGCGCGGTGGGTGCCCCGGACGATGTTACGGCGGCGGTCGAGGCTGCGAAGGCAGCGTAAACCAGCGCGCGCACAGGCGAAGAATATGCCGTGTGCCAACACACGGACCGAATGGGCAGAAAGGAAGAACCATGTTTGATCTGACGGGAAAGCGGGCGCTTGTCACAGGTGCGTCCGGGGGAATTGGCGGCGCCATCGCGCGGGCCTTGCACGGGGCTGGCGCAACTGTCGGCCTGAGTGGCACGCGGGTCGAGCCGCTTGAGGCGCTGGCCGCAGAGCTGGGCGAGCGGGCGCATGTGCTACCCTGCAATCTTGGCGATGCCGAGGCGGTCGACGCCTTGCCGAAACAAGCGATCGAGGCCATGGGCGGGCTTGATATTCTTGTGAACAACGCCGGGATCACCAAGGATCAGATTTTCATGCGCATGTCGGATGAGGAGTGGCAGTCGGTCATCGACGTCAACCTCACCAGCACGATGCGGCTTTGCCGCGCCGTGATGCGGCCGATGATGAAGGCGCGCTGGGGCCGGATCGTCAACATAAGCTCGATCGTGGGCACCACGGGCAACCCCGGTCAGGTGAATTATGCCGCGTCAAAGGCCGGTATGGTCGGGATGACCAAATCCATCGCCTACGAGGTGGCCAGCCGGGGCATCACGGCGAATGCGGTTGCACCAGGTTTCATCGCCACGGCCATGACCCAGAAGCTGACGGATGAGCAGAAAGCCGCCATCAACGAGAAGATCCCGGCCGCGCGCATGGGCGAACCCGATGAAATTGCCGCGGCCGTCGTCTATTTGGCCAGCAACGAGGCAGGCTATGTCACGGGGGCCACACTGCATGTGAACGGCGGTATGGCAATGCTCTGAAATGCGTCTGCGGAGGGCGCCCTCTTGCCATTCCGGCTCCGAGTGCCCACACTGGACAAATCATTTGCCAACGGCGTGGCATGTGCTATAGGCGGCGCTGATTGGCCGGGGCGGTTCTGACGGAGCCGGGCCGCGAACGCTGCCCGTAGGGCAAAACCGAAACCCGGAGCCGGACAAAACCGGGACCGGCGAATGGGCCAAGAGCCCGAGAGAAACGAAGAGGATTTTGGCATGAGCGATATCGCAGACCGCGTGAAAAAGATCGTTGTGGAACATCTGGGCGTTGACGAAGACAAGGTCACCGAAAACGCATCTTTCATCGACGATCTGGGCGCAGACAGCCTGGACACGGTCGAACTGGTCATGGCGTTCGAAGAAGAGTTCGGTATCGAAATCCCGGATGATGCCGCCGAGAACATCCAGACCTTCGGTGATGCGGTGAAGTTCATCAAGGAAGCCTCGTAAGGCAACTTTGACCGCCCGGTGCCTCAGCCGCCGGACGAAAGATCAAAAAGAGGCGCGGTTGCTGACCGCGCCTCTTTTCATTTCAGTTAAGGTTTGCTGCCGGGAGGGCACTCATTCCCAGAAACCTTCGTCAACGCTGGTCATGGCTTCGAGGTCTTCCTCGCTCAGGCGCGTGACATAGGCGTAAGACCTGTCGTCGACCGGCACGAGCTTCACGTCGTCGATCGCAATGGCCACATGCTTGTCACCGACGTCAAGGAATCCACCGACTTCGGCGACAATGCCCATGAGTTGGCCATCTTTTGACAGGACCAAGTCCTCGACTTCGCCGATTTCGTTCCAGTCCGCGCCAACATCTTCGTAGCTGCTCTCTTCGGTCCATCCTTCATCATCGGCGGCATCTGTGGTATAAATCTGTGCATCGGTAATGTCACGGCTGCGGATGAGCTCGCCCTGTTTCGAACCAAGATCGGTCATGTCACCGTGGTCATCGGCCATTACGCCGGTGGCGGCCATGGTCATGGCGATTGCTGTCGTTGTAAAAAACTTCATTGCGTAGTGCTCCATGTGCTTGGTTTAGTTTCCACTGTGGTCCCAACGGAGCCCTGTGGCACAGGTTCCTGAATTTCTCTGTCGAAGGATAATTTCTGTTCCGCCGCGAATTGACGCGTCGATGCCGATTTGAGAACATTGGTATCGTCAAAATCCCCACATACATGCGATGCCGACCGCTCGGTCGCGGAGCTGTCATTAAAAGGGCCAAAGACCTATGATCATCTATCCCACCCTTGAACTTCTGAACGGCAAATGCGTTTCGCTTGTGCGGGGGCGTATAGACGAGCCCGTATTGTGGCATGTCGATCCGGTTGAAACCGCGCGCAGCTTTGTGGAGGCCGGCGCCGAGTGGATGCATATCACCGACATGGACGGTCTATCCGGCGAAAACGGCAATGGCGATTTGATCGAGAACATCATTCGCAGCGTGGGAATTCCCGTTCAACTGGGTGGCGGTTTTCGCACCCGTGAACAGGTCGAGCAATGGATCGACAAGGGCGCGGGCCGGATCGTCATCGGGACCATGGCCGCTCACGATCCTGATCTTCTAAAGGAACTGGCCAAATTCCATCCCGATCAGATCGTTCTTGCCGTGGACGTTTACGAAGGGTCCGTAATGACCGAGGGCTGGCGCAGCAAAAGCGCCTTCGATCCGGCTGACTTCATCAAGTCATTCGAAGAGTCGCCTCTCGCTGGGGTGATCGTGACCGACATCGACGCCAATATTGCAGATGCCGATTCCAGCCTTGGTCTGATCACCAGCCTTGCGGGGCAGACGCGCCATCCGGTGATCGCCCGCGGCACGGTCCGAAATGCCGACGACGTGGCGCGCCTCAGATATGTGCCGAACGTTGCCGGCACTCTGATCGGTCGTGCGCTTCTGTCGCGTGATGTCGATTTGAAAGAGGCGCTGGCCATTGCTCAGCCCTCTTCTGAGCCCACGGCTGAATTCACCTGATCCCCGCAAGGCTCCGCCGATATAGGGGGCTGGTGCGTCCCGGCCTGCACCCGGTCTTGCCCATTGGGGGCAAGCCGGGGTATGAGGCGCAGAACTTGACTGAAAAAAGGGCAGCATCATGCGTCGTGTCGTCGTAACAGGTCTGGGATTGGTCACGCCTCTCGCGGATGGCGTGGAAGATAGCTGGAGCCGTCTTCTGGAAGGGCAATCAGGGGCGGGCACTATTACGCGGTTCGATCCCTCCCGCGTCGCAACGACCTATGCCTGCGAGGTGCCGCTTGGCGATGGCAGCGACGGCACCTTCAACGCCGACGCCTACATGGAGCCCAAAGAACGGCGCAAGGTCGATGATTTCATCCTTTATGGCATTGCCGCTGCGGATCAGGCGGTGCGCGACGCAGGCTGGCTCCCCGAAGACGAAGAAGATCGGTTGCGCACGGGTGTCATGATCGGCTCGGGTATCGGTGGATTGCGGTCGATCGAAGAAACGACGCTTATTATCAATGAAAAAGGTCCGCGCCGCGTCTCGCCGTTCTTTATTCCTGGGGCGCTTATAAACCTGATCTCGGGGCAAGTGGGTATCCGCTTTGGCTTCAAGGGCCCGAACCACTCGGTCGTGACGGCCTGTTCAACCGGCGCACATGCGATTGGTGACGCCGCGCGGCTGATCATGTTCGGGGACGCCGAGGTGCTGGTGGCAGGCGGGGCAGAGGCCGCGATCTGTGAAATCGGCATCGCGGGCTTCAACGCCTGCAAGGCGCTGTCGACCAAGCGCGCGGACGATACCAAAGCCGCGAGCCGCCCCTATGATGCCGATCGCGACGGATGCGTGATGGGCGAGGGTGCAGGCGTGGTCGTGCTTGAGGAGTACGAACATGCCAAGGCCCGCGGAGCCAAGATCTATGCTGAAATTTTGGGATATGGCCTCTCTGGCGACGCCTACCATATCACCGCGCCCAGCGAAGATGGCGACGGTGGGTTCCGGGCCATGAAAATGGCGTTGGGCCACGCAGGCATAGAGCCTTCGGAAGTCGATTACATCAATGCTCACGGCACATCGACGATGGCCGATACCATTGAACTCAAGGCGGTCGAGCGTCTGCTCGGGGATGCGGCCTCGGGTGCCGCGATGAGTTCGACCAAATCCGCCACCGGCCATCTGCTTGGTGCCGCGGGCGCGATCGAAGCGATCTTCACGATTCTCGCGGTCCGCGATCAGGTCGTGCCGCCCACGATAAATCTAGACAATCCGGCGGTTGAAACACCATTGGATCTTGTGCCGAACACCAAGAAAGAGCGTCAGGTGCGCGTGGTCATGTCCAACAGCTTCGGCTTTGGGGGCACGAACGCAAGCTTGTGTATCGGAGCCCCCCGCTGATGTGGCGTCATATCGCCTCGAACGCGCTTACCTTCTTAGTGGTCATCGCCTTCCTTCTGGGAGGCGTCATCCTTTGGGGGCAAAGCACCTATCACGCGGAAGGACCGATGGACGAAGCCATGTGCCTCCGGGTGAAGAGTGGTGCGAACATGCGTGGCGTATCGCAGCAACTTGCCGTGGAGGGGGCGATCTCTCATCCTTCGATTCTTCGGGTCGGCGCGGACTACACCGACAAGACTCAATTGCTCAAGGCCGGGAGCTGGCTCATTCCCGAAAACGCGAGCATGAGTGAAATCGTCGATATCATCACCCGCGGCGGCGCCAGCACCTGTGGCACCGAAGTCATTTACCGGATCGGCGTTACGAGTTCGGAAATCGAGGTGCGCGAACTTGACCCAACGACGAATCGCTTCGTCGAAAAGGCGGAATTTACGCCGGGTGAAGGTGAGCCACCGGCGGAATACGTCAAAGTGCGCGATCAGGCGGATACGCGTTACCGTGTCGCGATCGCCGAAGGCACGACAAGCTGGCAGATCGTAAATGCGTTGCAATCGGTCGATGCCCTGAGCGGTGACGTCGAGGAGGTGCCGGCGGAAGGCATGCTTGCGCCCGACAGCTACGAGGTGAGCGAAGGTGACGAGCGCACCGCCCTGCTTGACCGGATGCGAGCGGCTCAGGAGGCCATTCTCGCCTCCGTATGGGAGGATCGCGATCCCGATCTGCCGCTTGAGACGCCTGAAGATTTGCTCAAGCTTGCGTCGATTGTGGAAAAAGAAACCGGCCTAGCCGAGGAGCGCGAGCAGGTGGCCAGCGTGTTCGTGAACCGGCTGAATCAGGGCATGCGGCTTCAGACCGACCCAACGGTGATCTACGGGATCACCGAGGGGCAGGGCACGCTGGGACGCGGGCTTCGTCAGTCGGAATTGCGCAAGGAAACGCCTTGGAACACCTATGTGATCAATGGGCTGCCTGCGACGCCTATCGCAAACCCCGGTCGTGCCAGCATCGAAGCAGCGGCCCAGCCCGCAAGCACCGACTTTATCTTCTTCGTGGCGGACGGGTCCGGCGGGCACGCGTTCGCGGAAACGCTGGCCGAGCATAACGAGAATGTTGCGCGCTGGCGTCAGATCGAGGCGGAGCGCAACAACCAGTAATCCGTGCCGTATCGGGTTCTCAAGCGCGGCATCTTGGCGCTTGACCCAGCGGCGGGCCCGCTTCAAGAACGGGCAGAAAAAAGGGGACTGCAATGCCACGGCGCGCCGCAAGCGACGCAAAAATCGCCGACCGCGAAACGTCGAAGCGCGTTGGGTCTCTGTCCGCGCTCTGGCCGTTCCTGAGGCCTTACAAACTTCTGATGGGCGCAGCAGTCCTTGCGCTTGTTCTAACGGCCTGCATCTCGTTGATCCTGCCCATGGCGGTGCGGCGGGTTGTCGATAATTTCAATGCGCAGAGCGGTGAAATCCTCGATCAGTATTTTACCGCCGCACTCGCGGTGGCGGCGCTTCTCGCGTTGGGAACCGGCCTGCGTTACGCATTGGTCACCCGACTTGGCGAGCGGGTCGTCGCGGATATCCGCAAGGGTGTTTTCGATCGTGTCATCGAGATGAGCCCGGCGTTCTTCGAGCGGATCATGACCGGAGAGGTGCTCAGCCGCATCACCACCGACACCACTCTCATTCTGAGCGTGATCGGGTCGTCCGTGTCGATCGCCCTGCGTAATTTCCTGATCTTTCTGGGCGGCCTTGTCCTCATGGTCTTCACCTCGGCCAAGCTGACCGGTCTGGTGTTGCTGATCGTGCCGCTGATCATCGTGCCCATCCTCACCTTGGGGCGCCGACTTCGCGGCCTGAGCCGTGAGAATCAGGATTGGATCGCGCAAAGCTCGGGCAATGCGTCCGAGGCACTGCTAAGCGTGCAGACGGTGCAGGCCTTCACCCATGAACGGGCGAGCCGAAAGCTCTTTGCGGTGCTGACCGAACAAAGTTTCGATGCCGCGCGCCGCCGTATTTTCACACGCGCGCTTATGACCGTGATCGTGATCTTTCTCGTCTTTGCGGGCGTGGTTTCCGTGCTCTGGATCGGTGCGCGCGATGTGCGCGAGGGGACGATGACCGCCGGCATGTTGGTGCAATTCGTGATTTACGCGATCATGGTCGCGGGCTCGGTTGCGGCCTTGTCGGAAATTTGGGGTGAACTTCAACGCGCCGCCGGGGCGACCGAAAGGCTGGTCGAACTTCTGGGAACCGACGATGCAGTGCAAGACCCCGAAAATCCGGTTCAGGTGCCGTCGCCAGTGGAGGGCGCGTTGCGCTTTGAGAATGTACAGTTTTCCTATCCTGCCCGCCGCGATTTGCCCGCCCTGAACGACCTTGATCTTGATATCGCACCGGGTGAAACGGTGGCGCTCGTGGGCCCTTCGGGTGCGGGTAAGACCACGATTATCCAACTGCTTCAGCGCTTTTATGATCCGGATGAAGGCACAGTCACGCTTGATGGGGTGGCGTTGCGTGACATGGCGCGCCGTGAGTTCCGCGCGCACATGGCGCTTGTCCCCCAAGACCCTGTGATCTTCGCCACGTCCGCGCGTGAAAACATTCGTTTCGGCCGCCTTGATGCCAGTGACGAAGAAGTGGAGGATGCCGCCCGCGCCGCTGCCGCGCATGATTTCATCGCCGCTCTGCCCGAGGGGTATAATACGTATGTCGGTGAGCGGGGCGTGATGCTCTCAGGTGGTCAGAAACAGCGCATCGCCATTGCCCGTGCCATCCTGCGCGATGCCCCCGTGTTGCTTCTGGACGAGGCCACAAGCGCACTGGACGCCGAAAGCGAACGGGCGGTTCAGCAAGCTGTCGATGCCATGGCGCGCACCCGGACCACGGTGATCGTGGCGCATCGGCTTGCCACTGTGAAAAAGGCCGATCGGATTGTCGTCATGGACGAGGGCCGCATCGTCGCAACCGGCTCTCACGACAGTCTCGTGGCCGAAGGTGGGCTCTATGCACGGCTTGCGCGCCTTCAGTTCACCGACGGTGAGGCGGCCTGAGGCGGCTGACCATTGCGCCTGCATTCTGCGCACGCTACCCCATAGGGCAAAGCGTTTCGCGAAACGCTATTTGCCTTTGAAAGAGAGCCCGACATGAGAGTTGCTACCGCTGCATATCCGCTTGATCCCGTTGAAAGCTGGGACGCTTACGCCGAAAAGCTTGAACGCTGGGTGGCCAGCGGCGCCAAAACCGGGGCAGAGCTTCTGGTTTTCCCCGAGTATGGCGTCATGGAGCTTGCCATGCTGGCAGGTGCGAAGGTGGCCAATGATCTCGAAGGTTGTCTGCATGCTGTTTCGGACCGTATTGCAGACGCCGATTCGCTGCATTCCGACCTTGCGACCAAGTACAAGGTTCACATCCTTGCCGCCTCGGCTCCGGTCTTTGATGCGCAGTATGGCGAACGGCCTGTGAATCGCGCGCGTCTTTTCACACCAACCGGCGCAATGGGCATACAGGACAAGCAGATCATGACCCGGTTCGAGCGTGATCCATGGGGCGTGGTTCCGGGTGGTCCACTTCGCCTTTTTGACACTGCCTTGGGCCGGATCGGGGTGCTGATATGCTATGATGCCGAGTATCCGCTTTTTGGCCGCGCCCTGAGTGATGCGGAGATCATCCTTGTTCCCTCCTGCACCGAGGCGCTGGCGGGCTACTGGCGGGTGCGTGTCGGGGCGATGGCCCGCGCGCTCGAACAGCAATGCGTAACGGTCATGTCGTCGATTGTAGGCCCTGCTCCCTGGTGTGAGGCGGTGGACGAAAATACCGGCATGGGCGGTGTGTTCGGCCCGCCCGATACCGGGTTTCCGTCGACGGGGGTGTTCGCCGAGGGCACGCTTGATGCGCCGGGCTGGACCGTCGCAGATATCGACCTTGGGGCCATCGAACATGTCCGCCGTGACGGTGGTGTTCTCAACCGCGCGCACTGGGATGAACAGCCGGCGCGCGACGGGCATGTCACACCTGAGGCCCTGAGGTAACAATGTGCTTGAAAAAGGCTGAGAACCGCACCATTTAAGGGTCGATCCGCGAGAAGGCGGAATTCATGTCAATGAGGAGACAACATGGCCAAGGAAGATACGCTCGAATTTCCCGGTGTCGTGAAGGAACTCCTGCCCAATGCGACATTTCGGGTCGAGCTTGAGAACGGCCATGAGATCATCGCACACACGGCAGGCAAGATGCGCAAGAACCGCATCCGTGTTCTGGCTGGCGACAAAGTGCAAGTCGAGATGACCCCCTATGATTTGACCAAGGGTCGGATCAACTATCGCTTTAAATAAGTACGAAACGGCGCGGCCCGACCCATGCGACTGATCCTCGGATCCGCAAGCCCGCGCCGTCGCGATCTGCTGGCGCAGATTGGTGTGACACCTGATGATATTCGCCCTGCGGATATCGACGAAACTCCCTTTAAAACCGAGCTTCCTCGGCCCTATTGCATGCGCATGGCCACCGAGAAGGCGCATGCCATCGCAACCGCTGAGGACGACCTGGTTTTGTCGGCGGACACGACCGTCGCTTTGGGGCGCCGCATTCTGGGTAAGCCCGAGAACGCGGCCGAGGCGCGGGCGTTTCTTCGTGCTTTGTCGGGGCGCAGGCACCGGGTGATCACCGCTGTGGCCCTGCGCCGGGGCAACACCCTTTGGCAAAGCGATGTCGTCACTGCGGTGCGGATGAAACGTCTTTCCGAGCCTGAAATCTCTGGCTATCTCGCCACTGGCGACTGGCACGGCAAGGCCGGTGGGTATGGCATTCAGGGCCCCGCCGGGGCATTCGTGCCGTGGATCAGCGGCTCGTTCTCGGCCGTTGTCGGCCTGCCCCTGGCCGAGACCGCCAACCTCCTGCAAACCGCAGGGTATCCTATCTGGAAAGTTTAATCATGAGACGCCACACCATCATTCTTGATCATATCGATGGCCGTGAGGCGGCGGCCCTGCTCGAGAATGGACGTCTTGACGATCTGCTGTTGGCGATGGATGCCACACCAGCCGTGGGCACGATCTATAGGGCCGTGGTACAGAGGCCGGTCAAAGGGCAGGGGGGGATGTTCGTCTCGACACCTGATGGCCCTGCGTTCCTGCGTCAGGTCAAGGGGCTGTCCCCTGGTCAACCTGTTCTGGTGCAAGTCACAGGTCGCGCGGAACCCGGCAAGGCGATCCCCGTGACGTCCAAAGTGCTGTTCAAAAGCCGCTATGCAATTGTCACGCCCGAGGCGCCGGGACTCAATATTTCGCGCAGCATCAAGGACGAGGCGCGGAGAGACGCGCTTCTCGAACTGGCGCACGAGGTGATGGAGGCCGATGAAATGGGGCTGATCCTCCGATCCTCCTGCCTTGAGGCCGAAGATGCCGAGATTGCCGAGGATATCGAGGCCATGGCCACAACCGCGGCCCGCATCATGCCAGAGAAAGAGGGCACGGAGGCGACCCTTCTTGAAGGGGACGGGCCGCATGCTCTGGCTTGGCGTGAATGGGCCATGCCGGCCGATGTGATCACCCAAGCTGGCGGCTTTGCCCGCGAAGGAGTTTTGGATCAACTGGAGGACCTTGAGGTCGCCTGTGCGGATCTGCCCGGTGCCGGATCGCTCTGGATCGAGCCGACGCGCGCGCTCATTGCCGTGGACGTCAATACTGGTGGCGATACATCGCCCGCCGCCGGCCTCAAGGCCAATCTAGCAGCGGCTCGCGAACTTCCGCGCCAACTGCGCCTGCGCGGCCTTGGGGGGCAGGTGACGGTTGACCTCGCGCCCATGACCAAGAAAGATCGCAAGGCGTTCGAGAGCGCGCTCCGCGCCGCCTTCCGAACTGATCAGATTGAAACCGCGCTCGTCGGCTGGACGCCCCTTGGCCATTTCGAGCTTCAGCGCAAACGCGATCGCATTCCGATATCGGAGATCCTGTCATGAGTTGTCCCATCTGCGCAAAACCCGCCGACCCCAAGACGCGCCCATTCTGTTCACGACGGTGCGCAGACGTCGATCTGGCCAAGTGGCTGTCGGGGGATTACGCTGTTCCCTCGCGCGAGCCCGAGGACATCGAGGCGGCCATCGAAGCGTTGGAAAACCTCCCGCCAAAACCGCATTGATTTTTTACACAAATCCTCTGGACACCCTATCTGCGCTGCCCTAGAACGCCTGCACCCGAACGGTCTTCCGTTCCCCGTGCCCGGGTAGCTCAGGGGTAGAGCAGTGGATTGAAAATCCTCGTGTCGGTGGTTCGATTCCGCCCCCGGGCACCACTTTAGGTCATAACCTTCTGTTCTCTTTCAGTTTCTTTGGGAAGCAGCGCGGGCGTAGGTCGGGTATGACAATTCGGTGCTTTTCTCTGTCACCAAGAACGGCATCTCATGGCTCGAGAAACGGGTTCCAGCGGACCTCTTGGCGCACCGTGACACATGGAAAATTTCTTATTCTCTGAGGACCTGGTCCGCCACCTTTGCACGGGCAGACGGGTCAAGCCCGGATACAGCGGGCTACTTTCGCATTCGCCCACCGCTCAAATCCGTGACACTAGATCGTATTGCGCTCATTCAGAACCGGGCATTCAATTTTGCGCAACACGCTGTAGGCGAACTGGCGGCGATGCAGGACATGACCACACCGACCCCGCAAAAGAGTGGCGTCTCAGGAATCGAAACCGACACCGAACCTGTCCATCAGCTTCAGAAAAGTTGAGCGTTTCCCGGTCTGATCCTCGTGGGCCAGATCGCGCTGTGCACGGCCAATGGCCAGCGTCCTAAAAGGCTCGGGGGGGAAGGGGACGGCACGACTGCGCACCATCCTGAGCGCCGTGCGCTTGGTCGTCTTTCCCTCGATCAGGTCAAGCATGGTCAGCGCGGCAAAGCGCGACGCCGATACCCCCTGCCCGGTGAAGCCCATCGCATAGGCCAGCCGCCCGCCATGAGCGGATCCGGCAAAGAATGTGGTGCGTGCCGACGTGTCGATGACCCCGCCCCAGGAATGACTGAAATGAATGGTCTCAAGGCTCGGGAATGCCGCGTCGAAATTCGCGGCCAGACGCTCAAGGCTTTCGGGCCGATGCAGCAGCGCCGCATCGCGTCGGCTCCCCTTGTGGTAGATCGCGTCGAAGCCGCCCCAGAGTATGCGATTGTCATCGGTTTTGCGAAAATAGTGAAACTGATTGCCGCTGTCGGCGATGCCATGCGCCCCGGTCCAGCCGATCTGCGCCAGTTGTGCATCGGTCAAGGGCGCGGTCACCAGCGTATAGTCGAAGATCGGAACGACCGTCTGACGCAACCGCCGGAGAAGCGGCACAGACGCGTTTGACGCGAGAACGACCCGCCCGGCGCGCACCTGTCCTGTGGGTGTGCGCAGAACAAGCGTGTCCCCGTCGCGCATCAGCGCGGTGGCCTCGGTGTTTTCGTGGATGAGCACCCCAGCTGCCAGCGCTGCGGCCCGCAGCCCGTAAACAAGCTTGCCGGGGTGAACCAGCGCATAGTTCGGCTCGAACAGGCCCGCGGAATAGACCGGACTGTCGAACCGTTCTCGCAGTGCGTCTCCCTCAAGGAACACGCTGTCGATGCCAAGGCGTCTATAGGTGTCCTGCATGGACCGCAGGCCTGCCACCTGCCAAGGCGTCGCGGCCACGCTGAGCTTGCCGGGTCTCGCAAACCCTCCGTCGATGCCATGGTGGTCGAGATCACGCTCCAGCCCGTCGAGGTTTTCACGCCCCAGACGGATCAAGCTCTCGGCCTCGTTTGGCCAGCGTTGCAGCGCGTTGCCCACTCCGTGCGAGATGCTGGGCGCGCAAAATCCGCCGTTGCGCCCGCTTGCCGCGTGCCCGCATGCTGCGGCCTCGATCACCACGATCCGGGCCTCGGGCCATCGCTCGCGCGCCTTGAGCGCGGTCCAAAGCCCGGTGAAGCCGCCGCCCACGATGGCGAGGTCGGCTTGCACCTCTCCGGTCAACGGAGGGAGCTTTGGCCCTGCGGCCATGTCATCGAACCAGACCGGATGCCGCGCGGCCGCGTCAAAGCGGGCCGCGCGCGAGGTGGGCTCAGGCATGTTTGCGACCACCGGATTCCAGAAACCAGTCATCGGGATAGGGATACCACCAGTCATGACGTACCGGCTTGTGATCGAGGATCACCATCTTGGAACGGCGGAAGGTATCAAGGCCCATCCGCCCCAATTCGCGCCCAAGGCCGCTTGCCTTCCAGCCGCCAAAGGGCAGGGCGTCGTTGTCGATCAAGGGGTTGTTGATCCAGACCATCCCCGACTCCAGCCGTTCGGAGGCCTCATGCGCCTCGGCCAGATCGGTCGTGAAAATCGACGCACCCAGCCCGAAGCGCGTGGCATTCGCACCGTTGAGCGCGGTCTCGAAATCCGGCACGCGCATAATGGCCACCACCGGTCCGAAGGCCTCTTCGTTGAGTATATCCATCTCGGGCGTGCATCCGGTCAGAATCGTGGGTTCATAGAACCAACCTGTGTTTCTGTCCTCGGGCCGCTTGCCGCCGCACGCGATCGTCGCGCCCTTCGCTGTGGCGTCGGCGACAAGCCTTTCGACCTTGTCGCGCGCGGCTTCGCTGACAAGCGGGCCGATCTCGGACTTGTCGAGGCCGTTGCCGATCCTCAGGCGCCGGGTTTCGGCCACGAAAGCCTCGACAAAGGCGTCATGCACTGCGTCCACCGCATAAATCCGTTCGGTCGAGGTGCAGACCTGCCCTGACATGTGAAAGGCGCCGGTCACGGCCCCGGCGGCGGCAATCTCGACCGGCGCGTGTGCGCTTATGATCATCGGGTCTGATCCGCCCGCCTCGATCACGGCAGGTTTTAGACGCGCGCCAGCCGCCTCGGCCACAGCGCGGCCTGCGGCCACCGAGCCGGTGAACGCCACCGCATGCGTGTGGTCGCTTTCGACAAGAGCGCGGCCAAGATCGGCCCCGCCCGGCAGACAGGCCACTAGGTCTGGGGGAAGGTCGTTGAAGACCTCCATAAACTTGAGCGTCGAAAGCGTCGTGGCCTCGGCGGGCTTGATCACACAGGCATTTCCAGCCGCCAATGATGCCGCCACGGTCCAGCACATGAGCAGGATGGGAAAGTTGAACGGCATGATATGGGCCGACACGCCCAGCGGTTCATAGCGGGCATATTGCAGCGATCCGGCCTGTGTGGTTCCGGCGAGCTTGCCCGCCTCGTCGCGCGCCATTTCCGCGAAATACCGGAAGACCGGTGCGCAATTGGCCACCTCACCAATCGCTTCGGGATAGGGCTTGCCCATCTCGCGGCTCATCAGGATGGCGCAGTCGGTCATGTCCGTGGCTTCGATCCGATTGGCAAGCCGGTGCAGCGCCTGCGCGCGGCTTTTGGCATCCAGCGCGGCCCAATCTTTCTGAGCGGCGTTCAGCCGGTCCAGCACCTGTGCCAACTCGGTCTTGGTCACGGTGGCGCGGGCGCCAACGCGGTCAAGCGTGGCGGGGTCTATGACATCGCGCGTGGCGCCTTCGCTCGCGTGATGGTCCGGGCAAATATAATAGCGTGCCTCGGTCATGCCGGTCATGGGCTGTCCTTTCGCTTAGCGGATCATGTAAACCTTCTTGACGGTCTCGTGCACGGTGCACACGCCTTTCCAGTCTTTGGGAAAGAAGGCGGCGGTGTCGGGTGTGATCTCGATCACGTCGCC
>Ga0102929_1000513_pt1 | contig 22659 bp, 20 predicted proteins | sample SalPonR1_B_D2_MG_FD_78510 | JGI IMG/M metagenome (GOLD analysis project Ga0102929, IMG submission 78510) | Salt pond soil microbial communities from South San Francisco under conditions of wetland restoration - Salt Pond MetaG R1_B_D2_MG | ecosystem: Environmental > Aquatic > Marine > Intertidal... | reverse complement strand
TTCGGTGATATTTTCTACTCCGAGGCGTTCCTGGAACCCCGCCCCCTGCTGACGGCGATGCAGCAGGAAGATGGGGCAATTCTGCTGATTGATGAGATCGACAAGGCAGACTACGAGTTCGAATCACTGCTTCTCGAGGTGCTGTCGGACTTTCAGATCTCCATTCCTGAAATAGGGACGGTGCGCGCAAGGTCCCGCCCCATGGTGTTCCTGACCAGCAACAATACCCGGGAAATCTCCGATGCCCTGAAGCGCCGCTGCCTGCATCTGTACATCCCCTTCCCCTCGGTTGAGCTTGAGGAGCGAATTGTCCGAAGCCGGGTGCCGGGGATTGACGACACGCTGCGCCGGCAGCTGGTTGCCTTTGTCCACTCCCTGCGCGATCTGGATCTGCGCAAGACGCCCGCCATCTCCGAAACCATCGACTGGGCACGCAGCCTGCTGTTGCTGCACGCAGACACACTGGATGCGCGGCTGGTTCGCGACAGCCTTGGCACCCTGCTCAAATTCGAACAGGACATTGAAGCTGCACAGGCAGAACTCGGCACATTGCTGAACACCAGCGCCGGTCAGCACGAATGAGTTATTAGGCAGAACTATGCCAGCCAGCCTCATCGCCTTCATTCAGATACTGCGCAGTCACGATGTTCGCATATCGCCGGCAGAAACACTGGATGCGGTGGCGACGCTGCAGCTGCTCGGCTATGCCCACCGCGATCGACTGCGCGCCGGCCTGACGGCCTCGCTGGCCAAGACATCACGGGAACAGCATATCGTCGAGACCTGCTTCGATCGTTATTTCGGGCAGCGTGACACCGACTTCAGTGGCAAAGACGATAACGATGACGCAGAGGACACGGATAGCGCCGGGTCTGCGGATGCCGACCCGGAATCGCCATTACAGGACGGCGGGGAAGCCAATGACGGCGAGCGTGAGCTGCTGGACTCCGCAGCCGAGACCCATGACAGCGTTCGCGAACTGCTGCAGTCATCCCTGATGCAGGGCCTGATGAACAATGAACGCGCACAGCTCAGTGCTGCCCTCAGGCGCGCCGGCAGCGCGTCGGGTATGGCGAATATCCAGATGTTCACCCAGAAAGGCCTCTATGTGCGCAGCATTCTGCAGGCCATGGGCGAGGAGCAGCTGCGAAACGCGGTTATCGACCTCGAACGGGAGGAGCATCCCGCACTGGACAGCGTAAGGCGATACCGCGACATCTTGCGTTCCCAGGTGCGCGACTACGTCGATGGCCAGTACCTTCTGCATGCGGAAGGTAGAAACAGCCAGTTCATGGATGACATTCTCAGCAAGACCCGCCTCAGTCACATAGAGCGCCACTACATGGAACGGGTTCAGCGGCTGGTCGAGAAAATGGCGCGTCGCCTTGCCAGCCGCCATTCTAGCCGACGCCGCCCCATGCGCCGCGGGCAGCTGGACATGCGCAAGACCCTGCGCTCGGGTGTGCCCACGGACGGCGTCCTCTTCCGCACTCACTGGCAGCGGCGTCGCCGGGACAAGGCACAGGTACTGGCGCTCTGCGATGTCAGTGGTTCCGTCGCCGCATACGCAAAGTTCCTGCTCATCTTCCTGTACAGCCTGCAGGACATTCTGCCGCGCATGCGCAGCTTTGCCTTTTCAAGCCACCTCGGTGAAATCAGCGAGCTGTTTGAAACCCATCCTGTAGAGCGCGCCGTGGAGCTGGCAAACTGGCAATACGGCGGTGCCACCGATTACGGAGGCAGCCTGCGCGATTTTGCGCGCCTGGCACTGAATGATATAAACCGACAGACATCAGTTATCATTCTCGGTGACGCCCGCAACAACCGGGGGAATCCAGAACTGGAAATCATGCAGAGTCTCTATCAGCGAAGCAAGCAGGTCATCTGGCTCAATCCCGAATCGCGCCAGGCATGGGGGACCGGTGACTCCGAGATGCTCCGCTATCTCAGTGCCTGCCATTTTGCCGCCGAATGCAACAGCCTGCGGCAGCTGGAGCGGGTAATCGACCAGCTATTGCGCAGCACGCGATAGCGCTGCTGGCGCCCGCGGCCTGATGCCTCTATCCAGCGAACATATTCCGTTACCCTGCTCGCTCCGCGACGCAGTCACCCAGCGCTTTCCACAATCCGGTGGCGAGGCAGGGCGCGAGACACTCACACGTGACCAGTTGATCCGGCTTCTGGGAAAGCTGGGCGATGACGCAACGTCGCCGCTCATCAGCCTGCGCCGTCAGGCTGAGAGCGAAGGTGCAAGCGGCAGTCTCGAGCCTGTGCATGGCTCCATCGTGGAATGGGTCACGCTGTCATTCGATTACTGGGAAGACCATTATCCGCTGGAGCAGAAGCTCGCTCTGGAACTGCGAAAACTGCTGCCGCTGGTCATCGCGCTGGCGGTGTCTGACGAGCATTTCTTCACTGCCGGCGCACACCCCCTGCATCAGCTGCTGGACTGCCTGCAGCATAGTGCCGTCGGCTGGCAGGAGCGCCTGGACCGCGCCGGCCAGATGCTTGAACAACGCGTCGTGCGGGCGGTAGTCAGAGCTCGTGAGTGGTTCGAGGACCGCTCCGTGGATTTTGCACACATCACGCGTGAACTTACTGCCGCTGCCGAACGGGATGCCGCGCGCGCCCAGCGAATGGTACAACGCCTCGCCGAAGCCGAGGCCGCCAGCCTGAAAACGGAGCAGGCGAGGCGCGACGCCGCCGACGTGATCAACAATGGTCTCGACAAGTACCAGCTGCCTGCAGCCATCGGCGAATTTCTGAAAGGCCCATGGTTTGACAGCGCGCAGCTGGTCGCCCTCAAATTTGGTACGGACTCCCATGAGTGGCGTCAGGTGCGGCGCGCGACAGAACATCTTATGGAATCGGTTCAGCCCCGCGAGGATACCGACGATGCCAACCGCGATCGCCTGACCAACATAGTCAAGCGTCTGCCACAGGAGCTCAGGGAATGGCTGCTCAGCCTGCAGCACGACCGAGACGCAGCAGATGATGCCATCGGTCTGGTGGAATATGCGCACCTGAGATTGCGGCATGGCCAGAACCTGGGACTGACGCGCATCCCACCCATCGCCATCACCGGCTCCCGCCCAGCCCTGGAGAGCCATGACCGGGACGCGGTGGAGCTGAGCAATGGTCACTGGTTTCTCATGCAGGACGACCAGGGGGAGCTACGCGCCCAGCTGACGCTGCAGCTGGAGGAAGGCCAACATCTACTGTTCACCAATGTCGTGGGACTCAAGGCCCTCGATCTGCGCCGCGATGAGTTTCTGCGACGTCTGGGCGAAAACCGGGCGCGACCCCTGCCCGCCGAAGACTCGTTCAGCCTATCCCTGGCAAACACCGCGGGCGTGGACAGCGATGAGACGCTGCGAGCCCTGATCGATCCGTCGTTCGTGCCCGAACCCATCGACGCTGGCATGGTCGATGCGAACGACGCCGAGCCCGACGTTCCCGCACCCGTGCACCTGGAAGACAGTGGCGCGCCCTCAGGCGGCAGGTCGGAACACACGGCATCAACCTTCGTGGCGGAAGAGTGGGAGGACCCCCTGCCCGGCCTGAACCGCCGCACAGAGAGCCCCGCGGCCGATCCTGCGATACCCGAAATCGAATCCCTCGAGCTAACGCTGACGGAAGACAGCGATACCGGCTCGCTGCCCCCGCCCATCCGCCCGCCCACCGCGGCGGCGCCGGCCCGTGAGCTGCGCCAGGCAGAGGCGAGGCCGCCCGAGCGCCCGGCCCAAAGGTCCCGGGAGCAGCATGCGCCGGTCTCAACTCCGCATCGCGCAGATCGCGCCGGGACCGTCTTCAGCGAGCGTCATGAGACGGGCCGAATCGGTGGTGAGCGTGGACCGCTCACGGAACCGGAGATAGATGTCCCGATGGGTGCCTGGCTGGGATTTCACGACGGTGAAACACCGATCATGGCCAAGCTTGCGGTCTACGATCCACGCCGGGACAACTACATCTTTGTCAATCGTCGAGGCATTGCCCTGCGTGAGCTGTCGCGCGACGAGCTGCTTGGACTGATTGACGAAGGGCTGGTCGACATTCTGGAAACACGATCCTACTTTCGCGATGAGGTGCAGCGCGCGCGGGGCCAGCACAATGACTGAACGGGGGAGAGTTGGATATGCACGGTAAAAACAATCGGCGCTATTGCCGACTGCCCCTTGAGAGCACGGTGTTTATCGAGCTGGAGTCGCCAGCGCCCGGTAGTCTCGGGCCGGGGAAGGTGGTGCGCTGCCACACCCTTGAGGTCTCACGCTGGGGCCTGCGTGTCCAGATTGCCCAGCGTGTCACGGTGGGTGCCATTCTGCAGATTGGCGTGGATATCCCCGGCAATGACGAGCCCTTTTACCTGGTGGGCCAGGTGCGCTGGAGAATGCAGGAAAAGGACAAGCCGGGCAGCTGGCTTGCAGGCTTCGAGATACTCAATGCCGCGGGCTCGGACCTGGAGCACTGGGAACAGGCGCTACAGGTGATGGAAGTCAGAGAGGACAACTGATTCATCGCACATCTGTACTCGCCGAGCGTTCGCCGCTACACTTTTGCGCCGCGACGCGAGCAACTGCTGCGCGCCTGCGGCGATGACCCTGGCACAGGATACGCAACTTGACATCCCACTGGCACCGACAGCTGCAGCAAGTGACTGCAAATCAACCCGACTTGCTCAACGGCATCCAGCGCGGCATCGAAAAAGAGAGTCTGCGCATATCCGCAGAGGGCACGCTTGCGCAAACACCGCATCCGCCGGCTCTCGGCTCCGCACTGACGCACGGGGCGATCACGACGGATTATTCTGAAGCGTTGATGGAATTCATCACCCCCGTGAGCACTGGTATCGATACCACGCTGACAACGCTGGCGGACATTCACACGTACGTCTATCGACACCTGGGCGATGAGCGGCTGTGGGCGGCCAGCATGCCCTGTATTGTTTCCGGAGACTCGGGTATCCCGGTTGCGCAGTACGGATCTTCCAATGTCGCGCGTATGAAAACCGTGTATCGGCTGGGTCTGGGCAATCGATATGGCCGCACAATGCAGGCGATTGCCGGCATTCACTACAACTTCTCCATGCCGGACAGTTACTGGGACGCCAGCTGGCAGGCCGACGGCTCACCGGGCAGGCGACAGGACTATATTACCGATCGCTATCTCGGGCTGATTCGCAACTTCCATCGCTGGTCGTGGCTTCTTATCTACCTTTTCGGCGCTTCTCCGGCCGTCTGCGCCAGCTTCCTGCAGGGACGCGGGCAGAAAAAAGCGCTCCAGGCCTTCGATAGCGAGGGCAACACGCTCTACCTCCCATACGCAACGGCACTGCGTATGGGAGGGCTTGGCTACAACAGCGCCGCGCAGCGTGGCCTGCAGGTCTGCTACAACTCACTGGACAACTATATCCACGCGTTGAAAGACGCCATCATGCAGCCACACGCCGACTACGCCAGCTATCCCGCCGGCGAGGATGGTCACTACCAGCAGCTCAACACCAGCCTGCTGCAGATAGAAAACGAGTTTTACAGCACCATCCGACCGAAACGTGTGGCGGCCTCCGGCGAGACACCACTCGCCGCTCTGAACCGCGCCGGCATTGAGTACATCGAGGTACGCTGCCTCGACGTGAGCCCGTTTCTGGCGGAGGGCATTGATGCAGGGATGATCCGTTTTCTCGACACATTCCTCCTGCACTGCCTCACCGATGACAGCCCTGCCTGCGATGAACGGCAGCAGTCCATGCAGGATGCCAATCTGGAGGCAGTGGTTAACCGTGGCCGCGAACTCGGCCTCACGCTGGACACGCCGAGTGGCGCAAGGCCGATGGCCGCACTGGCAAGTGAGTTGATGGATGCACTGATCCGGTCAGCAGACGCACTCGATACGTCGCATGGCGGCGAGGGCTATCGTATTGCACTGGAAGCGCAGCGCGCGAAGATCGACAACCCCGGACTCACACCTTCGGCGCGACTGATAGAGGAAATGCGCGAACGCGACATGCCCTTCTACCGCCTTGGGCTGCACTACAGCAATCACTGGGCGGAGCACTTCCGGGCTAGACCCCTGTCGCCTGAAACACTGGCGGCGCTGGATGCCGAAAGCGCGCGATCCGTTGAAGCCCAGGCGGCGCTGGAGAGCAGCGAAACACAGGATTTTGCCGCGCACCTCCGAGCCTACTACGATCAATATGCGGCTCTATAGCTGCCATCACGGTTTATCGCAGGAGCCAACATGCACCCACTGATGCAAAAACGCCCGGTTTTCTTTGCCCTTTTCCTGATACCTGTCCTGGCCATGGGCTTCGCGGTGCTGTTCCTGCAGCAGGCGCTGGGGCTGGCCCCCTGCCCGCTTTGCATCACGCAGCGCGGCTTTGTCGTGCTCGTGGGCCTGTTTGCACTGGCGGCGTTTATTCACAACCCTTCGGGGATCGGTCGCCGTCTCTATGCCGGACTCTGTACGCTGGCTGCTGTCGGTGGTGCCGCCGTTGCTGGCCGGCATGTATGGCTGCAGAGCCTGCCTGCAGACCAGGCACCTGCCTGTGGACCCAGCCTCGACTACATGCTGGATACGCTGCCGCTGAGTGAAACCTTTGCGCTGGTCATGATGGGGGACGGCAATTGTGCCGAGACACAGTGGACCTTTCTCGGAATGAGTATACCTACTCAAACGCTACTGTTGTTTCTGGTTCTGGTTGCGCTGGGACTCTGGCAGACAGCCAGGCGCTAATGCCATGAGGGCGGAGTGGGAGGAAATCCGACGCCGGCAGTAGCGCCGGCGCCGAAGAGCTGTTGCGATATCAGCTTTCTTCGCCTTCTTCGTTGTTTTCTTCCTGGCTCGGCACTGACAGCAGCTCAACTTCAAAGGTCAGCGCGGCGTTCGGCCCGATCACCTGTCCCGCACCACCAGCACCGTAGGCCAGCTCCGGCGGAATGAACAGCTTCCACTGGGAACCCGCCGGCATCATCTGCAGTGCCTCGGTCCACCCGGCAATGACCTGATTCACACCGAAGGTCACGGGCTCGCCGCGCTTATAGGATGAATCGAACTCGGTGCCATCCAGCAGTTTGCCGCTGTAGTGCACTTCCACCGTATCCTCAGGCCCAGGTGTAACGCCGTCGCCCATTGTCATGACCTCGTACTGCAGGCCTGAGTCAGTAGTGATGACACCCTCACGCTGGGCGTTCTCTGCCATGAACGCCTCCGCCGCAGCGGCATTGGCTGTCGCCAGGGCTTCCTGGTCCGCGGTCTGCTCAGCTTCCAACTGCTCCTGGAAAGCCATCATTTCGGCCTGAATCTCTTCCTGGGTCAGACGCTGCTCAGCACCGGAGAAGGCATCGCGCAGGCCCAGTGTGAATGCATCGATGTCCATTTCCATGCCGTCTGAGGCCATATTGCGGCCGAGGCCAAGTGCGACGCCATAGCTGAGGCGCTTGGTTGGCGTATCGAGCGTGACATCGGCAGCGGAATCGGCCGCACCGCTCTCATCTGAGCCCTGATCACAGGCCTGAAGCCCCAGTGTCAACGCTGCGATCGCGAAGGGGAGTATGGCTTTCTTCATAAGTGAGTCCGTCAGTTGTGAATGAGATTGCAAGTGCCGAATGGTACTACCCCGACAGCTATTCAGCTACCCCGGGGTTTTCCGCCGTCAATGCTGGCCAAAGCAGTGCTGCAACGCGATGGAAAAAAACTTCTCGGGCCTCGACACAGGCCGGACATTCGCTCCCGCCTGGCAGCACCGCCTGGCAGTTGCTGCGAAGCAATGCCGGGCCCGCCGCCGCGCCAGGCAACGCAGACGTCGCCTCAAGCGCGGACTGCAGCAGATCCACCTGGCTGCGCTCCGCCTCCAGCTCCAGTGCTTTCACTCGCTCGCGCAGTGACTCTGCGGCCAACCTGCCGCGCCAGCGCCTGCGCAACGCACGCAGCGGCAGGACTACCTCGTGTCGCCATTCCGCGGTTGCAGCGACCAGGCTGCCAGCAAGATCCGGCGTAATCTGTCGTTCGTTGCGCGTCAGGATCGCCGCGGTGAGAAGCAGCAGACTATCGGCCTCGCAGGCATCCTGAACGTTAACGCAGGCCTCCGGGATACCGGGCGCTGAATAAAGATCAAGCATTCCCTGCCAGAGTTCGGGTACCGCCATATCATCACCCATCGATTATCCTGTATGTCTGGTGGACCCGCGCAGCGCACCGTAGAATTCCCGCCATGATCATACTACGGAATATTACGCTGCGACGCGGCAAGCACCTGCTGTTCGCCGACAGTTCAGCGACGCTGCAGGCTGGGCAGCGCATCGCGCTGATCGGCGCCAATGGCAGCGGCAAGTCGAGCCTGTTTTCCCTGCTTCTCGGCAAACTGGGTGCCGACGCCGGCCACATAGATGGTATGGAAGGGCTGCGCATCGCTCACATGGCACAGGAAGTTGAGGCCAGTGACGCCACTGCCGCGGACTATGTGCTCGAGGGCGATGCTGCCATCGCCGTGCTCCTCCAGCGCCTGAAAGAGCAGGAAAAGAGCCAGGACTTCGAAGGCATGGCAGAGACCCACGTGGCACTGCAGGAAAATGATGGCTACAGCGCCGAGGCACGCAGTCATCGTCTGCTGAGCGGGCTGGGGTTTGCCCCGGGAGATGCGGGACGACCGGTCAGCGAATTCTCCGGCGGCTGGCGCATACGCCTGAACCTGGCGCGCGCGCTGATGACACCATCTGACGTTCTACTGCTCGACGAGCCGACCAACCATCTGGACATGGATGCCAGCCTCTGGCTACAGCGCTGGCTGCAGGAATATCCGGGCACGCTGCTGCTCATTTCGCATGACCGGGATTTCATCGATGCCACCTGCGAGCGGGTGCTGCACATCGAACAGCAGCAGCTCAACAGCTACCGCGGCGGATACACGGATTTCGAACAGCTTCGCGCCCTGCGTCTCGCGGAACAGCAGGCATTGCATGAAAAACAGCAGCGGCGTGTCGCCGAAATCGAGGATTTCGTGCGTCGCTTCCGTTATAAGGCGACCAAGGCCAGGCAGGCACAGTCGCGACTGAAAGAGCTGGAGCGCATGCAGCAGGTCGCCGCCGCACATGTCGACAATCCCTTCACCTTCAGCTTTCCCGAGGCGCCCGCGCTGAGTGATCCGGCGATCTACCTGGAGGAAGCCTCCCTGGGCCACGCTGGCAGGACCCTGCTGGATCGCATCAACCTGCGGCTGCACCCCACGGCGCGCATCGGCCTGCTGGGTCGCAACGGCGCCGGCAAGACGACGCTGCTCAAGAGCCTGGTCGGCGACCTGCCGCTGGTGGCGGGCAAGCGTCACGTCAGTCCGGGGTGTCGTGTTGGCTACTATGACCAGCAACAGCTGGAGGTGCTTGATCTGTCCGCCACAGCTGCACAGCACCTGCAGCGACTGTCACCGGACGCCCGGGAACAGACCATCTACGATTTCCTCGGCGGCTTCGACTTCCGCGGCACCCGCGCGGATGATGTAATTGCGCCATTCTCCGGCGGGGAAAAAGCCCGCCTGGCCCTGGCAATGGTGGTCTGGCAAAAACCCAACCTTCTGGTACTGGACGAGCCGACCAACCATCTCGATCTGGAAATGCGCCACGCACTCACATTGGCGCTACAGGCCTTTAGCGGTGCAGTACTGCTGGTCACCCACGACCGCCACCTGCTGCGCAACACCGCAGACGAGCTGTGGCTGATTGCCGATGGCACCGTGCAGGTCTATGACGGCGATGTCGCCAGTTACGAGCGCGCGATCGCAGCTGAATCACCCGCCGAATCGCGTCATCCCGCGCAGGCACCCTCGACGCCCACGACAGCCACCAGCGAGGACGCGCGCAGCCGGCGCCAGAACGCGGCTGCCCGCCGCGAGCAATTGAAGCCCCTGCGCCAGACCCTGCGCGCTATCGAGAAGGACATGACGCGCAGCGAGGCCGAAATGCAGGATCTCCAGGCGAGGTTGGCAGACCCATCCCTTTACGAGGATGACCAGCAAGAAGAACTTCCCGTTCTGCTGAAACGTGAGGGTGAGCTGAGGCAGCTCACGGAAGCGCTTGAAGAGCGCTGGCTGGAGACACAGGAAGCGCTGGACAGTCTCGGCGCCTGACAACTAACGGGCGGCCCTGACAAGAGCCCATTTAGCATCCCGAGACAGAGTTTTAATGGAGGCCTCGAGGCGCTGCGCCTCGACCCGGTTTTCAACCGGCGTCGACCACGCCAGTGCGACCGGCCGTCGCGATCGGGTGTATCTCGATCCACCGACAAGCTCCCCGTTATGCTGACGAAGACGACGGGGGAGGTCGCGGGTGATTCCGGTATACAGGCTGCCATCGGCGCACCGCAGCAGGTACACGCACCAGCGAGTGTTCACCGGTGCCGCAACCGCGGAATCATCGATCATGCTGTGCTCGCAGAAATCCGCACCCGTCAGCGGGCTTGAATTGGACGCGACGCATCCCAATGATAGACTGCAACTTCTGATTAATAGTTCTTTCATTGCCCATCAGGGCAGGCCTTGTTCAATATTCCGGAGAATCCCATGAGTGAGCACATCGTACATGTGACCGACAGCAGTTTCGATCAGGACGTCCTGTCCGCAGATGTTCCCGTACTGGTGGATTTCTGGGCCGAATGGTGCGGCCCCTGTAAAATGATTGCGCCTATCCTCGATGAAATTGCGACGGAATACGCCGGCAAGCTGAAAATCTGCAAGGTTGACGTCGATTCCAATCCCGAGATCCCGCCGAAATTCGGCATCCGCGGTATCCCGACACTGATTCTGTTCAAGAATGGAAATGCCGAGGCGACCAAGGTGGGCGCACTTTCCAAGACGCAGCTGGTCGATTTCATCAAGGAATCGGTCGAGTAGCAGACGACGGTGCCGATTGCACCCAGGCAGTCGGCGCCGCTGTTGAAGCAGGCATTGTCACCGTGCAGAAGGCGAGCAAGCCCGCTATGGCGCATGGCTGAAAAAGCGGTAGACGCCCCTCTCCCGACATGCTAACTTTCAAATCGTTGCTACCTCCCGTGCAGCGATAATAACCCCGTAATTCAATTGGCCGCTCCAACGTCCTGGGCGTTAAGCTCGACACACCCGATGCCAGCGCGTGGCCATACACGGCTCTCTTCAATCCCATACCCCAGAAAAGTCTATGAATCTTACCGACCTGAAGACCAAATCCACCCAGGAACTCATCGACATTGCGAAAGAGATCGGCCTCGAAAATATGGCCCGCTCGCGCAAGCAGGACATCATTTTTTCTATTCTCAAACGCCATGCCAAAAGCGGTGAGGATATCTATGGCGACGGAGTACTTGAGATTCTTCAGGACGGTTTCGGATTTCTGCGCTCCGCAGAGGGCTCCTATCTGGCGGGACCGGATGATATTTATGTGTCCCCGAGCCAGATTCGCCGCTTCAATCTGCGCACGGGTGACACCATTTCGGGCAAGATACGCCCCCCGAAAGACAGCGAGCGTTATTTTGCGCTGTTGAAGATCGGCGAGGTCAACTTCAACCGACCGGAAGATTCCAAAAGCAAGATCCTGTTCGAAAATCTGACGCCACTGTTTCCGACCAAGCGGCTCATTCTGGAAAAGGGCAACGGCAGCACAGAAGACCTCACCGGCCGCATCATCGACCTCGTTGCACCCATTGGCAAAGGCCAGCGCGGTCTTCTGGTAGCGCCACCGAAGGCCGGCAAGACCATCATGATGCAGAGCATGGCCCAGGCCATCATGAGCAACAATCCCGAGTGCTACATAATCGTGCTGCTGATCGACGAGCGACCCGAGGAAGTTACCGAGATGCAGCGCTCAGTCGGTGTCCGTGGCGCGGAAGTCGTGGCCTCCACCTTCGACGAGCCCCCCTCGCGGCACGTGCAGGTAGCGGACATGGTGATTGAGAAAGCCAAACGGCTGGTCGAACACAAGCGCGACGTGATTATCCTGCTCGATTCCATTACGCGATTGGCGCGTGCCTACAACACAGTCATACCCAGTTCAGGCAAGGTGCTGACCGGCGGTGTCGATGCCCATGCCCTGGAGCGGCCCAAGCGCTTCTTCGGTGCCGCACGTAACATCGAGGAGGGCGGCTCGCTGTCGATTCTGGCCACTGCGCTGATCGATACCGGCTCAAAGATGGACGAAGTCATCTACGAGGAATTCAAGGGCACCGGCAACATGGAGCTGCATCTCGATCGCAAAGTCTCTGAGAAACGCGTGTATCCCGCCATCAATATCCGTCGCTCCGGCACCCGGCGCGAAGAACTGCTGACCGCCGAGGATGAACTGCAGCGCATGTGGATTTTGCGCAAGCTGCTGCACGGCATGGAAGACACGCCGGCGATCGAGTTCCTGATCGACAAGCTGAAAGACACCAAGACCAACGAGGAATTCTTCCTCTCGATGCGCCGTAAGTAGTCCGCAACCGCGTCGTCAGCGGGGCGACGTTGCTATACTGTGCCGCCCTCTGATGGAGCAGCACCATGGCAAGCAAGTACGCGGACCTGCGCGATTTCATCGACGCCCTGGAAAAACAGGGTGAACTGAAGCGCATTGACGTGGAGGTCGACCCGTACCTGGAAATGACGGAGATTGCCGACCGCACCCTGCGCGCCGGCGGACCTGCCCTGCTGTTCACCCGCCCGAAGCACCACAGTGTTCCAGTGCTTGCCAATCTGTTCGGGACTGAGCGCCGCGTTGCCATGGGCATGGGCGCAGAAGATGTTTCCGCCCTGCGCGAAATCGGCGAACTGCTGGCCTACCTTCGCCAGCCAGACCCCCCCGCCGGTTTTCGCGACGCCATCGACAAGGCGCCACTGCTGAAAAAAATCATGAGTATGGGCCCTAAGCTTGTGCGCAACGCTCCCTGCCAGACTCACGTTCGCGAGGGCAGTGCGGTCGACCTGTATGAGCTGCCCATACAGACCTGCTGGCCCGGGGACGCCGGCCCGCTGGTCACCTGGCCGCTGGTTATTACCCGCGGGCCGAACAAGAAGCGACAGAACCTCGGCATTTACCGCATGCAGCTGATCGGCCGCAATCGCCTGATCATGCGCTGGCTGTCACACCGCGGTGGCGCACTGGACTACCGTGACTGGCAGCTACAGAACCCGGGCAAGCGCTATCCGGTCGCCCTGGCCCTCGGCGCCGACCCGGCTACCACGCTCGGCGCCGTCACGCCGGTGCCGGACACGCTGTCGGAATACGCCTTTGCCGGACTTCTGCGCGGCGGCAAGACCGAGCTCGTAGAATGCATCACGCCCCTGTGCCGCGAACACGGCCTGCAGGTACCGGCCACCGCAGAGTACATTCTGGAAGGCTATCTGGAACCGGGAGACATGGCCGACGAGGGGCCCTTCGGCGACCACACAGGCTACTACAATGAAGTCGACAGCTTTCCCGTTTTCACGGTGGACGCGATCACCAGCCGGGAATCACCGATCTACCACACCACGTACACCGGACGACCACCTGACGAGCCCGCCATTCTCGGCGTTGCACTGAACGAGGTGTTCGTGCCGATACTGAAGAAACAGTTCCCGGAGATCGTCGACTTCTACCTGCCGCCGGAGGGCTGCTCGTATCGCATGGCCGTGGTGACCATGCGCAAAGAATATCCCGGACATGCCAAGCGCGTCATGCTGGGCATCTGGTCCTTCCTGCGTCAGTTCATGTACACCAAGTTCATCGTAGTGACCGACGACGATATCGATCCGCGCAACTGGCAGGACGTGATCTGGGCCATTACAACGCGCATGGACCCGCGGCGGGATTGCGTCTTCGTGGACGATACGCCTATCGACTATCTCGATTTCGCCTCACCCGTGGCCGGTCTCGGCTCCAAAGTGGGGCTTGATGCCACCAACAAATGGCCCGGGGAAACCACCCGCGAGTGGGGACAGCCCATCAGCATGTCCGATGAGGTGAAAAAGCGGGTTGACGACATATGGCAGTCACTCGGGCTCTGAAGCGCAGGAACCAGCGCTTGATACCGCGTGCTCAGTGTTTTTTGCCGGCGTTGATATCCACGCTAATGAGGCGGTCTTCTGCCACTGCGCCCTCCGGCAGTGGCAACTCCGGCAGCCCGCGGTCCTGCAGCGCCAGACCGGCACAGAAATACTTGCTGGCCTGCAGGTAGTCTCCGCTGGCGGCAAGCAGACGACCGAGCTCAGCACAGGCCTCATCGCCCGGATCGACATTGATGCTGCGCTCAAAGTAATCCCTCGCCTGCCCCCACAGACGCTGCCGCGCCGCCAGCCGGCCGAGGCAAAGCAGCAGCGTCGGCTCCTTCTCGCGCCCCCCCAGCCAGCTTTCCGCAAGCGCCAGCTGCTGCTGGGGATTCTGCCCGGGCAATCGCCCGAACTGTTCGACCAGCACCGGATCCCAGCGTTTTTTCAGACTGCGAGCGATCAGGTTGATAGTCTCCTCTGTGGCACCGGCGTTCGCCAACAACGCCAGATAGCGATGCAGCACGCGATCGTCGTTCTGAAGATCCGCCGGCGTCTGCTTCCAGGCGCGATGCAAGGCGGTCACCGTGTTGTCACCGAGGTCACCCGCCGCCACTCTGAGGAGGCGCAGCGCTGTTTCTCTGCGCAATCGCGCCAGCTTCCTCACCGACAGCACCTCATGCTTCTGCAAGTCGGGCAGGAGCGCGCGAAGACCCTCCCAGTCCGACAGGCCGAGCATTGCCTTGCTGCGCAGGCGCAGCGACAGGGGCGTACGTGAACCGCTGGCCTCGGCGCGATCAAGGCTTGCTAGCGCGGACCCGTACTGCGCGGCCTGCAGCTGCATCTCCGCCTGCACCAGATCCACCGCTGCCGCGGCCTGACTGTCTGACGCCAGCGCAGCCTCAAGATCACTTCGCATCTGCGATCTGTCTTCAAGCTGAAGGCTGGCACGCGCGGCCATAAGGTGATTGAAAACAGGGGTATCAGCATGACGGGCGCCGCGCTTGAGCTGCCGGCGGGACTGCTTCCAGTTACCTTCAATGAAATTCATCAGCCCACGACTGGTCAGCCGTGCCGCCTGCCGCCGATTGCGCGACTTCGCCCAGAACACAAGGGAGCCCGGAGTGGAGAGCACACGCTGCAAAAGGCGCAGCACGGCATACAAGGCCAGCACTATCAGGGCAATCAACAACAGCCCTATCCACAGGCTGGTCTCAATCGTGTATCCATTGTAGGTGAGCAGCAGGTAGCCAGGATCGCTGTCAATGAGGCCGACAATGCCGGCGCCCAGCAGGAGAGCAACAAGCGCCACAAAGAACAGGCGCATCATGGGCCGGCGTCCCCGTCGCGCTTGCGACCCGCCATGGCGGCCTGCATGGCCCGCAGCGTCTCCGACGCATCCGGCACATCGACGCTGACGGGCGTCGCCTCGAGGTCTTCCAGCTCTCGCAGCATTGCCACTGCCGCGGGTTCGTCGTCGCTGCCGGGGATCTGGTCGATCCAGGCCCGCGCACGCTGCAGGCTTTCACGGAAAAGACGCGAATTGCCCGATAGCAGCGCAGACTGGGCCTGCTCCAGCAGCATGCGCAGGTTCTGCCGCAACATAGCTTCCCACTGTGGGTCCATCAGAGCCTCTGACGGCCCATCCCGGCGACGGAACACCACGTAGCTGGAGAGTTTCTCCCGAGCCTTCTCGTACCCGAGACGGAGCCGATCGCGCCAGTCTCCGGCCTCGGTAATAGCGGGCTCGTTAATAGCGGGCTCTGTGATAGCGGGCTTCTCGCCCGGCGCGGGCAACGAGAACATAGCGAGCGTGACAGTCTGTTCGATCAGGGCACCGAGGCGGAGGTAGATTCCCTCGAGGTCAAGCCTGGGTACGGCCCGCACGGCCGCCATATCCGCGGCCAGGGCGCGGCGAACATCCAGCAGATCGGCCGCATCGATCTCCCGCAACAGGTCGTCCGTGCTGCGTAGCAGCGCCTCCGCCGCTGCAGTATCACCCGTCATGATCAGCCGCTGATTGGCAAGACGCATCAGGTGCTGCGCCTCTGCCAGCAGCCAGTTCTCACGATCGTTCCCGCTGAACCGGTCGAGCCGTGCTCGCTGGCGAGCCAGCTGGCTGTCGAGGGCAGCAAGCTTCTGTTCGAACAACTGCTGCGCTCCTGCCAGCGCTTCCTCCAGTGACGACACACGCCGATCAATGTCCAGCTGCAGCCGCTGCGTTTGATCCCTGCCATTGTCCAGCTGGCGGGTCTGTTCGCGCAGCCTCTCTACCTGATCCTGCCACTCACCGCGGAGCACCGTCTGCGCAGCGGCCACCTCCAGCTCAACCTGGCGCTGGAGATTTCTGCTCATCTCGTCGACACCGGATAGGTCGCTGCCGGCTTCCGTCTCTAGCAGCTGAAGTCGCTGCCGCAGCTGGCTCTCGCGCTGCTGGGCCTCCAGCAGCGCCCAAACACCCGCGGCGGCGAGAAACAGGACAAGCAGCAGCGCCAGCCAGGCGATGGCGTTGCTGCCTGAACGCGCCGCCGGTGCAGCACCGGCGGACGGGACGGGACCGGACGCCGCCGGCTCCAGTGCTGCAGAGGCGGAAGACGCCCCAGGATTGTTGCCCTCGTCAGCCACCCATCCGCTCACGCGTCAGATCCCACTCCTGCAGCGCCGCCAGCATGGCATCGTCAGAGGCATTGTCGGCCACTGTGACATCCCGCCAGCCGGCGGCCCGCGCCTGCTCGGCAACCCGCGCAGAGGGCACCACGAGGGCACAGTGCCTGCCGCTGGGTTGCGCGGTATCGGCAGGTTCGAGAAATACCCTCAGGTTGTCCAGCGCCTCCCCGCTGGATACCAGTATGCAGGCCACCTGCTGTTCGTCCAGCAAGCGCTGCAGCGCCTCTGGCGCCATGTCCGGTGGTAACCTGCGATAGCAGCGCAGCTCATCCACCTGCGCACCGCGCCCAGCCAGCGCCTCGCGCAAGGCCGTGCGCCCTCCCTCGCCCTTGACTATCAGTACACGCTTACCGGCCACCGCCTGCAGCGAGGGCAGCGCCAACAGCCCTTCACTGGTCATTTCCACTCCCGGCGTCTGCACGGCGATCCCCGCGGCCCGCAGAACATCGGCGGTACTGTCGCCCACTGCGTAACACTGAACCCCGCATGGCCAGGCAGAGCGCCCCGCCAGCAGACACTCAAGGCCATACCGCGCCGCGTTACTACTGACAAACAGGCAGTGCGCGTAGCTCTCCAGCGTGTCGGTCATCGCCTGCTGGGCAGTCTCCAGAGCGATGGGTGACACGATCAGCAGCGGCTGGTGTACGGGCCGATAGCCGGCCGCCGCAAGACCCGCGCACAACTTCCCGGCCTGACCCGCCGGCCGGGTAACCAGCACAGATCCGCTAACGGCCATACACCGCGGCGAGAATGTCAGCGGCACCCTGGGCCAGGAGATCATCCGCGACGCCTTCGCCCAGGTCATCGGCGTCCCGCGTACTGCCTCGTGCCTCGGCACGCAACACAAGGGTTCCGTCCGGACTTCCCACCAGGGCCCGCAGCCACAGGGTGTCGCTCGACTCATGCACCGCATAGGCGGCAATCGGCACCTCACAGCCACCCTGCAATCGGCGGTTTACGGCACGTTCAGCGGTAACACACTCCGCGGTAGCAGAATGATGCAGCACCTCCAGCATCGCACGGGTCGCATGATCGTCGGTCCGGATCTCTATTCCCACTGCGCCCTGGCCACCGGAAGGCAGCGACTGCGCCACCGGGATGCGGTTGCGGATGCGATCACCCATTTCCAGACGCAGCAGACCGGCGCAGGCCAGTATGATGGCATCGTACTCACCATCATCGAGCTTGCGCAGCCGCGTGTTGACGTTGCCGCGAAGGAAGCGCACGGTGACGTCAGGGCGAAGCTCACGCAACTGGCACTCGCGTCGCAGGCTCGAGGTTCCCACTACACTGCCGGCAGGCAGTGCCTCAATCGTATCGTAGTGATTGCTCACAAACGCGTCAGCAGGCTCTTCGCGCTCGCAGATCACGGCCAGCCCGAGGCCGTCGGGAAACGCCATGGGCACATCCTTCATGGAGTGCACGGCAATATCGGCGCTGCCGTCAAGTAGCGCGGTTTCGAGTTCCTTAACGAACAGGCCCTTGCCGCCCACCTTGGACAGCGGCACATCGAGCAACTGATCGCCGCGTGAGGTCATGCCCAGCAACTCGACCTGGAGGCCGGCGTGCGCAGCCTCGAGTGCGTCGCGAACGTACTCGGCCTGCCACAATGCGAGGGGGCTTTCGCGGGTCGCGATGGTGATTTTCTGCGCCATGTTCTGCTCTCTCATCAGTTCGCTGACATCATACCAGCGCCCGCAGGACGCGGCGAGGCGGTGCTATACTCCGCCCCGGAAATCAATTTCGCCTGAGCAGCCAATCAATGCCGGAGCCAAACAGACCATGAGCAGGACCACTGACACCAGCCACGTCTGGGGCGGACGCTTCAGCGAACCCACGGATGCCTTCGTGCAGCGCTTCACTGCGTCCGTCGACTTCGATCAGCGCCTGGCCGCACAGGATATCTCAGGCTCTCTCGCACACGCCGATATGCTGCGCCAGGTGGGGGTACTCACAGCAGCGGAACACCGACAGATTGTCGATGGCATGCGGCAGATACAGGAAGAGATCGACCGCGGCGAGTTCAGCTGGTCGATGGCGCTGGAAGACGTGCACATGAATATTGAGGCGCGCCTTACCGAACTGATCGGCAGCACCGGAAAAAAACTGCATACGGGTCGCTCACGCAATGACCAGGTAGCAACGGATATCCGGCTGTTCCTGCGCGACGCCATCGACACAATCAGCGCCGCACTGACCCATCTGCAGCGGGGCGCGGTGTCACTCGCCGAAGCCCACGCCGATACCGTCATGCCAGGCTTCACCCACCTGCAGACCGCGCAGCCGGTGACCTTCGGCCACCACGTACTGGCGTGGAACGAGATGCTGGAGCGCGATCACGGCCGGCTTTTGGACTGTCGTGCGCGGCTGAATCAGTGTCCGCTCGGAGCGGCGGCGCTTGCGGGAACCACCTATCCTATAGATCGCGAGCACACGGCGCGGGCGCTGGGTTTTTCTGCACCAACAGCGAACAGTCTCGATTCGGTGTCGGACCGTGACTTCGCTATCGAGTTCTGCAGCTTTGCCGCACTGCTCATGACGCATCTGTCGCGCATTTCCGAAGAGCTTGTGCTGTGGACATCGGCACAGTTCGACTTTGTGCGACTGCCGGATCGCTTCTGCACCGGTTCCTCGATCATGCCGCAGAAAAAGAATCCGGATGTACCCGAACTGGTGCGCGGCAAGGCGGGCCGCGTCAACGGCAACCTGGTGGCGCTGCTGACTCTCATGAAGAGCCAGCCACTGGCATACAACAAGGACAACCAGGAGGACAAGGAGCCGCTGTTCGACACGGTTGATACGGTCATCGACAGCCTGCGCGCCTTTGGCGACATGCTGCCGGCCATAGAGCCCTGCATCGACAACCTGCGCGAGGCAGCCCGCCGCGGCTTTTCCACTGCGACCGACCTCGCCGATTATCTGGTGCGCAAAGGCATGCCGTTCCGCGACGCGCACGACGTCGTCGGAAAAGCGGTTGCCCACGGCATAGACCAGGGTCTGGACCTCGCTGAAATGGACCTTGCCACGCTGCAGTCGTTTTCCACGAGTATAGAGCAGGACGTTTACGCCGTGCTGACGCTGGAAGGCTCCGTTGCTGCCCGCAACCATATCGGCGGCACAGCGCCGGAGCAGGTTCGCGCAGCGGTCGATCACGCCAGGGCGCTCCTGGAGCAGCGGGACGCGCGCGCCTAGAAAACCTTCGCCTGGCGCCGGGGGATCGCGCGGCAGGTTCGCACAGTCACCGGCGCGGCGTTATACTTCGCCGCCTTTTACTGACGTATTCACTGTGGGGATAGCCATGTTTCGCACACTGCTGTTTATTGCCTGCGTCGCACTGGCGAGCTGCGGTCAGACCGGACCGCTGTACCCACAGCCGGAACCGGAACCGGAAACGCTGGCCGGCATCGATCGCGCCGCCAGTGTGCAGCGACTGCCGTGACCCGGCGCGAGGACGATAACGCGGTTTTCACCCGCCGCGGCGGCGAACTGCATATTGAGGCCGTGTCATTGTCGGCTGTTGCCGACCGCGTGGGCACACCCTGTTACGTGTATTCACGCGCAGCCCTTGAGGGCGCGCTGGATGCCTACCTCGATGCACTCTCGGGCTGCCCTCACCTGGTCTGTTACGCCGTCAAGGCAAACGCCAATATCGCCGTTCTCGATGTTCTCGCACGCCGTGGCGCCGGCTTCGACATTGTCTCCGTCGGCGAACTTGAGCGGGTGATTGCCGCCGGTGGTGACCCTGGCAAGGTGGTGTTTTCCGGGGTCGGCAAGCAGGCCGCTGAGATGCGCCGCGCGCTCGAGGCTGGCATCCGTTGCTTCAACGTCGAGTCGGCTGCGGAACTGGAATTGCTCAACACGGTCGCCGGTGACATCGGCCGACAGGCGCCTGTTTCCATCCGCGTCAACCCCGACGTCGATGCCCGGACACACCCCTACATTTCGACTGGCCTGAAGGAAAACAAGTTCGGTGTCGACAGCGATGAGGCCATGCGTGTTTTCGGCCGGGCCGCAGCATTGCCGCATATCGACGTCATCGGCATGGACTGCCATATCGGCTCGCAGCTGACGCAGATCGCACCCTTTATCGACGCCGCCAGACGCATGCTGGCACTGGTCGACAGCCTCGCCGACGCCGGCATTCACCTGCGCCACCTGGACCTCGGTGGCGGTCTCGGCGTCCGCTATCGCGGCGAGTCGCCGCCGCCCGTTCGTGACTATATTGCTGCACTGCGCGAGTGCCTCGGCGAGCGCCAGCTGGAACTGATTCTGGAGCCCGGCCGCTCGATCGCTGCGGCTGCCGGCGTCCTGCTGACCGAAATCCTCTATCTGAAGCGCACGCCTGCACACAACTTTGCTCTCGTGGACGCGGGGATGAACGACCTGATCCGCCCTGCGCTCTACAGCGCCTGGCAGGACATCCAGCCTGTGGTGGAAAGCACGGGGGGCACAACTGCGGTATGGGATGTGGTCGGCCCCGTCTGCGAGACTGCGGACTTTCTTGGCCGCGACCGCGAACTGACCCTGTCCCCGCGCGATCGGCTTGCGGTGATGGGCGCAGGCGCTTACGGTTTTGTCATGAGCTCCAATTACAATACACGCGGCCGCGCTGCGGAAGTCATCGTCGACGGTAGCCAGATGCATATCGTCCGGGAACGCGAGACCGTCGCCGACCTCCTGCGTGGCGAAAGCCGCCTGCCCGAGTGACGCCCGCCAATGCTGCTGAAATTCACCAAGATGCACGGTATAGGCAATGACTTCGTCGTAATAGACGCTGTCACCCAGCGCCTGCAGCTGAAGCCGCGCGACATTCGGAAGATCGCAGACCGGCGTCTCGGCGTGGGCTGCGACCAGGTGCTGCTGGCTGAGCCGCCCGGGCGACCGGATGTGGATTTTCTCTATCGCATCTACAACCCGGATGGGAGTGAGGCCGAGCAGTGCGGTAACGGCGCGCGCTGTTTCGCCCGTTTTGTGCGCCAGCGGCGACTCACCCAGAAACGCATCATCCGCGTGGAAACGCTATCGGGCATCAGCGAACTGCGGGTGATAGACCGCCATCAGGTTGAAGTGGATATGGGCCAGCCGACGCTGGACCCCAGGAGCATTCCATTGCATCGTCCGCAGCGCGAGCAGGAGTACCGGCTCAAGGTGAACGGTGAGGACCTGTCGATCGGAGCCGTTTCGATGGGAAACCCCCACGCGGTGCTTCGCGTCGCCGACACCGATACCTGCCGCATTGAGCAGCTGGGCCCGCTGATCGAGCACCACGCCGACTTCCCCCACCGCTGCAATGTCGGTTTCATGCAGATCGTCGGGCGCAACGAAATAAGACTGCGCGTGCATGAGCGCAGCGCAGGAGAAACGCTGGCCTGCGGCTCCGGCGCCTGCGCCGCGGTGGTTTATGGCAGGCTTCGCGGCTGGCTGGATGAGCAGGTGACAGTCCAACTGCCTGGGGGTAAGCTCCACATCGCGTGGCCGGGTGACGGCCATAGGGTGCGCATGACCGGCCCTGCAGCCGTCGTTTTCGAAGGCAGCATCCGGCTGTAACAATCACAAGCTGACAGAGGAAGCGAAGGTATGGCGGCAGAGCAACCGACACCACTTACCGGCAGCGAGCTGAGCGACGCACAGGTGCGGGATTTTCTGGAGCAACACCTCGACTTTTTTCAGCGCAACCCCGACATGCTGCGCAAGCTGCATATTCCCCACGCCAGCGGTGATGCGGTTTCACTGGTCGAACGACAGGTAAGCGTGCTGCGGGAACGCAACGTCGACCTTCGGCATCGTTTGCGCGACCTGAGCGATGCCGCCCGCGATAACGAGCAGCTGTATATGAATACGCGCAAGCTCGTGCTGACGCTGCTTGAAACGGATTCGCTGGACAGCCTGTTTGATGTGTTCGTGAGCGCCATGCGCAAGGACTTCAAGACGGATCAGGCAGCCATTATCCTTTTCGACGACAACGCGCCTGCCGGGGCCGACGCGACCCAGAGCTGCAGGCTCGCATCGCGGGAAACCGTCCTTGCTCGTCTGGGACC
>Ga0102929_1000512_pt1 | contig 22669 bp, 19 predicted proteins | sample SalPonR1_B_D2_MG_FD_78510 | JGI IMG/M metagenome (GOLD analysis project Ga0102929, IMG submission 78510) | Salt pond soil microbial communities from South San Francisco under conditions of wetland restoration - Salt Pond MetaG R1_B_D2_MG | ecosystem: Environmental > Aquatic > Marine > Intertidal... | reverse complement strand
CTCCTTTACGCTGAAAAAGATCTTCAAGACCATCAGAAGGCTTCCCGAAAAAGAGACGGTATAATTTCCGTTTAGATATTTTAAAGTTCCTCTTCTCTGAAGTTATTGGTAACAGGAAGACCAAGATCGTCTGACAGGCTTGAATATGACAAAATGGGGCCGAGCGGTTCCTGTCTTCTTTTATATTCACTGGTCCTGAGCAACCGGAAGACCTTTTGGACTGTTTTGAATTCAAATCCTCTTTCTGAGATCTCTTTGCAGTTCAACCCGTCTTCCAGCATCAATCTTAAAATGTTGTCTATCTGCTCGTATGGCGGAAGCGAATCCTGATCTTTCTGATCCGGGGCCAATTCGGCTGAAGGGGCCTTCGTGATAACGTCTTCTGGAATAACGGGGTTTTCATCAAGCGAGTTGATGTATTTTGCCAGCCGGTAACAATCTGTCTTGAACAGATCGGACAACGGGGCATAGCCGCCAATCGTATCGCCATAGAGTGTGGAATAGCCCATGGCAGCCTCACTCTTGTTTCCGGTGTTGAGAACGAGCCAGCCGAATTCATTTGAAAGAGCCATGAGGTAGTTCCCCCGAACACGTGCCTGAACATTCTCATCTGTTGTGTTGAATTGGCGTTTGCCGAAAACAGGGCCGAGCTCCTCCATCATCGTCTCATAGACCCGTTTAATGGGAACAGTGTAGGTCTTAATCCCGAGGTTTTCCGCCAACTTCTCCGAATCCGTTAAACTCCCCTTTGAGCTGAAGCGGGAAGGCATCATAATCCCCGTCACTCTGTTACTTCCCAATGCCTTTACTGAAAGGGCGGCAACGAGGCTTGAATCAATGCCACCACTCAAACCGATAACAACTTTTGAAAACCCGTTCTTTTCGGTATAATCTCTTATGGATTGTGTGAGCGCTTTGTAGAGTTGCTCTTCATCCAGGGGTAAACGGGCCTTTTTAACGGCAATATCGGGCTTTTTACGCTCGCTTCTATCCAGGATAATCACCGGTTGAGGGTCTTCCAAAGAAGCGGATTGCAATGCCCCGGGTGTTTGAATGTGTTTTTTTCCAGGCTTAAAATCAAATACACAAAAATCTTCCTGGAAGCTGTTTGCCCGGGTTATGATCTCGCCTTTTTCGCTGACAGCAAAGCTGGATCCGTAAAAGCAGTTACTGTCAACAGTACCGGATTGATTGGCAGCAACATAGGCTGATTTTGAACCAGCTGCAATCACCTGCGCAATTTGTTCCGTCTTTTCAATGAGACCTGCCGTGAAAGTCGATGCGACAGGATGGAAAACGACATCAACCCGTTTCTCTCTAATCCGGGACCTGTTTTTTTCAGTCAGCCTGAGCGTATCGCCTGTACAGATGGAACAAACCGTATTGTTCACGAGAAAGAAGGGCATCTCTTCACCGGATGAAAAAATTTTCACGGTCTTTCCGTTAAAGGCAACTGCCGTGGCTTTTTGCCCTTCTGCATTCAAAAACCCGAATATCACAACAGGTGATTTACCTTTCGTCCAGCGGATGATCTGCTCAGTTTTTGCTAAATTCGTTTCGATAAAGGCGTTTCGTTTATCCAGCTGACCGTATGAAGGCCCTGTTATACTGAGAGCCGGAAAGACGACAATGTCAGCTGAGACATCCTCCCCCATTAATATCCCGGATTTGATCCGTTCGGTATTGCCTTTCCAGTCACCGGGGGATTGATTGAGCTGGTTGATGGCGATTCTTAAACGATTCATCAAAAAAACCCCTTTCCTGTTCCATTGAATTATAGCATAAGGAAAGAAGACCCCATGGGAATTCTACTCAAGGATGTTATAATCTTTTTGATTTTTACAGTCTCCATATTTTATGAAAAAGGTGAAAACATTGCTTGATTATCTGTGGATCTTCTTAGCCGGCGGTGTCGCCGGGTTTGTGAACGTACTGGCCGGCGGTGGTTCGATGCTAACGTTGCCGGCTCTTTCCCTTGTCGGACTGGATCTGGGGGTCGCCAACGGAACGAATCGTATCGGCATCCTCTTCTCCAACATGATGTCAGCCGGTAAATTTGCAAAGGGGGGGAAGCTCCCTCTGAAACGGGCCGCCTTTCTGGCCGTCCCCACAACGGCGGGAGCCATTATCGGCGCTTCAATAGCTGTTGAGATCAATGAGGAGATGCTGAAGAACATCGTTGGATTCATCTTCCTCGGTTTGAGTATCCTCGTCATCTTTAAACCCAATCTGTGGACAAAGGAAAGAAAGGTCAAAAGAAGGAACTGGCTCTCCATCCTTGTCTTTTTTATTATAGGGATATACGGCGGGTTTCTGCAGGCCGGGGTCGGATTCTTCCTGATGACCGGTCTGGTGCTTGTGGAAGGCTTTGATCTGGTCAAGACAAACGCCACAAAGGTCTTTGTGATCATGTGCTACACGATCATTTCTCTTGTGATCTTTGCGGTAAACGGCAAAGTGAATTTTGTTGCCGGCGCGTTTCTGGCCCTGGGCGGTATGACAGGGGCCTATATTGCCACAAACACAGCTTTGAAAAAAGGCGCCGGTTTCATCCGGTATATCGTCTTTGTGGCTGTTATCGTGAGTGCATTAAGATATTTATTCTTTTAAATTGATCAGTTTAACAATAACAGTAAAACTAAAAGAAACGGGGGAGAGAAATGAAAAAATTACTGACCGGTAATGAAGCCGTGGCAAGAGGAGCTTATGAGGCCGGCGTAACGGTGGGCTCCGCTTATCCGGGGACACCAAGCACCGAGATCTTTGAGAGCATGGCCCAATACGATGAGATTTATTCCGAATGGGCACCCAATGAAAAAGTGGCGGCCGAGGTTGTTGTCGGAGCCTCCATGGCAGGAGCCAGATCCATTTCAGCAATGAAACTGGTGGGGATGAACGTTGCCGCCGATCCCATATTCACCCATGCGTATCTCGGGGTGAACGGCGGGTGTGTGTATGTCACCGCGGATGATCCGGGACTGCATTCCTCGCAGAATGAACAGGACAACCGATACTATGCCCTGCACGCCAAACTGCCCATGTTTGAGCCCTCAGACAGCCAGGAAGCCAAGGATATGACCATTAAGGCCTTTGAACTGAGCGAGGCATATGACATCCCGGTACTCCTCAGGATTACCACCAGGATCTGTCACAGTAAGAGTGTTGTGGAGCTTGGTGAAAGAGACGGGGCGGGGGTTCGCGACTATGAACGGAATATCCCCAAGTTTGTGGCAACGCCGGCAGCGTGCCGGAGACATCATGTTGAGCTTGAGAAGAAGCTGGTAAAACTCCGGGAGTTTTCCAATACAACAGATATGAATACGGAGATCATCAACAAAGACACCAACATCGGAATCATCACTTCAGGGATCTCTTATCAATATGCCCTGGAGGTGTTCAAGGAGAAGGCGTCCTATTTGAAACTCGGGTTTACCCATCCGATTCCGGACAAGACGATCATCGATTTTGCCGGGAGATTCGATACAATCTATGTAGTGGAAGAGAACGATCCTTACCTTGAACTACAGATAAAGGCCCTTGGTATTGACTGTGTCGGTAAAGAGCAGATACCGGTAACCGGAGAGCTTAATCCCGAGATTGTCAAAACGGGTTTGACCGGGGAAAATGATTCCTATGAGAAAACAAATCCGGACAAGGTTGTGCCCCGGCCACCAACGCTTTGTTCAGGCTGTCCGCACAGAGGCCTCTTCTATGAACTCAGTCAGAAAAAGGACATTGTGATTACGGGGGATATCGGCTGTTACACACTCGGCGCAGCAGACCCGCTGAATGCGATGGACAGTGTGATCTGTATGGGAGCCGGTGTGAGTGCTGCCCATGGATTCGCAAAGGTCTTTGAAAAAAGCGGGGACAAGCGGAGGGTCTTCGGTATTGTGGGAGACTCAACCTTCTTTCACTCGGGCATGACCAGCCTGCTGGATATCGTTTATAACCGGAGCAACGCCACCATCATCATACTGGACAACCGGGTAACGGGGATGACAGGACATCAGGAGAATCCCGGAACGGGCTATACCCTCATGAATAAAAAGGCCCCGATTGTGGATATTGAGTCAGTTGTCAGGGCCCTGGGCATCAACCATATCAGTGTTGTGAACCCCAATAAGCTGGAAGAGGTGAGAAAGGCGATAGACAAGAGCATGGAACTGAACGAGCCTTCAGTTATCATCACCAAATGGCCCTGTGTCTTGAAAAAGCTTCACGAGGAGGAGAAAAGGGAATTCAAACTCCCCTCAACCGTATTTGAAGTGGATGTTGAAAAATGCCAAAAATGCAGGATATGTCTGAAGATTGGCTGTCCCTCCATCTCGTTCAACAAAGACGAGGGTGCTTCTATTGATCCCTATTCATGTGTTGGCTGTGCTGTCTGTGCACAGGTTTGTCCTTTCGATGCCATTCATGAGGCAGGTGAGAAATGATGAAGACGACGATTGAGACCAGGAGCATATTAATCGTGGGGGTCGGTGGCCAGGGGACGATCCTGACCTCTAAGATCCTCTCAACGGGTCTACTCGCCGGAGGATACGATGTTAAGATGTCCGAGGTTCACGGGATGGCCCAAAGAGGTGGCGCGGTTTCGACTCAGGTGAGATTTGGTTCAAGAGTTGCCTCTCCGATCATCGGAAGAGGAATGGCGGATGTGATCGTTGCCTTTGAAAAGATGGAGGCGATGAGATGGTTTGAGTACCTTTCAAAAGACGGAAGACTTATCGTCAACGATTTTATGATTCGCTCCGCCCCGATCCTTTCCGGAAAGATGGATTATCCCGAAGGGATCAACACCTTTCTAACTGAAAAAGCCGACACAAAATTCATCGATGCATCGGGTATTGCAACACAGCTGGGCAACATTAAAGCAGCCAACATGGTGATGTTTGGTGCGTTGATCAAAGAGCTTGGAATCGATGAGATCAACTGGGAGGAGCACATGGAATCTCTCATAAAACCCCGATTCGCGGCGTTGAATAAAAAGGCTTTTAAAAGAGGGTTTGAGGCTTAAAGCTTTTTTCTGTGGTATAATCACAAAGACAGTGAAATACTTTTTTTAGGGGGTTTGAAATGTCAGTAGAGAAGTATTTGAAACATATGCGGTTGGACAGACTTCCGCATGTCTGGTGTCCGGGATGCGGAAACGGAACAATTCTCAAGGCCACCGTGGGAGCAATCGAAGAGCTTGGACTGGACCCGGCGAAAATCGCCGTGGTATCCGGGATTGGTTGTTCTTCCAGAGCGACCGGATACCTCAATTACAACACCATGCACACGCTTCATGGAAGAGCGATAGCGTTTGCGAGCGGGATCAAGCTCTCAAGACCCGAGATGACGGTCCTGGTCATGACCGGCGACGGTGATGCGGGAGCGATCGGCGGGAATCATCTGATCCATGCAGCGAGAAGGAATATGGATATCACGGTTATCACATTTAACAACAATATATACGGTATGACCGGGGGACAGTGTTCTCCAACAACGCCCGGCGAATCCTATGCGACCACCTCACCGTACGGGAATATGGAAAATCCGTTTGACCTTTCAAGACTGGCGATCACAGCCGGAGCAACCTATGTTGCGCGGACAACCACCTATCATTTCGTGCCGCTTCAGAACTATATCAAGAAGGCCATCACAAATGAGGGGTTTTCTTTTGTTGAAACGATTACGCAGTGTCCAACTTACTACGGACGGTACAACAAGATGGGGACCGCCCCGGAGATGATTCAACACTTCAAGGAAAACGGATTAACCCTGAACAAGGCCGTTTCAATGATAAAGGAAAAGATTCCTGAAGATAATATCGAAGGATACAGTATCAATGCAAAATTGGAAAAAGCGGGTGAGCTCCTTGGTGATAAACTGGTGATTGGTGAGTTCGTTAATAAACCGAAAAAAGGGTATGTTGAGAAGTATTCAGAATTAATCCAAAAACAGAAAGAAACAGTTTAAAAACGGGGGGATGGCGATTGATACCGATTGAGAAAAAACCGTCAACGATACGTCTTGGCGGCATTGGCGGACAGGGAAATGTTAAGATGGGGATTATCCTGGCGAAGGCATTGACATATGACAAAAAATGGGTGGTTCAGACACAGCATTACGGCGCTCAGGTAAGAGGCGGTGTTGCGTACAGTGACGTGCTTTTCTGTGATGAACCCATTGACTATCCTATTGCCTATCACTTCAACATACTGTTCATGATGGATCAGAAGCCACTGGACTCTTTTTATCATCTGCTTCGCCCCAACGGCGTCATCTTTTGTGACAGTACCTATGTCAACAATATTCCTGTCAATATCAGGAGACTGACAAAAAAGAACATCATACTCCCCATCACAGAGATATGCAATGAAAAATGGGGAATGTCCGTACTGGCTAATGTGGTGGGTTTGGGACTCCTCTATAAAGTAACGGGCATTGTCAGCTTAGAGGCGTTAAGGCAGACCGTCAGTGAGGAAGTGCCTGAAAGATTCATCGATGTTAATATTGAAGCGCTCGAACACGGGGTTACGCTGAGTGACAAGCATTATCCTCTTAAAGAGGAGAAGAAGTATACACCGATAACCTTTGAATAAATGATGATAAAACCACTCCATGATTTTTTAGATTCTTTTGTCCATGCAGCCCATGGCATAAGGGATACTTTAAGAAAACAGAGAAATCTGCGGATAGATTTTCTTGCCGGTATAATGGTGCTTTTTCTGGCTGTCTATCTTCCCTTAAGCACTTTTGAAGTCCTCTGGCTTGTTTTTTCGGTATTTGTTGTCATTGTTTTTGAGATGCTGAATTCGTTACTGGAGGAGATGCTGGATTTACTGTATCCCTATTTTCATGAAAGAGTCGGCCACGCAAAAGATGTATCAGCGGGAATTGTGTTAGTCACATCAATTTTTGCGTTTTCCGTTGGGGTCATTATTCTGGGGAAACAGATATTGAACACACCTGATATTTTCGGCGTTTTGGCGTTTGCGGTCTTTTTAATATTCTTTATCAGTTTGTTCAGAAAGGGGAAAAAAGATGAAGAATGAAATCAGGGTTATGATATGTGATGATTCAGCATTTATGAGAATGGTAATAAAAGATATTATAGATTCCCAGTCGGGTATAAAAGTCATAGGACAGGCAAGGGATGGAATGGAAGCGGTTGAGAAGGCTGTGAAGCTGAAACCTGACGTGATTACAATGGATGTTGAGATGCCCCGTTTGAACGGACTTGAGGCCATGAAACTCATTACAAAAAAAGTGGCAACCCGTGTGATTATGGTGAGCAGTTTAACGCAGGAAGGTGCCGATATCACGGTTGAGGCGCTGGAAAACGGTGCCGTTGATTTTGTCGGGAAACCCTCGGGATCGATATCGACTAATTTTCGGAAAATGGGTGGAGAGCTTGTCAGTACTATTAATAGCGCCATGCAGGTTAAACCGTCGAAGATCTCCCTTCTGAGACGACAGGCCGTTAAAAAGAAACCGGCCAGACGGACATTTCACACATCCAACAAGATTGTTTTGATTGCTTCATCAACAGGAGGGCCAAAATCGCTGGATAACATCATCCCCTCACTGCCGAAGAATCTGCCGGCTCCGGTGGTGGTCATTCAGCACATGCCTGCCGGTTTTACCAGTTCGCTGGCAAGGCGTCTTGACAGAGTTTCCGAGATAAAGGTCGTGGAAGCCAAAGAAGGGGATATCCTTCAAAAGGGGACGGTCTACATAGCCCCGGGAAATTACCATCTCGGTATGAAACCGAGCGGCAGAGAGGTTACCCTTTATCTGGACAAAGGCGCAAAGATCAACGGGGTTCGCCCGGCCGCTGATTTCACATTTGACAAGGCCGCAGAGATTTACAGAGACAAGATTATTGCGGTTGTTCTGACCGGAATGGGCAGGGACGGAACCAAAGGCTCTTTTAAGATCAAGCATTACAAAGGCAGGATAATGGCCGAAGCAAAATCGAGCTGTGTTGTCTACGGGATGCCGAAATCTGTGGTTCAGGAAGGCTATGCAGATTACGAGCTCCCGAATGATAAGATATCTGACAAGATCACGGCATTATTATAAACTGAATGAGAGGTGCCCGAGTTTTGGTTAAGGCAATGTATCCCGGAACCTTTGATCCGATAACATACGGCCACATTGATGTGGCGAGAAGAGCGGCAAAGGCCTTTGACAAGTTAATACTGGTTGTTATGCAAAACAGATTGAAGAGCAATGTCCTTTTCTCAAAGGATGAACGCTTGAAGATGATTGAGACAGTCTTTGAGAATGATGACAATATCGTTGTGGACTATCATTCCGGGCTGATGGTGGAATATGCAAGAAGGAACGGGATAAATGTGGTGGTCAGGGGATTAAGGGCCGTATCGGATTTTGAATATGAGATGCAGATGGCTGCTGCCAACAAAAAGATGCTCGAGGCCCTCGACACGTTTTTTCTCATGACAGAAACGAAATATTCTTTTATTTCCTCCTCACTGGTCAAGGAGATTATGTACCATGGGAACTCGGTCGATCCATGGGTGCCGCCGGTGGTAAAGAGAGAATTGGAGGAAAAGATGAAGGGGATGATTGAATGATCGATTACAAAAAAGTACCAATCTGGAAGGATGTCACAAAAGAAGAATGGAATGACTGGAAATGGCAACTCAAAAACAGAGTCATGGATGTGGAAACACTGCAGAAAATACTGCCGTTGTCCGACGAGGAAAAGAAGGCAATCGAGCACAGTCTTGAATTTTTGAGAATGGCGATAACACCCTATTATCTCTCATTGATAGATCCTGAAAACAAACACGACCCGGTCAGAAAGCAGGCCATACCGACCGCAAAGGAGCTCATCGTGGCAAGGGAGGACATGCTGGATCCCCTGCATGAGGATGTTGATTCACCAACGCCCGGTCTGACGCACCGGTACCCGGACAGGGTTCTTCTGCTTGTAACCGATATGTGTTCAATGTACTGCAGACACTGTACCAGAAGACGAAAATCGGGGGAGACGGACAAACCGCTCCCGCTTGAATACGTTGAGCAGGCCGTGGAATACCTGCGCGGGCACAAAGAGGTCAGAGACGTTCTCATATCCGGGGGCGATCCCCTTACGTTGCCGACACAGTATCTTGAAACAATCATCAAAAAGATCGCAGAGGTTCCTTCAGTTGAGATCATCAGAATTGGCTCAAGAGCACCTGTGGTCTTCCCTCAGCGGATAGATGATGAGTTGATCACCATGCTGAAGAAATATCAACCGATCTGGCTGAACACCCATTTCAACCATCCGAATGAGATAACGCCTGAAAGTGCGAATGCCATCAGTAAGCTGGCGGATGCGGGGATTCCTCTGGGAAACCAGTCAGTCCTGCTGAAAGGGGTGAACGATCACCCGGAAATTATGAAGAGACTGATGCAGGATCTGGTTAAGCTTCGAATAAGACCATATTATATCTATCAGTGTGATCTGTCACAGGGGTTGTCCCATTTCAGAACCACCGTGTCAAAAGGACTCGAGATAATGGAATACCTGCGGGGGCATACCTCGGGGTTTGCCGTTCCCACCTATGTCATCGATGCGCCGGAAGGCGGGGGCAAGATCCCGGTCATGCCGCAGTATCTGATCTCCTACGGGGAAAACAAGGTCATCCTCAGAAATTATGAGGGAGGACTCTTCGTTTACGAGGAGCCTTCTGATTATCATGCCGAGGCCGATCCCGACGACCTGCTTCCCGAGGATCGCAAGAGTAAAGAAGGGCTCGCCAGTCTTCTGTCAGGCAACAAAAGCCGCCTCGTTCCATCCGATACAGAAAGACTCAAGAGGGTGGGAGATTGGAAAAAGAATCATTCACATTAAACAGGATTCTTGAGAATATCAAAAAGAGACCGGCTGTAACCTCGAAGCACCGGTCAGCGGGTCATGTGATTTCAATAGCGGGCTTGGAAAAGAATGTCGGTAAAACGACACTTTTGAACCGTCTGCTGGAGCTGATACACAGCCGGAAGGAAAAGGCAGTGGTTCTGAGTATCGGTAGAGATGGGGAAAAACGGGATACACTGGAGCAGACTGACAAACCGGAAATCAGTCTGGCGCATGGCGATTGCTTTGTTGGCAATGACGCGCTCTCTTTTAAACAGGGATTGATGGAGATAATCGAAACTTTCAGTCACGGAAACGACGAGAGAAGGGTTTTTCTGGCAAGAATTCTGCAGGATTGTACCGTGGAGGTTGTCAATCCCGGCGGGAACGATAAGGTTATTCAGATTGTTCAGTATGTTCAATCCCATGATATAGCGGATTTCATCCTGATAGACGGGGCCCTTGACAGACTGAGTCATTCGATCCCCGATATAGCCGAAAACATCTTTCTGGTCACCGGTGCTCAAGTTGGTCGGGATATTGAGACAATCATTGGAAAGACTGTTGCAACGGTGAGAAAATTCGAGTGGCAGACAGCCGGCGAAGAACGGTTGGCCATTTTTCAAAACAATCCGTATCACTGGAAGGGAACCATTATCGTTGGCAGGAACGGAGAAGAGACCCGGTCCAAAAAAACTCTGGTTGAAGATGAGACGCTCTGTGATTCAATCGATAACGGTGCTTCTTTGTACACCTCCGGGGCGATTACGGATTCTATAGCCGGGAGGCTGCTTGAATCCGGAAAGCGGTTTACACTCATTATCAAAGACGGGACCCGTTTTATTGCCGGCTTTCGATATTTGGAGCGTTTTAAGAGAAGGGGTATATCGGTTTTTCTCCTGCAGAATGTCACGATTGCGGGGATCGCTGTGAACAGTAAGGGAATAAGACGTGCCTTCAAGCCGTCGACTTTAACAGAAGTGTTAAAGAAGAGGCTGCCAGAGAAGTCAATTTTTGATATAATGTATACCGAGTGAAGTTTTCAGAGATTTTTAAAAGATTTTCCGGGTCAATATAAGCGTTAAAGGGGTTAACCGGTTTTTATAGATTGTATATATGGATAAGGTCTTACGTTTTTAACCTTGAAAGAGGAGTGATATTATGGATTACAAGTTAATCACAAGGGGATTTAAAGCGACGGATGCCGTTGAGGACTATGTTGAAAGAAAGGTTTCAAAGCTTCAGAAAGTCCTTCAGGAAGGCGATCATGTTCATACCGAAGCAAAGATCGAACGGGAGAATAAAACCTTCCGGGCTGAGCTCACCGTGCATATAAGAGGGGCCATCGTCAGAACAGAAGAGAGTACCATGGATATGTACGCCTCGGTTGATTCAGCTGTCGATGCGATGGAAAAAAAGCTTGAGAAGTATAAAAACAAGCGGATGTCGAGACAGCGATCAAGGGCCAACAGTATAGCAGAGGATATGGAAAAACTGCAGGAATTTGAAGCAGAGGAAGCAGAAGGCGAATATAAAGACGCAGAAGATATTGAGATTGAAAAGACCAAACGGTTTTTCCTCAAGCCCATGAGTATTGAAGAGGCAAAACTGCAACTTGAACTCCTGGGTCACAATTTCTTTGTTTACAAAAATGCGGATACAGATGAGGTCAATCTTATCTATAAAAGACAAAACGATTCCATAGGATTAATTGAGTTTGAGATGTAGAAATTAATATAAAAGGACGAGACCCTTGAGCGGGTCTCGTTTTTTTGTATTCATTTTTTTCGAAAAAGAGGAGATTTGCGTTATAATAAGATAAATGAAAATATTAAAAATATATGGTAAGGCGGTGAACGGATATAGTAATTTCCAATCCATTGATAAAACGAATTTTAGTCGGAAGTTTTCAAGATGAGATTATGATTGCGGTGCTTGAAGGGGATCAATTGGTTGAACTGCATCTCGAGGAAATCGATAACGAAAGTATTACGGGCAACATATTTCTGGGGAAAGTGGAGAATGCAGTCAGCAGTTTGGATGCCTCATTTATTAACATCGGAAAATCAAAAAATGCCTTCTTAAGGAATAAGGACTTTATTAGAGATTCTTTAGGGAGCAAAATGGCAAGGAAGGAAAACAAAGTCCCGAAAAAAGGCAATAAGATCATTGTCCAGGCGAAGAAGGATCCAATCGGGTCCAAAGGTCCACAGGTGACGACCAATATCGGCATTGCAGGGAGGCATATTGTCTTTATGCCATTCTCAAAGACGATAGGGGTTTCAAAGAAGATCGAAAGTCCTGTTGAAAGAAAACGTCTGCATGATTACATGACAAAGCTTTGCAAAGGGACAGGCGTCATTGTCAGAACGGTCTCAAAGAATATGGACCTCGATATCCTGAGAGAAGAGTATGAGTTGTTAAGAAACAAATGGAAGGAGATACACAAGGCCTTTCAGCGATTTAAGAAGCCGAGGGAATTATACAACGAGGCCGATATCCTTGAATACCTGATGCGGGAAAAATACGATTCCACAGTGGATGAGATCGTGACGAATTCACCCGATCTCTACAAAAAGCTGGAAATCATCATCAAAAAGTTTGAGAAGAACCCCGTCAGAGGAAAATTAAGGCTCTTCAAAGAGGACATCTTTGAGGTTTACAAAGTGAACGAGCAATTGGAAGCTCTTTATTCCAGAAAGATTGAGCTTGATTGCGGCGGATGGATGGTGATCGACAGGACAGAGGCCTTTACAATTGTTGATATAAACTCGGGCAGCAATATCTCCAACATCAACACGCGGGATATGGCACTTGAAACAAATGTCCAATCCGCAAAAGAGGTTGCCAGGCAGCTGAGATTAAGGAATCTTAGTGGTATAATAATAGTCGATTTCATCGACATGGATAACGAAAACGACAGAGACACGGTCTTGAAGGTCCTGGACGGGGAGTTTCAGAAAGATAAGGCAAAGACATCGGTCATGGGCTTCACAAAACTCGGCCTGGTCGAGATCACCAGAAAACGCTCATCTCCTCCAATTGAGGAACTGCTTTTCGAAAAATGCCCCGTTTGCAGCGGAGAAGGACTTGTCTTATCGCCCAAGCGGATTATGAAGATGATTGCAGATGAGATCGATCAATCCAGGAAGATCAAAGATGTCAAGACGATACAGCTCAATGTTCACTGGAGTCTTTCGGGCTATTTGAACAAAGAATGGCGAGAGGATATGGAAAAGCGGGCTGAACCTAAGAAGATCAATATCGATTTCACACGGAAGGATCCCAACGGTTACGACGTTAAGTATAAAAAATAACCGCAAAGCATCGCATTAACAGTGAAGCAAGGATGGTCCGAATGAACCGTTAAGCAACAAACAGCATTAGCAGCTTTTTAGGGTATCTTCAAAACTGCATGCGAGGTGAAAAGTTATGAGAAAAATAAAGTTCATATTTGGTGTTCATGTTCATCAACCAGTCGGGAACGTGGAATCGGTTGTTGAAAAGGCCATAGAAGAAGGATACAGACCTTTCATTGAACTGTTAAAAGATTTCCCGAAGATCAAGACGACACTTCACTTCAGTGGATCGCTTTTAGGCTTTATAGAGAAACGGGCACCGGATCTGATCGATAATCTGCGCATCATGTTGAAAAGAGGACAGATAGAGCTCTTTTCTGGCGGATATCATGAGCCCATATTGCCCAGTATACCTGAAGAAGACCGGCTCGGACAGATCGAGAGAATGACGTCCAAGATAAAAGATCTCTTTGATTACACGCCGAAAGGGTTATGGCTGGCGGAAAGAGTCTGGGAGCCTTCACTGGCTTCTACGCTTGCAAAGAGCAAGATTGAATACGTCGCCCTTGACGACACGCATTTTAAGAATGCCGGAACCTATGAAGATGAGTTAAACGGATACTTTATCACAGAGGATCAGGGGTATCCGTTAAAGGTATTTCCAATCAACAGGCGCCTGCGAAACCTGGTTCCCTTCGGGGATATTGACAAGATCATCAGTTATCTCAGCGAAAGGGCTTCCGAAACCAGCAATAACATGTACCTCCTTTTCGATGACGGGGAAAAATTCGGCATCTGGCCCGGTACATATGACAGAGTTTATAAGGAAAGATGGCTTGAGCAATTTTTCAAAAGGCTTGAAGAAGAGAGCGATTGGCTTGGTCTGAGTACCTTTGAAGAATTCACCGGTTCTGTGCCGCCCCGGGGTAGAACCTATCTGCCGAATTCAGCCTATCCGGAAATGATGGCATGGGCTCTGCCGAGCCGTGCGAGAACACATTTCGAAAGACTTGAGAACGAGCTGAAGACCAGCGGTGAATATTCAAGGTATTCCATGTTTCTGAAGACCGGTTTCTGGCGGACTTTTTTATCCAAATACACAGAGGCCAATCTGATGCACAAGAAAATGCTGCATATCCGGTCAAAGTACGAGGAGGGTATGCCATCGGAGATTGAAGAGTATCTGTACAGAAGTCAGTCCAACGATGTGTACTGGCATGGCTTCTTTGGAGGGCTTTATCTACCCGGCCTGCGGGAGGAAGCCTACAGAAACATCCTGAAGATGGAAAGGATGATCGATAAATACAAGTATGAGAACCGGGAATTCACCGAGGTGGAAGAGAAGGATTATGATCTCGACGGCTTTAAGGAGATTATTATCAGCAACAAACAATACACCATCGGGATCTCTCCGGCAAGAGGCGGGCGGATCCATGAATTTTCCCTGAAGGATAAGCAGATCAACCTCACGAACAACCTGACGAGACGATATGAACCCTATCATGAAAATATGAAAAAGTCTCATTTAAAGGAAGAAGGGGGTCGCGGAGCCTTTCTGGCAAAAGAAAAGGGATTGGACAAATTTCTGAATTACGACTGGTATGAGCGGTTTTCCCTGTTGGATCATTTCTTCGGTGAGTGGAATACCATCGACAAATATTCCAGATGCCGGTATCCTGAACAGGGAGACTTTACAAATCAGGTGTACGACTCTGAGATTCCGGACCGGGAAAACGGCGTTGTGAGGTTATCACGAGAGGGACACGTCTGGCATGGTTCACTCTGGATTCCCATTCAAGTTCAGAAAGAGATCAAGCTGGATGAGGAAGGGTTACTGGTCAAACATACGTTGACCAACAAGTCCACACACGGGATCCCTATTCGTTTTGGTTCTGAGATCAATTTTAACTTCGGAATAGAAAGCGGCGATTCAAAGTATTTCTACTGCCCCGTTTTCGACAGAAAATCACTTGAGGATAAGGCAAAGATCAAGACAACGTTTCTCGGGGTAAGAGACGAGGAGAAGGGGCTGGCAATAGAGTTTCAGCCGGATCGCGAAGTGGAGTTCTGGCTCTTCCCGGTTTACACCGTATCATATTCGGAAAGCGGCTATGAGAGATTATATCAGACGTCCAGTATTACACCGATGCACAAAGTAACCATCGATCCGATGAATACGTATGAAACAGAAATTAGAATCAGAATCAAGAACATCTGAAAAACAAAATGATATTTTAACGTCTTTTTGAGGCGAAAGGAGATGTAACAGTGGCATTTAAGCAATGGAAATATTCCCTCTGCGGCAGGGAATTTTACGTGGAAAACGGTAAAATGGCAAGACAGTCTTCAGGCTCAGTTTATATAAGAATGGGAGACACCGTCATATTAGTGAACGCCAATGCAAGCAAGGAGGCGTCCAAACTCCCCTTCTTTCCTCTGACTGTGGAATTTCAGGAGAAATTCTACTCATCGGGAAAGATACCGGGTGGTTTTTTGAAGAGAGAGGGTCGACCGGGGGATACATCCATCCTGGCGGCAAGACAGATTGACAGACCGATCAGACCGTTGTTTCCCGACGGTTATCAGAACGAGGTCCAGATAATCGCAACTGTTTTATCCATTGATGATGACAATCCGGCGGATGTTATCGGACTCTTTGGTGCTTCGATGGCCCTGAACTTATCGAACATTCCATTTGAAGGTATGGTCTCCGCTGTCAAGGTCGGGTATGTTGACGGCAAACCGGTTGTCTTCCCGACTGAGGAGGAACTTGAAAAGAGTGAGATAGAGCTCACGGTTGCCGGCTCCAAAGAGGCCATTGTCATGGTTGAGGGGGAAGGAAAAGAAGTCAGCGAAGAAACCATGCTCGAAGCCCTTAATGCAGCACATGAGGTTATCAAGGAGATGTGCGGTTTTCAGGAACAGATCATGGAGGAAGTCGGTTACCCGGAAAAGATGACATTCGAGGTGGCCAGCCTGACAGACGAGGAAAAGGCAAGACTCGAGGGTCTAATTGATCATGATGAACTCAAAAAGAGACTGATGACCGAGGGCAAAAAGGCGACGGAAAGAGAGCTCGATGATTATAAACAGCAGACAATGGAGACTTTCTTCGAAGATTATGACGAAGAGATGGCAAAGGAGAAGAAAGGGCTTGCAAGTGATTATTACGAGTCCATCCTGAAAAAGATGATGCGACGCAGTATTATAGAGGAAAAGAAACGCTCCGACGGTCGTTCGCCGACCGATATACGCAATATCACCTGTGAAGTCGGACTGCTTCCCCGTTCACACGGTTCAGCCCTCTTTACAAGGGGCGAGACACAGAGTCTGGGCATTATCACGCTGGGAAGCGGACAGGATGTTCAGTACATCGACACAATCTATGAGGAATCCGAAAAGCAGTTTATGCTTCATTATAATTTCCCGCCCTATTGCGTTGGAGAAGTCAAGATGATGCGCGGAACGTCGAGAAGAGAAGTGGGTCACGGACATCTGGCCGAGAGATCTGTCAAGTCAATCATTCCGGACCAGGAGGAATTCCCCTATACGATACGGGTTGTTTCCGAGATACTGGAGTCCAACGGATCATCATCAATGGCAACGATCTGTTCGGGGTCCCTGGCACTCATGGATGCAGGTGCGCCTGTGAAAAAGCATGTGGCCGGCATCGCCATGGGCATGATCAAAGAGGATGACGACGCCGTTATTCTGACAGACATTCTCGGAATGGAAGACCATCTTGGCGATATGGACTTCAAAGTCGCCGGAACAAGAGACGGGATCACCGGCTTCCAGATGGATATCAAGGTCAGCGGAATCAGCAGCGAAATCATGTCGAGGGCCCTTTCCCAGGCGAAGGATGCGAGACTGCACATATTAGACAAGATGTACAATACAATCTCCGAACCACGGCAGGAGCTCTCACGATATGCACCGGTTATCCAGTCCATTGAGATCCCCAAGGATTCAATCGGCGACCTCATCGGTCCCGGCGGAAAGACCATCAAGATGCTGACATCAACCTATGATGTCAAGATCGATCTGGATGACGAAACCGGTACTGTCACCATTGCGGGGGCAGACTCGGAAAAGGCCCAAACGGCGATTGAGGCCATTAAAAAGATGACCACCCCAATCGAGGCCGGAGAAAAGTTCAAAGGCAAGATCACCCGGATTGAGAAGTACGGGGTCTTTGTTGAACTGGTTCCCGGAAAGAGCGGTCTGCTTCATGTTTCCAATATGAAGGATTATGTGAAAGACCCGCAGCAAAAATTCAACCTCGGGGAGGAACTGGAAGTTATCGTCGCCAAGACCGAACCGGGTGGGAAATTTGACCTGAAAGAACCCGGTGCCAAGAAAAAGACACCCTCATCGGGAAGAAGGAACAATAGTGGAAACCGATCAGACAGAGGCAGTAAGAACAGGAAGTGATCAAGTGTCAACAGCTTTAGCAAGCAATAAGAAGCTCGTCAATGGAATGGAGATATTATCACATCGTATGGACGGATTGCGATCCGTCAGTATGAGTATTGCCGTTAGAGCAGGTTCTTCTCATGAACCTGCCGCTCTCTCCGGCATCGCCCATTTCACGGAGCATATGGTATTCAAGGGAACAAAAAACAAAAGTGCATTTCAGCTTAAAGAGCCGATTGAGCGGGTCGGGGGAACGCTGAATGCCTTCACGGGAAAGGAAAACACGGTCTATTTCGCCCGGGTTCCCGATTCAAAGGCAGAGGTTGCCGTTGATATTTTGAAGAGTATCTGCAGCTCTGCAACATTTGCCGAAAAACTCTTTGAATTGGAAAAGCAGGTCGTGATTGAAGAGATTTCAGCTGCGGATGATGATCCGTCTGATAAGGTCTATGAGAACTTCTTCAACAACGTCTGGGGAAATTGTCAATACGGAAATCCGGTACTCGGAACAACGGCAACTGTCTCGGAGTTCAGCCGGCAAAACCTGGTTGATTTTTACAACAACAGCTATAAACCCTCCAAAATGGTTTTTTCAGTCGCCGGAAACTACTCAGAAGACCTTTTATCAACATTCAATGATTTTGAAAGTATAAAGGGTGACCGGGAGATTTCCCCCTTGATTTACAGGCCGTCGGATCCCGTGGTTCTGGAGGAAAGAAAGGACCTCAAGCAGCTCCATATGCTGATGGGAATCGAAGCACCGGCAAGAAAGGATCCCGATTTTAACGTCTTCCAGGTTCTGAATACGATCCTGGGGGGAGGGATGAGTTCTAAGCTCTTCAATCGACTCAGAGAGGAGCTGGGGTTGGTCTATACCATCGATTCGGGGCTGATAAGCTATCCAGAGGGTGGTCTGTTTTTTATCTATGCAGCCACAACAGCCGATCGTTTCAAGAAACTCATGAATGAACTCATCGATGAACTGCGAAAAATCGTTGACAACGGCATTTCTGAGGATGATATTCAATACGGGAAAGAGAGATTGAAAGGAAAGCTGCTGTTATCCACAGAGAGTACCTACGCGACGATGATGCGCAATCTCGACACCGGCCTGGCGTTTGGAAGGCCTTTGACGGTTGAGGAAATGGTTGAAAGGGTCAATTCAGTAGATATCGAACACATGAAGAAGGTGCTGGAAAAGTATTTCTTAAAGGAATGGACATTGAGTCTTGTGACACCGAAGAACATTTCAAACGATCTGTTTAGAAAAGAATGGAATGAAAAGGGGATAACTCTTTGAAGATTGTGTGGAAGAATCTTGATGAGATACAGCCCGGCGCAATATGCGGGGATGATATTTTTGATCCAAACAGCTTTGTGCTTCTGGCGCACAAATCCAGTGTGCTGGACTCCAAAACACTGGATTTTCTTAAGAATCATGATGTGACCTGGATTCCCATACAGGTCAAAACGGAAACAGCGGGTGATAAGGAACTTGCCGGCAAGAATATTGCGCTTGACATCGAGGACAAATACGCTGAGGAATCAAAACCTCTGGCTCCCAATCTACCGCTCATACTGTCCGATGAGAAATATCATGAGACAATATCAAGATTCAACACCCTTGCCCAGGATTTCATTAAGAACAAGAAACTGAAGAAAGATGAGCTGATGAATCTCAGCAACGAGATGGTCAATGAAGTCCTGAAGACAAAGAACAGTGTGTTTAACTTTATGACGGATGTGGCACCGGGTTTCATCATCAAGCACGGTATCAACACGGCCATTATCGCCTCCATGCTTGGTAAGTCACTGAAACAGTCCAGGCATCTGCTGGTCAAGATTACCAAGGTGGCCATGTTGCATGATCTTGGGCTCATATATGCCAAAAAGGAGAGCACCCTGGACTTTGTGGAGGATATTGTCGACCAGTATCGTAAAAAAGATATTGACCGGATCAAGATCCATCCGATTCTGAGTATCAAGATCATCAACAAGGTATCACCGGGGTTTCTGGACAAAGAAGAGGAAAATGCCATCCTGGAGCATCATGAAAGATATGACGGAAAGGGCTTCCCGATGGGGGCGAAGGGGAAAAAGATCAATTACATCTCCAGGATTCTCTCAATTGCCGACGCTTATGATACATTGATGTCAACGCGAGAGGGGAAAAGCGGCATGAATCCCTATAACGCCTTGAAATGGATCGTCTCAAACACCCGTAAGATATTTGATCCCGATATCGTCAATGTCTTCGTGAAGCTTGTCGGCCTGTATCCAACGGGAACCAAAATCAGATTAAGCAACGGCAAGGAGGCCCTGGTCATTTCCAAAGGCGAGAAATCCATCGGCCGTCCGATCGTTTTACTGGATGATGAAGAGTTAAATCTCGAGGATTATCCCGAACTGTTTGTATCCGAGGTGCTTGATATTGATAAAGTGGAAACCGATCAAAGAACTTGAAAACGGCGATGTTGTAGCAGAGACCATCAGCGGTAGCAGTCCCAGCGATATCATTGTGAAAACCGGGGAGAATATTGACGATGATTTAGTGGAAAGACTGAGCATGCGCGGAATCAGCTGGGTGTCTGTGTTTGCCAAAGAGGAATCCGTTGATGAGATTAACACGATGATATCCAACGAGAAGCTCGATGAGTTTGAGAAGGATCTGGCCGAGGTATGCGACAAGACGTTAAAAGAGGGCAGGATAGACACGGAGAAGACAGAGAGGATGAGTTCTGATATAGCTGATGAAATCCTTGCAGACTACGGCGATTATGTGGTCCCCTCTCTGGTCAGACTCAAGAATTTTGACGATTACACCTTCACCCATCAGGTCAACGTTTCGATTATTGCTTCAGCGCTAGCAGCTGAATATTATGAACAGGATGAAAAATCCGTCGAGAAGATTGCAATGGGCGGATTGATTCATGATATGGGTAAATTGTGGATCCCCCCTGAAATATTGAAGAGCCGTGAAAAATTAAAGGATATTGAGTTTGATATCATCAAGAAGCATCCGGGATACGGACACGGTATCGCCATGCTCTCGGGAATTGATGATGATATGATCCTCAACGCCGTTAAATGTCATCATGAACGGTGGGATGGAAAGGGCTATCTCGATAACCTCTCTGAAACGGATATCCCCTTCGAGGGACGACTGCTTATGGTGGCCGATGTCTTTGATGCCCTTACCACGATCAGACCGTATAAAAGAGCCTGGGAACCGTACGAAGCAGTTTCCTTTATCGTGAAGCAATCGAAGAAGATGTTTGATCCTCAGATGGTTCACCTGTTCCTGAGATCATTCGGCCTTTATCCGCTCAACACACAAGTACTGTTGTCAAACGGGGAGACCGGTATTGTTTCAGGGACAAAACGGGGGGCTATCTCCAGACCCGTGGTGAGCGTTATACGTCATAACAAAGAGATGAAAATCGATCTGTCAAAGGACATGGGGCTCAACATCAAAAAGGTTCTTAAACTAAGGCGTGTGGAAGACGGAGAATAAAAGACGTTTCAGAAAAGACGGAGTTGGTATAAATGCGCCCGGAACAATTATTTCCTGGTCTCTATTTACCGGAATACAGCGGAAATTCCATAGTGAGCCTCGCAAATTATGTCTTATCTCATTTCAATGTAACGCCAGCACATACCCCTCTGTCCCTGCTGAAAGATAAAGGGCTTCATGAGAAGAAAAAAATCGTACTGATAATCCTTGATGCTGTCGGGAGCGCGAATTTAAAAACCGTCTCTGATCATTCTCCAACCCTCAGCCACCTCCTGGCGAACTACGAGCAATATACACTTACCAGTGTGTTTCCAACCACTACAACCACGGCTCTGACTTCATTCTGCACAGGTCTTTATCCCCTTGAGCATGGAATGCTCGGTTATAACCTGCTTTTAAAGGAATTCAACGCGGTGGTCAATATGCTCAAGATGGCACCACCGGAACTGGAAAGAGACCTTCTGACCAATCATGGTTTAAATCCGGTCAAATTCCTTAACAGGAAAACACTCTTTGAACGCCTTGCTGAAAACGGGATCAAACCCTGGACGATCACGTCCAATCTCTTCAAAGATTCAGGGCTGTCAAAACTTCACCATTACGGATCTGCCATCCGGGGCTATTCGGATATGACAGAGCTCTTCTTTCAACTGAAAAGGACGCTGCTTCAGGAGAAGCACGAGACCTTCATATTCACCTACTGGGGGTTAACAGATACATTCGGTCACCAATACGGCGTGGACTCGGAGATTTATCGCAAGGAAATAGAACTCTTTTTCCGGCTCTTTGACAAAGAGATTGTGAAAGAGCTACCGAAAAACGAATTGAACGATACCCTTTTTCTCATATCAGCCGATCACGGACAGATTCAGACATCATGGAAAGATGAAGAATGGCTGACTTTAAAGGATCCGATATTCAACCGCTTTCTCAGCGTCCCGTTTGCCGGTGAGCCCAGGGCGCTTTATCTTTATTGCAGGCATACGGAGGGGTTCGAAGAGGAGTTTAACATGAGATTCGGGAAACGGTTTCTCCTGATACCCAGAGAAGAGGCCGTCAAACGAGACTTCTTCAGTTACACGGGGGACGAAGAAATGACAGAAGAGGAAAGAACCGGGCATCTGGATCGGCTCGGTGATTATGTGGCTGTCGCTAAAAGGAAAAATTCATTGCATTACAAGATACACGGTAATACAACAACACTGAAGGGAAAACACGGTTCGCTTACAAAAGATGAAATGTTTGTTCCGCTGTTGGTTCTTGCTTGAAAGGAATGATAATATGCCGGGCAAGATAAACGTGGTTCTTTTAAAGGACTTTGCAGTTCTCGGGAGTGAAGGGGATCTGGCATCAGTCAACAAAGGCTATGCAAAAAGATACCTCATCCCGAAGGGGATTGTAAAAATAATAACGGAAGAGGAAAAGGAAGCCATTGCAAAAGAAAAAAACATCAGGAAACAGAAAGAGGAAAAGGCATTCCTCGCGGAAAACAGTAGCCGTTTCAAAGCAGTTAATGCCCTGTATGTTTACAACACATCGGCTAAAGAGGGAAACAAGCTCCCGTATATCGGCCATATCCCT
>Ga0102929_1000507_pt1 | contig 22730 bp, 20 predicted proteins | sample SalPonR1_B_D2_MG_FD_78510 | JGI IMG/M metagenome (GOLD analysis project Ga0102929, IMG submission 78510) | Salt pond soil microbial communities from South San Francisco under conditions of wetland restoration - Salt Pond MetaG R1_B_D2_MG | ecosystem: Environmental > Aquatic > Marine > Intertidal... | reverse complement strand
GCTCATCTTCACCCCTTCGGTCTCCACGCCGCTGCCGTCCGATTTGACCCGGACGCGGACGTTGTAGTCCACGACCCGCTTCAGTCCTACCAGAATCTTGTCCACGAATACTTCTCCTCGGGGATGCGCGTTCGCACCCTTGTTGGATGACACCTGCAAACACGGTATTGTCACTGACCGGCGCCGGGGTGACAAGGTGCTGCAATGCAGCGAAAACGGCAACCGGCGACCATCCGATGTCCGAGCCGTTACCCGACGGGATGTCCGATACGTTGTCCACCACGCCGCTCATAGATGCCGCCGAGCTTGCGGGCCTGATTGACGACGACGGGGTACGCGTCGTCGACTGCCGCTTCGTGCTCCCGGAACCGGAAGCCGGGCGCAGGGCCTATGCCGGAGGCCACCTGCCGAATGCCGTCTACGCGCACCTGGACGAGGATCTCGCGGGGCCGGTCACCCCGCAGACCGGGCGCCATCCGCTGCCGGATCCCGACCGCTTCGCCGCCCGCCTGGGGGCCTGGGGGATCCGGCCCGACACGCTCGTGGTGGCCTACGACGACGCCTCCGGTGCGCTGGCCTCGCGCCTGTGGTGGCTGCTCGGCTGGGTCGGCCATCGCCGCCGGCGGGTGCTGGACGGCGGTATCGAAGCCTGGCTCGCCGCCGACGGGCCGTTGACGACGGAATCGCCGCGCCCCGCGCGGACGACGGACTATCCGGTGCGGCCCAAGCCGGAGCGCGTGGCGGACACGCCGGCGGTGATCGAGGCGCTGGCGGCAGGGCTTCCGGTGATCGATGCACGGGCCCGCGAGCGATTCCTGGGGCGCAGGGAGCCCATCGATCCGGTCGCGGGCCACATCCCCGGCTCACTGAATCACCCGTTCTCCGCCAGCCTGGACGGGCAGGGACACCTGTTGCCCGCCGCCGAACTCGCATCCCGGCTGGGCGGCGTCGGCATCGGCAAGGCGAGCGGGTCCGTCTCGCTTTGCGGCTCCGGTGTGACGGCCTGCCATATCATCCTGGCAGCAGCCGTCGCCGGTCTGCCCGAGCCCCGCCTGTACCCGGGCAGCTGGAGCGAGTGGATCCGCGATCCGGACCGCCCAGTGGCCGCCGGGGACGGCTGAACGGCGCGCGTGACGCAAGCGGGAACCGTCGCCGAGCGCGATTGTCGGGTTTCTGCCACAGATCGGAAAGCGGGCGTCAGTTCGATCCGGATCGCGACATCGAAATCGATTTAAAACATAATTGTAACGACTATACTTCGAGTTTTTTCTCTCGGATTATGGCCGCTGCAGACCGGCTCGCTGCGGCCCCCGCGGTACGGCTCGCACCCTGTGACGATTGCATCTTCGCGCGATCCGTCGGAGACTAGACTCCGCTCGATCGGTCGCACCTGCTCCTGCGGGGACCCTCCCGCAAATGTGCCTGCCGGGTCACGACGTCCGGTGCGGCCGCGAGCCTCAGGACCGACTGGCGCATCGCCGTGACGACGCGGCCTACGCGTCTCTGCCCCCGGGCAGGCGATACGACCCTGGTCGACGATCTGATGCGGCGCGAGCTGCGGATCGCCTCGATCCGCGAGATCAGTGACCGCGACGTCGACGCGCTGATGGTCCGCTGCGGCCGCCGTGAGGCCGATGAACGAAGGGCTCCGGGACCGGCGCATCCGCCGGATGCCGGAGTCGAAGAGCTTGACGGGTCGATACCCAGCCCGCGTCAGCGGGTCCGGCCCGTCACGCGATCCGCATCATCTCCGTGCGGACCCACCCGGGTGGCCCGAAAGGGTCACCCGGGTTTTTATAACCTGGAGTTTCTTCCCGCCAGCGGCAGGGCGGGATTTGACTTTCCCGTTCGAGAGCCTAAAGTGTCACGCCACCCTGACACTTGATCGCGCGCAAACAGGCCCATGGTCGCCAACCACCCAGAAGAACAGGACCTGATCCGGCAGCTCGAGTCCATCTGCGGCCCCGATTTCGTCTCCACCGACCAGGCCGAGCGCGCCTTCTTCTCCCACGACGTCTATCGCGGCGGTGCGACGGCCGCCGTGATTGCAGCGCCGGCGGACCCCGACGAGCTGGCGGCGGTGGTGGCCGCGACGACCCGGGCGGGTTATGCGGTGATCGCCCGGGGCGGCGGCATGTCCTACACCGATGCCTATCTCCCCATCTGCGCGAGCACGGTGATCATCGACAGCCGCCGGCTGGACCGGATCCTGGAGGTGAACACGGGGGACAACTACGTGCGCGTGCAGGCGGGCTGCACCTGAGCGGCGCTGAACGAGCGGCTCGCCGGGGAGGGGGTGCGCACCCCGTTCTGGGGGCCGCTGTCCGGCATCCGGGCGACGGTGGGCGGCGCGCTCTCCCAGGGCAGTATCTTCCTGGGCTCGGGCCGCTATGGCACCGCCCAGGACAGCGTGCTCGGTCTCGAGGTGGTCACCGCAGATGGCAGCCGCCTGGTGACGGGCAGCGCCGCCACGGGGCGCGCCCGGCCGTTCTTCCGCTATCACGGGCCCGATCTCACCGGCCTGTTCACCGGCGACTGCGGTGCACTGGGTTTCAAGACGGAAGTCAGCCTGCGGCTCATCCGGCGGCCCCGGGCGACCGAGTACCTGTCCTGGTCGCTGCCGGACGGTGAAGCCCTGTTCCGCGCGATGGCGGCGGTGGCGCGCAGCGAGGCGGCCGCCGAGGTGTTCGCGTTCGACCCGTACCTGCAGTCGCTCCGCATGCAGCGCTCCAGCCTCGCCGAGGACGTGAAGACGCTGGGCAAGGTGGTGGGCGGCGCCGGCTCGCTGGGCCGCGGGTTGCGCGACGGCCTCCGCCTCGCGAAGTCCGGCCGCGGATTCCTGGACGAGGTGCCGTATTCGCTGCACGTCAGTGTGGATGGCCGCGACCACGCCGAGGCCGGGGCCGGTGCCGCGGCCGTGCGCACGGCGGTCGGCGATGCGGGTACGGAGATCGAGAGCGCCGTGCCCAGGGTCATGCGCGCCAACCCCTTCGCCGAGGTCAACAGCATGCTCGGCCCGGCGGGCGAGCGCTGGGCGCCCGTGCACGGCATCGTGCCGCTGTCGGAGGCGCCGGCGCTCTACGCCCGACTGGAGTCGGTGTTCGAGCGCCATGGGGAGGAGGCGGCGCGCCTCGGCGTGCAGCACGGTTACCTCTTCTGCACCATCTCCAATCACGCGCTGCTGATCGAGCCCTGCCTGTACTGGCCCGGCGAGCGTACGGCCTTTCACGAGCGGGTGATGGACGACGCCCACCTTGCGCGCCTGCCCAGCGGCACGGACGACCCCGAGGCCGCGGCCCTGGCGGCGCGCCTGAAGGACGAGTTGGCCGCTCTGCTGCATGAAGCCGGTGCCACCAGCTTCCAGATCGGCAAGTTCTACCGCTATCGGGAAGGCCGCGATCCGGGGGCCTGGGCGCTACTGCAGGCAGTCAAGCGCGAGGTGGACCCGCACGGGCTGATCAACCCGGGCGTGCTGGGGCTGGCCTGAGCCGCCTACCAGTTGCGGCCGCCGACCCAGCGGCCCGCCGCGCCGCGGAACGCTCGGATCTCGATGGCCTCCCAGAGTCCGGCAGCGTAATAGGGGTCCTGCTCCAGGAACGCAAACGCGGCGTCCCGGTCGCCGACCGCCAGCACGTAGAGGCTGCCGTTCATCTCTCCCGAGCGCTCGTCGATCAGCGGGCCCGCCACGAGGATGGTGTCGAGATGCCGCTCGACGAAATCGAGGTGGGCGGCGAGGTGCTGGCGGCGGATGCCGGCGCCGTCCGGCCCGTCGCGCAGCCAGGCTGCCATGCTCATCGGTCGCCCTCCGTATCAAGTACACATCGAGGCGTGCAGATAGTAGCATTCGCCGGCAGCCGTCCCGGCGGGGGGCGGACAGCGACCGAATCACAAGCGCCGCACGAGAATGGCGCACAGGAGCACCATGCACACGAGCAGGGAGGTGGGCCCGAAGCGTTACCGTGAGAGTTTCGGCCGCTACTTCGAGGAATTCGAGGCCGGCGCCGTCTACGAGCACCGGCCGGGCCGCACGGTGACGGCCACCGAGAACACCTGGTTCACCCTGCTGACGATGAACACCCATCCGCTGCATTTCGACGAGCGCTACGGGGCCGCCTCCGAGTTCGGCGGCAACCTCGTCGCCAGCCCGTTTACGCTGGCCCTGCTGGTGGGCATGAGCGTCAGCGACGTCAGCCAGAAGGCCATCGCCAATCTCGGCTGGAAGGAGATTCGCCTGCCGCATCCGGTCTTCGCCGGCGACACGCTGTACGCGGAGACCGAGGTGCTCGCCAAGCGCGAATCGCGCTCGCGCCCCGAGGCGGGCATCGTCACGGTGCGCACCATCGGCCGCAACCAGGATGGCGTGGTGGTGTGCGAGTTCGAACGCAGCATGCTGGTACCGAAGCGCGGACACGCGGTGGACGACCGCATCGATTACTGATTCCGGGAGCAGTCATGAGCGAGAGCGTCACCAGCGGCGACGGCCGTTACAGCGCAGAGGAGGAAGAAGCGGTCCTGGACGCGGTGGGCCGCTGGGTCGAGCAGGAGGTCCGGCCCGTCGCGCGCAAGTACGACCTGGCGGACGAATACCCCCACGAGCTCGTCGAGCAGATGAAGGGTCTGGGGCTGTTCGGCGCCACGATCAGTCCGCGCTGGGGCGGCCTGGGCCTCAGCGCCCGCACCTACGCCCGCCTGGTCGCGCTGATCAGCGAGGCCTGGATGGCGCCCACCGGCATCTTCAATTCCCACCTGATGATGGCGGCCTGCGTCGAGCGTTTCGGCACCGACGAGCAGCGCGAGCGCTGGCTGCCCCGGTTCGCCACCGGCGAGTTGCGTGGCGGGCTCGCGTTGACCGAACCGGATGCCGGCACGGACTTGCAGGGCATCCGGACCACGGCCACCCGGGACGGCGGCGGCTACGTGGTCAATGGCACCAAGACCTGGATCTCGAACGGCCTTTACGGCGACTGCGTCGCGCTGCTGGTAAAGACCGACCCGGACGCCGAACCCCGGCACCGGGGCATGAGTCTGTTCATCGCGGAGAAAGGCCCCGGCTTCACCGTCGGTCGCAAGCTCGCGAAGCTCGGCTACAAGAGCATCGACAGCGCGGAGCTGGTCTTCGACGACTACCGCGCCGATGCCGACGCACTGGTGGGCGGCGAAGAGGGGCGTGGTTTCATCCAGGCGGTTGGCGGACTCGAGCTCGGCCGCATCAATATCGCCGCGCGGGGCGTCGGCATCGCCCAGTCGGCGCTGAATCGGGCGGTGCGCTACTCCCAGGAACGCAAGACCTTCGGCAAGCCCATCTGCGAACACCAGGCCATCCAGCTCAAGCTCGGCGACATGGCCACGCGTACCGAGGCGGGCCGTCTGCTGATGATGCAGGCGGCAGCCAAATACGACCGCGGCGAGCGCTGCGACATGGAGGCTGGCATGGCCAAGCTGTTCTGCTCCGAGGCGGCGCTGGAGAACGCCACCGAGTGCATGCGCATCCACGGCGGCTACGGCTATTCACCCGAGTTCGAGGTGGAGCGGCTGTACCGGGACGCACCGCTGATGTGCATCGGCGAGGGCACCAACGAGATGCAGCGCATCATCATCGCGCGGCAGCTCATCGAGCGCCGCCGGCTGTGAGAACGCCGCTGGCAGGCCTGCGCGTCCTGAGCGTCGAGCAGTTCGGCGCCGGCCCCTACGGCAGCCTGTATCTCGCCAATCTGGGCGCCGAGGTCATCAAGATCGAGCAGCCGGGCACGGGCGATCCCTCGCGCCATATGGGGCGCTGGCGCCTGGGCGAGGACGACAGCGACTATTACCAGACCTTCAACCTGGGCAAGCGCAGCCTGACGCTCGATCTCAAGCGTGCCGAGGGGCGCGAGATCCTGCACCGGCTCGTGGCCCGCAGCCATGCCGTCATGAACAACCTGCGCGGCAGCCAGCCGGCCCGCCTGGGGCTGGACTACGCCGCTCTCGCGCCCCACAACCCGGCCATCGTCTGCGGCCATATCTCCGCCTACGGCCGGGACAACCCGCGTGCGGACTGGCCCGGCTACGACTACCTCATGCAGGCCGAGGCCGGATTCTGTTCGCTGACCGGCGAGCCGGATACACCGCCGGCGCGCTTCGGTCTCTCCATCATCGACTTCATGACGGGGGTGGTCGGCGCGCTGGGGCTGGTGGCGGCACTGCGGCGGGCGGAGCAGACCGGCGAGGGCGGCGACGTGGACGTGAGCCTGTTCGACGTCGCCCTGCACCAGCTCACCTATCCGGGCACCTGGTATCTCAACCGGGGTGAGATCACCGGGCGGCTGCCCCGGGGCGCGCATCCCTATGCCTCGCCGAGCCAGCTGTGCCGCACCCGGGACGGCTGGATCTTCATCATGTGCATGACCCAGAAGTTCTGGCAGATCCTGCTCGACATCATCGAGCGGCCGGACCTGACGGACGATGCGCGCTTTTGCGACCTGGCGGCACGCAATGAACACCGGGACGAACTCACCGCCGTGCTGGACGGCGTGCTGGCCGAGCGGGACAGCGCGGACTGGCTCGAGCGCATGCAGGGCCGCATCCCGGCCGCACCGGTGCTCGACGTACCCGCCGCACTGGATAACCCGTTCGCCCATGCCGTGGGCATGGTGGAGGACACACCCCATCCCCAGCGGCCGTCTTTCCGCAGCCTGGCCAACCCCATCCGGATCGACGGCGAGCGGGCACCGGGGGCGCCCGGCGCGGGGCTGGGCGGCGACAGCGACGCGCTCCTGGACGAGCTGGGCTACACGACCGAGGAGATCGAGACCCTCCGCGGCGAGGGCGTCGTCTGAACGCGCCGGCAGGGGATGGACGGAATGCCGACAAGAGGAAACACATGAGCGAACCACTGGTATTACAGCGCGATCACGCGAGCCTCTTCGGCGAGATCGCCTACCTGAGCGCGAAACCCGGCCACGAGGGCACGGAGCGCGGGCGCGAGAACTTCCAGATCCACGTGCACGCGGACGGGTGGCGCACCGTGACGGCCCACTGCGAGATCGACGAGGCGCCGAGCGTGATGCGCGACGTCACGTACAGCGTGGACGCCGACTGGATGCCCATGGACTGCTTCGTGCGCCTGAGCGTGGGCGATCGTTTCACGGGCAGCGGCTGGTTCCGGTTCGCCCCCGACCATGCCGAATGCGAGACCTGGTCGGCCGCCGAGGGCCGCGTGACCCAGCGTATGGAACTGGCGCGCCCGCTGGAGACGTTCCAGAACCACGCCATCGCCTGCGACGCCTGGCACCTGCGACTCTACGACCTGAGCCAGGGCCCCGGGGTGCAGGTGATCGAGCCCATCCTGCTGTCGTCGCCGGACCATCGGGGCGCCACCGGCCCGATGCTGTTCTCCATCGGCATCGGCGTCGAGTACGTCGGCGAGGAGCGCATCGAGGTGATGGCGGGGACTTTCGATGCGCTGCACTTCCGCTTCGTCTCCACGCCCGGGCTGCCCCAGGAGCATCCGCCCTACGACGTCTGGTGCACGCCGGACGAGTTCCTGTTCCTGCGCGGCCTCACCGGCGGCTACATGCGCACCCATTACGAACTGGCCAGCCTGCGCCTCTGAGCGCGACAGGGCGGAGAAGACCATGACCAATCAGCCTGCCGTCGGCACCCGCTCCACCTGGCTGTTCTACGGCTGGGTGATCGTCGCCATGGCCTTCGTGACACTGTGGATTTCCAACGGCATGACGCTCAGCGGGCTCACGGTCTTCGACAACGAACTGCTGGCGGCCCTGAATCAGCCGGAGAGCATCGAGTCCATCCGGCAGATGGCCGGTGAGGGCGGCCTGCGTGGCTGGGCGGCGCAGCAGATCCTCACCGACGAAGGAGAAATATCCCGGGCGGCCTACAAGTTCCGCGACACGCTGACGCTGCTGTCCGCCGGACTGATGGGGCTGCTGGCCGGCGCGCTGGCCGACCGCATCGGCATCCGTCCCCTGATGGTGTTCGGTCTGGTGCTGCTGTCCGGCTGCAATCTGATGTACGGGCGTGTGGACACCATCTGGGAGATGTACGGCATCCATTTCCTGTTCGGCATCGTCCTCACCACCGCCGGGCTGATCGTGAACGTCATGCTGGTGTCGAGATGGTTCGTGCGGCTGCGCGGCGTGGCCATCGGCATCACGCTGGCCGGCACCAGCCTGGGCAACGCCCTGTTGCCGACGATCAACACTCTGCTGATCCAGTCGGAAGGCTGGCGTGCGGCCTTCGGCTGGATCGCCATTCTGCCGCTGCTGCTGATCCCGCCGCTGCTGCTGCTGGTCAGGGACAAGCCGGCAGACAAGGGGCTGGCCCCGCTGGGCGGCGTGCAGACCCGGGCCGGGCGCGCGTCGGCCGACGACCTGCCCGGCATGACCTACGCCGAGGCGCTGCGCGACCGCAACCTCTGGCTCATCGCGCTGATCGCGTTCTGCACCTTCTATGCCATTCTGGGCGCGGCCTCGAACCTGTTCCTGTACCTGAACGGCCGGGGGTTCGCGCCGCAGACGGCCGCCGCCGGCATCGGACTGGTGTTCACCCTGGGGCTGTTCGGCAAGATCGGCAGCGGCGTGCTGGCCGACCTGATCGGCAAGAAGCGGGTGTTCATCCTGGGGCTGGCGGTGATGTTCGCCGGCAGCCTGTTCCTCCTGCAGCCGGGCGCCATCTGGATCGGGCTGGTACTGTTCGGCTTCGGTTGGGGCGGCCTCTACACGCTGCTGCAGCTGCTCTGCGCCGACATCTTCGGCCTGAAGGCCCTGGGCAAGATCATCGGTACCATCACCATACTGGATGCGGCGGGCGGCGGCCTGGGCCCCTTCCTCACCGGCTACTTCTACGACGTGAGCGGCAACTACGAGCTCTCCTTCGCCGTCATCGCCGGGCTGGTGGGTGCGGCCCTGCTGGCCGGCCTGCTGATCCGGATTCCCGAGCTGCCGCCCGGTGCGACCGGGGAGGGCGCGCCGGGCAAGCCGCGCGGCGACGGCCCGGATTGATCCGGTTCAGTAGCCCTCCCAGGTGTCGCTGACCTTCTCCTCGTCGATGAGCGTGCGGCGCGCGATCTTCCCGGCCTTGATCCACTGCCAGACCCGGCAGCGGTAGCGGCCGCAATCCGACATCTGGATCATTTCGTAGAGATACAGGTCGGGCTCGCCCTTGCGCACCCAGTTCAGCATCAGCGTCCGGTGGTAGTCGTCCAGCGGCACCTCGGCTGCCCAGCCCGTGATGAGGTCGTTGTCGAACCAGACCCGACCGTCCCGATAAGTGGCGGGGAAATCCCGCTTCTCGGTGCTGCCGTCCTCCCAGGTATAGAGGTTGGTCTGATGGTAGGGGTATTCGCCGTCCGCCGGGAAGCGGCAGATCAGCCGGCTGCGGTGCTCGTCGATCTTGTTGCCCCCGGCGTCCGTGTGCCGGTACCAGCCGTCCCAGACGCCCTCGTTCGCCGCCAGCAGCGGCATCGCCTTGCGGATGTCGGTCATCGCTGTCTCCGTTCGGTTGGGTCGCGGGCCGCCGGCCCCGCCCGGAGTATAGCGTCCCGAGGGCCGGCACGCGTGGCAGGGTTTCCTGTGCCGGTGCGGCGGGCGACGCTACCGTTTCCGTGGCAGAATCCGCGTTTATCGGCTGTTACAGTAGCGTGTAAAGTGGCATGGGTCACTGAATCCGGTCGCGCTGCGGCCTAGGATGGGCCCGGCACCGGTGGGAACAGCATCATGACCAGACCCGTATTCGATTCCAGCACTGCGCTGCACGACGTCCGCTACGAGATCCGTGGGCAGCTCGCACGGCGCGCCCACGAGCTCGAGAAGATGGGCTACGAGATCGTCCACCTCAACATTGGCAACCCGGGGCGCTTCGGCTTCCGCACGCCGGAGACGATGCGCCTCGCCATGATCGAGAACCTGGCCCATTCCGAGGCCTACAGCCACCAGAAAGGCATCTTCCCGGCCCGGGAGGCCGTGGTGATGCAGCAGCAGAGCCGGGGTGTGGGCGGCGTCACCGCCGAGGAAGTGTTCATCGGCAACGGCGTCAGCGAGCTGATCGATCTCACGCTCAGGGCCATGCTGAACCGGGACGACGAGATCCTGGTGCCGAGCCCGGACTATCCGCTGTGGACCGCCGCGGTGACGCTGAACGGCGGCCGGGCGGTGCATTATCCCTGCCTGCCGGAGAACGGCTTTCTGCCCGACCCCGACGCGCTCGAGTCGCTGATCACCCCGCGCACCCGGGCCATCGTGGTCATCAACCCCAACAATCCCACCGGCGCGGTGTATCCCCGGCAGCTGCTCGAGCGTCTGGCGGTCCTGGCCGAGCGCCACCGCCTGATCATGCTGGCCGACGAGATCTACGACCAGATGGTCTACGACGACGCCGAATTCGTCCCCCTGGCCACGCTCGTCGACGATACGCTGTGCATCACCTACAGCGGGCTCTCCAAGGTCTACCGCGCCTGCGGCTACCGGGTGGGCTGGGCCGTGCTGAGCGGTGCGCTGGAGCGCGCGGGCGGTTACCTGGAGGGACTCGAGCTGCTGGCCGCGCTGAGGCTGTGCAGCAACGTGCCCTCCCAGTGGGCGGTCCAGACCGCACTCGGCGGATTCCAGAGCATACGCCAGCTCGTGGCGCCCGGCGGACGGCTCTACCAGTCCCGCCAGACGGTGCTGGAGGCGGTCGAGGCGAGCCGGTATCTGAAACTCGTGGCGCCCATGGGTGCCATGTATGCGTTCATCGGCGTCGACCCCCGGCGCTACCCCGGCTTCGACGACCAAGCCTTCGCACTCGAGCTGCTGGAGGACCGTCACGTGCTGGTGGCCCCCGGCACGAGTTTCAACACGCCCTACCGGAACCACTTCCGCATCACCATGCTGCCCGATCCGGACACGCTGGAGGAGGTGTTCGGGCGCATCGAGGAGGTGCTCGAGAACGGCGTCCGCGGACGCGTGACAGTGGCTTGATCAGTTTCGAGATAAGTTAGCTCATACATTGAAATCATTAAGGTATGGTGGACGACTCGGTTGACGGTTCGGCCGTGATCGTCACCGCCAGCCGGCGCCTGGCACGGCATCTGCGCCTGCGCCACGCGGCCGGGCGCGCCGCGGCGGGGGAGTCGGCCTGGGTCGCGCCCCGCTACGTCCCCTGGGAGATCTGGCTGGTCGAGACCTGGGAGGCCGCCGGATTCCGTCCCGAGGCGCCGTTGCCCCGGCCGGTGCTCACGCCCCGCCAGAATCGTGCGCTCTGGGAGCGGGCGGCGGCCCGGGCCCTCGGCGAGGCTCCCCTTGCGGGTACCGGCAGCCTCGCGGCCCAGGCCGCGGAATCCTGGCGCCGGGCCTGCGACTGGGAGGTTCCCGCCGAAGCGATCCGCGAAGCGGCCCGGTCGCCCGACGCCACCTTTCTCGTCCGGGCCCTCGGCTACTACACGGCGGCCTGTGCCGAGGGCGGCTGGCAGGACCCGGCCATGCTTCCGGCTGCGCTGGCAGAACGCTTTCGTGCCGGCACCGCGGGCATCGGCGGCCCGGTGACCTTCGCCGGCTTCGAGCGGCGGTCGCCGGCCCAGCGGCGGCTGGTCGCGGCCATGCAGCACGCGGCGGTGACGCTGGCAAATACCGGCAGCGATACCCGCGAACAGACGGGATCCGTCTCGATACGCGACGCACCCGACCGGGATGCCGAGCTGCGCGCCGCCGGCGCCTGGGCGCGCGAGCGTCTGCTGGCGGACCCGGCCTGCCGGGCAGGTATCATCGTACCGGATCTCGCGAACCGGGCGCAGCGGGCGGGACGGCTGATCGCCGAGGGTTTCAACCCGGGCTGGCAGCTGCGCGGTGCCGCGGGCAACGGCATCAACGTCTCCTACGGCCGCCCGCTGGCCGACTACGGTCTCGTGGACGCGGCTCTCGGGGTACTGGAGCTGATCCGCGAGGACCCGGACTTTCCGGCCCTCAGCCGGCTGCTGCGCAGCCCCCACCTTGGCGGCGCGGGAACGGCGGAGCGCGCCGGCGTCGAACTGGCGCTGCGGGAACTGCCGGACCGGCGCTGGGATCTTGCCCGCCTGCCTGCGGCGCTGACCGGCCGCGGCGACGGCCTGGCGGAAGCGGCGGCGGCATTCGTCGGGACGCTGGCGGGAGTCGCCGCCCGGCGCGGGGAGTGGCAGGCCCGTGATCTGCCCGCCGCCTGGGCCGAGCGCATCGACACCTTGCTGATCGAGGCGGGATGGGCCCGGGACGACGCCCTGGACAGCGCGGGCTGGCAGCTGGTGAACGCCTGGCGCAGCGTGCTGAACCAGTTCGCCGCCACCGGCGCGGTCAGCGGCCCGGTCAGCGGACACGCGGCCGTGGCGCAGGTCGCGGCCATCGCGCGGGACACACTGTTCCAGCCGGAGTCCGACGACGACAACGTGCAGGTCATGGGCATGCTGGAGGCCTCCGGCATGAGCTTCGATGCCCTGTGGATCGCCGGGCTGGATACCACCACCTGGCCGCCGCCGCAGCGGCCCGATCCGTTGTTGCCGATGGGTCTGCAGCGTGAGTACGGCATGCCGGACGCGACACCCGCGGACACGCTGGAGTACGCCCGGCGCATCTTCACGGTACTGCTCTCGGCAGCGGGCGAGGTGGTGGTGAGCTGGCCACGCCGGGAGGGGGATGCGCAACTGACGGCGAGTCCGCTGCTGGCCGATCTGCCCGACGGCGGCCCGCTGGCACCGGTGGCGGTGTATGCGGAGACTCTCGCCGGCTCGTCCGCCCTCGAGCCGGTGCACCCGGACCCGCCGCCGGCGCTGGCGGCGGGAGAAATGCTCTCCGGCGGTCACGGCGTGCTGTCCGCCCAGCGCACCCAGCCCTTCGATGCCTTCGCCCGCTACCGCCTGCGGGCCGAACCCCTGGAGACCCCCGTAGCCGGGCTATCCGGACGCGACCGGGGCACGGTCATCCACCGCGCCCTCGAGGCCGTGTACCGACGCTGGCCCGATCGGGACCGTCTGGCCGCGGCCGGCGCCGCCGACCGTTCCCGGGCGGCCGCGGAAGCGGTGGAACGGGCCCTGGCCCGGTACGGCGCGGCGGCCGACCCGCGGCTGGCCGCCCTGATCGCCCTGGAGAGCGAACGCTGCGCGGAACTCGTTGCCCGCTTCGTGGAGGCGGATCTGGCGCGTCCGGCGTTCACCGAGGTGCTCTGCGAGGAGCCCCGGGAGGTTGCCGTGGGCCCGCTCAGGCTCTCCATCCGGCCGGACCGCATCGAGACCGTGGACGGCGGCCGGGTCATCATCGACTACAAGACCGGCCTCACGGGCGCGGCCACCGGCGCCGACCCGGACGACCCGCGCCAGTTGCAGCTGGTGGTCTACGCCATCAGTCAGCCCGGGCGGGTGCGGGCGCTGGCCGTCGGAGTCGTGCATCCACACCGTATCGGCTACACGGGCGTGCGCGACCCGGACCTCGAGTGGCCGGGCCGCGGAGTGCAGGCGGCGGAGGACTGGCCGGCACTGCTGAACGCCTGGAAGGCACAGGCTCACGCGCTGGCCGAGGCGGTGGCCGGCGGCGATGCCCGGTTGAATCTCAGCCTCGCTCTGGACGACCAGCGTCCGCTGGCGGTGCTGAGCCGGGTCGCGGAGTTCGACGGCCGTGACTGAGCAGACCGACAGCCGGGTCAACGGGTCGATCCCCGATCAGGCCCAGCGCGACGCGGCCCTGGACGTCACGCAGTCGTTCATCGTCCAGGCACCCGCCGGTTCCGGCAAGACCGAGCTCCTGATCCAGCGCTATCTCTGTCTGCTGGCACGGGTGGAACGGCCGGAGGAGATCCTGGCGATCACCTTCACCCGCAAGGCCGCGGCCGAGATGCGAGCCCGGGTCCTGACCGCGCTTGCGCGGGCGCGGGCGGGCGAGGAGGGCGCCACCTGCCACGAGCGCCGCACGCTGGCCGCGGCCCGGGAAGCGCTGGCCCGGGACCGGGACCGGGACTGGCAGCTGACCGCTTTCCCGCAGCGCATGCAGATCATGACACTGGATGCGTTCAACGCCCGCCTGGCGACCGCGCTGCCGGTGACCTCGGGACTCGGTGGCCGTGTGCGCATGGTGTCCGAGGCCGGCGAGGCGGGCATCTACCGGGAGGCGGCCCGGGCCGCGCTGGACTGGGTGGCGGAGAGCGGCGAGGCCGGCGACGCGGTGCGTCATCTCTTCCGCCACCTCGACAACGACGCCCTGGTGTGGGAGCGCTCGATCGCCGAGATGCTGCAGCGCCGGGACCAGTGGCTGGCCATCACCGGGGCGGGACCCGCCGGGCAGGAGGAGCGGCTGCGCCGCCACTTCGAGCAGGCCATCGGCATGCTCGTCACGGACCGGCTGCGGGCGCTCGACCGCGCCCTGCCGAAAGAGCTGCACGAGCCCTTGCTGGAACTCGCGCGGTTTGCCGCCGCCAACCTGGCGGAGGCGGGCCGGGAGACGCCGCTCGCAGCGCTGCACCGCTGCGGCATCTGGCCGGCCGCCGCCGCCCGGGATCTGGAGCGCTGGAAAGGGCTGGCCTGGCTGCTGATCGCGCCGAGCAGCGGGGACTGGCGCAAGCGCGCCGACAAGAATCTGGGGTTCCCGAGGGGCAGCGACCGGGAGAAGGAGGAACTCGGCGCGGTGATCGAAGCACTGGCCGGCCGGGACGAGCTTCGTGCCCTGCTGGCCGACGCTCTGGCACTGCCACCGCCCCGCTATGCCCCGGAGCAGTGGGAGGCACTGCTCTCCCTGCTGCATGTCCTGCCCCGGGCGACGGCGGAGCTGAAGACCCGCTTCGCGACCCGGGGGCTCGCCGACTACGTGGAGGTGGCGCTGGCGGCCCGGCAGGCGCTGGGCACGCCGGACGAACCCACCGATCTCACCCTGGCGCTGGACTACCGAATCCGCCATCTGCTGATCGACGAGATGCAGGACACCTCGCTGGGCCAGTACGCCCTGCTGGAGAGCCTCACCGCCGGCTGGGACGGCCGGGACGGGCGCACCGTGTTCTGTGTGGGCGACCCCATGCAGTCCATCTACCGCTTCCGCGAGGCGGAAGTAGGGCTGTTTCTCGCCCTGCGCGCTCAGGGTATCGGCCTGCTCCGCCCCCGGGAACTGGTGCTGCAGACCAACTTCCGTTCCGGCGGCAACCTGGTGGACTGGGCCAACCGGGCCTTTGCCCGGGTCATGCCGCCGGAGGACGATCTGGCCACCGGCGCCATCCGGCACGCACCCTCGCTGCCGGCGCCGGGGCACGAAGGCCGTGGCGAGTGCCGGGTGCATGCCCTGCTGGACGCCTCGCCCCGGGAAGAGGCGGAGGAGGTGCTGGGCTTGCTGCGCCGCGCGCTGGACGACCCTGCGGCCGGAGAGGTGGCGGTGCTCGTACGCAGCCGCACCCACCTGCGCGAACTGCTGCCCCTGTTGCGAGCCGACGCCATCGCCTACGAGGCGCTGGAGATCGACCGCCTCACCGATCTGCCGGAGGTGCAGGACCTGCTCGCGCTGACCCGGGCCCTGATCCATCCCCTCGACCGGGTCGCCTGGCTCGGACTATTGCGCGCACCCTGGTGCGGCCTCTCGCTGACCGGGCTGCATGCCCTGACGCTGCACGATGCCCGCAGCCCGGTACTGACGCTGACGGGCGAGGAGGCCCGGCTCGGAAGGCTGGACGGCGAGGAGCGGCGCCGGGTGGAGTGGCTGCGAGATTGCCTGGTGCAGATCCTCGCCCGGCCCGGCCTGCGTTCCCTGCGCGAACGGGTGGAGCTGGCCTGGTTCGCCCTCGGCGGGCCCGCCCTGCTCGCCGACGGCGCGGAGGCCGCCAACGCCTGCCGTTATCTCGACATCCTGGAGAGCCTGGAATCCGGCGGCACCCTGCCGGACGTGGCCGCGCTGGAGAGCCGTCTGGACGAGGAACGCGCCTCCAGCGAGGCGGACGGCGCGCGGCTGCGGGTGATGACCATCCACAAGGCGAAGGGGCTGGAGTTCGACACCGTGGTGCTGATGGGCCTCGGCCGCCGGCCCCGGGGCAGCCGCCGCGCCGTGCTGAACTGGCTCACCCTGCCCGACGCGGAGGGGCACGAGCATCTGCTGCCAAGTCCCATCGGCGCCCGTGCCGAGCGCGACAGAGACCCGCTGCACGAGTTCATCCACGCGGTGGAGGCCGAGAAGCAGCGCCTGGAGCTCGACCGGCTGCTCTACGTGGCCTGCACCCGGGCGCGCCGCACCCTGCACCTGGTCGGCCACAGCCGCAGCCGCGAGGGCGAGGTCGTGGCGCCGCCCGCCGGCACGCTGCTGGCCCGCCTGTGGCCCGCCCTCGAAGCCGAATTCGAGCGGGCGGCTGCGGACGGCGCGGGCCGCCCGGAGGAGACGGCCGGTGACGGGGAGGGGGCGCAACTGGTGGCGCCGCGGATCCGCCGCACGGCCTCGCTGTACCGCCCCGGCGCGCTGCCCTCTGCGGTGGCGCCGCCGCCCGTGCGCCTTGCCGCGGCGGCGGGGGACGAGGCGATCGAGTACGAATGGGTGGGCCGGGATCTGCGCCACGTGGGTACCGTCGTCCACGCCTGGCTGCAGCGCATGGCCGACTGGCCGGACGCCGCCGACGCGCGCCGCCGTCTGACCGGACTCGAGGAGCGGCACGCGTCACTGCTGCGCGCGGCGGGCGTGTCGGAGGCCGGGCTGCCGGCCGCGGTACAGCGGGTCACGGACGCGCTGCAGGGCACCCTGGAAGACCCGGCCGGGCGCTGGATCCTGTTCGGCGGGCAACGCCCTCACCGCCGCGGGGCCACCGAGTTGCCGATCGAGGGCCTCGCCGACGGCCGGCTGCGGCGGGTGGTCATCGACCGCTGCCTGGTCGATGCCGGGGGCGCGCACTGGATCGTGGATTACAAGACCTCTCTGCACGAGGGCGGCGACCTGGAGCGGTTCCTCAGCGAAGAGGCGCGGCGCTACGCGGAGCAGATGGCCGGCTACCGCCAGCTGTATGCCGCGGTGTACGGGGAGGGCCCGATGAGCCTGCTCTACTACCCCCTGCACGGCCGGCTGGTGGCGATGGACGACGCCGCTGCCCGTCGGCTTACAGACGGCCTGCCAGGCTGAACTCCCGTTGCCCGTCCGCGTCCGCGGAGCCGAGGAAGCGCAGCGAATTGGCCAGCGCGGCCGGTGCCTCCGGCCGGGCCTTCACCTGGCCGCGCAGCACGTAGTCACGGTCGCCGGCGAGGGCGAGTTCGCCGGCGACCTCCAGCGGGCCGCCGCCATCGGCGAGGACGCCGCGCAGCCCCTCGTCCTCGGTGGGCAGGAACTCCACCCGGTAGTTGCCGATGGAATTGCTGCCGGCCGGCCGGTAGACCAGGTCCTCGACGCTCACCGTACCGACCAGGTCGGTGGGCCAGCCGTCGGCAAATCGGCCGCGTTCGATGCTGGCGCGCAGACGGCCTTCGGCCTGGGCCACGGGCATGATCCGCGAGACACTCTCCAGCGGCACCGAGGCCTGCAGGTCGGACACCCGCAGCGCGCCGGTGAGCGTGACGGCGACGTCGCCGCGCACACTGCCGCCGGGCATCTCCGCGTCCACACGGTATCCGAGTGCGCCGCCGAGGAGTGTACCGGGACGGAACTGCCAGCTGAGCGGTGCCAGGTAGATGCCGGCGGCGGACGCCCGCGCCGCCCGACCGCTCCAGACGGTGCCCTCCACGCCGGTGACATTGAAGGCGGCCGGTGCAAACCAGGCCAGCGCCAGACGCGCGGGAAACAGGACCACCAGCCCCAGAACGAAGGCCGCGGCCGCGGCCGCGATGAGGAGGCGGCGGGAGAACACTAAAGGGCCCGTTCCAGGGTGAGTGTAGCGTCTACCCGTCCCGGCTCGGCGCGACTGGAGAAGGAGGCGGCGCCGATCTCGATGCCGTGGCGGCTCGCGAGCTGTCCCAGCCATTCCACCAGGGCGTCGAAGGCCACGTTCTCGAAAATCACCCGGATGGAATCGCCGTCCAGAGGCTGGCTGCGCTTCAGCGCCGTGCCGAGGCCGCGCTGGCGAACGGTACTGTCGACGACCACCACCAGTGACTGACCGTCGCCACCGGTGGCCGCCCCGCCCGCGGCCGGTGCCGAGACGCGGCCACGCAGCTGGCGCAGTTCGGTCACGAGTTCACGCTGGCTCTCCACCCGGGTCTCGAGCCGGTCGTTGGCTCGCTCCAGGGGCAGCCACAGCCCGAGATAGATCACGACGATCACCGTCAGCACCCCGGCCAGGGCGACCAGCATCTGTTCCCGGGGAGCGAGCTCCTCGAACCAGTCCTTCATGCGCCGGCCACCTGGATCTGCAGGCGGCTGCGGACGCTGCCTTCCTGCTGGTCGGTGGACTGGATCCGCGCCGTGAACCGGCCGCCCTGATCCACCAGCTTGCGCAGCCGGTCGAGGGTCGCCACGTCCGGCGCCGTGAGCCGGATGTCCATGACGCCGTCCCGGTAACTGACGGCCTCGATGCGGGTGCCGGAAGTCTGGCCCATCGCAGCGCTGATGCTCTCCAGGGTGGCCAGGAACTGTCTGGGCGTCTGCTCGGCGCCGCCGCTGCCGCGCCCGAGCCGGGCCAGCTCCGAGTTCATCTGCGCCCGCGGGTCGCGCACCTCGCGCACCCAGGGGAAGGCGTCCCGGAAGGCCTCGACCACCTCGGTGCGCAGCCGTTCGTCCTCGGCCCGCAGTTCGGCGAAGCGCAGGCCGCTGCCGATCAGCGTGAGCACGACCAGCGCCGCTGCCAGTGCCGCGGCGGCGCGCCACGGTCTGAGCAGCGACCCGGTGGCACTGCGCGGGGCGTAGCGGCCCTGCAGGAGGTTGATGCCGCCGCCCGCGGCGACGGTGACGGCGAGCCGGGGCAGGGCGCTGTCGGGCAGCAGCTTCACCTCGAGGCTGTCGAGCTGCTGGCGCAGGGCCTGGAACTCCAGCTCATGACGCTCGGCCGTGTCCGGGTCGCAGTAGACGAGGACGTGGCGGGGCACGTCGGCCGCGCCGTCGGCAGACTCTTCCCGGCCGTCCGGCTCGTCGAGGGCGCCGATGGCGGCCAGCGCGTCGCCGGGGCGCAGTCCCTCGAGCGCGAGTTCCGTAGCCGCGCCGTCGTTCAGAATGATGCGGTCGTCCTCGACCAGCACGCTCAGTGTCCCGGGGATGCGCGACAGCCCCTGGGCCTCGCTGAACACACCGGCGGGCTCCAGGCCGGCCTCGCGCAGACGCTCGAGCAGGCTATCCATGAATTGCCGCTCGATGACGGCCACCGGGGTACGCCCGTTGCTGCGGCGCTCGCCGGCGGCGAAGTGCAGCCGCTCGACGTCCTGGGCCACCTGTTCCTCGAGGGCGAAGGGCAGAGCCTGCAGCAGCCGCGATCCCTTTGCCGGTACGTCGGCCGAGGTCAGCAGCACTTCCGTGGCGGGTACCAGCACGTGCAGGCGCCGCTCGCCGGCCGTGGCGGCGGCCTCGGCCAGGGTGCCATGGCCCGGCTCGCCGCGGCGTGCACCGCTCGCGTCCACCGCCAGCCAGTCCGTCTCGCTCGCGTCAGCGCCTGCTACGCGGATGACGAAGATCTCGGCCATGCTCTATTCGCTGCCAAACGTCCTCAGGATGGGCGACACGTTGCCCTGGGGGCCACGCTGGAGAAGACTGTACATGGTGAGCCGTACCGTGCCAATACGAACGATACTCTCCAGACGAAAGTAATTCGTTGATTCGCCGAGCGTATTCAGTACCTCGGGCTGAACCACGGGGGAGAACGAGGCGGTGAGGTCGGCAAAGCCGCCGTCCTCTCTTTCCAGCAGCAGGCGCTCGGCGTCGGCCGCCGTCAGGTTTTCGTCCAGGGACTGCAGCACCGCCGGCGTGGCCGTGTTCACGTTGATCGTGGTTCGTCCCGGCAGTGCGGTCACGTGGGGCCTGAGAACCCGGTAGCTGTCCGGCTCCATGCCGGCCACCGCGGCCAGTTCGCTGGCACTGGCCACGAAGCTGTTGGCGGCCCGGTAAGGGGGCGCACGGCCCGTGTACTCGCCGTCCTCCGCGCCGTCGGGGAAGAACGGCTCGGTATCCGCGTCCAGCCAGTCGGCGACCGCGCCGGCCAGCGAGGGCTGCAGGCCGAGCACCAGCAACAGGCGCCGGAACTGCTCCAGCGAGGCCTCGTCGATCTCACCCTCGGCGTCCAGCAAGTTGTTGATGTTGAAGCGGCCCTGCAGATCGGTGAGCCCGCCGGCGATCTCGCCGCTCATGCCGGCTCCGTCCACGGGCAACGGCGGCAGGCGCTGTGCCCAGATCTCGCCCAGATGATCGGTATCGGTCTCCTCGGCGTCCTGGCTCAGAATCATCCCCACCCAGTGCTCGGCGCCCAGACCCACCTGCACCGCCTGTTCCCGCCAGAGCAGGTTGGTGGTGCGGCGCAGGTCCAGGGTCGTGTCCCAGGAGAGGCTCACCGCGTACAGCGTGCACAGCGCCACGATCAGCATCGCGAACATGAGCGCCACGGCGCCGCGCTGGCGCGCGGCCGTCGTCATCGTCACTGGATCACCTCGATCACGCGGCGGATCTCGCCCAATTCCTCGACCACCAGCACGAATTCGACGGCGCGGGGCCGGAGCGCCAGGGCTCCGGCTCCGGCACCGGCATCCGGCGGCCACTGCTCGGTCCACTCGTCGCCGGAGAGATAGCGAATGCGGATGTCCCGGAGGCCTTCGAGCAGCGTGGCCTCGGCGGGCTCGGTTGCCAGCGTGCGGTCCATGACGGGCCATTGCCGGCGGATGAGACGGTCTTCCTCGATGCGATAGGCCACGCGCTGCACCGCGGGGCGCGGCAGCACCAGCGGATTCGACCAGCCGCCGCGGCTGAGCTCGACCAGCTCGAGGGAGCGGGCGCCGGCCCGCAGCACGGGCAGGCGCCCGTCGCCGAGTTCGTCGCGGACCGGCCGGGGCGTGAGCTGACCGAAGTCCATGGTCATCCGCTGCACCGTGCGTTGCACGGCCTGCAGGCGGGTCATCTGCTCGTTCACCACCCGGGAGGCTTCCACCACGCCGTTCAGGGTGGTGTACGCCGCCGCCGCCAGGGCGGCGAAAATGGCCAGCGAGACCATGACCTCGATGAGCGTGAAGCCTCGCTGCCGCCGGGCCGCGGTCACCGGTCCGCCCCGCCGCCCATGGGTACGGCCCAGGCCATATTGGCGGCGCCGGGCGGGCCCGGCTCGCCGATGAAGCCGCTGACGTTGCGGATCACCCGGTCCGGCCGCCCGGCGAGGGACACGGCGACGTCGATCCGGCGCAGGCTCTCGACGCCGGTCTCCGAGATCACGTACTCCCAGCGCCAGAGGCGGTCGGCCATCTCGGTTTCACCGTTCGATCGTCCCGGGTCCGGGAACTCGCCGCTCAGGCGCAACTCGGTGATCTCGTTCAGGCCCACGTAGAGTGCGAGGGTGCGATCCCGCAGGCTGCGGGAGGTGTCGATGCTCTGGGTGCCGCTCGCCAGCACGGCCGACAGACCGAGCGCCGCCACCGCCAGCGCGATCAGCACCTCGACCAGGGTGAAACCCCTGGCGTTCAAGGGGCGTCTTCCGTTACGAGTTCGACCCGGCCGAGGAAATTGCCGGTGAGTTCGGCGCGGGCGTCGTCGAAATCCCGGCTCAGCGTCAGCTCGAAGGGGGTGGCGTCGCCGCTGGAGAGCAGCAGCACGTGGGGAGTGGGGCCCGGGTCCGGCCCGTCATCCGGATCACGGCGCTGGCGGTCGCCCTCGATCGCTTCGAACAGGCGGATGTCCCGGGACTCCAGGATCAGGCTGAAGCGCAGCTCCTCGGACAGCGTGCGTTCGCGCAGAATCTCGTCGCCGGCCAGCTCCACCCAGGCGCCGGTCTGCGGATCCTGCTCGTAGAAGCGGTAGCCGTGCAGGCCGAAGCGCAGCCCGTAGTCGCGGCTCTGCATGGCCGCCTCCTCGGCCGCCAGTTCGATGAGCGCGGCAAGGCGGCGGGCCTCCCGTTCGAGTTCGCGGTCGTCCTGCAGCAGGCCGATGCTGGGCAGCACGGCGGCCACCGAGATGCCGAGGATGACGATCACGACCAGCAGTTCGATCAGGGTGAAGCCCCGACCGGCTGTCGTGCGGCGCCCCGGTTTGCGTGCCGCGGCGCTCATCGCGGCTGCCGCGGCACCCGGGCGCTCACTCGTCCAGCGACCAGTTCCCCCGGTCCGCATCGATGCCCTCGCCCCCGGGGCGTCCGTCGGCGCCGAGAGTATAGATGTCGATCTCCCCGTGCTGGCCCGGGTTCAGGTACTGATACACGTTATCCCAGGGATCTTTCGGCAGCCGGTCGAGATAGCCCCCGGAGCGCCAGTTCTTGATGTTCGGATCGTTGGGACGCTCGACCAGGGCGGCCAGCCCCTGCTCGGTGGTGGGATAACGGAAGTTGTCCAGCCGATAGAGCTTCAGCGCCGACTCGATGCTGCGGATATCCTGCTTGACCTTGGATATCTGGGCGTCGTCGATGCGGCCGATGACGTTCGGTGCGATGATGGCGGCCAGCAGGCCGATGATGACCACCACCACCATGATCTCGATCAGCGTGAAGCCGGCCTGTCGGGTCGCGCCCGCGGCGGCTCGCGAGTAGTGTTGCACGATAATTCTGCTCCGGCGAAAACCAGGAAAAGCCATTCAGGTACAGCATCGGACCGCTGTCCTTCCATCAACGAAATTGTAGCAAACATGGGGTTAAGAACCGGCAATTCCGCTGAAGGCGGGTGGGACCCGTTCGGCGGGGCG
>Ga0102929_1000506_pt1 | contig 22732 bp, 20 predicted proteins | sample SalPonR1_B_D2_MG_FD_78510 | JGI IMG/M metagenome (GOLD analysis project Ga0102929, IMG submission 78510) | Salt pond soil microbial communities from South San Francisco under conditions of wetland restoration - Salt Pond MetaG R1_B_D2_MG | ecosystem: Environmental > Aquatic > Marine > Intertidal... | reverse complement strand
GATCCCGACCCTGCTGTTCGCCCTGAAGACCCGTTCCCTCGGCGGCACGGTCTTCGTCGGCATGCTGCTCTATTGGCTGGGCGGCCTGGTTCTCGGCTGAAACTGCGCGTCTCAGAACCGGATCAGCGCGCCGACGAAAGGCCCGTCCAGGGTCGCGTCGATGAGCACATCCTCTTCGTCCACGTCGATGTCGACATAGCGGTAGCCGGCAAACACCCCGACCAGCGGCAGGGGTGAGAATTCGACCTGGAGGTCGGCATCCAGAAAGCTGTTTTTGTCGTATTCCAGGTAGCCGGCCCGGGCCGACAGGCCGAAGTAATCGCCCAGGGCGATCCGGACCCGCAGGCCGATGGTGGGGATGGGGACGGCCACCGATTCCGACTCCGACCGACCGGTCAGGTTTTCATCGACGGCCAGGGTGGCGTCGACGTACTTGACGGCCAGTTCCGGCCCCAGCTGAATGCGGGTCGGCAGATCGTCGATATTGATCAGATACCAGGCGAGCCCCGCCTCAAAGACGTCCAGCTCAACCGCGCTGTCCACCCGGGTGCCGATCGTGAAGGTTTCGCCGTTGAAGACGATATCTTCGCTCAAGGTGCCGCTGCCGGTGAATTCCAGCGGCAGGTAGGCGGCAAACAGGCGGAAAGCCCCTAGCTGGAGTGCCGCCTCGGCGTAGAAGTCCTCGCTGTCGTCGAAATTCAGATCTTCGTCCATGTCGATGGGGGTGCCTGAAAACCCACCGGCGGAAACCGCGAACTCGCCGTCCGGCGTCAATTGATGGTAGCCTGCTTTCAGGGAAAAGAGTTCATCGGCGCAGACCGGGGAAACAGTCAGTGCGAGCAGGGTGAACAGTAAGGGGATGCGCTTGAGCGGGTTCATGACTGCCTCCGTGGGTTTACAAAAACAGGGTTTGAGGTTACAAAATACAAAGGTTGGCGGCCGCCAGGAGAAAGACGGCCTTCTCCTGTGCCAAGCAAGGCCCATGCCGGAGGATCAGAAATGCCTGAATCGGAAAATTTCTTATAAAAACATGATGTTATGGATTTCATCAGGGTGGGTAAGGACTCTGGAGTTCAGCTAAAAAACCACCTTTCTTGACGAAAAGTGGCTGTTCTGTTGCGGAAGGCTCGGTCAGCCGCAGAGATCACTCGGGCTGATCATTCTTTCTCTCGGTCCACATTTCGACCAGCAGCAAAAAGACGCCGACGGTGATGGCGGAATCGGCGACATTGAAAGCCGGCCAGTGATATTGCCGCCAGTAGACGTCGATAAAATCGATCACTTCGCCAAGCCGGATGCGGTCGATCAGATTGCCCAAGGCGCCGGCGAAAACCAACGCCAGCCCGAGATTGCCGGGTTGCTGGCCATTCTCCCGCTGTTTCAGAATCCAGAGAATCCCCAGCATGGCGACCAGGGACACGCTGATGAAAAACGGCAGCCGGAGGCTGCTGTCAGCGAAGATGCCGAACGCGGCTCCCGGATTTCGGATATAGGTCAGGGAAAGCAAACCGGGGATGATCGGCAGCGATTCATAAAGCCGGAAATGATGGTCGATATGCAGCTTGGTGGCCTGGTCGAACACCAGGATGACCAGGCTGACAATGGCAAAGAAACGGTATCGGGACATATTCAACCGATCATTCGCAGTGCGCGGCGCGGGCTGCGGAAAGCTATAAAACCAGGTTGCGGATTCCCGGCCGGGAAGCCGGCCGTCGCGTTTTGACCGGGATTGAGAGACCGGCCGACAGGCATTCTCAATTCCCCTGGAGAGCCTGTGCGCAACGGCCGCAGATTTCCGGGTGGTCGGCATCGGCACCGAGGGTCGTCGCATAGTTCCAGCAGCGGCTGCATTTCTCCCCGGCAGCCTTGTCGACTTTGATTTTCAGGCCGGGCAGTTTCTCGCCGGGCTGGCCTGCGGTCGGCTCAGTGCTGACATCGACCTGCGACACGATGAACAGGGGGGCCAGTTCGTCCGCCTTCTCTTCGAGCAGGTTTCGCAGATCCCCTTCGGCAGACAGTTCGACGCGGGCATCCAGAGAATGGCCGATCCGTTTTTCGGCACGGGCCTGCTCGAGCACCTTGGCGACATCGCTGCGCAGGGCCAGCAGCCTCTCGTAGCGCGCTTCCAGGTCCGGATCCACCAGGCTTTTTTCGAAGGTCGGGAAGAGCGCCAGATGCACGCTGGGTTCACGCTTGCCCGGCAGAAAACCCCAGATCTCTTCGGCGGTAAACGACAGCACGGGCGCCATCATCCGGGTCAGGGCGTCGAGGATGCGGTACATGGCGGTCTGGGCGCTGCGCCGGGCGCGGCTGCGGGTCGGCGAGGTGTAGAGACGGTCCTTCAGCACGTCCAGGTAGAAGGAACTCATGTCGACCGCGCAGAAGTTGTGGACGGCGTGATACAGGACGTGGAACTCATAGGCGTCGTAGGCCTTGAGGACCCGCTGTCCCAGGCTCTCCAGACGTGACAGGGCCCAGCGGTCGATTTCCAGTAGGTCGCCGTCCGCCAGCTGGTCCGTCTCGGGCGCGAAATCGTGAATATTGCCGAGGATATAGCGCGCGGTGTTGCGGATGCGTCGGTAGGCTTCGGAAACCTGTTTGAGGATCTGCTCGCCGACGCGGGTGTCGTTGCGATAATCCTGGGTGGCGACCCAGAGACGCAGAATTTCGGCGCCGTACTGCTTGATGACCTTCTCCGGCGCGACCACGTTGCCGACCGACTTGGACATGGGCCGGCCTTTCTCGTCGAGCACGAAACCATGGGTCAGAACCGCCCGGTAGGGAGCGGTGTCGCGGGTGCCGACCGCCGCCAGCAGGCTGGAATGGAACCAGCCGCGATGCTGGTCGCTGCCTTCCAGATACATGTCGGCAGGGGTCTGCAGTTGTGGGAGCTGTTCCAGGACCGCTGCGTGGGAGACCCCGGAGTCGAACCAGACGTCGAGGATGTCGGTTTCCTTGCGAAAAGCGGTTGCCCGGCAATGGGGGCAGCTGGTGCCGGAGGGCAGAAGGTCGGCCGCCTCCTTTTCGAACCACAGATCGCTGCCGGTGGTCTCGAACAGGTCGGCGACATGGTGCATGACTTTGCCGTCGGCGAGGGCTTCGCCGCAACTTTCGCAATAGAAAACGGTGATCGGCACCCCCCAGCTGCGTTGACGGCTGATGCACCAGTCGGGACGATTCTCGATCATGTTGTAGATACGTTCCCGCCCCCAGTGCGGAATCCACTGCACGTCGTTGATGTGGTCCAGGGCCTTGGTGCGCAGGTCGTTGGCCGCCATCGAAATGAACCACTGCTCGGTGGCCCGGAAAATGATCGGCTTCTTGCATCGCCAGCAGTGCGGGTAACTGTGTCCGACCTTGCTTTCCTGCAGCAGGTTGCCCCGCTCCCGGAGGACGGCAGTGACCCTGGCATTGGCCTCCCGGACCGGCAGGCCGCCGAACAATTCGAGGTCTTCCCGGTAGCGGCCGTAATCGTCAACCGGATTGTAGATTTCCAGATCGTACTTAAGACCGGTCAGATAGTCGTCCTGGCCGTGGCCGGGGGCGGTGTGCACGCAGCCGGTGCCGGCTTCGAGGGTGACGTACTCGCCGAGCACCAGCAGCGACGAGCGCTCGTAGAAAGGGTGATGACAGACTCGCTTTTCGAAGGCGCCGGCCTGGAAGTTCTTCAGGAGGCGATAGTCCTCGATGCCGAGTGCCGCCATGACCTGTTCATAAAGTCCTTCGGCCATGATCAGGACTTCGCCGCCGGTTTCCACCGCCACATAGGGCAGTTCCGGGTGCAGGCAGACTGCCAGGTTGGCCGGGATGGTCCAGGGCGTGGTCGTCCAGATGACGAAGGAAAGCGGCCGGCCGGCAAGCTCTTCAAAGCCTTCCGGAAGCTCGTCAGCATAAGGAAATTTGACATAAATGGACGGCGAGGTGTGGTCGGCATATTCGACTTCCGCTTCGGCCAGGGCGGTCACGCAGGAGGCACACCAGTGTACCGGCTTCTTGCCCTTGTAGAGGCCCCCGCGCTCGGCGAAACGTGCCAGTTCCCGGGCGGTGGCGGCTTCGTAGGCCGGGTGCATGGTCAGATAAGGATGCTCCCAGTCGCCGAAAATGCCCAGCCGGCGAAATTCCTCGCTTTGCACCCCGACCCATTGATCAGCATAGCTGCGGCAGGTTTTGCGGACCTGGGCCTTGGTCATCTCGCGCTTCCTGTTGCCGAGCTGCTGGTCGACTTTCAGTTCGATCGGCAGGCCGTGGCAGTCCCAGCCGGGGACGTAGGGCGCATAATATCCCTGCATGCGCTTGCTCTTGACCACGATGTCCTTGAGAATCTTGTTCAGGGCATGGCCGATGTGGATATTGCCGTTGGCATAGGGAGGACCATCATGGAGGGTGAAATTGGGCTTTGCGGCGTCAGGTTCGCTGACCCGGCGGTCCAGTTCCATGTCCTGCCAGTGCTGAAGAATTTCCGGTTCGCGCTTCGGCAGGTTGCCGCGCATCGGGAAATCGGTTCGGGGGAGGTTGAGGGTATCCTTGTAGTCCATGGTCCTGCTCCGGGGGGTTGAAGAATTGAATTCCGTAACCTATCAGAACCGCAGAAGAAGTCAAGATTAAAGGCCGGGAGGCGGAACGCGGGACACGGTTTGCCCATGCGGGCAAACCGCCAGCAGTGGACAGGCCTGGCAGTCGGGACGCCGCTTCCGGCAGTAGGTTTTGGCATGTTGGACGATCAGCGCATGGAACTCGTTGAAAAGGGATGCGTCTTTCGGCAGGTTGCGCATGAACAGCAAGCGGACAGCCTGGTAGGATTCATCGCCTAGCAGAATTTGCAGACGGCTGAAGATGCGATAGGTATAGGCATCAACGACGAAAGTCGGCCGGCCGGCGGCATACAGAAGGATGGAGTCGGCGGTTTCCGGACCGATGCCTTTCAGGGCGAGCAGTCGGCGGCGAGCGGTCTCCAGGGGGCCGGTGCAGAGGCGGATCAGGTCGCCGTTCCATTCCCGCAGCAGATAAGTCGTCAGCTCTTCGAGATAACGACTTTTCTGCCGGAAAAAACCGGCTGGCCTGATCAACTCTTCGAGCCGGTTGCGACTCAGGCCGGCCAGGGCATCGGGCGAAAGGTCGACCGCTCCTTTGAGATTGGCAATCGCCTGTTCAACGTTTCTCCAGGCGGTGTTCTGAGTCAGGATGGCGCCGACCGCGACTTCGAAGGCGCTGTCTGCCGGCCACCATCGGCGAGGTCCGAAATGTTCGTGCAGCGCGTTGAAGACAGCGAGCAGGCGGGTGCCTGCCTCGGTCGTGGACGACATCAGGGCAGGATGGCCGTTTCAGTCAGGGCAACCGGTTGATGGGGCAGGCCGAGACAGAAGGTCGCGCCGCCGCCGGGGGTGCCTTCGACCCAGGCCTGACCGCGGCAGCGCATGGCTACCTTGCGGACGATCGCCAGGCCAAGCCCGGTACCTCGGCTGCCTTTGGCTGCCAGGCCTCGGGAAAAAATCTCGAAAACCGACTCCCGCTCTTCCGGAGCGATGCCCGGACCATGGTCTCGAACATAGTAAACCAGCCGGGTCTGTTCCTTGCGGCAGCCGATTTCGATCGGCTGCCCGGCCGGCCCTGCGTACTTGATGGCATTGGCGATCAGGTTGACGAAAACCTGGTAAATCATGGCTTGCGGGACCCAGGTCGCCGGCAGGTCCGGAGCGACCCGGATCTGAGTATCCGGAAGCTCCGGTTCCAAAATGTGCTCGCGGGTAATCTCCTCGATGATGCGGCTCACCTGGGTCGGCTTTGCCGAAGCTTCGATACGGCCGACCTGGGCCAGGTCCAGCAGGTCGTTGAGCAGGGCGACGGCCCGCTCGCTCTGGCGCTCGACTTCGCCGAGAACGCTATGCACCTCAGGGTCGAGAACATCGCCATATTCGGTGCGCAAAAAGTCCATGTAGGTGATCACCGGCGAGAGAATCCCCCGCAGGTCATGGGAAATGGAACTGGCGAAAGCATCGAGTTCGAGATTGGCCTCGGTCAGTTCCTGCTCGGCTTGTTTGCGCTGAGTGATGTCACGGCAGACGGCCAATTTCTCCGGCCGGCCGTTTTCCCCCGGCAGACAGGAGTGGATGATTTCGTAGGTCCGGTTCAAGCGCTGGAAAGAACGTTCCTGCCGGGCGGTTCCCTGCTGGAATACCTCGGGCATCAGGCAGTCGGGACAGGGTGTTCTCAGCTCATGAAGCGCCAGATGGCAGGGTTCGCCGATACGGTCGCCGAAAAAAGCCATCATGGCCTGGTTCATGAACGCCAGCCGATAGTCCCGCAGGGTGATATAGGCGAAATCGTCCATGTTGTCGAGCACGGACCGAAAACGGGCTTCGCTCTTTTCCAGTTCCGCTGTGCGCACTTTTACTTGTTTTTCAAGGCTAAAAGTGTTGTTGCGCAGATTCCTTTCCAATTGCCGCAGGCGAGTGATGTCATGAAAGGATTCGATGCCGCCGATGGCGTTGCCATCGGCATCGTATAGCATCTCGACGTTTTTCATGATGGTAATGCGTTTGCCGTCCCTGGTCGCGATAGAGCAGGGGACGCCGACGATCGGTTTTGGTGTATCCGGATCCAGCAGACCGCAGCGCCTGCCGCAGGGGATGCCTTTCAAAAATGAACAATGCTTGCCGAGCATCTCTTCGGCCGGGTAGCCGGTGATGCGCTCGGCAGCCGGATTCCAGTAAGCGATGCGCAGTTCCATGTCGACGACGAAAAGGCCGCTGGGGATGGTCCCGAGAGCCTGTTCGAGCTGCAGATGATGTTTGAGAAGCGGATTATTCAGCATCGGATCACTGGACAATGGGAAGCGGAAAAACCTCTCACATTTAGCAGGTTCGACTTTTTAAGCCAAGAAAAAAACATTTTCAGGCCCGACCGAGGACAGCGATGCGAATCCTGCCGGCACCGCCGCGCTTGAGGGCCAGACCGCATTCCCGTGCGGTTGTCCCGGTGGTCATGACATCATCGATGAGCAGGAGGTCCTCGCCGTGGAGGCCTCCGGTCAGGGCAAAAGCATTGCGCAGGTTCGACCGTCTGGCACGGGCATCCAGGTCCTGCTGCGGCAGGGTCGGGCGGATGCGTTCCAGGAGCCGGTTGTCCAAAAGGACCTCCAGTTGTCGGGCCACCGGCTTCGCTAATTCCAGGGCCTGATTATAGCCTCGCTGCCGCAAGCGGCGGGGATGAAGCGGAACCGGAATGACACGTTTTGGCTGGAAGTCTTCAGAAACCTTTTTCAAACTGTCCATCAGCAGATGGCTCAGAGAAGCCGCCAGGGCCGGATCGTCACGATATTTGAAGGTGTGGATGGCTTTTTTCAAGGAGTTCTGGTAGCGGCCGACCGTATGGACTTTTTCGAAAGGCGGCGGCATGCGCAGGCAGACCTCGCAATAATGAGGACTGACTGCCAGGGTCGCGTGCGGTTGCGAGCAGCGGGGGCAGCAGGCCGGACCGCAGTCGATGATCCCGCGCCGGCAGGCCTCGCAAATTGATGTCTGGTCGGTACCCGGTTTTAACAAACGTCCGCACCAGGGACAGGCCGCAGGCAGGAGGGTGTCGAGAAAGGTACCGAGGTCGCGCCGCAGTAATTGCAGTAAAGCCATTCCCCCCTCCCATGAACGGTCCGTACCTGGTGGTCTGAATTTTCAGTCTGCTGCGCTTTTATGAATCAGCAGGCTCTGCCCGGTCATTTCCGGAGGCGAGGGCAGGCCGATCAATTCGAGCAGAGTCGGCGCGACATCCGCCAGAATGCCAGGTTTCAGGGTCATCCCTTCAGCCGGTGGCTCAACCAGAATCAGCGGGACGATATTGGTCGTATGGGCCGTGTGCGGCGAGCCCTCGCCATTTGTCATCTGTTCACAGTTGCCATGGTCTGCAGTGATCAGGGCACATCCCCCTGCGGCCCGGATGGCCTCAGCCACCCGGCCGACGCAATGGTCGACGGTTTCCATGGCGGTTATCGCGGCAGCCAGGACCCCGGTGTGGCCAACCATGTCCGGATTGGCGTAATTGAGGATGATCAGATCATACTTGCCGCTCTCGATGCGGCGGACCACTTCATCGGTGACTTCCGGAGCACTCATCTCAGGCTTATGATCGTAGGTCGGAACCTCCTGCGGGGAAGGAATGAGAATTCGGTCCTCGCCGGTGAATGCCTTTTCCACCCCGCCGTTGAAAAAGAAGGTGACGTGGGCATATTTCTCCGTTTCGGCGATCCGCAGCTGGGTTAAACCTGCGTCGGCGATCACTTCGCCGAGGATCTTGTGATGCTCCTCGGGTGGAAAGGCGACCGGCAAGGCGAAGGTTTTATCGTATTCCATCATGCAGACAAAAGCCGACAGGTCGGGCAATCGGGGCCGTGAAAACCCGGAAAAATCCTTTTGGGTCAGGCTCCTGGTGAGCTGCCGGGCCCGGTCCGAGCGGAAGTTGAAGAAGATCATGCCGTCGCCGTCTTCGACGCCTTCATAGGTCTTCTCCCCGGTCTGAATGACCCGGGGCTCGACGAATTCGTCAGTCTGCTCCTCGCCATAAGCCGTGGCCATCGCTTCCTTGCTGCTGGCAACCTGCTTTCCTTCGCCGAGGACGATGGCGCGCCAGGCTCTTTCCGTTCGCTCCCAGCGGTTGTCCCGGTCCATGGCATAGTAGCGGCCCATGACGGTCGCGACCCGGCCGACGCCGACTTCGCTGAGCTTGTTTTCAAGGACTTCGAGGAAGCCGGCCCCGCTGTCCGGCGGCGTATCGCGGCCGTCCGTGAACGCATGGATCAGGATCTCGTCCAGGCCGACCTGCTTGGCCATATCGATCAGCGCGTGGAGGTGTTCCTGGTGGGAATGAATGCCGCCGTTTGAAACCAGGCCCATAAGATGCAGTTTACCGCCAGCCTGCTTGATATGATGCATGGCTTCGCAAAGCGGACCGTTCGCAAAGAAATCGCCGTTCTCAATCGCTTTATTGATGCGGAACAGGCCATGAAAGATGATGCGCCCGGCACCCAGATTGAGATGACCGATCTCCGAGTTGCCCATCTGTCCCTCCGGCAGGCCGACGCTCTCGCCGGAGGTCTTCAAGATCGTCGTCGGGCAGGCCCGGGCCAGCTCGTCCAGCCGGGGGGTCTTTGCCTGGCAGACGGCATTGTTGTCGCAGTCGGGATTGATGCCCCAGCCGTCCAGGACGACCAGGGCCACCGGTCGTTTGGCTGTCTTGTTCATTCAGCGCTCGCCATGATGAATGACCATTTTATCAATGTCGAGAGGCTTGGCTTCCAGGATGACCTTGCGGTCGGCCAGCGCAATCGAACCCCAGGCGCCGCAGGAGGGACAGCGGCTGGCCCATTCGGGCAATTTGGTTCCACAGGGCTCGCAGACGTAGTTGAGCCGCAGCCGCGAGGTGATGCCAAGGGCTTTCTGGTATTCGCTGATCGCTTCATCGGGACGCTTGCGCCGCCGGTGGGCCTCGGCCAGCAGGAGATGGACCTGGGGGATTTCCAGGCCGGAACTTTCGATGGCCTGGAGTTGCTCCAGAGCTTCATCGACCATTTCCAGGCGCAGGCACAGCTTGCCGTAAAACAGGCGCAGCACCAGGTCCTCACCGCGTTTCAGGACGGTATCCCGGAAAAAGCCCAACAGGGAGGAGGGGTCTTCCCGCTCCAGGTAGTAGTCTTCGAGGCGCTCCAGGAAAACGCTTTTGCCCAGTTTGAGATAGCCTTCCTGCCAGGTCTTGACCGCTTCGCTCTCGCGATTCTGGGCGACGTAGGCATCCCCCAGAGTGACCCGGGCCGGCGTGAATTCCGGCATCTGCCGGATGACATCCTTGAGTTCCGACTTGGCGCTGTCGATATCGTCGTTCGCAATCGACCTGCCGGCCATTTCGTAGCGCAAAAACAGCAGCTTTTCTTTTTCTTCCTGCATGCGGTTGGCGCCCGGCCCGGTCTTGAGGATTTTGCGCTGGATCTCCAGAGCTTCCTCCCAGCGCTCCTGATCGATGTAGAGATCACGCAGGTTGCGGAGTGCCTTGCGGTTGTCTTTTTCCAGACGGATCAACTCCTGGTAGGATTCCATGGCTTCTTCGTCGTTGCCCATTTCTTCCTGAAGCGCGGCGGTCTTGAAGAGGACCTCGCGGCTTTTCGGATCCAGGTCCCGGGCCTTGCCCAGCATGACCAGGCCTTCGGCGGGATTGCCTTCCTGACTGTACAGGCTGGCCATCGCGATATAGGTTTCGACGTTGCGCGGATCACGGTCCATCGCCTTCTGCAGCAGCATGCGCGCTTTTTTCAGGTCGCCGGAAAGCAGCCGGCCGACACCTTCACGGTAGACGGCATTGATTTCCCTCTGCTTCTTTTCCTGGCGATCCCGCCGCCATCGGCCCCAGCGGTAGGTCATCGCTGAGTAGAAGTAGGCGCCGATGCCAAGCGCCAGGCCGAACACGATACAGCCAATCACGACAAAGGCGACCGGATAGCTCACACTGTGTTCGGTCATCAGGTAGACGGTGACCATGTGGGGGTTGAGCCCCCAGAAGTAGAGGAAAAACAGGATGAGGAAAATACATAACAGCAGAAAAGCCATGAACGTCATGGAGTCCTCCTTGAGACGTGCAGGATGCCCTCGCCGGGCAAACACTTACATTCCGGATTTCTCGATATCGGTTTTACATTCGATGCAGTAGCGGGAAAACGGGCGCACTTCCATCCGCCGTGGGGCGATTTCCTCGCCGCATTCCTCGCAGATGCCGTATTCGCCCGCGGCCATCCTGTCCAGGGCGGCATCGATGTCGTAAATTCTCTGGCGCTGGGTTTCACTCAGGTTGAACAGAACATCACGATTGTAGGTCATCGCCGACATGTCGCCGATGTCCGGCACGCCGTCCTGTCCCATTTCGCGGCAGGTTTCATAGGAATTATTGACCTCTTTGAGCAGGGCCTGCCGTTCGTTGAGCAGCTGCTTCTTGACCTCCTGAAAATCTTTCACCATGTAGCCAAACCCTCCTGATCGTTATTATGACGTTGTTCTACTGACAATTCTACAATGAAAAAGGATTCTGCGGGGTAATTTTTCCCCGGCGGGGTCTCCCTTCTCTTTCTGCACCCGCTGCGATAGCTCGGCAGAAGGATGAAATCATTTGGAAATTATTTTTACGCAAGCGTCATGATTAATGATGGTACGGCTCATTGCGGATAATTGTACAGCACCGATAGAGCTGTTCGAGCAGCAGCAGTCGGGCCATTTGATGGGTCAGCGTCAAAGGGGTCAGGGACAACAGCAGGTCGGCCCGTTCGCGGACAGTATCACTCAAGCCGTGCGGTCCACCGATGAGTATTACCCAGCCGCTGCAACCTTCAATCATGTGCCGGTTCAAGCGATCGGCCAATTGGTGAGTCTTGAAGGTCCGGCCGCGCTCATCCAGAACGATAACGAATGCCCCCGCCGGGATACGTTCCAGCAGGCGCTGCCCTTCGTTTTCGAGAATTCGCGGCAAGTCGGGTTTGCTGCCGGTTTTGTACTCTTTCTGTTCATCGATGACCAGCGGCAGGTAGCGGTTCAGGCGGGCGGCGAATTCCTGGCAGCCCTCCTTGAGGTAAGCTTCGCTCAGGCGGCCGATGCAGAACAGGTGAAGCTTCACGGCTGCGCCAGGGCGGCAGATTGTTCTTCGTCGGGCAGGGGCACTTCCCGGGCATCACCCCATAAACCGTCCAGGTCGTAAAACTGACGGACCGGCTCATGAAACACGTGGACCATGACATCGCCGTAATCGAGCAGGACCCAACGGCCCTCCTGCATGCCTTCAATCCCCAGGGGCAAAAGGTCGTAATGCTTTTTCAGGCCCTGGTGGACTGCTTCCGCGCAAGCCTGAACCTGGCGGTCGGAGCTTCCTGAAGCAAGGATCAGAAAGTCGGTGAGGGATGAGAGGGAACGAACGTCGAGAACGCGAACCTGGGTCGCTTTCTTGTCGAGAACCTGGGATGCGCAGAAAAGGGCCTTTTCCTTCGTTTGCAAATTATCAGCTCCCTTGCCCTGGTGGTTGGTACAGGGCATGATCAGAAATATAGTCAGCGACGGCGGCGGGGACGAGATGGCCGATCGGCAGGCCGGCGGCGACCCGTTCACGGATCTTCGTCGACGAAATGTCCAAGTGGGTTTCTTCGAGGAAAATCACGGAATTCCCAGATGAATGCTGCATCCTTTTTCGTGCCGAATCATAGCAGAAGTTCCGGTGGACCGCAACGGGCAGGGGGGCGAAGGGATCGTCGACCTCGATGCCGGGCCGGGTCATCACCACCAGGTGGGCGAGTTCGAACAGTTTTTCGCAGGATTTCCAGCTGCCGAGGTCGCGGTAGGAATCCAGGCCGATAATGAAGTACCGCTCACCGGCCGGGTCCATGCGCTTGAGATGGCGCAGGGTATCCACGGAATAGCTCTTGCCGCCCCGCTGCTCTTCCAGGTCGCTGGCCGCAAACGCCGGCTCTCCGGCGATGGCCGCCTGAACCATGGCCATCCGGTGCGGAAATGAAGTGTCAACGGGCTTGTGGGGCGGATCAGCCGAGGGGATGAACAGCACCCGATCGAGGCCGCAGGTCTTCAGGACGTCCTTGGCGATCTGCAGATGCGCCTTGTGGATCGGATTGAATGTGCCGCCGAGGATACCAAGTCTCATGAATTCAGCACCCTGATTTAGTCCCTCACCTGGCCGTCACCGTAAATAATGAATTTGCGGGTGGTCAAATCTTCCAGTCCCATCGGGCCGAAAGAGTGCAGTTTGGTGGTGGAAATGCCGATTTCGGCGCCCAGGCCAAGCTGATGACCGTCCGAGAAGCGCGACGAAGCATTCACCATGACCACGCTGGAGTTGACTTCGTTCAAAAAGCGCTGGGAGTTCTCATAGTCCCGGGTGACGATGACCTCGGTATGCAGGGAGCCGTAGGTGCGAATGTGGTCAATCGCCTCCTCAAGGTTTTCGACAACCCGGACGGCAAGGGTCAGGTCGAGGTACTCGGCGTACCAGTCTTCCTCGCTGGCGGCCTGGATATCGGGAGCGAACTCCCTGGTGACCGGACAGCCGCGCAGTTCGACGCCGTGGCTGCGCATGACCGAAGCAATCCGCGGGATGAAGGTTTCGGCGATGTCCTGGTGAACCAGCAGGGTTTCCATAGCGTTGCAGACACCCGGCCGCTGAACCTTGGCGTTGACGCAGATCTTTTCGGCCTGGGCAAAATCGGCTGAGGCGTCGACGAAGGTATGGCAGACGCCCTTGTAGTGCTTGATCACCGGGATTCGCGAATGCTCGCTGACGAAGCGGATCAGGCCTTCGCCGCCGCGGGGTATGATCAAATCAATCTCGTCCTCTCTTTTCAGCAACTCCAGCATGGCATCGCGGTCGGTGGTCTTGATGACCTGCAGGCAGGCGGCCGGCAGGCCCATGCGCTCCAATTGGTTCTGCAGAATGCCGCCGATGGCCAGGTTGGAATGCAGCGACTCTTTGCCGCCACGCAGAATGACGGCGTTGCCGCTCTTGAGGCAGAGCCCGGCGGCATCCGCAGTTACGTTCGGCCGGGATTCGTAGATAATGCCGATGACGCCCAGGGGAACCCGCATCCGGCCAACCAGCAGTCCATTGGGCCGACGCCGCATGCCAGTCACCTCGCCGACCGGGTCTGGCAGTTCGGCGACTTCCCGAAGCCCGTCGGCCATGCCGCGGATACGGCCGCTGTCCAGGGTCAGGCGGTCGAGCATGGCGGTGGACAGTCCGGCGGCACGGGCGGCCATCAGATCTTTTTCATTTTCCCCGGTGAGCTGTTCCTGGGCATCGAGCAGGCCCTGCGCCATGCGCCGCAGCAGTTCGTTCTTGACGTTGGCAGACAGGCTGCCGAGCCTCCGGGAGGCCTCCCGGGCATTCCTGGCAACGTGGATCATCTGTTCGGTGACGGTCATGGTATCTGATCCTCCCGGATGAGAGTTTGACGGGAAACGGCAAGCACGGCGAAAAGCGGCTTGCTCATAGAATACAACATGCCAAAGGCCCGGGAAAGCTCGCATGGCCTGCAATAGACCGGTTTTTTGTCCGGCAATGCGCTAAAGCTGCAGGACCAGATTATCGCGGTGGACGATTTCATCGCCGTATTGATAACCTAGAATGGCAGCGATTTCACTGGTTTTTCTGCCCTGAATGCGGACCAGTTCCGCCGAAGTGTAATTGGTGACCCCCTTGGCGAACTCCCGACCGTCGATATTGCAGAGGCGCACCGCATCGCCGCGTTCGAAACTGCCCTCGATGTCGCGAACGCCCGAGGGCAGGAGACTTTTGCCTTTTTCGGCCACTGCCCGGTAAGCCCCTTCGTCCAGGAAGAGTTTCCCCCGCGGTTTTTTGGTGAAGGCGATCCAGTGCTTGCGGGCGGCCATGGGATCGCGGGCCGGCAGAAAATAGGTGCCCAGCTCGTGACCGTCAAACAGGTGCAGCAGGTTGTGACCGTTCCGGCCGTTGATGATGGCGGTCCCCGCACCGTAGAGGGTGGCCCGCTTGGCGGCCTTGAGCTTGGTGACCATGCCGCCGGTGCCCAGCAGACCGCTCTCGGTGCCGGCCATCTGTTCGATTTCGGGAGTAATGCGCTCGACCTCGGAAATCAGGCGGGCATCGGCGTGGCGGCGGGGGTCGCGGTCATAGAGTCCGTCGACGTCGGATAGAATAACGAGCAGCTGCGCTTCGACCAGATTGGTCACCATGGAGGACAGGTTGTCGTTGTCGCCGAACCGCAGTTCGTCGACCACAACTGTATCGTTTTCGTTAATGATCGGAATAACGTCGTATTCAAGCAAGGTCATCAGCGTATTGCGGGCATTCAGATAGCGCCGCCGATTGGCCAGGTCATCCCGGGTCAGCAGAACCTGGGCCGCCTGGTGGCCGTGGTGGTGAAGTGCGTCCTTGAAAACCCGCATGAGGCGGCTCTGGCCGATTGCCGCGGCGGCCTGCTTGAGGGGGATTGTCTGCGGGCGTCCCTGGATACCGAGGTCTTTACGACCGGCGGCGATGGCTCCCGAGGAGACCAGGACCACCTCGAACCCTCGCTGGCGCAGCTGATCGACGTCATTGCAGATGTTCTGGATTTTTTCGACATCGAGGCCGTTCTCGTCGGAGATGACTCCGCTGCCGATCTTCACCACCACCCGCTTGACATGAGCCAGAAGTATCGTTCGCATTTGTAAACTTTTGAGAAATGTTTGAAAAAACTCGGGAATTCTACCTGTCGTCATCCGAGGTGTCAAGCGAGCCCCGCCTGGGAGTCCGGATCCGGCCCAGTTCTTTGCTGACCGTCTGGACCAGAACCGGGATACCTTCGCCGGTCACTGCTGAAACAGCCAGGGTGCGCACCCCCTGGCTTGCGAAGACCGGCTCCAGGTCGGCCACCTGCTGGCGAACTTCGGTCATGTCGAGCTTGGTGAAAACCACCAGCATCGGGCGGGCCATCAATTCAGGGTTGTATTGTTCCAGTTCGCGGTTGATCGCCGCGAAGTTTTCCAGGGGGTCTCCCTCCTGCATGCCGGACAGATCAACAAGATGCAGGAACAGGTCGGTGCGTTCGATATGCCGCAGAAAGCGGATACCCAGCCCCTGGCCTTCGCTGGCCCCGGCAATCAGCCCCGGGATGTCAGCCATGACAAAAGAGCCAAAATCACCATGGCGGACGACGCCGAGATTGGGGACCAGGGTGGTAAAAGGATAATCAGCGATTTTGGGGCGGGCTGCCGAAACGCTGGCGATCAGGGTTGACTTGCCTGCATTCGGCAGCCCAACCAGGCCGACGTCGGCCAGCAGTTTCAGCTGCAGGCGCAGGGTCCGTTCCTCGCCCGGCTGGCCGGGCTGGGTGTGCCGCGGCGCACGGTTGGTCGAAGTGGCGAAACGGGCATTGCCCCGGCCGCCCTGGCCACCCCGCAGGAGACGGACCTGCCGGTCGGATTCGGTCAGATCGGCGAGCTGCTCACCGGTTTCTTCGTCATAGACCAGAGTCCCTGGCGGCACCTTGATCACCAGGGGGTCGCCATTTTTGCCGTGCCGGGTCTTACCCATGCCGGGAGCGCCGTTTTGCGCCCGGTACTGGGCTCGGTAACGCAGGTCGAGCAGGGTGTTGAGGCCCGGGTCGACTTCGAACAGGACGTCGCCGCCGTCACCGCCATCGCCGCCGTCCGGTCCGCCGCGCGGGATGAATTTCTCCCTGCGGAACGACAGACAGCCGCGGCCGCCGTCACCGGCCTTGACTTGAAATTTGACTTCGTCAACAAAGTTCATGAGGGAAAAGCTGCCTTGCCGAGCTGTACATAGAAAAAAGCCCGGAACTCTTGAGGAGCCCGGGCTTTTGAAAATTACGCTTGCTGAAGCTCAGGCCGCGTAGACGCTGACCTTCTTCCTGGTCTTGTCCAGGCGTTCGAATTTGACCACTCCGTCAATCAGGGCGAACAGAGTATAATCCTTGCCGCAGCCGACATTGCTGCCGGCGTGAATACTGGTGCCGCGCTGGCGGACCAGGATCGAGCCTGCGGCAACCTGTTGGCCGGCGAACCGCTTGACGCCGAGGCGCTTACCAGCACTGTCGCGACCGTTACGGGTACTGCCAACACCTTTTTTATGAGCCATGGAACTGCCTCCTTGCTGACCTAAACTTTAAGCTTCGATGCCCGTGACCTGCAGGCGGGTAATCGGTTGTCGGTGTCCGTTGAGTTTGCGATAGTTCTTGCGGCGTTTCGATTTGAAGACCAGGATCTTTTTGTCTTTGCCCTGTTCCACAATCTTCGCCGTGACTTTCGCATCGGGCAAGAGAGGTGTTCCGATTTTGACCTCTTCTCCGCCAACCATGAGGACCTCATCCAGCTCGATGGTATCGCCCACCTCGCCAGTCAGTTTCTCGACCTTGAGCAGGTCGCCCTCGGATACTTTGTATTGTTTTCCTCCGGTTTTGATCACCGCGTACATCCAGATCACCTCGCTTTCGGCCTTGAGCGGATTCGGCCTCTGCGGCCTGCTCAGGAACTCTACCTTATAGGCCGGCAAGCGGTTGCCTGTCAAGAGAAAATTGGTCCAAACGAGGGACGCTTCCGAGGGACACTTCCCCGGAAGCGTCCCTGGCGGATAAAGGATTATCAAAGCCGCTCAGGGAGGAGCGTTTATCGGTGGGTGTGGTTTTTACCCGACCAGGATGTTGAACTGTTCGATATGGAAACCGGGACGGGCATGGATGGTGACCTGTTTTTCATAGCGCTCCTCCAGTTCCTCGATGCCCGGGCGTTCCTCGTCGTAGAGCAGGTTGGCGATGTCGGGGTGAACATTCAGGGTCATCCGGTAGCCGGGTGCATTGTGCATCTCTTTCTGCAGCTCGCGAAAGATTTCGTAGACGGTGGTGGTCTTGCTCTTGATGTACCCCTTGCCCTCGCAGTAGGGGCAGGCCTCGCATAGAGTCCGGCCGATGCTTTCCCGGACCCGCTTGCGGGTCATCTCGACCAGGCCCAGTTCGGAAATCTTGAGGATGTTGGTTTTCGATTTGTCCAGCTTGAGCGCTTCCTCGAGGGCGGCGTGAACTTTCTCCCGATGTGCTTCTTTCTCCATGTCGATGAAGTCGATGATGATCAGGCCGCCGATGTTGCGCAGCCGCAGTTGGAAGGCGACTTCCTTGACTGCTTCGAGATTGGTCTTGAGAATCGTGTCTTCCAGGTTGTGCTTGCCGACGAAGCGGCCGGTGTTGACGTCGATGGCCGCCAGGGCCTCGGTCTGCTCGATAATGATATAGCCACCGCTTTTCAGCCAGACCTTGCGGCCCAGGGCGCGGGAGATCTCGACCTCAAGGCCGAAGGCGTCGAAGATAGGTTCGTCTTCCCGGTAGTGTTCGACGGGGAAGCTATGGCCGGGCATGAAAGTGTCCAGGAAGCCGACGATCTTGCGGTGACCTTCCTCGGAATCGACGATAATGCGTGAGACGTCCTCGGTCAGAATGTCGCGCAGCACCTTGCTGGTAACATCCAGGTCGGAATGAATCAGGCATGGCGCGCCCTTGCCGTTGTTGCGCTGACTGATCTGCTCCCAGAGGCCGACCAGGTAGTCCATATCGGCCTTGAGTTCATCGGCGCCTTTGCCTTCCGCGGCCGTGCGGACGATGAACCCGGTTCCTTCGGGGCGCAAGACATCCACCAGGTGGCGCAGGCGGTTCCGTTCTTCTTCATTTTCGATGCGGCGGGAGATGCCGACATGATCGACGGTCGGCATGTAAACCAGGTTGCGCCCCGGCAGGGAGATGTGCGAGGTGATGCGAGCGCCCTTGGTGCCGATCGGTTCCTTCGAGACCTGGTCCAGGATCTCCTTCCCTTCCTGCAGAAGGTCCTCGATCGGCGGCAGAGGGGGGCGTTCTTCCGCCGTGTCGTCGCCGGCCTCGCGGGAGGGCTGATTACCTTCGATATAGCGTTCGACCGCCTCGATTTCATCCAGGACATCGGCCACGTAGAGAAAGGCGGCTTTGTCCAGGCCGATATCGACAAAGGCGGCCTGCATGCCGGGCAGAACCCGGATCACCTTGCCGCGATAGATATTGCCGACGATGCCCATCTCCCGGCTGCGTTCGATATAGAGTTCGGCGATGTGACCGCTCTCCAGCAAGGCGACCCGCGTCTCGTGGGAGGTAATGTTGATGACCAGTTCCTTGGTCATGTGTGTCTCCATTGGCTTCCATCCAGCAATTCAGGACAGCTTCCGTGCCGGCCGGGCTGTCGCAGGCGGGGAGTAAAATTCATTGTTCGGGATTAGGCCGCAAGGGGCGAGCCGGTCTGCCGATTGTCTGTCGATTATAAGCCAGATGCTTAAAATTCCAAGTCATTTCTGTGCCTTGCCGCAGCGAAACCGACGATTTTTGCAGGTTCCTGCCCCTCATTCCTCCTTGAGCCTGACCGCCAATTTGCAGATTCCGAGCCGGCGGACAGCTTCGGCAGGCAATTCGAGCAGATGTCCGGCCAGCACGATCGGGCTGCCCGAATGCATTTCCATGATGAGTTCGCCGGGGCAACAGGACAGGTCGGCGACCCAGGGTCGTAAGTCGACCGTTTCGGCGCGGCCCTTTTTGGAGCGCAGGGCCATGACATTGCTGGCCGCCAGAAAGTCCTGAAGCTTTTGTTCGAGATTGACGGGACCATGCTCCGGCAGAGGCACGCGGTAAGTGGCCGAAGCCAGGCTCGCTCCCGGCGAGGGGCCGTTGCGGGGCCAGAGCCGGGCCTGCAGGACCCGAATGTCTTCGGGCAAGTGCTGATTCAGCAGGCACAGAACATCCCCGGGATCGCGGGGTTCGGTCAGTTCGAGGTCGACAAGTTCGGCCTCGCTGGCCACTCCGATCGGCAGGGCATCGCCGAAACTGACCCGCGGCGCCGGGTGGAAACCAGCCGAATAACGGACCGGCAGGCGGGCGCGGCGCAGGGCGCGGTGCATCACCGTCATGAATTCGAGATGGCTGATGGCGGTCGTCCGGCCGGTTTTGCGCAGAGTCAGGCGGATTTTGCTGAAATCGTCGCTGGCTGCCTGGGACTTGAGCTCCGCATCGGCCTGCGCCTCATGCCGTACTTCGGGCGGGGCTTCGCGCGGGCGAATCGTGTCCAGGTCGCAGAGTCCGCATAAGATGCAGCGGCCATGGCGGCAGTCGGGAGTTTGCCGGCCAAGCAGGGCTGCCTGTTTTTCCCGCAACAGGAAGTCCTTGGACACCCCGGCGTCGATGTGGTCCCAGGGCAGGGTTTCATCCTCCTCGCGGCGGCGCAGATACCATTCGGGGCGCCGCTCCGCAGCCGCGAAGCCCTCCATCCAGGCCTCCCAGTTGAAATGTTCCCGCCAACCGTCGAAGCGACAGCCGCGGCGAACAGCCTCTTCCAGCACCCGACCCAGCCGCCGGTCGCCGCGGGCCAGAACGCCTTCCAGAAACGACGTCCGGGCATCGTGCCATTTCAGCTTGAGACGTTTTTTTGCCAGAGCTTCGCGCAGCTCGCTTTGACGGCGCAGGGTTTCTTCCACGCCGATCTGTTCTTCCCACTGAAAAGGGGTGTGCGGTTTCGGCACGAAGGTGGAGACGGAAACATTGACGGCATTACCGCCCTCGGTGCCGCGACCGGCAGCCTTGACGCTTGCCGACAGGTCGACCAGGGCGGCCAGGTCCGCGTCGGTTTCAGTGGGCAGGCCGATCATGAAATAGAGTTTAATGACGCGCCAGCCGAGGGTAAAGGCCTGGTGGGCGGCAGCCAGCAGATCCTGCTCGGCGATGCCTTTGTTGATGACCTTGCGCAGCCGCTCGCTGCCCGCTTCGGGGGCCAGCGTAAAGCCGGTTTTGCGAACCTTTTTGATCTCCTGCATCAATTCCGGGGTCAGCGAGCCGACCCGCAAACTGGGCAGCGACAGGGCAATCCGCTGATCGCCATAGCAGCTCATCAGACTTTGCACCAGAGCCTCGATGGCGCTGTAATCGCCGGTCGACAGGGAAAGCAGGGACACTTCGTCATAGCCTGAACAGGCCAGGCTTTCGGCGATCAGGCTGCGGACGGTTTCGGGCCGGCGCTCACGGACGGGACGATAAATATAGCCGGCCTGACAGAAGCGGCAGCCGCGTGTGCAGCCGCGGGCCACTTCCACCGCGACCCGGTCATGGATGGCCTGGAGAAAGGGAACGATCGGCGCAGTCGGGTAGGGGGCGGTGTCCAGGTCGGGCAGGACGCGGCGACGCACAACCGGTCGTTCGGGGTTGAGCGCTTCGATCCGTTCGATGCGGCCATCCGCATGATAAACGGGCTGAAAATGGGCGGGAACATAGAGTCCGTCAATTCGGGCCAGGCGGATCAGCAGTTCGGCGCGGTCTTCTCCGGCCCGGCGGCTGTCGCGGACGGCAGCGCAGAGTTCCACGACCGCCTCCTCGGCATCGCCGATGATGGCACAATCAATGAAATCAGCCAGGGGTTCCGGGTTGAAAGCGCAGGGTCCACCAACCACCACCAGCGGCGCCGGAAGGTCGCGCTCGGCGGCATGCCAGGGGATGCCGGCCAGGTCGAGCATGTTCAGGACATTGGTGCAGCTGAGCTCATACTGCAGGGAAAAGCCGACAATATCGAAGTCGGCCAGCGGGCGGCCCGTTTCCAGGGATGTCAGTGGTTCGCCGCCGGCGCGCAGTTGCGCCTCGCGGTCGGGCCAGGGGGCATAGCTGCGTTCGGCGGCGATCCAGGGCGTATCATTGAGAATCTTGTAAAGGATGCCCGAGCCGAGGTGGCTCATCCCCACTTCGTAAACGTCGGGAAAGGCAAGGGCAAACGTGACATCAACCTCGTCCCAGTTCTTGCTGACGCTGCCCAGTTCCCCGCCCAGGTAACGGCCCGGCTTGTCCAGCTGCAGCAGGTCGGCGACAGGGGGATGCAGTCCCGGATTTTTATCATAACTCGGCATAACTTGCTAAATTACCACGACCGGAAAATTTGAGCAATTTTGTTTGCTTTTCCGGGGTCTTTTTTTTAACGCAGGGTCGCAGAGGTCGCAGAGGTCGCAGAGAAAACCCAAACAAGACTTTTTAGAAAACCAAAAACCATGGCTCGTCTGGCAAGTCACCCCTGCCGGCCCTTTGAAAATCCCCGTTGCAATGAAAAACCCGGCCAGGGAATTTCTCTGCGTCCTGGTTTGCGCCTCAGCGTTAAAACGCAAAAAAAAAGCCCGGCTGTTGCCAGCCGGGCAAATTCAAAGAGGCAGATCTTTAGGGAGTCAGGCATTAAAAGCGATAGCCGAAGCCGAGATAGCCGTAGTAGGCTTCGCCGTCCTCGTCGCCATAGACGTATTCTTCATCACTGTCGAACACATCGTAGGTGACCGAGGCAGTCGTATAACAAGTCGGTGTGAAGTTGTAAGTTCCGCCCACACTGAACTGGTACTGTTCGTATGACAGGTCGGAATAGGTGTCGATATCGTTGTTCTGCGCAACGGTATCGTAACCGGGGTTGGGTGTCGCACCAGCGCTGCTGGTGGGACCGATGAATTCCAGGGTGGGACGATCTTCGAAATCCCACTTCCAGGATTCTTCAGCTTTGTTGTAGACAATGCCGGCGTTCAGTCTCAGCTTTTCAGTTGCCTGGTAGTCGACGGCGACAGAGAGGGTGTTGACTTCAGATTCAGACTCGGCGACATCGCAGTACGACCCAAACTGGGTCGATTGGACCATGTTCGCTCAGCCGTGGTACCAGCCCACGCACATCTGATTCTCTGTCTCCTGCTTGTTGAACGTATACGCCATGGTGAGGTTCATTTTGCTGTTTGGCGCATAGTAGAAAGAGGCCCCGGGTACAAAAGTCTTCTGGTCGTAGAAGATGGCGTCGTTTTCTTCGCCGCGGTAGCGGGCGAAGACTGTCAGGGCTGAATTGACCGAAGGGGCGTAAGTTGAGGAGAATTTGACCTGCTGAACCTGGTCAGGCTCGGTGGTCGCGGCCAGAGTCCGGTTGGGGTAGACGCTGTTCCAGTAATAAACGGCGCCGCTGGCCGGATTGTCGTCGATCAGCCGGAAGTCGTCGGTGTACAGCCATGCCAAGCCAGGATAAGCCGGGTCGGTTGTGCCGATGCCCTGGGCGATGCCGGTGGCGTGGTCGGCACCGAAGGGGTCGTCGATATCCTGGTACTCAGAGCTGAGCCGGCCGGACAGCTGCCGGTTGAAACGGCTCTGAAGTGCCAGGGTGTAGGTGTT
>Ga0102929_1000505_pt1 | contig 22811 bp, 19 predicted proteins | sample SalPonR1_B_D2_MG_FD_78510 | JGI IMG/M metagenome (GOLD analysis project Ga0102929, IMG submission 78510) | Salt pond soil microbial communities from South San Francisco under conditions of wetland restoration - Salt Pond MetaG R1_B_D2_MG | ecosystem: Environmental > Aquatic > Marine > Intertidal... | reverse complement strand
TGACACGGGCACCGAGATCAGCGCCAAGAGCTGGGTCACCGAGGCGCCGATGCGGATGCTGATGAACAACCTGCACCCGGACGTCGCCGAGAACCCGCATGAACTTGTGGTCTATGGCGGAATCGGGCGTGCGGCCCGCACGTGGGAGGATTTCGACCGTATCGTCGCCACGCTGAAGACGCTGGAGGAGGATCAGACGCTGCTGGTGCAGTCGGGCAAGCCGGTGGGCGTGTTCCCGACCCACAAGGATGCGCCGCGGGTTCTGATCGCGAATTCCAACATCGTGCCGCACTGGGCCAACTGGGACCATTTCAGCGAACTCGACAGGAAGGGCCTGATGATGTACGGCCAGATGACCGCCGGGTCATGGATCTATATCGGGACCCAGGGCATCGTGCAGGGCACCTACGAGACCTTTGCCGAGGCCGGGCGCCAGCATTATGACGGGAACCTCACGGGCCGGTGGATCCTGACCGCCGGGCTGGGCGGCATGGGCGGGGCGCAGCCGCTGGCTGCGGTTTTTGCCGGCGCCTGCTGCCTGGCCGTGGAATGCGACGAGAGCCGGGCGGAATTCCGCAAGCGAACGGGGTACGTGGACGAGATCGCACAGTCCCTCGACGAGTCGCTGGAGATGATCGACCGCTGGACCAGCGCGGGCGAGGCGAAGTCCGTGGCGCTGATCGGCAACGCTGCAGATGTTTTCCCGGAACTGGTGCGGCGTGGCGTGCGGCCCGATATGGTTACTGACCAGACCAGCGCCCATGACCCCGTGCATGGCTATCTGCCACAGGGCTGGACGGTGGCCGAATGGCGCGGCAAACAGGAAAGCGACCCGAAAGCGGTGGAAAAGGCCGCGCGCGCCTCGATGAAGGTGCATGTTGCCGCGATGGTCGATTTCTGGAATTCCGGCGTGCCGACTCTGGATTACGGCAACAACATCCGGCAGGTGGCGCAGGACGAGGGGCTGGAGAACGCGTTCGCCTTTCCCGGCTTCGTGCCGGCCTATATCAGGCCGCTCTTCTGTCGCGGGATCGGGCCGTTCCGGTGGTGCGCACTCAGCGGCGACCCGGAGGACATTTACCGCACCGACGCGAAGGTCAAGGAACTGGTGGACGATCCGCACCTTCACAACTGGCTGGACATGGCGCGGGAGCGCATTTCATTCCAGGGTCTCCCGGCGCGCATTTGCTGGGTCGGTCTGGGTGTGCGGCACAAGCTGGGCCTCGCCTTCAACGCGATGGTGCGCACCGGCGAGCTGAAGGCGCCGGTGGTGATCGGGCGCGATCACCTTGACAGCGGCTCGGTGGCGAGCCCCAACCGCGAGACGGAGGGGATGCTGGACGGGTCCGACGCGGTGAGCGACTGGCCGCTGCTGAACGCGTTGCTGAACACGGCGGGCGGAGCGACCTGGGTCAGCCTGCATCATGGCGGTGGCGTCGGAATGGGATTTTCGCAGCATTCCGGCATGGTGATCTGCTGCGACGGGAGCGAGGACGCCGACCGTCGTATCGGCCGCGTCCTGTGGAACGATCCGGCCACCGGAGTGATGCGTCATGCGGATGCCGGGTACGACATCGCCCTGGATTGCGCGCGGGAGCACGGTTTGAACCTTCCGGGGATCCTGAAGTGAACGAGGATGGCTGCACACATGCCGCGGGCCGGTTCGGCGATGTGCCTTGACCGTTTCATCGACGCGCAGGAGCGCATATGGCCCGCCCCCCTGGAAGAGATCAGGGCCGGGCGCAAGCGGACCCACTGGATGTGGTTCGTCTTTCCGCAGCTGAAGGGCCTTGGCCGATCGGCCAAGGCGCAGCATTATGGCATCAAGGACCTGGAGGAGGCGCGCCGATTTCTTGCGCATCCTGTCCTGGGTCCGCGTTTGGAAGAGATTGCCGGCGCGCTTCTGGCGCATGACGGTTTGACGGCCGAGGTGATACTCGGCCCCGTGGACGCAATGAAGCTGCGGTCTTCGGCGACCCTTTTCGAGGCCGCGGGCGGAACAGCCGTGTTCGCAGGGTTGCTGGACTCTTTCTTTGAGGGTGAGCGCTGTGACCCGACTTTGTCGCAGCTGCGCGAGAACGGCGATTGAAAGGACATCAAGGCGCAGGACGTTGCCATAAGCAGATCGTCTGAACACGGACACGAGCCAGAGACTTCAACAAGGAGGAAAGACCAATGAAGAGACGCGAATTCCTGAAGACAAGCGCCATCGGTACTGCCGGTGCGGCATTGGCAACACCTGCGGTGGCGCAGGACGTGCGGCAATGGACGATGGTCACCGCATGGCCGAAGAACCTTCCCGGTCCCGGCGTGGCAGCGCAGACGCTGGCCGACCGGATCACCACGCTTTCCGGTGGCCGGCTCGAGGTGAAGCTGCATGCTGCCGGCGAGATCGTGCCGGGGCGCGGCGTATTCGATGCGGTTTCAGAGGGCACGGCCGATCTCTATCACGCGGTTCCGGCTTACTGGGGGTCTAAATCCAAGGGCATACTCCTGTTCGGCTCTCAGCCGTTCGGCCTGCGTGCCGAGGAGCAGGTAGGCTGGATGGTCCACGGGGGTGGGCAGGCGCTTTATGACGAAATGTATGGCCGTTTCGGAATAAAGCCGTTCCTGTGCGGCAACTCGGGGCCGCAATGGTTCGGATGGTTCCGCGAGGAAATCAACTCGGTCGACGACCTCAAGGGCATGAAATACCGCTCCACCGGGCTGGCCTCCGAGATGTGTTCCGAAATCGGCATGGCGGTTCAGGCGATGAGCGGTCCGGCGATGTTCCAGGCTCTGCAGTCGGGGGCGCTGGACGCGGGAGAATTCATAGGGCCATGGACTGACTCGGCCCTTGGTTACCATCAGATTGCCAAGAACTATTACTGGCCGGGTATCGGCGAGCCCAGTTCGGCCGAGGAATGCGGGGTCAACGCGGCTGCCTACGAGGCGCTGCCCGAAGATCTGAAACTGGTGGTCAAGACCGCGTGTTCGAGCCTCTACAATGATGTCTGGACCGAGTACGAGACCAAACATGCCAGGGCGCTGGTGCAGTTGATCGAAAACGAGGGAGTGATGCCGAAGGCCCTGCCCGAGAACATCGTGACGGAGATGGGAAAGGCCGCGGAAACGGTGATAGGCAAGCTGCGCGAGGACGACGATGACCTGGTCAAGCGCATCGCCGAGAGTTTCGTGGCCTATCGCGATTCGGTTGGCGGTTACATGACCTATGCCGATAACGGCCAGATGAATGCCCGGGCCAAGGTTCTGGGATATTGATCATGGGCGCGGCTCGGGGTGCTGCCGGGCCGCGCCGTAACAAGGGATGACCCCCATGCAGGAACTGGCATCATGGCTTGACGGGATCAACCGCGCCGTGGGGCGCGTGGTGCGGTGGCTGGCGCTGGCAATGGTGCTGGTGCAGTTCGCCGTCGTGCTTTTGCGGTACGTTTACGGCATCAGTTCCATCGCGCTCAACGAAAGCGTCCTCTACATGCACGCCACCCTGTTCATGCTCGGGGCCGGTTATACGCTTCTGGTGGACGGGCACGTGCGCGTCGACATCTTTCAGGCCAGGGCCGGCACGGTCGGGAAGGCGCGGATCGACGCCTTTGGCCATATTGTGCTTCTTGTCCCCTCGATGCTGGCATTGCTCTACTGGTCCTGGCCATCGGTCAGGAACGCCTGGGCGATCTACGAGGGCGCGATTTCGGTTGGCGGAATTCCCGGAGTGTTTCTGCTCAAGTCACTGATTCCGGCCTTTTGCGTATTACTGATCCTGCAATCCCTGGCCTGCCTTCTGCGCAACCTCGTGGTCCTGAGGGTGCGAAGCGCATGATCCTGGAATATTTCGACCTGCTGATGTTCGCGGCGTTGATGGCGGCCATCCTTCTGGGATTTCCGGTTTCCTTCGCGATCGCCGGAACTGCCATCCTGTTTGCCTACCTGGGCTGGTCCGCCGGGATCATGAAGCCCGGCCTTCTGGGCGCCTTGGGGCAGCGTGTATTCGGTGTGATGACCAACGAGGTGCTGATCGCGATTCCGCTGTTCGTGAGCATGGGCGTGATCCTGGAACGGTCCCGCATCGCCGAGGATCTTCTGGATACGATGGGGCGCCTCTTCGGGCAGTTGCGCGGGGGCCTGGGCATTTCGGTGATCCTTGTGGGGGCGCTTCTGGCCGCTTCCACCGGGATCGTCGGGGCGACAGTGATCGCCATGGGGATGATCGCGCTGCCCACGATGCTGCGGACCGGATATGATCCGCGTCTCGCCTCAGGGCTGGTTTGCACCGCCGGTACGCTTGGGCAGATCATTCCGCCCTCGACGCTCCTGATCATCCTCAGCGACGTGATGTCCAGCGCCTATCAGCAGGCACAGTACGAACAGGGCAAGTTTTCGGTCGAAACGATTTCGGTGGGCCAGATATTTGCCGGTGCGCTGGTGCCCGGGCTGGCGCTGGTGACGATCTACATCGTCTATGTGCTTCTACGCGGCGTCATGAGGCCGCAGGACGTGCCGCCGGCACCCACCCCGGAAGGGCGCCCCGGGCCAGCGGAAATCGCGGGGGCCGTGGTGCCGCCGGTAGTGCTGATCGTCGCGGTTCTGGGCGCGATCCTTGGCGGCATCGCCACCCCGACCGAGGCGGCATCGGTCGGTGCGGTCGGCGCGATCCTGATGGCCGGCGCGCGGCAGGGAGTGGATCGAAGGCTGATTTTGTGCGGGGCGGCGGCGTTTCTTTTTATTGCTGTCGCGGCGGGTCTTGCCCCCGTGCGCCTTCAGCGCAGCGATGCTGGTGCGGCGGATTGGGCACTTGGTGCCGTTTACGGCGCGCTTGCACTTCTGGGGCTCTGGGCCGTCCTGGTGTCGCTCTGGCGGCTTTTCCGGCGCGATCTCCTGGTCGGCGCGATGACCACCACGATGACCGTGACGGCGATGATCTTTGCCACGATCCTGATGGCAAGTGTCTTCAGCCTTGTTTTCGTGGGCCTGGGCGGCGAGGACCGCGTGGCGCAAATCCTGCAATCCATGCCCGGCGGGGCGACCGGCGCCCTGGTCTTCGCGATGGTGCTGATCTTCGTGCTGGGATTCTTCCTCGATTTCGTGGAAATCACGGTCATCCTTTTGCCGCTTGTCGCGCCGGTTCTGATCCTGATGGGGCATGATCCGGTCTGGTTGGCGATTCTCATCGCCATCAACCTCCAGACATCTTTCCTGACCCCGCCATTCGGGTTCTCGCTCTTTTACCTGCGCGGCGCTGCGCCACCTGAAATCACCACCGGTCAGATCTATGCCGGAGTCATGCCATTCATTCTGCTTCAGATAGTCGGGATCACGACGATCTGGGCGGTTCCTGCCCTCGCGACCTGGTTGCCGTCGGTCGTGTTCTGAGGGGTTTCGGGCCTTCAAAGTGGCATGAATCGCGTGGCAGGTGCATCTCGTGGATTGCGTGCTGCCGCGTGATCGTGCTTATGTGCATACATAATCTGCAAGAAGGAAGCTGCACATGTCCTTGGACGGAAAGACACCTCCGGTCTATTTCGATTACCTCAACCGTTTCGACGTCGAGGCGCTGGACCTGACGGATGAGGAAATCCTGGGTGCGGTGGAAGCCGGGCTACGGATGCAGGGAGCGGGAGAGACCGAGATCGAGCCGCGCACTCACATCCGGCCCCGCGCAGGCGTCGAGGGACATTTCAACGTCTTGCGCGGCTGGATCGGCGGTGAAGTGGACAGTGCCGGCACCAAGGTGGTCGGTGATTTTGTCGACAATTACCGTCATGGACGCCCGAGCGAGTATGGGCTGCTGACACTTTTCGATCCGCGCATGGGCGCGCCCAAGGCCATCGTTGACGCCACCGGCATTACCGAGATGCGAACCGGTGCGATCACCGCGCTCGGGGCCAAGTATCTGGCCCCGGAAAACCCGAAGGTCCTGGGCCATATCGGCGCCCGCGGCACCGCATACTGGAACATACGTCTGCTTTGTCATCTCTTCGATTTCGAGGAGGTCCGCATTCATTCCCGTCGTCCCGAAAGCCGCGACTCCTTTGCCGCCAGGCTGGAGTCCGACCTCGGCCGAAAGATAGACGTCACGGATGATTGGCAAAGTTGCCTGGAGGGTGCCGACATCATGGTCGAGGCTTCGCGCCTGTCCGAGCCGGCGCCGCTTCTCAGGACGGAGTGGGTCAAGCCCGGCGCGCTTGTCATTCCTTATGGAACCATGTCGGCCGTGGAACTGGACCTCACCGACATCATGGACAAGGTCGTCATGGATGACTGGGGGCAGGCGCATGGCGTCTTCGGGGCGCTGCGCGCGCATGTGGATGCCGGCAAGCTGACACAGGACACCCTGCATGCCGAACTGGGGCAGATCGTCGCCGGATCGCGGCCGGGGCGGGAACGCGCGGACGAGACGATACTGTTCTGGCATAGGGGGCTGTCGCTTTCGGATATAGCGTTGGGTCACATGATGCTGGAAAAGGCGCATGACAAGGGAATCGGCCAGAAGTTGAGGTTCTGGTAATGGACGTCATGCAAAGGGTTGATCCGGCACAATTCGCCGCGACCCTGAAGGACGTGAGCACGCTGGAGGTGCCGGACGCAGTTTTTGCTCGCATCCGGGCTGCCCGCCTGCATGTCGACGCAAAGGCCGCCGGTGCGGCCCCTGTTTACGGCCTCAACACCGGGCTGGGTGGCAATCTGGGTCATCGGATCGCACCCGAAGACATTCCGGACTTTCAGCAAAAGCTGGTGGACGGGCGGTCCGTGGCGACAGGCGACACGCTGCCTGAAGAGACGGGGCGTGCCATCCTGCTGGCCCGTATCCTGTCGGCGTCTCAAGGGCGAAGCGGCCTTTCGGAGGAAGTTTTCAGCCACATGGTTGCGGTGTTCCGGTCAGGCATCGCGCCCGTGGTTCCGGAATTCGGGTCAATCGGGGCGGCGGATCTGACCGTGATGGCGGTTTGGGCACAGGGGCTGCTGGGGCGCGGCGAGGTTTGGTCGGACGGACGTGTCGTACCTGCTGCCGACGCGCTGGCACGAGCCGGGCTGACGGCCCCCGTGCTTCAGCCAAAGGATGCGCTGGCATTGATCAACAACAGTGCCTTCAGCGTTGCGCGCGCGGCCCGCGCCCTGGAACATGCGCGACGGGGCCTGGATATGGCCAGAACATCGGCGCTGTTGTCCTATGCTGGATACGGGGCCAGCCGTGAAGTCCTGCGGGCCGATGTGAATGCGCTGCGCCCCGCATCTGGTCAGGCGGACGCCGCCGCATGGTTGAACCGGCACCTCGAGGGTGCCGAAGACCGGCCCCGCAGGGTACAGGAGGCACTGAGCTTTCGTCTTGTCGCGACGGTGACCGGGGCGGCGGAGACCGCGATTTCCCGGGCCGAGGAGGCCTGGGAAGACGAGGCCAATTCCGGGGCCGACAGCCCAGCGGTTCTGGACGATGGTGAAATGGTCTCGACGGCACATTTCCATGCGCCGTCCCTGGCGCTTTCCCTCGAGGGGGTGAGTCTTGCCATGGCAATGGTCGCGAACGGTGCGGTTCAGCGGGTTCAGAAACTGATGACCCCCGAGTTGTCGGGGCTGCCCAGGTACCTGTCGCCCATTGGCGGAGCGAGCGCCGGCATGGTGCCGATGCAGAAGACATGCGCCTCGCTGCAGGCCGAAATCCGGCGGCACGCGATGCCGGTTGCCTTCGATCCGGCACCAGTGTCTGACACGGTGGAGGACATGGCCGCCATGACACCGCTGGCGGCGGCAAAGCTTCTGGATCAGATGCGTGCCTTTCACCTGCTTGCGGGAGCCGAGGCGATGGCAGCGGCACAGGCCCTGGACATGCGGGCGCCCGGGGCGACAAGCCCGTCGGTCGCCATGGTGCATGACGCGATCCGGGCCGCCGTGCCCACCCTGCAGGAAGATCGCCCCCTTGGCGGGGATATCGGCGCGGCCGCGCGTGCCCTGAGTGATGCCGCCGCCAAGCTGGCCTGAAGAGGTCGCCGCGTCAGCCTGTTTTCTGGATTTCGACCGAATGGGGATACGGGATCGAGATGCCTTTCTCGTCGAACGCTTCCTTGACCGTCTTGGTAAGTTCGAACTTGATGTCCCAGTAATCCCCGGCATGGCACCACAGGCGTGCGGTGAGATCGACGCTGCTGTCACCAAGATTGGTCACGCGGACCCAAGGCGCGGGATCGGAATGAACCCGCGAATCCGCCTCGGCCAGATCAGTGATGATCTTCATCGCCTTGTCCGCGTCATCGCCGTAATCAATTCCGAACGTGAGGTCGCAACGCCGCGTCGCGTGATGCGAGTAGTTGGTGATGACCGCGCCCCAGGCCTGCCCGTTGGGCACGATGATCTGGACGTTGTCCGGCGTTGTCAGTTCGGTGAAGAAAAGGTTCAGATCGGCCACGGTTCCCGCCGTGCCGCCGATATCAACGTACTGGCCCAGCTTGTAGGGCCGGAACAGGATCAGCATGAAACCTGCGGCAAGATCGCTGAGTGTCCCCTGCAGCGCCAGCCCGATGGCCAGTGTTGCAGCGCCGAGAATCGCGACGAGGCTCGTTGCCTCGATCCCGAAAAGGCCAAGAACCGCGATCAGAACGATGATCAGGATGACCCATTTCAGAATACTTGCGACGAAATTTCCGAGGGTATCGTCAAGGCGCGGGTTCGCGTGTACCCGGCGGCGGACCATGCCGCTGATCGCGCCGGCGACAATCCAGCCGACGGCGAGAAGGGCGATCGCCTTGATTGCATTGAATGCCAGCGGGCCGAACCCGCCCATCGTGTCCATGATCGGGCCCATTGTCCAAACTCCCTCGTTAACCCGATGTTCCCTTATCGCCCGCCACCGGCGCTGCCAAGGGGCGTTTCACGTTCCACTAGCCCGGCAAAGTGCCTTTGAGGACGTATTCGAGGATCTGCACCACTTCTTCCGGTTCCCGCGTGACCGCCAGAGCGGCGGCATCGACTTCCTTGAGGGCGTGATCGTGTTCCGGTGGCTGAAGGATTATGAGAGATTTGCCAAGCGCGCTTGCATAGCCCGCGTCGAAGGCCGCGTTCCACTGCTTGTACTTGTCGCCGAAGCGGACGACCACAATGTCGGCTTCCGCGATTCCCTTGCGGGTGCGGATAGCGTTCACCATGGCCCCCTTGTGATCGTGCCAGTACTTGTCCGCCTCCTCCCCGAGGATCGCGACCCCGCAATCGTCACTTGCCGCGTGATCCGTCACCGGCGCGGAGAACCCGATATCCAGTCCTTTGGCGCCTGAAACGATACGGTCGCGCCAGTCGGTGTGGATTTCGCCGGATAGATAAACCTTGAGGGACATCAGGGAGCTCCTGTTCATTGATTTCGTGCGGTACCGTCGGCCGGCGCGTCCTGCATCATCGCCGTAACCTCCCGGTCGGGGACCTGTTCGAAACGGTCATAATGTAGCCCCACCGCGCGGAAATAGCGGGGCACGAGCGGGCAAACAACCCGGTTCACCAGCGGTGACAGATCATCGAGCGCCTCTTGCGATGCGACGGGCACCGCCAGCAGGATCCGGGCCGGAGCGCGGTCACGCAGGGCCATGAGGGCCGCGCGGACAGTGGCACCGGTTGCGATGCCGTCATCGACGAGGATCGTATCGCGCCCCGCCACCGGGATCGGCGGCCGGCCCGCAAGCCATCGCTGCCGCCGTTCGGCCAGTTCGGCACGCTTGGTTGCGACGGTATCGGCGATATCGTCCTGCGTCATACCGAGTCCGCGCAGGATGCCCTCGTTGAAATGCACATGCTCGGGCGGGCCATCGACGATTGCGCCCGCTGCCACCTCTTCCTGCCCCGGCACGCCGATCTTTCGAACCAGCACCAGATCCAGTGGCGCGCCGAGCCCCCTGGCGACAGGCAAAGCCACGGGCACCCCGCCGCGCGGCAGGGCAAGAACCACAGGATCGTCCAGGGCCATGTCCTTCAGCCTGCCGGCAAGTTCGTCACCTGCCGCTTGTCGGTCGGCATACATGCTGTCTCCTGCTTCGTTCCACCCCATCATGCCATACCGTGACCGGCGGGCAACCATTCCCGGGGCATTCCCGCGCCCGGGCGGCGAATGAGGTTATATCGGTGCATGTGCAAACGCAGGGGCAGCTTTGCCGCGCGCCCGGAATTCGAGCCGGTGGGCGGCTCGTTCGGCTGAGCGTGGGCCATCTTTAACCCCGCAGGACACCTCCGGTCGCCTTCCGGACCTTGTCCACGATCCTGGTGGACACCGCTTCGATATCCGCATCCGTGAGCGTCTTTTCAACCGGCTGCAGGCGCACCGTGACTGCCAGCGATTTCTTGCCTTCGCCAAGGCTGCCGCCGATGTATTCGTCAAAGACGCGCACATCCTCCACCAGAGTCTTCTCGGCACCGGCGGCGGCGTTGACCAGTGTCAGCGCCTCGACATCCGCGTCGACCACGAAGGCGAAATCGCGCTCCACCGCCTGCAGGTCGCGCAGGACGAGCGCGCCGCGCGTTGCGGATGATTTTCGTGGCATCGGGATCTCGGCCGGAAACAGGGTAAAGGCCATTGCGGGGCCCTTGACATCCATCGCTTGAAGGAGTCCGGGATGCAACTCTCCGAAAATCCCGAGCACCTTCCCGGGGCCCAGGCATATGCGTCCGTGGCGCCCGGGATGGAACCAGTCCGGCCCGTCGCGCAGGATCTGCACCTTGGCGGGGGCCGACAGGGCCGACAAGACCGTTTCGGCATCGGCCTTGGCGTCGAAAAGGTCAACATCGCGGGATTGCCCGTGAACGTCTTTCGGGGAGGTTCTTCCTACCAGAAGACCGGCAACCTGCAAATGCTGCTCATCCGGTTCGCCGCCGTGGAAAGCATGGCCGACCTCGAAAAACGCCACGTCCATCAGCCCGCGCGCCTGGTTGCGTGCCGCCGCCTGCAGAAGGCCGGGCAGGAGGTCCGGGCGCATATGGCTCATCTCGGAACTGATAGGATTGGCGAGCATCGTGGCGTCATCTCCACCGCCGAAAAGCATTGCGCCGGCGTGGTCGATGAAGCTGTAGGTGACACATTCATTGTAACCCAGCATGGCCGCGGTCCGGCGGGCGATTTGTTCCCGGCGCTGCATGGTCGACAGGATCGGTTTGGGCACGCCAGCATGGGCGCGCGGCATCGGTTTGCCCCGCAACCCGGTCAGAGAGGCGATGCGTGCCACCTCCTCCACGAGGTCGGCCTCGCCCATCACGTCGGGCCGCCATGAGGGCACATGCGCCATATCGCCCTCGAGCCGGAACCCGAGCGCCTCCAGCGTGCGGCGCTGCTGGTCCTCGGGGATGTCCATGCCGACAAGCGACTGCACCCGCGCCGGATCGAGGCGGTAGGCGCGGCTGACATCAGGTACTTCGCCGGCGACAACCACTTCGGAGGCTTCGCCGCCGCACAGGTCCATGATCATCCGCGTGGCCAGTTCGTGACCTTCCATGTTGAACGCCGGGTCGATGCCGCGCTCGTTGCGGTAGCGCGCGTCGGAATTTATCCTCAGCGCGCGACCGGTTTCGGCGATCTGAACGTGATCCCAGACGGCGGCTTCCAGAAAGACATTGGTGGTCTCTTCGGTGCAGCCGGTGGCGAGCCCTCCCATGATGCCGCCGATGCTCTCGATGCCGGCGTCGTCGGAAATCACGACCTGCCCGGGACCGAATGTGTAGTCCTTCTCGTCAAGGCCGGTAAGGGTTTCGCCACCCTTGGTGCGGTGGACGAGGAGATTTCCACTGACCTTGTCGGCGTCAAAGACGTGTAAAGGACGGTTGCGGTCATGGGTGAAGAAATTGGTGATGTCCACCAGCGCCGAGATCGGGCGCAGCCCAATGGCGCGCAGCCGGTCCTGCAGCCATTGCGGCGAGGGCCCGTTGTTGACGCCCCGGATCAGCCGACCGGCGAAAACCTCGCAGCCGTTCTCGCGCGCGTCGGGGGCGATCCTCACGTCGATGGGGCAGGGGAAGCTGCCCCGGATCTCGGCCTGCGGCGCGGCTTTCATCCTGCCCAGGCCGCGTGCCGCCAGATCGAGCGCGATACCGCGGACGCCAAGCGCGTCGGGCCGGTTGGGCGTGATCGCGATCTCGACAACCGGGTCCACCTTGGCGGGATCGTTCTCGTTCAGCCAATCGGTGAAACGCTGGCCCACCTCGGCCGAGGGGAGTTCGATGATGCCGTCATGCTCGTCCGAGAGTTCCATCTCGCGTTCCGAGCACATCATGCCGTGGCTTTCAACGCCGCGGATCTTGCCCACCCCGATGGTCGTGTCGATGCCGGGCACGTAGGTGCCGGGGCCGGCCACGACCACGGTGATCCCCTCGCGGGCGTTCGGGGCGCCGCATATGATCTGCCGCTCGCCTTCTGCAGTCTGCACCTGGCAGACCTGCAGCCGGTCGGCATCGGGGTGTGGGTCTGCCCTGATGACCTTGCCTATTGTGAAGTCGGACAGCCGCGCGGCAGGGTCATGCACCTCTTCCACCTCAAGTCCCAGATCGGTCAACGCATCGGTTATCTCCGGCAGCGTTGCTTGGGTTTCGAGGTGATCTTTCAGCCAGGACAGGGTGAATTTCATGGGTCAGCATCCGCCGGTTGTCTTGTTTGTCCCGCGGCGTTTAGCGGATATCGCGGCAAGGGGAAAGGCCCGCACGAATCCGCGGCGCGGTTCAGTCCTCGTCGCGGATGATGTCTGGAACGCCAAGGCGCGCGATCAGGCGGTCGGTCTCGCGTTCGACCAGCGCGATATTGCTGTCGCGGACCGTCGGCAGAAGCGCCCTTGCACGGCGCACCTCGGAATATTCGAGCGTTGCATGGATCAGTTCGGGCCCCTGCCCCGCGATGGCAAGGGGATGGCCGAAGGGATCAAGAATGCGCGAGCCACCCCAGAATGTCAGGTCCATTTCCGGGCCGACGCGGTTCACCATCACCGAGGGCGCGCCATACATCATCGAGTAGAAATGCATCGTCGCGGTCCAGCCGGAAGGGTTGTCGAACGCCTCGCCAACGGCTTCGATTCCCGAAGAAATCGGGGAAACCAGAAGTGTGGCGCCATGCAGGAACGCCAGGTGCGTAAGCGCGGGGTTCCACAGGTCGGCACAGATCAACAGGCCGAGGCGCCAATCCTCGTCGATGGCATGTGTGTCCACGAACCGGCCCTGCGCATAGTATTTCGTCTCGATCAGCTTGCCGTAGGAGGGCAGATTGATCTTGCGGTGGATATAGACCAGCTTGCCGCCGCGATAGACACCAGCGGCGTTATAGAACTGCGCGCCGGGGCCTTCCTCGATGAAGCCGACGATCAGGATCATGTCGCCGGCAGTGCGCGACAGCTCCAGGAGCCGCGCATCGCGGCTCTGCATGGTCACGTCAAGCAGGGATTCGGCGCCGTAATGGCCGGTCATGGAGAGTTCCGGAAAGACCAGGAGGTCGGCGCCGACATTGAGGGCCGAGCCAACCCATTTGTGGTGTTCGCTGAAATTGGCGTCCAGATCGCCGATGGTCGAGGCAAACTGCGCGGCGGAAACGGTGAGGGATCGGGTCATGGTCCGGCCTGTGAGAACTGCGGTATTGAAACGGAGGCTTGCACGCGATGACAGCAGTGCGTCAAGCGCCGTGCCGCGCGAGGTAAACCGTTTGCGTGAACGGACGGTCCTGCAGGGGGTTGTGGAATGTCACCGGAACAGGCCAGGCCGTGGCGAAGACCGATTTCAAGCGGTCGGTGAAGGCAGCATCCGGTGGGTCGTTCGACCACAAGCCGAATATGCCACCGGGTTTCAAGTGGCGTGAAAGGGCGGCAAGGCCCTCCGGCGTGTAGAATCCACCGCTGCGTGTGTCGAGAAGCGCGTCCGGCGAATGATCTATATCCACAAGGATCGCGTCATGGGTGCTGCCCGGGCTTTCAGGGTCGAAACCTTCCGCGCTGGCCGCGAGAGCAAAAAAATCGCCCTCCACGACTCTGCAACGTGGCTCGCTTGTGAGCCCCTCCCCAAGCGGCAGGAGGCCCGTTTGATGCCATTCGATGACCGGATCAAGAAACTCGACGACGCAGAGCCGTGCAACACCCGGCGCATCCAGAACGGCACGGGCGGTATGGCCAAGGCCCAGACCCCCGACAATCACGCTCAGGCCCTCTCCACGGCACGCGGCAACACCCTCTTGTCCCAGTGCCACCTCCGATGCGGTGAAAGCGCTTGTCATAAGGAATTCGTGGCCGAGCATGATCTCGTACACGTCCAGTCCGAGTCGCAGGTCGCGCCGTCGCCGCAACGAAAGCGCGCCGATGGGTGTCGGACGAAAATCCAGTTCTTCAAAGAAAGGGACGGGCGGACCGGTCATGCCAGCGCTCACGCCACGCCGCTGCGCAGCAGATCGTGGATATGGACGAGCCCCTGAAGCCTGCCATCCTTGTCCACCGCGAAAAGCGCGCTGATCTTGTTGGCGTTCATGATGCCCAGAGCCTCGGACAGAAGGGCCTCGGGCCCTATGGTGCGCGGGCTGCGTGTAGCGACCTCGCCGGCGCGGCATTCCATCAGCCGGTCGAGGTTGCGACGCAGGTCTCCATCGGTGATCACGCCGGCCAGGCGCGATCCATCCAGGACCGCGGCCACGCCAAACCCCTTCGCCGTCATTTCAAGCAGGGTCTCGCCCATCGGCGTGTCACCGTGCACCACCGGCAGCTCATCCCCCTTGTGCATGACCGCGCTGACCCTGAGCAGTTGAGCGCCAAGCGTGCCACCCGGATGGAAGGCGAGGAAATTCTCGCGCTCGAACCCGCGCAGACGCATGAGCGCCACCGCCATCGCATCGCCAAGGGCCATGGTGCAGGTGGTGGAGGTGGTTGGGGCCATGCCGATCGCGCAGGCCTCGGGCGCCTCGGGCAGGGCGAGCAGACAATCGGCCTGCTGACCAAGGGTGCTGAGGGGGTTCTTGGTAATCGCGACAAGCGGGATCGAGAAGCGCCGCGTATGGGCAATGATATCGGCAAGTTCGCGGGTTTCGCCGGAATTGGAAATCAGGATCACCGCGTCCTGCGGAGTGATCATGCCCAAATCGCCGTGACTGGCCTCGCCGGGATGAACCGATTGCGCCGGTGTCCCGGTGCTGGCCATCGTGGCGGCGATCTTGGCCGCGACATGTCCCGATTTGCCCATGCCCGAGACGATGACGCGCCCCCGCACCGAAAGCAGGGTTTCGACCGCCGCGTCAAAATCGCTCGGCAGAGCATCGCGCAGAGCCAGAAGCGCCTCTCCCTCTATGAAAAGGACGTCTTGGGCGATCTCCGTGGGGGTCTGGGTGGTTGTCATCCGTCGGGCTCCGCTGTGACAGCGGCGGTGATACCCGCTTGCCGGGGCAAGGGAAACCCCCGTGCGCGCACGGGGGCCGCGTTGACTTCGCGGATGACCTGACGCACAACGAAACGAAGGCGGGGCAGGAAAGGACAGGGGCCATGAAGATCGCGATGATCGGCGCCGGGTATGTGGGGCTGGTATCGGGTATCTGCTTTTCCGATTTCGGGCATGACGTCACCAGTGTCGACAGCAACCCGGACAAGATTGCCATGCTTGAACGCGGTGAAGTGCCGATCTTCGAACCGGGGTTGGAGGCGCTCATGGCCAAGAACGTCGCCGCGGGGCGGTTGACCTTCTCGGACGATCTGGCCACGGCCGTGGCGGGTGCCGATGCTGTCTTCATCGCGGTGGGTACGCCAACACGCCGAGGCGACGGCCATGCGGACCTGACCTTTGTCATGGATGCGGCAAGGGAGATCGCGAAGGCCGCGAGCGGGTACATCGTGATCGTGACCAAATCCACGGTGCCGGTGGGGACCAACCGGCAGGTCAAGCAGGTGATCCGAAAGGCCAACCCCGCCCTCGACTTCGATGTCGCTTCCAACCCCGAATTCCTGCGCGAAGGCGCAGCGATCGAGGATTTCATGAAGCCAGATCGCGTGGTCGTGGGTGTGCAATCCGACCGTGCGGCCGAGGTCATGCAGGATATCTACCGGCCGCTCTATCTGCGCGATTTTCCGATCATTGTCACTGATCTGGAAAGCGCGGAGATGATCAAGTACGCGGCGAACGCCTTCCTTGCCACCAAGATTACGTTCATCAACGAAATCGCCGCCCTATGCGAGCGTACCGGCGCCGACGTCAAGCAGGTTTCCAAGGGGATGGGCCTTGATGGGCGGATCGGAAACAAGTTCCTGCACGCCGGCCCCGGTTTCGGCGGCAGCTGCTTTCCCAAGGATACCAGGGCCCTGGCCCGCATCGGGCAAGAGCATGCGTCGCCGGTTCAGATCACGGAAACGGTCATCAAGGTCAACGAGGAGGTCCGCCGCCGTATGACCGACAAGCTGCTTGACATGTGCGACGGCAGTTTCAACGGCAAGCGCATCGGCGTTCTGGGCGTGACCTTCAAACCCAACACCGACGACATGCGGGATGCGCCCGCGCTGACAATCGTGCCCGCCTTGGTGGGTGGCGGTGCAAAGGTTCGGGTGATGGATCCGCAGGGGCAGCGGGAAGGGGAAGAGCTGCTGCCCGGGGTGCAATGGCTGGACGATCCCTACAAAGCGGCCCACAATGCCGACCTTCTGGTGATCCTGACGGAATGGAACGAGTTCCGTGCGCTGGACCTGAAGCGCATCGTGCGCAAGATGTCGGTACCGCGCCTTGCGGATTTGCGCAACATATACTCGGCCCGCGATGCCAAGCGCGCCGGGTTCACCGCCTATCAGTCCGTGGGCCGCGCAGGTTTCGTCAAGAGCACATGATCGCCGTGAAGGAATGCAATGACACGCACGTGCATGACAAACCCGTGGCCGCCGTGCAGCGCGTGCGGCCGGCTCTGGAATTGCCGTGACGACAGATGTCGATATCCTTGACAGCCGCTATTCCTGGCTCCGCCTCGGGGTGTGCCTTCTGATCGCGACGATCGGCAATGTCGGCATGTGGGCGATCGTCGTGGTGATGCCTGACATGCAGGCGGAATTCGCCATAGACCGCGCCGATGCGGCGCTGCCGTATACCCTGACGATGGTGGGCTTCGCGTTTGGAAATCTGGTCATCGGACGGATCGTTGACCGGTTCGGGATCACCGTGGCGCTGAGCCTTGCGGCCGTCCTGATCGGCGGCGGCATGGGGCTGGCTGCGTTGAGTCCGTCGGTGATGATCCTTTCGGTGCTTCAACTCATCATCGGTTTCGGCACCGCCGCCAGTTTCGGACCCCTTATCGCGGATATATCGCTCTGGTTCCTGCGCCGCCGCGGTATCGCCGTGGCGATAACCGCAAGTGGCAACTACTTGTCCGGCGCGTTCTGGCCTGTCGTTCTTGGTGGCGTTCTGGCCGAACACGGCTGGCGCGGGGTCTATCTTGTGCTCGCGTGTGTCACGGTGGCGCTGGTGATCCCGCTGTCATTGTTTTTGCGGCGGCGGGTGCCACTGGGGGCGACTGCCCATGCGGATACGATATCCAGCCAGCGTGCCAACGCCTCCGGCATCCCGCCCCGGACGCTGCAACTGATGCTCGGACTGGCCGGCATCGGCTGCTGCATCGCGATGTCGATGCCGCAGGTTCATATCGTGAGTTTTTGCGTCGATCTCGGCTATGGTCCGGCCGTTGGCGGGCAGATGCTTTCCCTGATGCTTCTGGGCGGGGTTGTCTCGCGGTTGATTTCGGGGCTTGTCGCGGATCGTCTGGGCGGAGTGCGCACCCTTTTGATCGGGTCGGCGCTACAGTGTCTGGCGCTCTTTCTCTACCTGCCGGCGGGAGGGCTTGTTTCGCTGTACATGGTCAGCGCGGTATTCGGTCTGGCGCAGGGCGGGATAGTGCCCAGTTACGCGCTCGTGGTGCGCGAATACATGCCCAGCAAGGAGGCCGGGCGGCGGGTCGGTTTCGTGCTGATGGCAACGATCTTCGGGATGGCGATAGGTGGCTGGATGTCGGGCTGGATATACGACATGACCGGCAGTTACAGGATGGCTTTCATAAATGGAATCGCCTGGAACTTCCTGAATATAGGTATCATGGTCCTGATCCTGCTGCGCACCACGCGCCGGCATCTCGCCGCAGCCTGATCGTTCAGCCGTGGATCACCGTCTTGTCCAGGTCAGGCCCGAGGGCCGGATCGGCCGGTTCCAAAGGCGGTCTCAGGTTGAGCCACCGTTCATCACCGCTCTGATGGGCTTTCAGAGACTTGAGCCCCGGAATCAGCCCGGCGTCCTGAATCGCCGTGCGATGACGATTGACGGCTGCCTCAAGCGCTTGCGCCTCGATCGTCTTGTCGGCGAGGGCGAGATCATAGAGCTTTCGGATGGCACCGGCATTGGAATTGCAACTTGCCGAAATACAGCCGCCCGCGCCTGCCTCCACCCCTTTCAGCAGAAAGCTCTCGGAGCCGGGAAACACCGATATACCAGGGGCCGCGTCGATCACCGCGCGCGTGTTTTCCCAGTCTCCCGAACTGTCCTTGTAGGCCACCACGATCTCGGGAAAAGCGGTGTTCAGCCGCGCCGCGAGCGCCGGCGAAATTCCGACTCCTGCCATTTGCGGAATGTGGTACAAGCAGATGCGCAGCGCGTCCGAGCCCACGCGGTCTATCAGCGTGCTGAAATAGCGGTAAAGTCCCTCGTCCCGGGCATTGACATAGAAGAACGGCGGCAGTGTCATCACGGCCGCACATCCAAGATCAACCGCGTGGCGCACAAGCGTTTCGGTGTCCGCAAGCGCGCAGAGACCGGTGCCCGGCATCAGTTGTTCTGGCTGCGCAATGCCCGAGGTGACCAGCCGTTCCAGAATCTCCATGCGTTCGCGCGAGGTGTTGCTTACTGCTTCGCCGGTGGTGCCGAACGGTGAGAGGTAGTGTGCGCCATCGGCCAGACACTGTCCGGCATGTTCGAGGTAGAGGTCGGTCGCGATGGTCATGTCGTGATTGTAGGGTGTGAGCACGGGGGTCACGATCCCGCGGAACCGTTTCGTGGGCATCCGGTGGTCCTTCCTGGTTGATCAGTAGCCGCGTTCGGGATCGACGATATTGACAAGGGTTTCACCCGCTTGCCAACGGGCGAGGTTCTCGAGGAAGAGTTCGAACGAGGCCATTTTCCAACCCTCGAACACGGCCGAGCAATGTGGCGAGATGATCGTGTTATCCAATTCCCAGAGGGGACTGTCGGTCGGCAGTGGCTCGGACTCGAAGACATCGAGCGCGGCACCGGCGATGACCCGGTTGCGCATCGCGTCGATCAGCGCGTCGGGCTGCACGACACCGCCGCGCGAGACATCGACAAGAAGCGCATCGGGTTTCATGGCCCCGAAGGCCCGCGCATCGACCAGATGACGTGTCGACGGCAGAAGTGGCGTGCAGACGGCGATGAAATCCGCGCGCCCCCAAAGATCGGGCAGGGCGTCGGCGGCATGCACCTCGTCGACATTCTCCATCGGGGCGGGGCGCGCGCGCGTGCCCAGAACATGCAAGCCGAAGGCCCGGGCACGTGCGGCAATGGCTTGTCCGGTGTTGCCAAGGCCGACGATCAGCAGGGTCTTGCCCTTCAAGGGGCTCATGAGACGTTCGCCGTTCCAGTGCCGCGCAGAGCGATCGGCGGCCAGCCCGTCGATATCAAGGGTGAAATGCAAAAGGGCGCCGAATGTATATTCGGCCATCATGGCCGACGCGACACCGGCGGAATTGGTTACCGTGACACGCTCGGGGTTCCACGGCGTCAGGTGATCGACGCCCGACCCGCCCACGGAAATCCACTCGGGTCCGTCCTCGCCCAGTAGTGCCTCGCGCGGAAAACCCGCGCGCCCCGCGAAACAGATCGAATAAACCACGTCGGGCCTGAAGGACGCGACAAGTGTGTCCAGGCCATCGTACTTGTCGCTGGCTTCGACGGTCGCGTCCGGGGCCACTTCCTGCATCCGGGTCAGAAGCGGGCCTGGCTCGCTGGAGTGGATGAGGATTTTCGGGGTTTCGCCTGTCATTGCGCCTCCACTTCGGGGTAAACCAGTTCAGCCAGGGCTGAAAACCGTGTGCCGGGCTCGCACAGCCCTTCAAGCATCGCCCAGATCGCATCGCGTCGGGCTCTTGGCATGACCCGCGCTGTCATTGCCTCGAACTTTTCCCGCAATTCGCTGTCGCTCATCGGCTCCTCGGGGCCGCCACGCGCCTGGACATCACCGGAGTGAACCTGCCGGCCGTCCCGCAGGATGACGGTGATGTCGGACCAGCGCCCCTCGGGGAAACGGGCGGAATGCCGTGCATCCTCGGTGACGGTGATGCGTGGCAACCAGGCAAGGACATCCGGATCGCGCAACCGCTCGCCCGAGATGGCGTGCGGGGTGATCCGGCCATGTTCCAGCATTGTGGCAAGAGCGAAGCCGAGGCTGTATTGCGCCTGTGAAGTCGTCTGTGGCGCCCCGGAGAAAAGACGCGCGGATTCCGTGAAGGTGTGCACTTCGATCCTGTCGACGTCAATCGGGCGTATGCCTTGTTCCTGAACAATCCCGTGCAAGGCGTCGCAGGCGGCGTGCGCCCAGCGGCAGATCGGGTAAGGCTTGATATAGTTGCTTTCAATCGTCCATTCGCGCCCCAGGTCGGCCCAGGCATCCGCGACATCGTCGGCCTCCACGGTGATTGCCGGCGCACCGGTGAATCCCCGCTTGGCCATCAACGTGGCCGAAGCGCCAACCAGCGCGCCCATGCCGGACCCGTCATGCAACATTGTGGGATTGTCGATTTCGCGCATCATCTGGCTGCGCGGGCCGTGATATTCGGCGATTCCGAGAGCATGACGCAGGATCGCGGCATCCGCTCTTTCCAATCGACACCCGAGAGCAGCAACGCCAAGCGCGTTCCAGGCGCCCGATGTGTGGTAATCGGGAACCGTGGCATGCAGCGAAATTCCGGCACGGGCAGCCACCTCGTAAGACATGGCGAGCGCCTTCAGCGCGGTTCGTGCCTCGAGCTCCGGATGCCGTTCGGCAAACGCGAAAAGAGCCGGCACGACGGCGCAACCGATATGGCCCTTGGTGCGGTTCAGCCCGTCGTGGCCGTCAAGATTGTCGATTTGAGTGGCAAGGGCCCATGCCGCGCCCGGCACGCTGACGCGGCGGCCGTCGAACAGCATACGGGCGGCGGTGCCTTGCGATCCCGCAGCATGGAAATCGACCGCGAAGTCGCGGGCTATCATTCCCGGCTGCAGAGTTGCCGCACCCGCGGCCACACCGATCGTGTCAATCAGCAGGCGCGCAGCGAAACGCAGCGCAGTTTCCGGAACCTCAAGCTCGGGATTCAGCGCGAACCGGGCGATCGTGGTGAACCGCGTGCCGTCGGGCTCCGCGATAGGGGATGGACCATCATGCATGTGCGGCTCCTGGGCGGGGATCTGCCTCATGCAGGCTACCTGTCACTTGACCCGGAAGGCAATGGCGTTCCGTCCAGATGTGAAGGGGCGTGGCGGAGGAATGGCTCACTCGGGATGTGGCTCCTGCGACTCGGTCATGTCGCTGATGCACGTCAGGCGCCAATCCCTCTGCCGGCCCCGCGCGTTCGGGATTGCCGAAAGCGTGCCAATGCAACAGCCGGGAGACGATGATCTTGAAGGGAAATGGTGCCCAGGAGAGGACTCGAACCTCCACGTCCGTACGGACACTAGCACCTGAAGCTAGCGCGTCTACCAATTCCGCCACCTGGGCCGGTGTCGTGAAGCAGGCGTGTATCTCCGCGTCCGGAAGGTGTCAACGTCGTTTTTTGCGACCATGCGGCCTGCCAAAGCGCCTTGTCCAAACCGGCCCGGAAGGATAGGACTCCAGTGGAGAGAATTTGCCCGGAGACAGCCAATGTCCAAGCTCGTCACGATCTATGGCGGATCAGGATTTGTCGGACGCTATATCGCGCGGCGCCTCGCGCAGGCGGGATGGCGCATACGCGTGGCGGTCAGACGTCCCAACGAGGCGATGCACGTGAAGCCTTATGGCGTGGTCGGACAAGTGGAGCCGGTATTTTGCAATATCCGTGATGACGCGAGTGTCCGGGCCGTGATGACGGGGGCCGATGCGGTTGTGAACTGCGTCGGAACTTTCGATCGGAAAGGTCGAAACAATTTCGATGCAGTCCAGCACGAGGGCGCGGAACGCATCGCGCGCCTGGCCGCCGAAGAGGGCGTGGAGAGGATGGTGCACATCTCGGCCATTGGTGCCGACGGCGACTCCGAAAGTATCTACGCCCGTACCAAGGCGCAGGGCGAGGCGGCGATTACCGGGCATTTCCCGCAGGCGGTGATCCTGCGACCGTCGGTCATTTTCGGCCCCGAAGACGCCTTCTTCAACCGGTTCGCCGCGATGACGCGCCTCGGCCCGGTCCTGCCGGTTGTCGGGGGCGGAACACGGTTTCAACCTGTTTACGTGGATGATGTTGCCGCTGCGGCGGCTCTGGGTGTGGAAGGCCGGGCCGCACCGGGTGTTTACGAGCTGGGTGGACCGGACGTCGCGACATTCCGTGACCTGATGCGGCATATGCTCCAGGTCATCAGGCGGCGGCGGCTGATCATGAATATCCCGTTCTGGGCGGCCTCTGCCATGGCGTGGGTCATGGAATTGGGCCAGACGCTTTCACTTGGGCTGATCCCGCCGCAGATCACCCGCGATCAGGTCCGCAGCCTCAGGCATGACAACGTGGTGAGTGCGAATGCGAAGGGGTTTGCCGAACTGGGAATCGAGCCGACCTCGCTCGCGGCGGTTTTGCCCGACTACCTGTGGCGTTTCCGCCCCTCGGGGCAATACGCGGCGATACAGGAATCGGCCGACAAGC
>Ga0102929_1000502_pt1 | contig 22882 bp, 24 predicted proteins | sample SalPonR1_B_D2_MG_FD_78510 | JGI IMG/M metagenome (GOLD analysis project Ga0102929, IMG submission 78510) | Salt pond soil microbial communities from South San Francisco under conditions of wetland restoration - Salt Pond MetaG R1_B_D2_MG | ecosystem: Environmental > Aquatic > Marine > Intertidal... | reverse complement strand
TCACTCCTGTGATAACTGCTGATTTCACTTTTTCTTTTTTTATCCTCAACTCAAGGAGCAAAGCAATTTCTCTCTGAAACTGCTTGTTAATTTTATCCAAACGATAACTAGTCATAAAGATCAACCTCTAACCACTTATTAATTACACTGAATCCTTTCCGGTCTTCCATTTTGTAAATAAAGGACAGAACCGAATCCAGTCTTTTTCTGACTTCTTCTGATGTACTGTCAGCAAGAGTAAAACATATAAAAACATTGGTCCATGATCCATCAGGTCCCAGATCTGTTGCTGAAATATTCCATCTATTCCTCACCCGGTCCGAGATGGATCTGACCACATGCCTTCTATCTTTCAGACTCCTGCTTAAGGGAACCTGCAACTGGACAAGGAGCATTCCAGTATAAAGTTCCGGTATTGTAACATTCATTAATCCAGAGTCCTTCGTTCCTCAACTTCCTGGAAAGATTCAATTATATCCCCTTCTGAGAGATCCTGAAAATTGTGCAGGTTAATACCGCACTCATATCCAGCGCTAACTTCTCTGGCATCATCCTTGAATCTTCTGAGAGCGTCCAGTGCCCCTTCCCATCTGACCACACCATCAGAGATAACTCTTGCCTTTGCGTTCCTTTTTATAACACCTTCAGTTACATAACAACCTGCAATCTTTCCGATCTTTGGAACCTTGAATATTTCTCTAACCTCAGCCTGGCCAAGGATTTCTTCACGTATAACAGGCTTAAGCATGCCTTCGAGAGCTGCCTTGACATCATCAATTAGATCATAAATCACCTTATAAGTCCTGATCTGGACTCCCTCTCGCTCAGCAATCTTCTTGGCATTATTATCGGGTCTTACGTTAAAAGCGATGATTATGGCATTGGAAGCTGCAGCAAGCATAACGTCAGATTCTGAAACTCTTCCTGCACCTTTATGTACAAATGTTATTCCCACTTCACTGGTAACCAGTTTGTTCACAGAAGACTCTACGGCTTCGATCGATCCCTGGACATCACATTTCAGGACAAGGTTCAATTGAGGAACTCCACCATCCTGCATCTGTGCATATAGTTCCTCGAGGGTCATCCTTTTGCCTGAGAGTTTCTGATCTTCGCGACGTGCCTGTTCCCTGGTGGAAGTTTCATCTCTTGCGACCTTTTCATTTTCTACCTTGACGAAAGCCTCTCCGGGCTGGGGCACGGAATTAAGCCCCAGTATCTCTACTGCTGTGCTCGGACAGGCTGATTTAACCTGTTCTCCCTTGAAATCAAGCATGGCCCTGATTTTCCCCCATGCAGTATCCATAAGAATGACATCTCCATTGTAAAGAGTTCCCTGTTTGATGAGTACTGTAGCTACAGGTCCCTTTCCTTTGTCAAGCCTGGACTCTACAACAGTGCCTTCAGCATTGATAGTAGAATCTGCCTTGAGCTCTTCCATTTCAGAAAGAAGAAGAAGCATTTCAAGTAACTGATCTATCCCTTCTCCAGTTTTTGCCGAAACATCTACCATTATAGTGTTTCCGCCCCACTCTTCAGGTACAAGACCCTTGTCTGACAACTGCTGTCTCACCCTGTCCGGTCTTGCTCCTGGCTTATCAATCTTGTTAACTGCAACGATGATTGGAACTCCGGCAGCTTTTGCGTGATTAATTGCTTCCTCGGTCTGGGGCATCAATCCGTCATCTGCAGCAACAACGAGGATAGCGATATCTGTAACCTGGGTACCTCTGGCTCTCATTGATGTAAAGGCTTCATGACCCGGGGTATCGAGGAACACTATCTGTTTTCCATGGTGGACTACAGTTGAAGCACCAATATGCTGGGTAATCCCTCCGGCCTCGCTTTCAGTTACGTTTGTCTTTCTTATGTGGTCAAGAAGTGTTGTTTTACCGTGATCTACGTGACCCATTACAGTTACGACAGGAGACCTGTATGTAGCATTATCTCCCATCACCTCTTTCTTTTTTTTCCTTATTTCCTTCATTTGTTCCGCAGCATTTTCTGCCTCGATCTCCTCTACTTCCACGATCTCCAGATCGACTCCAAAATGGTCCGACAATATAACCAGGACCTCCTCGGAAGCAGGCATCGTAGCAGGTACCATAAGTCCTGCAGTTACGAGCTGCTTAACAGCATCTGCAGGAGTAATACCTATCATGTCAGCTACTTCCTTGACAGTAGCACCTGCAGGAACTTTTATGCTCTCCTGCTGTTTTTGATCTTCTGCAGAAGAACCCTTCTCATCCTTTTCTTCAAGAGGTTTCTTTTTTCCGGATCCTATAGATTCCTCGATCAACTGGGCTGTATCTGTATCGATAGAGCTCATATGAGATCTGACCTCAATACCGAGATCATCCAGAATATTGAGAAGTTCCTTGTTAGATTTTCCAAGCATTTTTGCAAATTCATATACTCTTATTTTACTCAATGGCATCGCCTCCCTGAGTTACATACTGAAGTATCTTCTGAGACATCCCGGAGTCAAGATCGATAGCTACAGCCTGGACATTGTGGGACCCCAGAGCCCGGGATAATTTTTCTCTGCGGCACCCTTCCAATACAATAACCCTGCATCTATTTTTTGCTTCATGGAACTGCAGGGTTCTGCGTACATTATCAGAATGTTCACTTGAAAGGATAACCAGAAGCTGATCATCCTTTGATAATGTCTGTTTAATTTTATCAAAACCAATAACAAGCAGATCTGCTTTTTTAGCAAGACCTATTATTGAGAGGATATCTGTGTTACACGCTTCTTCCTTCATTCGGCTACTCTCGAGATTGAGCTCCTCCTCAAGCTGACTGTATACCTCGGGTGTAATTTCGGCCCCAAGAGCTTTTTCAAGTCCTTTTTTCTTCTTCGCCCTGGAAAGGCACTCCCTGTCGGGACAGATATATGCCCCTCTTCCTGGAGCTTTACCAGTAATGTCCACTGCAACATAACCCTTAGGCGATCTCGCTACCCTTACAAGTTCCCTTTTATCTTTCTCTTTGCCACAACCAACACATGTTCTTGGTCTAACTCTTTTAATAACCAATATCTATCACTCATCTTCAGGGAAAATGTCCTGGAAAATATCGTGAAGAGTAGGCATCTTCTCCGCTTCAAGTGCATTAATATCTATCTTCCAACCTGTAAGTCTTGCTGAAAGCCTTACGTTCTGGCCTGCTTTGCCGATCGCAAGGGAAAGCTGATCAGGCCTTGCATATACTTTAACAGCCTTCTCCTGCTCAAGCATCGGTTCTATTTTAACAATCTTTGCTGGAGAAAGAGCATTTCTAATATACTGCAGTGGATCGTTGCTCCATATTATAATATCAATCTTTTCCCCACATAGCTCCTGGCTTATGGATTTTATCCTGGCACCGTTATTTCCAACGCATGCTCCAACAGGATCCACATTGGGATCAGATGTCAGAACTGCCAGTTTGGCCCTTGCCCCTGCTTCCCTTACAATTCCTTTTATCTCTATTACATCATCTTCTATCTCGGGAACTTCCAGCTCAAGTAACCTTCTCAAAAGACCAGGATGTGTTCTCGAAACAACTATTCTTGGTCCACGAGTGGTCTGCCTTACATCAAGAAGGTAGAATTTCTTTCTTTCTCCTGGTATGTAGTCTTCGTTAACTATTCTCTCTTCCCTGGGAAGTATAGCCTCTGTCCTGTTATTCAGGCGTACCAGGACCTGGTCATTCTCTGCCTTTACGATAATACCCGTTACAAGGTCTCCTATACGGTCAGCGAACTCATTGAAAATGATCTCACGTTCAGCATCCTTGAGACGCTGGATAATTACCTGTCTTGCAGTCTGAGCAGCAATTCTTCCAAAGTTCTCCGGATTAGCCTCTATTCTTACAAGGTCACCAGGTTCAACATCAGGATATTCGAGAGCTTTGGCTTCCTCAATACTCATTTCTGTATCGGGTGATTTTACCTCATCTACGACAGTTTTAACTTCGTATATGGACACACCACCATTATCGAGATCCAGAAAAACTTCTATGTTCTGGTTCCCGCCGCGATACTTACGGTAGGCAGATATTATTGCTGCTTCCAGGCTGGAAGAGATAACCTCTTCCGGCAAACCTCTTTCATTTGTGAGCTGTTTCAAAGCCCGGACGAAATCACGCCCAAGAATCATTTATCTTATCCCCTTTCTGAAAATAACATGTTTAAAATGTCCTATCTATTTTTTTTCGAATCCTTCCCAGACAAGATTAACCTTAACTATATCTTCAAGACCAATAGAAAAAATACCTTCCTTTTCAATCTCAAAGGTAACAGAATTTTTATCTGTTGATACAATTATGGCCTTGAACTTCCTCTTGCCCGGAAAAGACTTTCTGGTCTTTATACTAACCAGATGTCCTTTGAATTTTTCAAAATCCTTTAAATTGAAAAGTGGACGTTCTATTCCTGGTGAACTTACCTCAAGATAATATTTTTCTTCAGGTTCAAGATCATCGTTAAGCTCCAGAATCTTGTTCACTGCCCTTGAGACATTTTCACAATCCTTGAGCATTACTCCACCCAATGAATCAATATAAATACGAAGGATCTTTCTTTCGTGTTCCCTTGCTATTTCAATGCCAACGAGATCATATCCGAGTCCTTCAACTTCTTCTCGAACGTTTTCTTCAAAGGTTTCACTGACATTCCTGTTTTTCAAGGCATATCAACTCCAGATCTATGTATAAAGGACCTCACAAAAAACGAAGAGTGGGCTGAACCCACTCTTCGGATAGATACATTACGATGTCCATGTGGAAGTATATCATGCAGGGGCATAAAAATACAAGTCAGGCCTTAAATCACAACTGATTTTATTCCACCCAGTAATTGGGGGCTTCCTTAGTCACAACTACATCATGGGGATGGCTTTCCTTGACCCCTGCTGGCGAAACCTTTACAAATTTAGTCTTTTCCTGAAGATCTCTGACCGTTCCAGCTCCTACGTAACCCATACCGGACTTGAGTCCACCTGCAAGCTGATAGACCACTCCGCTAAGGGATCCCTTATGTGCGGCAAGTCCCTCTATTCCTTCCGGTACAAGCTTCTCTGAAGAAGAATTTTCCTGGAAATACCTGTCTTTGCTGCATCCTTCCTTCATTGCGGCAAGGGAGCCCATACCCCTGTAGCTTTTGTAGGATCTTCCCCTGTATATAACGACTTCACCGGGACTCTCTTCAGTTCCGGCAAAAAGTGATCCTATCATTACAGAATCCGCTCCGGCGGCTATGGCTTTCACAACGTCTCCGGAAAATCTTATGCCTCCGTCTGCTATAACTGCTTTTCCTTTTGCATGGGCCATTTTGGATACGTTCATAATTGCAGCAAGTTGTGGTACTCCTATTCCTGCTATTATCCTGGTGGTACAGATAGACCCTGGTCCAACGCCTACTTTTACTCCGTCAGCTCCAGCATCTATTAAGGCTTCAGCAGCTTCTGCTGTAGCGATGTTCCCTCCGATAAGTGGAAGGTCCGGATAAAGAGTCCTGATCTCCCTGATCTGTGAGATAACTTTTTCTGAGTGCCCGTGTGCTGTATCTACTACTATCACATCGACACTGGAATTAACAAGTGCCTCCACTCTCTGGAGAGAATTATCATCAACACCTACTGCAGCTCCTACTCTCAATCTTCCATGGTTATCCTTACATGAATTGGGGAAATCCTTAACCTTCTGAATATCTTTTATGGTTATAAGTCCCTTTAAACAGAAAGATCCGTCAACAATGGGAAGTTTCTCTATCTTGTGCTTTTTAAGAATTTCGGTAGCATCCTCAAGCCTGGTTCCCTCAGAGGCAGTTACAAGGTTGTCCTTGGTCATGACATCGCTTATTATCTGGCTGTAATCCCTTACAAATCTGAGGTCTCTGTTAGTGATTATGCCTACCAGTTTCTGCTGTTCATCTACTATGGGAACACCTGAAATATGATAATGTTCCATGAGTGCCACAGCTTCCTGAACCTTGTCATCGGGATGTAGAAAAAAGGGATTAACAATTACCCCGGATTCTGATCTCTTGACAAGGTCTACTTCCTTGCATTGTGCTTCAATAGTGTTATTTCTGTGAACTATACCTATACCGCCTTCGCGGGCAATAGAGATAGCAAGTCTGGCCTCGGTTACTGTATCCATAGCAGCACTGCAAAGGGGCATGTTCAATTCGATTCCCCTGACAAGCTCCGTGCTGAAATCCACTTCTGAAGGGACTACCCTGCTGTAACCTGGTTCAAGAAGTACATCATCAAAAGTAAGTCCTTCATAATCAACAAATCGTGATTCCGGATTCAAAATAAACACCTCCAGTAAAAATTTTTATCCGATAAGATATCTCGTTCTCTCAAATATATTTGATAGATTGTATGATTCTCTGGAAAAAGACACAACCATATATTTAGTTCAAGATCCGGTCAGCGATTATCGACTGATCGGAAAACTGAAGCTACAGCCCACGCCTCCATACATTCGCAACGTCCTGCAGGACCAAGAGATTCTCCAGATTTAAATTTAAGTGACAATATTCTTGGGTACTGATACTTTCTGGATAAAAGGAGCCTGAGATTTGTTTTCATTCCTTCACCATAAGGTCCGAGTTTTGGCAACTGGGCCTTCAGAACGATATCTACGGAGTTTATTTGCAAACTATCCCCATTGATCATATCCAGAACTTTATTCAGTATAGTAATACTTGAAATATTCCTGTAACGAGGTTCATCACCAGGAAAGATAAGACCGATATCCGGCAGACCTGCAGCCCCAAGAAGAGCATCGCATAAAGAATGAAGGACCAGGTCTCCATCAGAATTTCCTTTTGCGCCAAGGGGGAAATTCGGAATTTCCATTCCTGCCAGTACGAGCTTTTTTCCAGGTACAAGAGGATGTATATCGTACCCTATTCCAGTTACAGAAGCAGGATAATAACTTCCAGAAATGATAAGAGCCAGATCCCAGTCCCGGGAATAGGTTATTTTAAAATTGAAGGGATCGCCATCAGTACTTGCAAGAGAAAGTCCTTCATTAAGCCATGCCTCGGCTTCGTCCCTAAAAGCCTTCCTGGAATCTTTCAGGATATTCAAAAGCTTCTTCCGATGGAAAGCCTGGGGAGTCTGGGTCAATTTAAGACCACTTCTGTCAACAGGGGACAGAAAATGGTCTTCAGTTCCTTTTTTCAAAGCATCTGTCACAGGAATACAGGGAACAACAGCACAATCAGGTGTAAGTTTTTTTAATAACTTCAAAACCAGATCTTCCTTGAGAAAGGGCCTTGCAGCATCGTGAATGAGAACATAATCTGAACTTGTTGCACCGAGAGCTTTCGTCACTGATTCAGATCTGTTTTTACCCCCTGCTACCACATTCACAGGAATATCTGAGCTGTCAGCTGCTTCCTGAACTTCCTGGACCCTGTCACGGGGGGCAGCTATAACACACTCGGAAACATAACCTGATCGATAAAGTCTTTCAGCTACCTGAAGGCTCCATTTCCAGAGAGGAATATTCTGAAGCGGGCGGAACTGTTTGGGAGTTCCGCCCGCCCTTGTCCCACTTCCTGCTGCAGCAATTATAAAAGAGCAGTTTTTCAAATCCTGACCTCTTTTCGGATTTTTCCAAACACCATTCTTCCTGCAGAGGTTTGCAACATTGAAGTTACAACTACCTCCACCCTTTTGCCTATATAGTTCTCTCCATCTTCAACCACAAGCATCGTTCCATCATCAAGGTAACCTACACCCTGGTGCATTTCTTTCCCTTCACGGATTATGTCAACATTTATAGTTTCCCCGGGAAGTAACACAGGTTTTAAAGCATTGGCAAGATCATTGACGTTAAGAACCGATAATCCCTGAATCTGAGCTATTTTGTTCAGATTGTAATCAGTTGTAAGGATATCAGCATCGGTCTTTGCAGCAAGTGCTACCAGTCCTTCATCCACCGAATCAACTCCCAATGCCTTAAGGTTCTCCTCAACTATCTCAATTCTGTTCAATTTTAATTTCTGAAGGGAGTTAACTACATCAAGCCCCCTTCTTCCACGGGTCCTCCTCGCAGGATCAGTTGAATCAGCAACAGCCTGCAATTCTATAAGAATGAACCTCGGAAGAACGAGAGCCCCTTCAAGAAATCCTGTTTTTGCAATATCAAGGATCCTGCCGTCAATTATAACGCTTGTATCGAGGATCTTCTTTCTTGCTTCAGAGATATCTCCCAGATATCCAAGGGACTCAGTTCTGCCTGGTCCTTTTGTTGCAAGATTTTGTAATCTCTCTTTCAATCCCCTTATGGGTGAAAAGACATTGGCAATATCCTGCTGTCTTTTAAGCATAAGACGTGCTCCAAGATAACCAAGAATAACGTTTAAAAAAACTGCAAAATAATTTCCGAATGGAAGCCCTGAAAGGGGTAAAGCAATGAGGTTTGCAAGGAGAAGGCCTATAATAAGCCCCATTGTTGCTGAACTTATATCCTGCCAACTTGTGGACTGAAGCTGTCTTTCGAAAAAAGATCCGATAAAGCCTAAACCTGATAGAACAAGTGGTGCAAGAATAAAACCGACAAGCGCAAATAATAATATACTTATCAAGTGAAAAACTACATGACTCGACAGGTAGGGGACATTAAACTGGAGCCACTCTTGTGGAATACTCGGCAAAACTTTTACGCTCAATTCATAACCGATAATACCACCAATTATCAAAAGAAGTAAACGAAGCAGGCGATAACCGGTTTTAACAATTTTACCAGGACCTTCGGACATGTTATCACTCCTTTCATTTCTTGCTTCTATCCAGCCGGGTCCTTGATTCAAGGGCAGCGTGAATAGTAACTCTGTCAGCAAATTCTATGCTACCTCCCACCGGCAGTCCGTAAGCAAGTCTCGAAATATTTACATCCAGCTTTTCCAGTACGTCAATAAGCTCAAAACAGGTCATATCACCTTCTATCCTTGGACTTGTAGCTACAATAACTTCCTTTATCCCGAGAGAAATTATTCGTTTTTCAAGCTTTACAAGAACTTTTGGATCAATATCCTCTCCATCAAGAGGAGAATATCTCGAGCCTAAAACATGGTACAAACCATTATAAACCCCGGATTGTTCAATGCTGATAAGGTCTTCAGATATCTCGGTTATCAATAAGGTATCTCTGTCTCTCATATTATCGGAACAGATCCTGCATGGATCTATATCAGTTATGTTGCCGCATTCAGGACAGGGGTGCAATTTTTCTCTCATCTCCACAAGGGACTCTGAAAGTTCTCTCACATATGACTCAGGTTCCTGCAAAAGAGAAAAGGCCATTCTTCTGGCGCTCTTTTCTCCGATACCCGGCAGTTTTTTGAATTGAGAAACAAGCCTTTCCAGAGATTCAGGTAAATGCAACTAATACACCTGAACCTACATGAGGCCAAGGTTGCCTAAACCACCAGTGAGGCCGCCCATCCTTGAAGCTGAAAGGTCCCTGCTTTTCTGGAGAGCATCGTTTATTGCTGCAAGAACGAGATCTTCAAGCATTTCCTTTTCTTCAACATCGATCACTTCTGGTTCAATGGAAATGCTGCGGATCTCACCCTGTCCGTTTGCAACAACCTTAACCATTCCACCTCCGGAATTACCCTCGACGATTTCATTCTCAAGTTCTTTTTGAATACGGGCCATCTCGGCCTGCATTTTCTGTGCCTGTTTCATAATATTATCCATTTTCATTATATTTTACCTCCAGATTCAGTGATGATATGATGTTCCCTCTATTATGTTAAGTCCCCGGTAGATCTGTTCTGCTATAAAAACTAAACACAACTCATGGGGGAAGGTCATCATGGATAAAGAAAGTAACATGTCGGCCCTTTCCTGTAAAGAAGGATCTGTCCCGTAGGCTCCTCCCGTGATAAATACCAGCCTTCCAGGTATTTTCCTCAGCAAGAGATCAAGCCAGTCAGCAAAATCCCTGCTGTTCATTTTTTCCCCTTTCTCATCAAGAAGAATAACATAATCCCTTGGTTTGAGTACCTTGAAAATGTTTTCTGTCTCCCTGGCCTTTATTCTATCTACAGGATTCTTCCCAGAATAATCCTTAACAGTGACCTTGTCTATCGAAGTAAACTGTCTACTTCTTTTCAGGTATTTATTTACCAAAGTTTCTATTGATTTTTCCTTAGGTTTTCCCACAGCCACAAGAAGTATTTTCATTTTAACTTGCTTTCTCTTTTTCTTTCTTTCTTTTGCCTGTTCTTCTTTTTGATCTTTTTAATGGCATACTGCTCCTGTCTTGACCTTTCACCAAGGACCTCATTAATGTTGCTTTCTTCCTCTTCGAGCTGTGGAAGAACTACCTGGTCAAGAGAATTAATTCTTAAAAGGCTTTTTTTCAACTCTGATTCAAGAGCAACAATTCTTGTTCTGATGTTGATATATTCCCAAAGAATTTCTCCAGTTCTTTCCATCGCTATTATAAGGTCATCAACATATAATGACGTCATTGCAGGATCATAGAGATAACTTTCATGATCATCCGGATAATCAAGGGGTGTAAACTGGCTGTAGGAACATCCCATCAGGCTTGTTATCCTTTCTTCTACCATGACTTCCCTTTTCCCTGGTTTTAGCATCTCTATAATTCCCTGACCCTCATACATTCTGGCTAAAGCATAATAAAACCCCAGGGCATCTGTCATCCTTGTAAATTCCTCTTCAAGCTCTCTGAAGCGGGCTCGGTCGTCTTCAAGTTTTCTAAGAAGTACATCCTTTTTCTTCTCAAGCAGGTTTTTGCCGTATTTTACGGCTTCCTGTTGACGCATTACATCAAGTAACTGTTCCCTGGTAGGTGGCCTTTTGGCAGTCATTGAAAAACAATCCTAATCTGAAAAAAGATATTTTTCAGGAATTCTGTACAATTCCTCTTCGGGGAGCTCTTCAAGACATTTCCAGGCAATTGACAGGCTTTCCTTTATGGACCTTCGTGTATAATCCTGTTTAACGAAGAGTGCCTCAAACTTTTCTCCGAACTTCAGATATTTGTGTTCAGTCTCTGTAAGACCTTCATCTCCCACAATTGATTTGAGACGGAAAAGTTCAATGGATTTTGCATAGGATGCATACAACTGATCGGCCATTTGCCTGTGATAATCAAAGGTTTTTCCCGGACCAATACCCTTGTTCATCAGTCTGCTCAGACTTGGCAAAACATTCACCGGAGGAAAACCCCTCTTGATGAAAAGATCTCTGTCAAGAACGATCTGTCCTTCCGTAATATACCCGGAAAGATCTACTACTGGATGGGTCATATCATCTCCAGGCATTGTTATAACAGGGATCTGTGTTATACTGCCTTTCTTGTTCCTGACACAACCCGCCCTTTCGTATATCTCTGAAAGGTCCGAATAGAGATACCCGGGAAAACCTCTTCTGCCTGGTACTTCCTCTCTGGCTGCACTTATCTCACGCAGTGATTCGCAATAATAGAGCATATCTGTGAGCACTACAAGTACATCATAATCTTTCTCAAAAGCGTAATACTCTGCAACAGTGAGAGCCATTCTTGGAGTAAGAATTCGTTCCACGGCGGAATCACTCGCAAGATTAAGGAAAAACACTCCGTGATTAATAGCTCCGGATCTCTCAAAGGTACTGGTAAAGTAGTCAGCTTCCCTTGCGGTGATACCCATTGCGGCAAAAATTACCAGAAAACTGGATTCTCTGCCAGGAATAGTAGCATACTCTACAAGATGGGCAGCTAATTCATTTGCTGGCAATCCTGGACCTGCAAAGACAGGTAATTTCTGACCTCTTACCAGTGTATTCATCATATCTACAGTTGAAATACCTGTTTCAATAAAATTGTTAGGACTTTGTCTTGCCGCAGGGTTTATCGCAGATCCGTAAACAGGCCTGTAGTCTTCCACAAGTGAAAAGGGGTTTCCGTCGAGAGGCTTTCCTCTTCCGTTGAAGATCTTGCCTTTCATTCCAAGACCTACAGGCACCCTTATGATGTCACGATCTAACCAGACAGTGACATCATGGCGATCAAGTCCAGTTGTCCCCTCAAATATCTGAATCAGTGCAATATCACCGTCAACCTGCAGGATCTGGCCCTGTTTAAAACCATCAGTAGATTCAATGGTAACAAGCTCTCCGTAACCGGCTTCTACTACTCCCTGAACGAAGAGCAAGGGTCCTTCGATGGAAGATACGGTCCTGTAACCTTCTCTTGCTAATATCATTCAACCACCTGCCCAACAACAGTTCTTTCTATTTCCTCATACATTTTTTCAGCATGTACTACCATTTCTTCAGCTGAATATTTTCTAAGTTCAAGAAGTTTTTTTCTGAAAGGGAAATTATGAATCTGTTCAAAAAGAACCCCCTTTTCGATCTTTTCAAGGATCATCTTGTTCAGTTCTTTAAGGACAGTGATCATATACTTTTGTTTTTCAAGGTCACACCAGGCATCTTCCTCTGAAAAGGCATTCTGCTGTAGAAAGAAGATCTTGGCAAGGTCCGCAAACTCGAGAACCCACTTGTCAGATTCGGACAGACCATCTCTTCCGACGATCTGCACCAGGTCTTTAAGCCGTTTCTCCTTATCGAGGGTTACCGTTAAAAATCGCTTTAGTGATTCCCATTCTTCACCCAGCTGTTTCACAAAATATTCCTGAAGCTGAAAGGAATAAAGGGTGTAACTGCTGTTCCAGTTAATAGCCGGAAAATGTCTCTGTTGTGCAAGCTGCTTGTCAAGTCCCCAGAATGCTCCTGCCAGCCTCAGGCTGGACTGTGTAACAGGTTCAGAAAAATCTCCACCTGGAGGTGAAACAGCATTTATGATCGTAACAGAACCCTCTTTATTCTCGCCGCAGAGAGGAACTACCCTCCCTGCCCTTTCATAGTACTGGGCCAGTCTGGATCCAAGATAGGCTGGATATCCTTCCTCTCCGGGCATTTCTTCGAGTCTGCCGGCTATCTCCCTTAGGGCTTCAGCCCACCTGGATGTGGAATCCGCCATCATTGCGACATCATATCCCATATCCCTGTAATATTCAGCAATGGTCATACCAAGATAGATACTTGCTTCTCGAGCAGCAACCGGCATATTGGATGTATTGGCTATCAATACCATTCTTTCAAGAAGAGGTGCATCATGTGAAGGGTCCATAAGTTGTGAAAATTCTTCAAGGACCTCTGTCATTTCATTTCCTCTTTCTCCACATCCTATGTAGACTATTATGTCTGCATTACAATATTTCGCCAGTGACTGCTGGGTTACTGTCTTTCCGGTTCCGAATCCACCGGGAAGAACGGCAGCTCCACCGAGAGCCAGTGGGAACAGTGTGTCAAGGATCCTTTGACCTGTCATAAGGGGAGTATCAAAATGAAGGCGTTTGTAGTAAGGTCTGCTTTTTCTGACCTCCCATTTCTGGGAAAGTCTGATTTCTGTACCATCACTAAGAATTGCAACAATATCTTCTGCCCGATACGCTCCTTCTCCACTTACATGGTCAACCACCAGTGATCCCTTCTCAGGAGGGATCATAACCATGTGCTTCAGGTAGGATCCTTCCATTACCTCTCCTATTACTGTACCACCGTGGACATTTTCACCTGGTTTTACCAGAGGGACAAAATCCCATTCTCTGTCATTTGGTATGGACTCGCTCTGAAAACCCCTGGGTATATAGATATTCTGTCCGGCTATCTCTTCAAGAGGTCGGCCGATACCGTCCAGAACAGTTCCGAGTAATCCGGGGCCAAGTTTCACAGACAATAGTTCACCGGTAAACACAACAGGCTCTCCAGCCCTTAAGCCATCAGTATTCTCGTAGACCTGGATATCCACGACATCCCCCTGGATCCTTATTACTTCACCCAGGAGCCTGCTATTACCCACCAGGGGGACCTCGTACATTCTCACTTTACCGTAAACACATGCCTGAATAACAGGACCCGAAACCCCTGTTATAATACCTTTTGAAGACATTCTCTACCTACCCTTCGCTTCCAGCTTTTACCGGTTCAATATCCGGAAATGGTACCCACACAGGTCGTTTACTCATCGCCAGTTTCCTGTAAATACTTACAGGAGTTTTATTAAACCAGCTTTTTTCAACAATAACGATGGCTGCGTCCATATCAGCTATATCATCAAGGTATAAAGGGAGTTCTCCAGGAGATTCACAAACCACAGGTGTAAAACCGTATATTTCCCAGAGATCTACAAATAACTGACGTCCTACTACAATTGCAGGTTTGCCATTTGTCATTAAATCACCCTGTAATAGATCATCAGACAGTAATGATCCTTTTTAAAAGATCCTCTGAATTCATTCGTGATGCCAGCCCTACCGCCAGAAGGTTCAGATTTTCCCATTCTATGAGGTACATTGCAACATATCCAAGTACCACCTCTATACCTAACGGGTTTGATCTATAGAGTTTTTTCTGCCAGTCAAGCATCCGTATCTGCATGGCACGTTGAATGTTGCCATGTCTGTCTTTTCCCATAATCCCAAGGGCTCCTGACCATCTTGATCCTCTGATCAAAACTCCGAGAATCCTTGCTTCATTTAATTCAGAAACGCTGAAACACAAACCTCCGGGAATATAATCAGGTTCTTTTTTTAAAAACTTTCCTGCCTTGGTATTTGCCCTTGTCCATATACCCACATTCCAAAGATCTATATTCATACCAATATATTCCTTGATCACCTTTGCTGATGATGAGTTCTTACTGCTCAGACAATCATTAAGATATGCAATATGTTTGGTCAGAAGTTTTCTTTCTGCATGGTGCAGATCGTATCCCTGCTTAATCTCAGAAATAGATGATGCAAGACCAAGGGCCATGGGATGCCCTTGTGAGTAACATTTTTCAAGAATCTTTTCCGGTGTTCTGCCTTCCAACCAGAGTTCAGAGAAAAAACCCATTGGTATTGCTCCAAAATCCTGCCATATTGGTTCTTTTCCTCCGAATGTGCCAGTGAATAAGGACCTTATAACAAGTCTTGCATTGTAAAGGTCGCTTCTTGCAAGTATGACATCAAGAAGATCATGTACTTCACCTTTTGCAATTTTTCTCGAATGGTTTAACTCTCTGGATAACTGATTGGCTATTGCGAATTCTATACGGGAAAGTGTAGACCTTCTTGTCCTTACAAGTTGTGACCTGTAGCTTTCAGCATATCGACTGTCAAGGAGGAACTGCTCAAAAGAGTCAATATCGCCTCTTGCGATCTTGACATAATCACCATGATCAAGAAGAAGAGATACCCTCCTTCTGATTATGGCATTAAAATATTCGTAGTTATTCGAAGAATCCAGGAATCTGAAGAGATTTTTCAATGATCTTGACTGACAACCTCCTGAGATATTCGGGCTTAACACGTTTCCACCTGTATAAAAGCCTGTTATCAATAATTATCCTGCCATCAGCAGAAAAAATAATACATCCACCGCAGGATCCGGTGTCTTTTTCATGGATATTTTCGATCCTGTCAGACCTATCTATAAGATCGGACTGGCCAGGTTCTACCTGAATATCCACCGGCCCATCTATGATCTGCAATCCTTCACCTGCAAGCTTATTCAGAACTATCCGGTATTTCCCTTTATTGGAAAGAAGATCTTCAAAACCACTTAAGATCCTTTTTTCCATCAATTCCATGAGTTCGGATGAAAAATCCTCTACCTGAGTAAGTACAAGGTGATTGATCGCTTCTTCCTCACGTTTAATAAATCTTTCATATCTTTCTTTTTGTTCTTTACGTAAGGAAGAGACCTTTTTCTCAACAATAAGTCTTTTATCTACGATAAGATCTGATATTCTTTTTTCCGTTTCCTGTCTTATAGCTTCAAGCTTTCTGTCCTTCTCATCAAGAAGGGCTTTTTTAAACTTCTCCATATCCATTTCAGACTGGATATCACTTGATGCTTCGGAGATCAACTTACTCCTCCCATCTATGCAAATTGCAGGATCAGCATAATTGCAACGACAAAACCCAGTATTACCATTGTCTCAGGAATGGCCTCAAGTATTATCATAATACCCGAAGTTTCAGGTTTTTCTGCTACTGTTCCCGCACCTGCACTACCTATCTTGGCCTGGGCATATGCAGTTGCAAGTGCCGGTATTCCTACTGCGAGAGCTGCTGCTAAGGCTATTAGTGCTTTTTCCAATCTGTACCCCTCCTTCGGGAAAATGGTTTATATTGTATTCCGCCGCCATCATAGAACTTGCCCATGAATTCAACGTAGTGCAACCTGGCAGAATGAAGACTTGAACCACCTATGGCAAGTACAAAATTGAGAAGATGAATTGAAAGGGCCATAAAAATACCTAATATGGACAATCCAAAGACATCTATAAATTTTGATGCTACTACTGCAAGTATTGCAGAAGACAATCCTATTGCAGCTATCCTTACATAACTGAGAATATTACCTATAGTTCCGAAACTTTCGACAAGACCTCCTATCCCTCCACCTATGATCAAAAAGATCAGTCCAATGAACAGAAGAGATAAAGAAAGGGAAAATAGCTCTTCAGGAAGCCAACCCCTAAATACAACAAGTGCTGTGACAAGTCCCGAGATCAGTATCAGATTCCCGGCTTTTTCAAGCCATATGTGTCTCTCTTTTTTTCTCAGTCCTTCGAAGAAACCCAGCAGAAGACCAATCACAACGTGGCCTAATCCAAGACTTACAGTAAAGACAAGTACCGGCATAACAGCATGGGATCGTTCCAGCCATAATGGGTGAAGATTAAAAAGCCTGAGGCCGAGATCTCCGAATAATTCACCATAAGCAAATCCCCAGAAAATACTCCACAGTGAAACTGCTATCAGTATGTAACCCATATCGGACATAAGGGCTTTATGTTTCTTTCTGAAAAGCAGATAGCCAATCAGCAAAGCTACAAGTCCGTAACCTATGTCACCGACCATACAACCTGAGAAGAAAGGGAAAAAAAGAGCAATAAAGGGAGTTGGATCAGAACTTTTGTAAACAGGAGCCTGCATAAGTTTGAGAAAAACCTCAAAAGGCCTGAAGACAGCCCAGTTCGAAAGGGATGTCGGAACAGTATGCCATTCATCACTTGATGGATATCTCCATCTTAAAAACACATTATTTCCAAATTCCGACTGGAGAGTTTTTTTTGTTTTCTCGAGGCTATCCTCAGGTATCCAACCCTCGATCATGAAGAAATGACCTTCATCCTCACTTCCTGCTTCTATGTTCATTTCTTCTGCTTTTTCGTCAACAAGCATAAAAAGGGAGGCCAGTTTTGGTCCCCAGTCATGTCTTGTCTGCTCCAGCTCTTTGTCAATATACTGGATCTTTTCCCCCAAGAGATTTCGCTCTTCCTTTATTGCCTCGGAAAGGTTCTTGTCTTCAGTATTTACAGGTGGAATCCATCTTACAGCATCGTTCTCCTTCATGATCTCTTCAACTGAATTACTTAAATAAGTTCCTGTACTTAAGGAAATAATGCTTCCGCTGTTTCTAAGTTCAACCACGTGATAATTAAACAGATCGGGATCTGTTTCAAATTTAAGTTGAGAAATTCTTTTTCTCAATGAAGAGAGGATCCTTGCCTGATTTGAAGGATCTATCCACCAAAAGGATATCTCCCCGTCATCCCTGAAATTGTTTTCAACAAAAGAATCAAAATGAGAAGCTATCTCACTGGCCTTGTGAAGGTTTGAAAGCATATTGTTAAGCTCTTCTTTTTCCGACATCCTTCTTGAAAGCATTTCCTGAAAATGGTCAAGACTGCTGTTTATTTCTTTGGCAGTCTCCTTAACAGGCATGTCAAAACTTTTCCTTGCCCGTTCCAGGTCACGATCCCTGATAACATTCCAGTCATTCCATTTCAATACTTCGATCATCCCCAGAAGTTTTCCTCTTAAAAGACGCAGACTGTCAATATCATCCGAGGAAAACCTTTCTGAAGCATGCTGATCAACATGAAGGACTGACAGACGATGGAGACACCTTATGATCTCAGTACGGTTGGAAATAACTCCCCACACAGCAATTCTCAACATATTTTTAATCAATTGATGATTCCACCCTGGACTGATCACAGATTTGTTTTACTGCATTTTCAGCAAGAGATTCCACCAGTTCATTAAAAAAACTGTCGTGACTTATCTCGTTTAACTTGCTGTTGCATTCTTTTATCTGGGATTTTTTAAAATCTTTCAGTTTCTTATCATATTCATTCCACTCGGAATTTACCTTTTCGATAGTATTTTTCTCCATTTCATCAAGCCTGGTAATTGATTTTTCTATCTCATCCTGCATTAGGATCCTGTAGTTTTCAATTTCCATGGTTATGGTCTTTTTGTATTCCGCAAGCTCTTTATGAATAGAGGAAAAATCATTCGGGGAGTTTTTCATCTTTTCCTGAGATGTCAATAAAATCAGCCTCCATTAAGAATTCGCAAAAGGCTCCTCTGTCAATAATACCGATCAATCTGCCATCCTCAGTGATGGGAATACGCTTGATCTTTTTCCTTAACATCAGATCCGCAACGCTCATAAGACTTGCAGTGGGTTCGAGCGAAATAGGTTCCGGGTTCATGTAATCCGCAACTGTGGTATTTCCAAGTTCCACAAATCGCTTCAGGAAAGTACATTCTTCATCAGCCAGAAAAGAACTTTGAGCAAGCACTTCCAGATAGGTTGGTACAGCTGCCTTTAAAATATCGGATTCTGATATGAATCCTACCAGTTTCCAGTCTTCCCGGATCACTGGAAGCCCTGTAATATTATGACTGTATATGATATGCACAGCATCATGGACAAAATCAGACTCCATGACTGCAGTAAGGTCAGGATGCATAAGCTGGCTGGCCAGAGCGTTCATTCTTTTGTAACCTCTTTTCTGTTATCAACTATCCCGATCTTTGTTAACAAAACAAGACAGGCGAAAGTAAAAAGCTGAAGATCTCTTTTAAATCTCCATGGTTCCTGAAAAAGCCTGTATAGCCATTCAAGGCCGCATTTCTGAAAAACCTGAGGTGCCCTTGCAAGCTTTCCGGAGATGACATCAAAAGCTCCTCCCACACCTACGGCAACAACCGGTCCAATAAAGGGGAGTTTCTCATATAGCCACTTTTCCTGTTTTGGAACACCCATTCCGACAAAAAGGACTTTTGCACCTGAATTTCTGATATCACTTATTATGTCCTTTTCTTCATCAATACTGAAATAACCTGAATGACAACCACAAATATGAAGCCCCTGGTAGCGTTCTCTAAGTATAGTTGCAGTTCTTTTGACAGTTTCCTCCTCTGAACCGAGAAGATAAACGGGCCATCCTTCCACTGAAGCATTCCTGCATATCTGCTCCATGAAATCTATACCTGTGACCCTTTCCTGCACAGGTGTTCCAAGGAACTTCAGTCCCCATACAAGCCCACATCCGTCAGCAAGACATAGAGATGCACGGGTAGCTGCCTTTCGATAAAGATCATCTACCCTTCCAAGTCTTGCTGCTATGGCGTTGAGTGTAACTACAAGGAATGGCTCTTCCATCCTTTTGATGGCTATTCTTACTTTTGATAGTGCGTAATTCATGGATACATTATCAACAGGTATGCCCCATATAGCAGGAGTCCTTGCAACTAAAGTCCTTGAATGTAATTTAGCTATAAGTGGAGAAGCAAAGGTCGCAACGGAAATAAGCATCAATATCACGATCATAAGAGTTACTAAACCATCTGTAAGCTGGAAAACGCTAACCACTGCACCAAGGGTTCCACACAGAAGCGTTATAAGATGTATCGTGGATGGATGATCAATACCCCGGCCAATAAGCCCCCTGTAAAGATACCGTGGACCTGCAGTTCTGTTCGTCAGCGCGACAGATGCAAGATGTAAAGAATTCTCAACAATCGGAATGGCAAAGAGCCCAAGTGGCAATATCATAAGGGTACTGAAAGTTATACCTTTACTTACTCCCAGAAGAGAGGTTCCTGCGAGTATCGTTCCCCAGAAAGCAGCAAGAGGTTTTCCCAGTTGTCTGTACATGTGACCATGTCTACTCCATAACACTGCAAGGAGTACAAGAGCTGTCAATGATACGAGAAAAGCTTCGCCAAGATTCTGACCGGAAAAGAAGGTAACAGCTATAGAAAGAGAAAAAGTTACAGCGAGAAGATGCCCGGACATTCCTGGGATTTTATCAAGTTCCTGGATCAGGGCAGGGAAAATTGCGATCCATAAAGCTGTTATTACAAAGGAAGACCATTGTGAAAGGTACAGGTACCTGCTTTCAGGAAGTCCGATAAAATTGATACCTGGCCCCCACAGGGAGTATAAAATACCTATAAATAGAAAAAGATACCTCGTATCCCTGTGTCTGAACTTCTGTTGAACAACACCTGTCACAAGAGCCAGAAAGGCTGTCCCAACAACAAAGCGTGAAAGAAATCCACCGAACCATAGAACACTCATGGCAAAACCTATCACAAGCGAAACATCTCTTATGTAGTCATACTGAGGCCTGGTCAATATTTTTTTATAGGCTTTCTGGCTGGCAAACATAAGAACAGCCAGAGAAAAAAGAGCCAGAAACGCTTTGACTACATAAGGAAATTCTGACAAAGCTCAATTACACCTCCTGCAGGATAATACAAAAAAAGATCATATCCACTGCAAATCCAATTTTACCAAGGATTCGAAACATATTCCATCCTTGGACATTAAAAAAATCTTTTTTCCTTTTTTTTTGTAGCAGATTAACTAATATATCTGTTCAATTCCACCCATATATGGGACAAGAGCTTCCGGAATTTTTACTGTTCCATCCTCCTTCTGATAGTTCTCCAGGATAGCTATGAGTGTCCTGCCGACAGCTATGCCAGATCCATTAAGGGTATGCACAAAGACTGGTTTACCTCCTCCAGAAGGTTTGTACCTGGTTCCCATTCTTCTTGCCTGAAAATCCTCACAATTACTGCAGGAACTGATTTCTCTATACTTATCCTGTGAAGGGAGCCAGACTTCGATATCATAGGTCTTTGCAGCTCCGAATCCCATATCTCCTGAGCTGAGTGTTACCACCCTGTAGGGAAGGCCAAGCCTCTGTAATATGATCTCGGCGTTACTCGTCAGTTTTTCCAGCTCAGAATAGCTTTCTTCAGGTTTACACAGCTTAACCAATTCCACTTTATCAAACTGGTGTTGTCTCAGCATTCCTCTAACATCCCTTCCGTGACTGCCAGCCTCTTTCCTGAAACATGCAGTATAGGCAGTGTAGTAAAGGGGCAATTTTTCTTCCTCAAGAATCTCTCCGTTGTGAAGATTCGTAAGGGGTACTTCTGCAGTAGGGACAAGCCAGAGATCTTCAACTTCGCATTTGTAAAGATCCTCTGCAAACTTTGGCAGCTGTCCTGTACCCTGCATTATATTGCTGTTAACAAGAAATGGCGGGTTGATCTCGGTGTAGCCATTTTCTGTTGTATGAATATCGAGCATAAAGTTTACCAGGGCTCTTTCCATTCTGGCTCCAAGGTTCTTTATAACCGTAAATCGACTTTGGGCAAGTTTAACCCCTCGTTCAAAATCAAGGATATCAAGGGCTTCTGCAATATCCCAGTGCGGCTTGGGTTCATAACTGAACTTTTCTGGAGTTCCCCACTTGTGAACTTCCACATTTGCGGATTCATCTTCCCCTACAGGGACACTCTCATGTGGAATGTTCGGCATGGAAAGAAGCATCTGCTGCAATTTTTCATCAGTTCTGGAGATCTCTGTGTCGATATCCTTTATCTTTCTGCCGATCTCCTTCATCTCAGTCATTATATCTTCAGCGTTTTCCCCTGAAGCTTTCAACTCCGCCACTTTTCTGGAACCTTCATTCCTTGAAGCCTTGAGTTCTTCAGTTTTGTTGACAAGTTCTCTGCGTTTGCTGTCAAGATCGAGAAGTTGATCAAGAGGAAAATCGTAATGCCTGTCCTCGAGGCATTTCTTTACTTTTTCAGGTTTGTTGCGGATAAGTTTGATATCAATCATTACCGTTGCCTCCCTGGTCAGTTCTAATATTTATTAATAAATTTGCCATTTCTATAACTGCAAGAGCTGATTCCGCTCCCTTATTGCCAGATTTGCTTCCGGCCCTTGACAGGGCCTGGTCCAGGTTGTCACAGGTCAGCACTCCAAAACCAACAGGAACCCTGTGATCAAGACCTATATGAGCAAGACCTTTTGACATTTCAGCTGCAACATAATCAAAATGGGGAGTATCACCCCTGATTACGGCTCCAATGGCTATTACTCCATCATATTTCCCTGATAATGCCATTTCTTTTGCAGCAAGGGGCAATTCCCACGCACCGGGAACCCACACAACATCTACTGACTGAGGGTTTACACCGTGCCTGAAAAGGGTATCTTTGGCCCCTTCAAGAAGTCTGGATGAGATAAGTTCATTGAATCTCGATGCCAGAAGGCAGATCCTCAATCCTGTTCCTATAAGTTTTCCCTGATGAATCTTCATAAGTTTGGCCCCTTTCTAATAAACATCAATTTTTATTTAATTATATCCTTAAGATGCAGAAGATGTCCCATTTTTTCCCTTTTTGTCATAAGATATTTCATATTGTGTTCATTCGGATCGATCTCGAGGGGAACCCTTTCCTTTATTTCAATACCGTAACCCTGTAGTCCCACGATCTTCTTGGGATTATTAGTCATAAGGGAAATGCTCTTTATACCGAGGTCTTTCAGGATCTGTGCACCAAGTCCGTAGTTTCTGAGATCTGCATCGTGTCCCAGGGCCTCATTGGCCTCCACGGTATCAAGACCCTTTTCCTGGAGATTATAGGCCTTCAGCTTTTCGAGAAGACCTATACCGCGCCCCTCCTGCCTCATAT
>Ga0102929_1000501_pt1 | contig 22894 bp, 22 predicted proteins | sample SalPonR1_B_D2_MG_FD_78510 | JGI IMG/M metagenome (GOLD analysis project Ga0102929, IMG submission 78510) | Salt pond soil microbial communities from South San Francisco under conditions of wetland restoration - Salt Pond MetaG R1_B_D2_MG | ecosystem: Environmental > Aquatic > Marine > Intertidal... | reverse complement strand
TCGACGAGGCAGTCGTCGGGCCCGAAATGGTCGACTTTGAATCCGTCGCCACGCAGTTGCCGGGAGATCAGATCGCGGTCGGCGGCATCGTCATCATGGACAAGGGCGGTAAGGGTCCTGGAAGCGGGCATGGAAGCGTCCTTGCCGGTTTGAGCACGATCGGGCGACTCAGACCGATTTAGGTTTAAAGAAGCATTTTTCGCACATGAATTCGCCGGGAACAACACGTCGCTCGCTTTTCGCCGGCAGCCCCAGCCCCGTCTTTGGCCTCGACACCTGCGTGCCGCGCGAGGAAACAAACAGGAACAAACATGTCCAATTTTGAACACAATTGAGGTCATTTACTAAAGTTGAACGCAGAATTAGCCTGCAACCAATAGGTGAAAGGAGTGTCCGATGAGCATCCAGTTCTTCGCGCCGCGCGGCGCAGACAACCAGATCGTGAAACTGCCATCGACACTGAGGCGCACCGTCAGGTGGCTGCCGCAGATCGGCGACATCTTTCCCGACTTCAACGTCGAGACGACCGCTGGCCCCCTGAATTTCTGGAAGTGGGCCGAGGGGCACTGGGTCCACCTGTTCAGCCATCCGGCGGCCAATACCCCGGTCTGCACGACCGAGATCGCCTCCATCGCCAGCTATTCCGCCGCCTGGAAGACCGCCAATGTCAAGAACCTGGCGCTGACCGGCTCGACCATCGAAGAGCAGGAACAGTGGCACGACGACATCGCGCGCCTTTTCAACGTCGACGTCGATTTTCCATGCGCCCAGGACACCGGCCTTCGCCTGTCCAAACTCTTCGGGATGATGCACGAGAAAGAGGCCGATACCTACCCTATCCGCAAGAGCTTCCTGATCGACCCGTCGATGCGCCTGCGCATGATCTTCGAATACCCCGTCTTCATCTGCCGGCGCACCGACGAGATCCTGCGCGTCCTGCAGGCCCTTCAGATGCGCGACCGAACCGGCGCGGCCACCCCCAGCGACTGGGAAGAGGGTGATATCACCCTCATTCCCGACGACCGGCCCGAGGCGCATGTCTGGCGCGACTTCGGCGCGAATTCCACCCGGCTCAGCCCCTACCTCAGGGTCGTGCAACCGACAGATTAAGCGGGCGGTGGGAGGCGTTTCAGTGCAATGTCCGGCGCAGGACGTCGGGCAGACGCACCGGACGGCCGTCGCCGCCCAGCGCGACCAGCGTCACGGTAGACGCGAACAGGACAACGCCGTCGCGCAGCACATCCTGTTTCAGGACGAGGCGCGCGCCGGTCAGGGCCTCGACCGATGTATGAACCACCAGCTCATCGTCGAAGCCCGCAGGCTGGATGTAGTCCGCCTCGACCCGCCGCACGGCGAAGACAATGCCTTCTTCGGCCTTGAGCCGTCCCTGGTCAACGCCAAGGTCGCGCACCCATTCGGTGCGGGCCCGTTCGATGAATTTCAGGTAATTGGCGTAGTAGACGATCCCGGCAAGATCGGTGTCCTCGTAGTAGACGCGGATCGGCATACGGTGGGTCATTGCAGGGCCTCCAGGCGGGCGAACAGGCGCAGGGCGTGGCTGGCATCCTGCGCGACGGCCGGCATCACCGGGTCATAGACCCCGCGGATCACCCCTGCAATCTCGGGGCGCAGAACGGCGACGCCGTCGGCCATGGCCAGCGCCGAGGCATCCGTGAAGGCCCGGTCGGACCACAGCAGGATCGTCTGCACCGCCTGGGAGAGCGCCAGCGTTTCGGCCGGAACCTTGGACATCTCGGAATCCATGCGGATGAAGATGAAACAGGCCCGGATCGCCCCGCCCTCGTCGAAGCGGAAGATGCGATACTGGTTGGCGTCCTGCGCCGACAGCCGCGTGACCAGCGGGCCCAGGTCGGGCACCAGCCGATCCAGGTCTGGCACCTGGTTCAGCTCGTTCCAGTCGCGACAGAAGAACACCATGGTGTTGGCGCCGAGTTCCGGGTCCGTCTCGGCCATGGTGTGACCGGACAGCGCGCAGACCGCCTCGAAGGCGCCCTTGACCACGGACAGGGTCTCATCCTCGATCCCGAAGACGATTGGCACGATGGGCCTCCCCCAGCGCGCACAAAGGTAAGACCCGTCCGAGCGGGTGAACAGCGCCTCGATCTGCTCGGGGGAAAGCGTCGTCATCACGGCCCTCGTCTCATCTCGATCAGGCGGCAAAGCGCGCCCGGGTACGGTTGGCAAAGGCGACGAGCGTCAGCATCACCGGCACCTCGACCAGAACGCCCACCACGGTCGCCAGCGCGGCGCCCGAGTTCAAGCCGAAAAGGCTGATCGCCACGGCCACGGCCAGTTCAAAGAAGTTGGACGTGCCGATCAGGGCGCAGGGCGCTGCAATGCGATGCGGCACCTTCAGCGCGAAAGCCGCCGCATAGGCCAGCGCAAAGACGCCGACGCTTTGCAAAAGGATCGGCACGGCGATCAGCACGATCACCGTCGGTCTATCGAGGATCACCTGCCCCTGCAGCCCGAAGAGGATCACCACCGTGGCGATCAACCCGACGATGGAAAAGGGTTTGATCCGGCCCTGGAAGGCGGCGATCGCCTCCGGCGTGCCCAGCATGCGCCGGGTCAGCAGCCCGGCGACCAACGGCAGCGCGATGAACAGCAACACCGACAACAGCAGCGTTTCCCAGGGCACGGCGATGTCCGTCACCCCGAGCAGAAAGGCCACGATGGGCGCGAAGGCAACCACCATGATCAGGTCGTTCACCGTGACCTGCACGAGGGTGTAATTCTCATCCCCCTGCGTCAGATGCGACCAGACAAAGACCATGGCCGTGCAAGGCGCCGCGCCCAAAAGGATCAGCCCCGCGATGTATTGCTGCGCATCCGCGGGGGCGATCCAGCGGGCGAAGACCACCTCGAAGAAGAGCACCGCCAGAGCGGCCATGGTGAAGGGCTTGATCAGCCAGTTGACGGCCAGCGTGATCAGCAGCCCGCGCGGCTGGCGCGCGACCTGCCCCAGCGATCCGGGATCGACGCCCACCATCATCGGGTAGACCATCGCCCAGATCAGCACGGCGACCACGAGGTTGACGCTGGCGACCTCCGCCGCCGCGATCGCGTTGACCACCGGCGGGGCCAGGTTGCCCAGGGCAATCCCGAGCACCATGGCCGCCGCGACCCAGACCGACAGGTATCTCTCGAAAACGCCCATGATGCCGCGCGGCCCCCGTGCCCAGACTGCGGGGCGGTGATGCGTCAGAACCCGGCCCGGCGCAAGCCCGCCAGCGGCCGGTTTTGGCCCCCGGCCCGCTCACTCTTTCGTGGCGCGGGTGTCGATCAGCCCCGAGACCCCGGCCACCGCCAGCAGAGCGAGGAACCAGCCCGTGGCGATATGCACCCACAGATAGGTCCGCGTGGCGGGCGAGACCCTTTCATCCGGCACCCAGTAGTCCTGCACCTCCAGGTCGACCACCGGCACCAGCGTGTCGAGCGAGTAGAGCGCGGCGTTGAACGTGGGATAGCCCGCCGCCTCGGGCTGGGACTGGTAACAGGCCAGCGTCGAGGGGTGATCGCCCCGCCGCGCGCGCCCCTCCGCACACTGCGCCCATTCCGGCTTGCTCAGGATGACGGCGTTGTTGGGCTTGAAGCCGCCGTCGCCATGCGCCACGCCGAAGAGCACCGCGCCGAACAGCCACATCCCCGCCAGCCACCCCAGCGCCCGCAGGGGCCGGTGGCCATAGGCGATGAGGGCGGAAAGCAGCCCGTCGCGCAGGCGCAGAAAGGCCAGCGTCGACCATGCCCCGACAAGGCCCGACCGCGCCGCCAGGCGCGCTTCGATGTCATGGGTCGAAGCCTCGCGGTCAGCTTTCGCGATGCGCGTCCGGATTTTCGACAGATGGGCGGCGGCTTGCGCGCGCCGCACCCGGCGCTGCCGCTCTTCCTTGGCGATAAGCACGGCGCGCGCGTCCTCGGCATGGCCCATCTCGCGCAGCACCTTTGCGCACTGCTCCCAGGGCTGCGGCCAGAAGTCACCGCCGAAACGCGCCGGGTCTTGCAGGTCCAGCCAACGGATGCGCTCTTTGTCAGAGACCGGCGTTCCGGTGCCGGTGAACCCGCCATAGCGGCAGCGATCTAGCAGCAGGTCGCCGGGCACCGGCCAGTAGGCGGGATCGTCGCAAATGGTCCCGATCTCCGCCGCCGTGAGGTCGAGCGCGCCTTCAACACGGTTGCTTCCGCCGTTGTTGCCCGGCCGCCAGAGGAACGCCCCCGTCACACGCGCACCAGCGACGTTGAGTGCCTTACCCGTCGAACCGGGAACAGTCTTCTCCTTTTTCAAGTCATACGGGTTCTGGAACCGCCCGCCGACACAGTCCAAATCGCCGCCGATCTCCGACCGATGCAGCCGCACCTCGCCCTCGGCCTCCACACCACGCAGAAAAACGCCGCCGCGCGCGTTCAGGCGATCGGCAAAAAGGCCCGGGAAGCGCGACCCCTGCAAGTTCAGGGTATGTACCGTTGCCCCGAACATAAGGGCCATGTCCAAAAACCGGCAGCTAAGAAGGCCAAGATCGCGGTCAAGCTTGCAGCCTTCGAGGTCGAGGCCAGTCGTGCCCTCGTCCCCCAGCAGCGGATCGGCCTTCCCGTCGCTGACCACCAGCGCGCCCTTGATCCGCAGTCCCTTTTCGTGCAGCCGCACATCGTCGTCCCCCGGCGCGCCGAGGGCGAGCCAGCGGATCAGGGTGGCGCGCACGCGGCGGTCGTCGCCGGCCTCGGGGCCGGGCAACTTTCCATCACCGAGCACGGTCACATGGCCGGTGCCCAGCCCGGCGATCACGGCCTCTTCGGCCTCGGTGAGCGGCGCGAACTCCGCCAGCGTCATGGCCCGCCCTCGAACAGGTCGCCGCTGCCTTTCGCGGTCGGGGCCGGCAGGCCGAGGTGGGTCCAGGCCTTGGCGGCAAGCATGCGGCCGCGCGGCGTGCGCTGGATCAGGCCCTGTTGCAGCAGGTAGGGTTCGATCACCTCTTCCAGCGCATCGCGGCTCTCGCTCAGCGCCGCCGAGATCGTCTCGATCCCCACCGGGCCGCCGCCGTAGTTCTCCGCGATCAGCGCCAGGTAGCGCCGGTCGGCGCCGTCCAGCCCGAGGTGATCGACCCCCAGCCGGGTCAACGCCCGGTCGGCTATCTGGGGGGTCACGGTGCCGTCGCCCTCGACCACGGCGAAATCCACGACCCGGCGCAGCAGCCGCCCGGCGATGCGCGGCGTGCCCCGGGCGCGGCGGGCGATCTCCTGCGCGCCCCCGTCCGTCGCCGGCGCCCCGAGCAGGCGCGCGCCGCGGGTCACGATCTCGTGCAGCTCTTCCGTGGTGTAGAATTGCAGCCGCGTGGGAATGCCGAACCGGTCGCGCAGCGGCGTGGTCAGCAGCCCCATGCGCGTGGTCGCCCCGATCAGGGTGAAGGGCTGCAACTCGATCCGCACGGTGCGCGCCGCCGGGCCTTCGCCGATCACCAGGTCCAGCTCGAAATCCTCCAGCGCGGGATAAAGCACCTCCTCGACCGCCGGGTTCAGGCGGTGGATCTCGTCGATGAAGAGCACATCGCGCGGTTCCAGGTTGGTCAGGATCGCGGCCAGGTCGCCCGCCTTGGCCAGCACCGGGCCAGAGGTCATGCGGAACCCCACGCCCAGCTCCTTGGCCATGATCTGCGCCAGGGTCGTCTTGCCCAGGCCAGGTGGACCGTGAAACAGCGTGTGGTCCATCGCCTCGCCACGCCGCTTGGCGCTTTCGATGAAGACCCGCAGGTTGGCACGGGCTTCGGCCTGGCCGATGAACTCATCCAGCAGCTGCGGACGCAGGGCGCGGTCGGCATCTTCTGGCTGGCGGTCGGGGCGCAGGGTGGGGTCGGACTCTGCCATGATATTGGCCTCCTATCCCTTCGGTGCCAGCAGCTTCAATGCCGCGCGGATCAGCGTGCCGGTTTCCGCGTCTGGCGCCTCGCCCCGCGCCCTGGCCACCGCACCGGCCGCCTCGGACGGTCCGTAGCCCAGGTTGGCCAGGGCGGACAGCGCCTCGGACTGCGCGGCGCCATCGGGCGCGGAGGAGGCCGGGGTGGCGGGAGTCATCGTCTCGACAGCCGCATCGTCCGTCTTGGCCCCCGGTGCGGTTGTGCCGGTGATCGGTGCGGCGGCCCCCATGGCCATGACCGTCGGGGCCTTGTCCTTCAGTTCCAGGATCACCTTCTGTGCGGTCTTGGGTCCGACCCCCTTGGCCGAGGCGACGGCAGACCAGTCGCCCAGCGCGATCGCGCGGCTGACCCCGTCAGCGCCCAGGGTGCCAAGGATCGCCAGAGAGGCCTTGGCACCGATGCCCTGCACACCCATAAGCAGGCGGTGCCATTCCTTTTCCACCAGCGAGGGGAAACCGAACAGCTGCAACAGGTCGTCACGCACCAGAAGGTCGGTATAGAGCGAGACCGCCTCGCCCGGGCCGGGCAGCGTGGCCATGGTCCGGTCCGAGACGAAGACGACATAGCCCACGCCGCGCACGTCGATCAGGATGTGATCCTCGGCGCGATAGTCCATCCGGCCGGAGAGTCGCCCGATCATGCCGAGGCCCCCTGGACCGCGCGCGCCAGTTGGCCCGCCGATTGCAGATGATGCGCATGGCAGATCGCGATGGCCAGCGCATCGGCGGCATCCGGCCCGGCCAGGGCGACCCCGGGGAGCTGCAGCTTGACCATGTGGGCGATCTGTCCCTTGTCGGCATGGCCCACGCCGACCACCGCCTTCTTGACAGCGTTGGGCGCGTATTCCCCCACGGCCAGCCCGGCGCGGGCGACCACCAGCATGGCCACCCCGCGCGCCTGGCCCAGCTTGAGCGTGCCGGCCCCGTCCTTGTTGACGAAGGTCTGTTCCACCGCGGCGGCCTCGGGGGCGTGCCCCGTCACGACCGCCTGCAACTGCTCGTGCAGCGACAGCAGCCGCGTCGCCATGTCCGCCCCTGATGATTCGCACACGCCGTTGGCGAGGTGCGACAGACGCGACCCCGACACCTCGATCAGGCCCCAGCCCATCTTGCGCAAACCCGGATCAATGCCCAATACCCGCATGCCACCCCGTCGTTATTGCCCTTTTGCAACAGCCCTAGCACAAAGAGCGAACATTGGCCAAGATGCAATGCGCGGTCTGGAAGCGACATGCACCTTGTCCGTACGCGACATGCCCGCCGCAACACGGTCGATTTTCGCCATTTTCAGGTCTGGAAGCGACACCTTGAAAGCCGATGATTTATCTTTTTATTCATGATCTTAGGTTGGAATTCAGACATGCGTAAGACGCATGAAAGCCATGCAAAAAACGCTCTGGTGCAAAGCGACGGGCGCGCCTAGTTGCGAAGCAGACGACAGACCGGCGCCCGCCCATTTCACAGGAGAGTCCCATGGCCGCCATCGACATGACCCGCCCGCTCAATGGCTTCGGCTTCTCGCTCGCCCGCCTCTTCGGCACAGTGGCAAGCTGGAACGACGCCCGCGCCACCCGCAAGGCGCTTTCCAGCCTCAGCCGCCGCGAACTAGACGACATCGGCCTGTGCCCCGGTGACATCGACCGTATCGCCGAAAAGCGCCGCTGACCTCACCACCACGGATGGCGTCCCCGGGACGCGACACGCCATGACCGCGTCGGGACAACCCGACGCGGCCTTTTTCGTCAGGCAGGTGGTTGCCGTAGACGTCGGGGGGCTCAGCGCCGCAAGTAAGGCCGTAGCTGTCCGCCGACCCAAACGGTCACGCCCTCGGGCTGCATGAGCCAGGCCCCGACACGCTCGACCGTCGTTCCGGTTCGAAGCTTCTCGACTCGCTCGGCATAGCCGACGGGACCGATCTGGGCCCAGAGGACACCCTTGAAGGCCAGCCCCAGAAGCATCACGATCAGGATTGCGCGCAGCGGAAAGCGCGGGCGCGCGACCCGAGGTCGGGCACGGATCAGCCCATCCTTGCCGACGCGATGAACGACACCGTTGCGGCGAATGCGGTCATGGGTCCGCACGACATGGCCCACGCGCTTGTCAAAATCGGTATTAATCGACATGGCAGCCTCACTGTGATCCCCACCACAGTGTGTCAAAGGTGTCGCCTAATTGTGGCGAAAATCGGGCAGACGCCGTGAAACCCCTGATTTCAGGGCCACGCTTACCCAGGTTTGGCCAGTACCAGCGTCGTCCAGTCAACAATCTCGTCGCTCTCCACGTGATTGAACCCGCAACGTGCATAGGCTGCCCCGACCTCATCGGCCTGGTGGGTCAGAAGCCCCGAGAGAATCACGTGCCCGCCGGGGGCGGTATGGTCCGCGACAGCAGGGGCGAGGTCAATCAGCGGCCCCTTGAGGATATTGGCGAAGACCAGGTCATAGGGCGCACGCCCGGCAAGCGCATCAGCGTCGAACCCCGCGGCGGTAACACATGTAACCGCCCCGGCCATATCGTTGGCTGCCAGGTTGGCCTCGGCCACCTCGACCGCGACCGGGTCAATGTCGCTGGCAATGACCCGCGCTTGTGGCAGGCACTTGGCCGCGGCCATGGCAAGCACCGCGGTGCCGCAACCGATATCGGCGACATTGCACGGCACGATGCCCTGGCCCAACAGCCGATCGAAGGCGCGAAGGCATCCCAGCGTGGTACCGTGGTGCCCCGTGCCGAAAGCCATCGCCGCCTCGATCAGCAGGCCCACGCGCCCCTCGGGCAGCTTGTCGGCATCATGACTGCCATGAACGAAGAAGCGTCCTGCCTCGACCGGGGCCAGTTCGCGTTTCACATGGGCGACCCAGTCCACCTCAGGCAGTTCGGACACGGCAAAGGGCCTGGCCCCATGTGCCGCCGCCAGCAGCGCCAATGCGACCGCGTCAGGGCGGTGCTCGAAATAGCCGCCGACCTCCCAAAGGCCTGATTCATCCTCCATCTCGAAGACGCCGACACCGGTCGGGGCCGGGTCCAGCCCCTCCATCGCTTCGCCAAGCGCCTGGGCCTGGTCCTTGCCATTGAGGGTTGTGAGGGCTGTAAAGGTTGTCATGGCTTACTCCGCAGGGGCAGGCATGGCCTGCGTCAGGATGGTTTCGTTTCCCGGTCCGGGATGGCGCGGGATCAAGAGCGCCAGGGACAGCGAAATCCCGGCCATCGCCGCCGCAAGCCCGAAGACCGCCGCGGGCGAGGCCAGCCAGAGATACCCCAGCAGGGCCGGCAGGAAGACCGCGGCGACATGGTTTATCGTAAAGGCCACGGCGGCCGTGGGGGCAATATCGCCAGGATCGGCGATCTTCTGGAAATAGGTCTTCAGGGCAAGGGCAAGTGCAAAGAACATGTGGTCGATCACGTAAAGGACCCCGGCCAGAACCACCCCCCAGCCGAACCAGTAGACCCCGCCATAGGCCAGGAACACGACGATCAGCCCGACGTATTCGAAGGCGAGCGCCATGCGTTCGCCCCAGAGCCCCACAAGGCGGCCCATCAGCGGGGCGAAGATCATGTTGGCCACCAGATTGACCAGGAACAAGGCGGTGACCTGGTGCACCTCGAACCCGAAACGCTCGACCATCATGAAGCCGGCGAAGATCACGAAGATCTGCCGCCGCGCCCCCGACATGAACTGCAGCGCGTAATACAGCCAGTAGCGCCGTCTCAGCACCATCTGCTTGAGTTGCGGATGCGGACTCTCGAATTGCGGATAGGCGAAATAACAGAACAGCGCCACCAAGGCGGTGAACCCGCCCGACACCACGTAGACGAAATCGTAGCTCAGGTCGAAGCTCTCCCAGGTCAGCACGATCAGCACATAGGCCACGAACGTCGCCGCAGACCCGGCCGCCAGGATCCAGCCCAGCATCTGCGGCGCGCGCTGCTTGTCGATCCACTGCAATTGCAGGGACTGGTTGACCGTCTCGAAATAATGAAAGCCGATCGAGGACAGCATGGTGATCGTCAGGATGCCGCCCATGGACGGAAATTGCGCGGTCAGCGCCGTTGCCACGCCCAGCATGGCCAGTGCGACAAGCCCGAGCAGCTGTTCGCGAAATACCATGAGCAGCGCGATGACCCCGATGGCGAGGAAGCCGGGAACCTCGCGCACCGTGTGCAGCCAGCCGATGTCGGATCCGTCGAAGCCCGCCACCTCGATGACGAAGTTGTTGAGCAACGCCGACCAGGTGGCAAAGGCCACTGGCATGGCCGCAGCCATGAGAAACAAGAGCGTCACGGGCCGCCGCCAGAATGGCAAGGTCCGGGCCCGGGCGAGGGGAACGATGCGCATGGCGCGCGGCTTACGACGTTTCGCCCGACTTGACGAGAGCGAATGGAAAGACGCGGCCCGCCCGTGCGGGTGCGCGGCCTGATCCATGTCAAGGCGAACATATTCAAGATGGGGCATGTCAGGGCAAACAGCCAAGGACACCCGCCCCATGGACCTCATCCTCTATCTTGCCGAAACCCTTGGCGAAGCCCAGACGGCCGCGCTCTTCGGCATCGTGACCGGCTTGATATTCGGCGTGGCGGCGCAACGGTCGCGATTCTGCCTTCGGGCGGCGACCAGCGAATTCGCGCGCGGCATCTGGGGCGACAAGGTGGCGGTCTGGCTGCTGACCTTTTCCACCGCGCTGGTCTGGGTGCAGGGGGCGCGGCTGCTCGGCCATGTCAACGTGACCGAGGCCCGGATCATGGCCGTTCCGGGCAGTTGGTCCGGGGCGATCATCGGTGGCTTGGTGTTCGGCGCCGGGATGATCCTCGCACGCGGCTGTTCGGGGCGCCTGCTGGTGCTGGCGGCCACGGGCAACCTGCGCTCGGTCGTCTCCGGATTGATCTTCGCCGTGGTGGCGCAGATGTCCCTGCATGGTTGGCTGGCGCCCCTGCGTGACCGGCTGGCAGGGCTCTGGATCACGCAGGGGGGGCGCAACCTCGACTTGATGGTGGCGGGGGGCATACCCGACTGGGGCGGGCTGGTGCTGGGTGTCGTGCTGGCGGGATTGGCCCTGGTCCTGTCGCGGCGCAACCGTATCGGTGCGGGGCGGCTGATCTTCGCCTCTGGCGTTGGCTTTGCAGTGGCCATGGGCTGGATCTTGACGACGGGGCTCAGCCGGATCGCCTTCGACCCGATCACCATTGAAAGCGCCACCTTCACCGGCCCCTCGGCCAACACGCTGATGTTCTTTCTCGAACCGGCACCTGTGCTGACATTCTCGATCGGCTTGGTGCCGGGGGTCTTCCTGGGCTCCTTTCTCGCCGCAGTTCTGACACGCGAATTCAGGTTCCAGGGGTTCGAGGACGAGGCCAACATGCGCCGCGCCTTGGTCGGCGCCGCGATGATGGGCTTCGGCGGGATGCTGGCGGGCGGCTGTGCCATCGGCGCCGGGGTGACAGGTGGATCGGTCTTCGCGGGCACCGCCTGGGCGGCGCTGACAGCCATGTGGGTGGGCGGCATGCTGACCGACTACCTGGTTGACCAACGCGGGCTGCGCGCGCAAGCGGCCTGACGTCTTTTGGTCCGAAAGACCGCGGGGCGTCGCGCGCCCCGCGCGTCAGGGGCAGCGCCCCCAAATGAATTCATCGGGCCTGCGCAGCACTCATCTTGAAAACCACCCGCTAATAGAAGTTCTGCGGATCGACATCCACGGCCATGCGCAAATCGCCCTGCAACGTGAACTGCCCGATCCACTGCGCCAGGGCCTGTTGCAGCGGCGCGCCCTTGTCGGCCTTGACCAGAAGGCGCACCCGGTGCCGCCCACGGATGCGCGCGATCGGGGCAGGCGCGGGGCCGAAGACCTGCGCCCCGATCCGGCGCAACGGCCCGTCGTTGCGCGCCATTTCCGCGCCCAGGTCAAAGACCGGTTGCGGCTCCGGCGCCGACAGGATGATCCCGGCCATGCGCCCATAGGGAGGCACGCCCGCGGCTTGGCGTTCGGCCGCTTCGGCGGCCCAGAACGCTTCTTCGTCCCCGCCCAGGATCGCACGGATCACGGGGTGATCCGGCTGGAATGTCTGGAGCAGCGCCTCGCCCGGGACCTCGGCCCGGCCCGCGCGTCCCGCCACCTGGCGCAAGAGCTGGAACGTCCGTTCCGCCGCACGCAGGTCCGACCCCTTCAGGCCGAGGTCGGCGTCGATCACGCCAACAAGGGTCAGGTTGGGAAAGTTGTGCCCCTTCGCCACCAGCTGCGTGCCGATGATGATGTCAGCCTCGCCCGAGGCGATCCCCTCGATAGCCTCTTTCAGCGCCCGCGCCGATCCGAACAGATCTGAGGATAGCACCGCGATGCGCGCCTCGGGCCAGAGCGCGCGCGCCTCTTCCTCCAGCCGCTCGACTCCCGGTCCGACAGGCGCCAGCCTGTCCTCGGCCTCGCAATTGGGACACACTGTCGGCATCGGCCTGGTTTCACCGCACTGGTGGCACATCAGCCGTTTCAGGAAGCGGTGTTCGACCATGGAGGCGTCGCAATCGGCGCAGCCGATCTGGTGGCCGCAGGCCCGGCAGACCGTCACCGGGGCATACCCGCGCCGGTTCAGGAACAGCAGCGCCTGTTCCCCCCGCGTGATCCGCGCATCCACCGCCCGTTTGAGGCTGGGCGAGACCCATTTGCCGCCCGGCAGGTCCTCCAGCCGCATGTCTATGGCGGCCATTTCGGGCATCACCGCCGCGCCGAAGCGATCGGCCAGGTCCAGCCGCGCGTATTTTCCCGACTGCGCGTTGGCCCAGCTTTCAAGGCTGGGCGTGGCCGAGGCCAGCACCACTTGCCCCCCTGTCAGCGAGGCGCGCAGAACCGCCATGTCGCGCGCGTTGTAGAGGACACCATCTTCCTGCTTGTAGGAGGTGTCGTGTTCCTCATCCACGACGATCAGGCCAAGGTCGCGATAGGGCAGAAACAAGGCCGAGCGCGCGCCCACGACCACCTGGCACCCGCCCTGCCCGACCATCTTCCAGCAACGCCGCCGCTCAGTCATGGTCACGCCGGAATGCCACTCGGCCGGCTTCATGCCAAAGCGCGCCTCGATCCGGGTCAGGAACTGCTCGGTCAGGGCGATCTCGGGCAGCAGCACAAGCGCCTGCCGCCCGGCGCGCAGGGTCTCGGCCACCGCTTCCAGGTAGACCTCGGTCTTTCCCGAGCCGGTCACGCCCTTGAGCAGCGTCGTCGCATAGCGGCCTGCCCTGATACCTTCGCGCAGCGCCTGCGCCGCCTGCGCCTGCGCCTCGGTCAGGGTCTTGCCGCCGTGATCCGGGTCCAGGGCCGGGTAAGGCGTGTCGCGCACCGCGTCTTCTTCATGGACCGCGCCGTGCTTGACCAATCCCTTGACCACCGACGTCGACACGCCCGCCATTTCAGCCAGTTCGCCCAGCGTGAAGGACAGCCCGCCATAGTCGCGCAACACTGCAAGCAACTTTTCCCGCGCCGCGGTCATCCTGTCGGGCACGGTATGACCCAACCGGTAGACCTTGCGCATCGCGGGCGGATCGCCCAAGCCCGGCGCCCGCGTGGCCAGCCGCAGCATCGCGGGCATCGGCGTCAGGGTATAGGCCGCCGCCCGTTCCAGGAAATCACGCATGTCCGCGGTCATGGGGGCCAGGTCCAGTACCCGGATCACCGACCGGATCTTGGCCCGGTCATAGTTACCCCGGCCGGGCCCCCGGATAACGCCCAGCACCTTGCGCGGGCCCAGCGGCACCTCGACGAAGGCGCCCAGCCAGCAGCCACCTTCGGGCGCGGCATAATCCAGCACCCGGTCCAGTGGCTGGGTGGTCAGCACGCCGACCAGCGCACCCTCGTCGAAGAATTCAGCTGCGGCCGGGGTCATGTTAGCGCAACCATAAAGGGGTTTCCGTATTGCCTGTTCTGGGGTAAACGCTGTCACCGAGACTGCCAACCCCAAGCACCCGGAGTCCTGACATGAAGTTCTTTGTTGATACAGCCGACGTTGATGCCATCCGCGAACTTCACGCGCTGGGCATGGTGGACGGCGTCACCACGAACCCCTCGCTGATCATGAAGTCGGGCCGCGACATCCTCGAAGTCACCCGCGAGATCTGCGACCTGGTCGAAGGGCCTGTCAGCGCCGAGGTCGTTGCCACCGAGGCCGAGGCCATGATTGCCGAGGGCCGCAAGCTGGCCGCGATCGCCGACAACATCGCCGTGAAGGTGCCGCTGACCTGGGACGGGCTGAAAGCCTGCAAGGCGCTCACCGACGAAGGCAAGATGGTCAACGTCACGCTATGCTTCTCGGCCAACCAGGCGCTTCTTGCGGCCAAGGCGGGCGCGACCTTCATCTCGCCCTTCATCGGGCGGCTGGACGACCTCAACCTCGACGGGCTTGACCTGATCGAGGACATCCGTACCATTTACGACACTTACGGCTTCGACACCCAGATCCTTGCGGCGTCCATCCGTTCGGCCAACCACATGAGCGACTGCGCCAAGCTGGGTGCCGACGTGGCCACCGCTCCGCCGGCCGTGATCCACAAGATGGCCGAGCACGTTCTGACCGACAAGGGCCTGGCAGCCTTTCTGGAGGATGCTGCCAAGGCCGGGATAAAGATCGTCTGACTGTCCCGCCACGCGGCGCGCAACACCCCGTCCGAACCGGAATATTGTTCTGGCCCGGCGCAGAGGCTTTCTGATAAACGTCGGAACAACGAAGAAGGATGGGCACCATGAGCAGCAGCCCCGGCAAGGACAACGGCGTCCGCGACCGCATCCTGTCCGACCCCGAGTCCGTACTCGAGGATCAGGATGTGATGCGCGCCCTGATCGCCGCCAACGAAAAGGCGATGGGGTCGAACATCGTCGACCTGCGCGGCATCGCCATGGAACGGCTCGAGGCACGCCTGGACCGGCTGGAAGACACCCATCGCAACGTGATCGCCGCCGCCTACGAGAACCTCGCCGGAACCAACCAGATTCACCGGGCGGTATTGCGGTTGATGGACGCGGGACGCTTCGAGGGATTCCTTGCCGATCTGAAGGGCGACGTGGCGGATATCCTGCGCGTCGACACGGTGCGGCTGGTGCTGGAGTCCGCTGCCCAGTCCGAGGACCCTGCGGTCAGCCGCTTTCAGGATGTGCTGCGGTTGGCCGACCCCGGCTTCGTCGCCGATTACATCATGCAGGGCCGCAACCAGCCGCCGCGCCAGGTGACCCTGCGCCAGCTGCGCACCGACAACGAGGTGCTCTTCGGCGAAAAGGCGGATTTCATCCGCTCGGAGGCCTGCCTGCGCCTCGACCTGGGAACCGGGCGGCTGCCGGGCATGCTGGTGCTTGGCGCCGAGGACCCGCATCAGTTCACCCCGCAACAGGGCACCGACCTGCTGGCCTTCTTCAGCGGCGTGCTTGAACGGGTCATGCGGCGCTGGCTGGGCTAAGCCATGATCTCACCGGCCATGTCAGACGCGCTGGACCGATGGCTCGACCACCGGCGCGCGCTTGCCGGGGCCTCCGAGAACACGATCGCCGCCTATCGCCGTGACCTTCTGTCGTTCCTGGCCTTCATGGCCCGGCACCACGGGACGGCCCAGGGCCTGGCGCCCATCGCGCGGGTCACCGTCTCGGACATGCGCGCATGGATGGCCCATGAACGCGGCCGGGGCATCGCGGCACGGTCGTTGGCGCGTGCGATTTCGGCCGTAAAGGGGTTTTACCGCTGGCTGGCCGAGCGCGAGGGGATCGACCCGAGCGCCGTGCTGGCCACGCGCGCGCCCAAGCCCCGCACCCGCCTGCCCCGCCCACTTGCGCCCGAGGCCGCCCGGCAAATGCTCGGCCAGGTGGAGCTCCAGGCGGCCGAGCCATGGATCGCCGCCCGTGACGCGGCGGTGGTGACGCTGCTCTACGGCTGCGGGCTGCGCATCTCCGAGGCGCTGGGGCTGCGGGGCCAAGATGCGCCGCTGCGGCAAAGCTTGCGCATCCGCGGTAAGGGCGGCAAGGAACGGCTGGTCCCGGTGCTGCCCGCCGCGCGCAACGCGGTCATGGCCTATACCGAGACCTGCCCCCATCGGCTGGACCCCGACACCCCGCTCTTTCGTGGCCTGCGCGGCGGGGCGCTGTCGCCGCGCGCGATCCAGAAGGTGACCGAACAGGCGCGGTTGCAACTGGGCCTGCCCGCCACGGCCACGCCCCACGCCCTGCGCCACAGCTTCGCCACGCACCTGCTGTCGGCCGGCGGCGACCTGCGTGCCATCCAGGACCTGCTGGGCCACGCCTCGCTCTCTACCACGCAGTCCTACACCGCCGTGGATACCGCCCGCCTCATGGAGGTCTACGATCGCGCGCATCCGCGGTCGGGCAACTGATCGCTTCTTTGGGTCACAAATACCGTGGGGGAGCCGGTCGCAGACCGACGGTGGCAAAGCCCCCGCCCAAGCCGTGCAGCGTGGCGCAGCCCTTTCCTTTTGACAGGCCCGGCCCGCTTGCACCGCGACGCCAAATCCGACATGACAGCCGCATGACAGATCACAACAAGGCCCTCGCCGTTCACCTGCTCACCGGGACCGGTGCCGTCTTTGCCATGCTCGCAATGCTCGAGGCGATCCAGCAGGACTGGGCCATCATGTTCGTCTGGCTGGTCGTCGCTTTCGCGGTGGACGGCATCGACGGGCCGCTGGCCCGCCGCTACGACGTCAAGCGATACGCCCCCCGGTTCGACGGCGTCCTTCTGGACCTGATCATCGACTACCTGACTTACGTCTTCATCCCGGCTTATGCCCTTTATGCCAGCGGGCTGATGGACGGATGGTCAGGCTGGGCGGCTGTGATCGTCATAACCTACGGCTCGGCGCTCTATTTCGCCGACACCAGCATGAAAACCACCGACAATTCCTTCCAGGGCTTCCCCGGGTGCTGGAACATGGCCGTTCTGGTGCTTTTCGCGACCGAGCCACACTGGGCGATCTGCCTGGGGGTGGTCACCGCGCTGACCGTTGCCATGTTCCTGCCAGTGAAGTTCATCCACCCCGTGCGGACCCGGCGCTGGCGGACCCTCTCGCTGCCGGTGGCGGTGATCTGGACGGCACTCGCGGGCTATGCCGCCTGGACCGGCTTCGACCCCGGTCCCGGTGTGACAGGCGGACTGATCGTGACCTCGCTCTACCTGCTGCTGGCCGGTCCGGTGCAGCAGGCGCTGCACGGCATCGACGACAAGGCCTAGAGAACCTCGTCGATCACCATCTCGATGCCGTTCTGATCGAAACTCTCGCCCGCCTTCAACCCAACCATTTTCTTGTAGATCGGGCTTTCCTGCGAAATCCCCATGTAGGTGACACCGCCGCAGTCGAACCTGCGGGTCGAAACGGCGATGATGAAGTGCCGCCCGTTCAGCGTGACCACCGCGCCGGGGCCGACCTCGGTGCTTGGCCCAATGTCCAGCGACTCGAGCGCGTCGATCTTGGCCTCGTGGTCGTGTATCGGATCGTCGAAACCATGGGCCAGGTCGGCGGCAACGCGCGCCGCGGCCATCTCGTCACGTTCGTGAGGTTCGTTCTCGGCCAGGCGGCTGTCCTTGAGAAACGCCTCGTAGTGATCACGGGCAGCCCGAAGCTCTTCCGCCTCAAGCGCCATCATCCGGTCGCGCAGCTCTGTCTTGCTGGGATGTGCCATTCGCCTGTCTCCTTTGTCATTCTTCCGGAATCAAGACACTGCATGCAACACGCCCGCGCTGATCTGGATCAAGCGCGGGCGGCGATGTCTAGCTCAGCGCCGCGTCGCAACGCCCGCAGACACCCGGGTGGGCGTGGCGGCCCACGTCCGGCAGGATTTTCCAGCAGCGCTCACATTTCTCGCCTTCGGCCTTCTCGAAGACCACCCCCACTCCCGCGACCTCCGGCAGGCGGAAGGCCTCGGCGGGCGACGGGTCCTTGGTCACGCTAATGGAGGAGGTGATGCAGATATCCTCGAAGCTAACTGTATCCAGGATCGCCTTCGCCGCGGCATCCACGTGCACAATCGGCGCAGCCTCCAACGAGGCCCCGATCACCTTATCCCGGCGCTGCACCTCCAGCGCTGCGGTCACGACCCGGCGCACACGGCGCACGGTGGCCCATTTTTCGGCCAGTTCGGTGTTGCGCCATGCCCCCGGCGTTTCCGGGAAATCCACAAGGTGGACGGAACTGTCTTCGCCCGGGAACCGTTCCAGCCAGACCTCTTCCATTGTGAAGACAAGCACCGGCGCCAGCCAGGTCGTCAATCTGTGGAACAAGACATCCAGCACGGTCAGCGCGGCGCGGCGGCGGTCGCTGTCACCGTCGCAGTAAAGCGCGTCCTTGCGGATGTCGAAATAGAAGGCGGAAAGCTCCACGGTGGCGAAGTTGAACAGCGCCTGGAATACCTCTTGGAAATCGAACCGGGCATAGCCGTCTCGCACCAGAGCGTCCAGCTCTGCCACCCTATGCAGCACCCAGCGCTCCAGTTCCGGCATGTCGGCGGGATCAACCCGATCGCTTTCCTCGAAATGCGCCAGCGCGCCCAGCAGGAACCGCAGGGTGTTGCGCAGCCGGCGATAGCTGTCGGCCACACCCTTGAGGATTTCCGGCCCGATGCGCTGATCGGCCATGTAGTCCGTCTGCGCCACCCACAGGCGCAGGATATCGGCGCCGTATTGCTTGACCACGTCATCGGGCGCGACGACATTGCCCAGCGACTTGGACATCTTGTTGCCCTTCTCGTCCAACGTGAACCCGTGGGTGACCACGTTGCGATAGGGCGCACGGCCCTTGGTGCCGCAAGCCTGCAAGAGCGAGGAATGGAACCAGCCGCGGTGCTGGTCGGTGCCTTCCATGTAGACATCGGCGATACCGTCGGGTGTGCCGTCCGCGCGGTCGCGCAGCACGAAGGCATGGGTCGAGCCGGAGTCGAACCAGACATCGAGGATGTCGAAGACCTGCTCCCAGTCCTCGGGGTCGTAGTCGTCGCCCAGAAACCGCGCCTTGGCGCCGGGCTGGTACCAGGCGTCCGCGCCCTCTGCCTCGAAAGCCTCGGCGATGCGGGCATTCACGACCGCGTCGCGCAGCAGGAAATCCCGGTCGGTGGGCAGCGCGCCCTTGCGGATGAAACAGGTCAACGGCACCCCCCATGCGCGTTGCCGCGACAGCACCCAGTCGGGGCGGGTTTCCATCATCGACCGCAGGCGGTTCTGCCCCGACGTCGGGGTGAAGCTGACAAGTTCGTTGATCGACTTGAGCGCGCGTTCACGGATCGTCGTGCCGTGCTCGTCCTGCCCGTCGCCCACAGGGCGGTCGATGGCCGCAAACCACTGCGGCGTGTTGCGATAGATCACCGGCGCCTTGGACCGCCAGGAATGCGGATAGCTGTGCTTGATCTTGCCACGCGCCAGAAGCCCGCCGACCTCGGTCAGCTTGGCGATCACGGCGGCGTTGGCGTCGCCTTCCCAGTTCCCTTTCTTGGGCTTTTCACGCAGGATTCGTTTGCCGCCGAAGAACGGCAGGTCGTCGCGGAAGCTGCCATCGTCCATCACGTTGTAGGTGATGACCTGATCGAGCATCCCAAGTTCGCGGTAAAGCTCGTATTCCTCCATCCCGTGGCTGGGCGCACAGTGGACGAACCCGGTGCCTTCCTCGTCGGTGACGAAATCAGCGGCGCGGAAATCGCGCGGGGCGTCCCATTCGCCGCCCGCGCCCTCGGCCCCGGCAAGGGGATGCGAAAGTGTCAGGCAGGAAAGCTCGACTGCGGCAACTGTGCGAAGGCGCCTCCATTGGCCGTCGTCCAGGCGCGACCGCGCCATGACGTCAGCCGCCAGATTGTCGGCGAGCAGGAATTTCTCGCCCGCGCGGGCCCAGCATTCTTCGGGCGTGTCCAGCACCTCATATAGGCCGTAGGAAATATCCGCACCAAAGACGACCGCCTTGTTCGACGGAATGGTCCAGGGCGTCGTGGTCCAGATGACGACGCTGGCATCGCGGAAATCCTCGGCCAGCGCCATCACCGCGGCGGAATGGCCCGCCTCACCGTGCAGATCGACGAGGTAATCGGTCAGCGCGTCGGTGCCCTCAATGCCGGCCACGCGGAACTTCGTCCAGATCGTGAAGCTTTCCTTGTCGTGGTATTCAACCTCGGCTTCGGCCAGCGCGGTTTTTTCCACCGGCGACCACATCACCGGCTTGGACCCCTGGTAGAGTGTTCCAGTCATGAGGAATTTCATGAATTCCTCGGCGATAACGCGCTCGGCGTGGAAATCCATGGTCAGGTAGGGATCGGCCCAGTTGCCGGTGATGCCAAGGCGCTTGAACTCGTCGCGCTGGATGTCGATCCAGCCCTCGGCGAAGCGGCGGCATTCCTGGCGGAAGTCGATGACATCCACCTGGTCCTTGTCCTGGCCCTTTTCACGGTAGCGTTCCTCGATCTTCCACTCGATGGGCAGGCCGTGGCAATCCCATCCGGGCACATATCGGCTGTCATGCCCCATCATCTGGTGGCTGCGCACGATGATGTCCTTGATCGTCTTGTTCAGACCGTGGCCAATGTGAAGGTGCCCGTTGGCATAGGGCGGGCCGTCATGCAGCACGAAGGGCGTGCGACCCTCTTTCTCGCGCAGGCGGTCGTAGATGCCGATGCTGTCCCAGCGGGCCAGCCATTCTGGCTCGCGCTTGGGCAGGCCCGCGCGCATGGGAAAATCGGTTTTCGGCAAGTTCAGGGTGTCTTTGTAGTCGGGCGTGTCGGCGCACATCGTGTCGCGTCCTTCGAAATTCGGAAATGGGTCACGGCTGCTCGGATCGGTGCGAATCTCTCGGACACCTTTGCCCGGCGGCACTGATCAGGGTCAGAGCGCCGGGGTCGTAATTCGGATGATGGGCCGTGCGTGTCTCATGTCAGGACCGCTTATAGGCCCCGTCGCGGCAGGGGTAAAGTAGGGGGCGAGGCAGGCCCCGGCGCGCCCGGCGTCAGGCCGCAAAAAGCGTCCCCACACCATAGGCGATGGCTGCGGCAGTGCCGCCAATCACCAGGGTCTCGGTGCCCGAACGCCACCAGGGCGCCAGCGACCAGCGGCTTTTCCAGACGCCAACGGCGAAGAAGACCCCCATCGTCAGCCCGAACGACCAGCCGAACGGCGTCGGAACCACCAGGAGAAAGGGCACAAGCGGCACCATGCCGGCCAGCAGAAAGGCGGCGAAGGTCGCCAGTGCGGCCCGCAGCGGCCGCGGCTCGACCATCGAAAGGCCGTATTCGCCCTCCATCATGAGGTCGATCCAGGCTTTCCGGTCGGCCGCGATGGCCGCCACGGCGTCCTCCAGCACGGTGCCGTCCAGTCCCTTGGCGCGCAGGATCTCGCGCACTTCCCGCCGCTCGCCCTCGGGATTGTCGCGAATATGGCGTGCCTCCACGGCGCGCAGGCGCTTGATCTCGTCCAGTTCGGCCTTGGTGGCCGAGTAATTGCCGGCGGCCATTGAAAACCCGTCCGCCAGAACATTGGCCAACCCCAGCGCCACGATGACGAAGGGCGAAAGCCCGGCGCCGGCCACCCCCGCGACAATCGCGAGGGTCGTGACCGACCCGTCGATGGCCCCGTAGATCATGTCGCGCAGGTGGCCACGCCCGGCGGGGGCGTTGATGCGGGCCTCCACTTCGGATTGGCTGTGTCCGTGATCTTCCATGGGGGCACCCTGCCCATCCGGCGACCCGGCTGCCTTGTCCTGAATCAACCCCTTGGCCCGGCCTGGGTGATGACCTATTCATCCGCCATGCCGTTGCCGCCGAAATTCGATGTCTCGGAGGACGAGATCGCCCGCGTCGTCGCCCGTTTCTACGAACGTGTCCGCGCCCATCCCAAGCTGGGGCAAGTCTTTGCCGTTCATGTCGACGATTGGCCCGCCCATGAAGAAAAGATCGTCCGTTTCTGGTGCAACGCGATCCGGCATGAGCGGGTCTACGACGGCAACCCGGTGCAAGTGCACGTGGCCGCCGGAAATGTCCGCCCCGGCATGTTCGAGACCTGGCTGACGCTTTTCGATCGGGTCCTGGCCGAGGAACTGAGCGAGGCGCAGGCCCGGTCCTGGTCGGCGCTGGCGCACCGGATCGGGGCCAGCATGCGCGCGGCCGTGGTCGATCGCCAGAAACCCGGCGAGGTCCCGATCCTGCGCTAGGGCCGCGTGAAAAGCCCCGTCAGGGCCCGCTTGACCATGCCGCTGACCGAGGGGCGCGCAACGCTGCCGAAGGGCAGAGGGCGGCAAACCTCCATCGCCGCCACGCCCACGCGCGCGGTGAGCGCCCCGTTAACCACCCCCTCGCCAAAGCGGCGGGAGACCTTGGACAGGACCCCACCGCCAGCGACCGAGCCGATCAGGTCATCGCCAACGGCTACCGCCCCCGTGGCCACCAGATGCGTCAGCACCGAGCGGGTCAACCGCCAGCTGCCCAGCGCGCCCGACCGGCCACCGTAGATTTCCGCGATGCGGCGGATCATCCCGATATTGGCCGAAAGCGCGGTGAAGATGTCCGCAAAGGCGAGCGGAACCACCGCCGTGACCGTCGCCACCCGGCGGGCGGCGGCCTCGACCTCCAGTCTTGCGCGCTTGTCCAGGGGTTCCAGCATCGCGGTCTCGGCCAGCCCCAGCAACGCGTCCGCGTCCAGCACCTCGGCCTGCCGGTCCTTGAAAGCCGCGCGGCCCCAGGCGGTATCCTCACGGTCCTTGTAGAGCGCCAGCAGGCCATCCGTGACCTCGCGCGCCGCGCCCAGCGCGCCATCGGTCAGAGCCTCGGCAGACCGCGATTGCAGCCGATCCACCCGGCGCAGCCGCAAGAGCGCCGACAGTTCCCGCAGCGCGATCAAAACAAGCACAAGGCAGAATATCCCCGTCAGTCCCAGCGCCAATGTCCCGAGAAGCGGCGACCGTGCCAGCAGCCCCGTGATGAAATCCCATGCGGTAACCGAGACGGCAAAGCCCACCAGCGCCAGCAGGCTGCC
>Ga0102929_1000497_pt1 | contig 23094 bp, 13 predicted proteins | sample SalPonR1_B_D2_MG_FD_78510 | JGI IMG/M metagenome (GOLD analysis project Ga0102929, IMG submission 78510) | Salt pond soil microbial communities from South San Francisco under conditions of wetland restoration - Salt Pond MetaG R1_B_D2_MG | ecosystem: Environmental > Aquatic > Marine > Intertidal... | reverse complement strand
CATCATCGGCATCGGCATGGCGGGGCCGACCATCATGCGCCATGGCACCGACGAACAGAAGGCACGCTATCTGAAGCCGATGGCCCGGGGCGACGAGATCTGGTGCCAGCTGTTCTCGGAGCCGGCGGCGGGCTCCGACCTCGCCGGCATCCGCACCCGCGCGGTGAAGGACGGCGACGAGTGGGTAGTGAACGGCCAGAAGATCTGGACGTCGTTCGCGCATGTGGCCGACTTCGCCATCCTGGTGCTGCGCACCGACCCCACGGTGCCGAAGCACCAGGGGCTGACGTACTTCATCCTGGATATGAACTCGCCCGGCATCGAGGTGCGACCCATCAGGCAGGTGTCGGGCGAGTCGGACTTCAACGAGGTGTTCCTCACCGACGTGCGCATCCCCGACGCGAACCGTCTCGGCGAAGTGGGCGAGGGCTGGAAGGTGTCCATGACCACGCTGCTGAACGAGCGGCTCTCCGTGGGCGCGGCCTTCCCGTCGAACTTCGACGATATCCTGGCCATGGCCAACGAGATGGAGGGCGCCGATGGCGCGCTGATCGAGGACGGCGCCGTGCGCGACCGGCTGGCCGACTGGTTCGTGAAGTCGAACGGGCTGGAGTACACCGGCTACCGGATGATCTCGGCGCTGTCGTCGGGCAAGACGCCGGGCGCGGAGGCCTCCATGACCAAGCTGGTGCTCGGCCGTGGGCGGCAGGACATCGCGTCGTTCGCCATGGACCTGCAGGACATGGCGGGGATGATCATCGATCCCGAGCAGACACCGCTGGAGGCGCTGTTTCAGCGCTCGTTCTTCCGCTCCATCGGTAACCGGGTGGAGGGCGGCACGGACGAGATTCTGCTGAATATCATCGGGGAACGCGTGCTGGGGCTGCCGCCGGATGTAAGGGTGGACAAGGACGTGCCGTTCAACGAGATCCCGAAGGGGTGACTGCCAGGCGGTCGGGCATTGATCTTTGGAGATCGGGGCGCCTCGGTAGGCACTGGTGGGCCGCTGCGCGTCAGACTCGGACGCGCGCAGAGGCCGTCGCAGTATGTGTCGGTTTTCTTGACGATAGGGTCATCGAGCATGTCCCACGTCCAAAATAAACATATTTTTATCAGGAAGTTATGCTATTGGCATGAACGTTGCTTGTCTTACCGTAGTGGCGATGCTCCTTTTGAGCGGGGCACTGAGCAAGACGCAAAATGAAGGAATCAAGGATGGACAACAGGATTCGCACCATAGCCGTAACGTTGGCTCTCTGTCTCGCCGGGACTGCGCAGGCGGAGATCATCGATTTCACTGACGACAGCTGGTCTTCGAATAACCCACAGGATGTTGGTGGAGTGACGGTCGAGTTGCTCGCATTCGGTCCGGACGGTGAGCCGACCGATTTCACCCAGCAGGGTTTCGATGGGGACAAAGACAACTGCGGCCCGCTGGTCTGCGAGCGTGACGGAATCGGCATCGGGGACGATGAGGTTTCATTCGGAGAGGGGGACAAGCAAGAGGTCGAACGGCTGCTCGTGAAGTTCTCTGAAGGCGTGGACATCTCGGCCATATTCTTCCTCGATCTTTTCGGGGTGGGTGACGATGGAACAAATAATCCGGAAACGGCGCAGATTCAGGTGAATCTGAATGGAGCCGGCATCGGTTTCGTCGGCACGGCGCAGGACGCCACAGGGTTCTTTATGGGAACGTCCGGCAATGCGTCGTTCCTTTCCGACCCTGGTGCTTTTCTCGGTGTCACCGAACTCGAATTTTTTGCCGATACTGGCGGGAGTCTGATTAGCTCCGCCAATTCGGATTTTGCGCTGGCCGGTATCGAACTCGTGTCGGTACCAGAGCCGGGAACTCTGGCACTCCTGGGTGTCGGGCTGCTGGGAATGGGCTTCGCGCGCCGACAGAGAGCGCGCTGATTTAGCCGCTAGCCAGCCAGACTACTCGCCTAACGAAAAGGCGGCTCATCGAGCCGCCTTTTCGTTTTTCGGCTGGACGAAATACCGTGGTAACGGCCAATACCGCGATCGGGCTCGCCAGGGCTTTCGGCACCTCTGAGCAATGCTGGATGGGTTTGCAGTCGGACTACGGACCTGGTAGAGGCGCGTAACGCAGGTTACAGCTATTTCGGTTAACCCACTCGCTCCCTGAATTCATCCGCCGTCAGGATCAATCGCGGAAAGCGCTCTCGCATTGCCAGAATATCCGCATCGACGGTCACCAGGAAATCCGCCTGGCCCGCATGGGCAAGTACCAGGAACACCTGATCATGCTCATCTCGGCACCCGGGCAAGTCCGGCCACGGGTCGGGTAGTTCCACCACATCAGAGTAGGGCAGGAAATCCGCCAGCAGAGCTTCCTGATCTGCCTTCGTGAGCTCGAACTTCGGGTAGGCCAGAACACGCATCAACTCGTTGACAGTGGCTTTGCAAACCAGAGGTTGTACTCGTTGCGCTTGCCAGGCGTGACGCACCCAGGCAAGGCGGCCGGCATTGAAGAGAAGCGCGGACAGGACGATGTTCGTGTCGAGCAAAACCCGATGCACCATCAGCGACGCGCCCAGTCTACGGCGTCATCGATATCCTGCTCGGTGATCCCCAGCTCTTCCAGTTTTTCACGAACCGCCCCGGCCTGCTGAATCCGCACGGGCGTCAGGATGATCCGGCCGTTCTCGACCGTGACGTCGAAATACTCCGTTACGTCTACGCTGGAGACCACCGCCTTCGGCAGCGTGAGCTGGTTTTTCGAGGTGAGTTTGGCAAGCATGGCTGCGCACTGCGTTCGGAATAGTAAGGAAATCTTACTTTCTTATCTTCGCTTTTACCAGAGCTTGGAGCATCTCGGACCGGAGATTCGTGATGGCGGTGTACATTGCGGTTCTTGCCTTATTGCCAATTTATAACGCTTGACGTTATATAACGCATAGCGTTATGGTTTGACGGTGATTACGGGATTCGCGGATCGTGAGACGGAGAAAATCCGGCACGGGACGGTCTCCCGGCGGCTTCCGGTCTCGATTCAGCGTATATGTCGTCGCAAATTGAGGATGCTTAACAACGCCCGTGACCTGGACGACCTCAGGGTGCCGCCCGGAAACCGGCTGGAGCGGCTCAAGGGGAACCGGAAGGGGCAGTACAGCATCCGCATCAATGACCAGTGGCGGACCTGTTTTACCTGGACTGACGGCAACGCGGATCAGGTCGAAATCACCGATTACCATTAGGCAATAGATATGGCCAGGAAACTACCCAATATTCACCCGGGCGAGATTCTCCTCGAGGAGTTCCTCGCGCCGATGGAGATCAGCCAGAACGCCCTCGCGCGCGCGGTGGGTGTGCCTCCCCGCCGCATCAACGAGATCGTCCTGGGCAAGCGGGCGGTGACTGCGGATACCGCCCTCAGGCTGGCGAAGGCCTTCGGCACCTCCGAGCAGTTCTGGATGGGGCTGCAGGCGGACTACGACCTGGAAGAGGCGCGCAGCGCCGCGGCCGATGATCTGCGCAAGGTGCGCAGGGTGGCGGCCTGACGCGGGCATGAAAAACGCCGGCCAAGCGCCGGCGTTTTTTGATGTAGGAGGGCGTTTACGCCCGATTCATTAATCCAATCGGGCCTGAAGGCCCTCCCACATCAGCCGCCCTCGGCGCCTTCCCCAATCTGCGACTGAATATAGTTCTGCAGCCCCGTCTTCTCGATCAGCCCCAGCTGGGTCTCCAGGAAGTCGACGTGCTCCTCCTCGGACTCCAGGATGCGCTCGAAGATCTCGCGGGAGACGTAGTCCTTCACGCTCTCGCAGTATTCGATGCCCTCGCGCAGGTCCGGGATGGCGTCCAGCTCCAGCGCCAGGTCGGCTTCGAGCAGCTCCTGGACGTTTTCGCCGATGCGCAGGCGGCCGAGGTCCTGCAGGTTCGGCAGGCCCTCCAGGAAGAGGATGCGCTCGATGAGGACGTCGGCGTGCTTCATCTCGTCGATGGACTCACCGTATTCGTAGTCACCCAGCCGGTGCAGGCCCCAGTCTTTCAGCATGCGCGAGTGCAGGAAGTACTGGTTGATGGCCGTGAGTTCGTTCTTGAGCACCTTGTTCAGGTGCTGGATGACGGTGCTGTCGCCCTTCATAGTGTCCTCTTCTGTGGGTTGACCTCGTGTAGGGCGGGGATTCTAACGGAACGAAGCCGCGGGCGCGATTTCCGAACCCTGCGCCGACCTTGGACGAAGAGGATTACCTGAAGGCTGGTGTGACGCCCCCGAAGCATGTAGGAGGGCCTTCAGGCCCGATCACTCCGGCGGTCAGTCGCGGCTGAAGCCGCTCCTACGTGGCCACCGCGGGGCGCCAGCGCCCGACGCCGGCAGGAACCGCGGGCGCCACCTCGGACCGGGCGATGATGGCTTCGGCGTCGTCCTGGCAGCTGCCGCAGCACGAGCCCACGCCGAGCTGGTCCTTCAGGTCATAGAACGTCTGCGCGCCGTCCTTGATGGCGCTTTCGATCTGGCGATCGGTGATGGCTTGGCAGATGCAGACGTACATGATTCTTCACCCCTGAACGCGATACTAAGCGCGAATGCGAATGATTGTCAATTACGTAGATACCGAAGGTGTGAATTGGCGTAGGAGGGCCTTCAGGCCCGATTGGTATGGGATCGGGGATAAATCCCCTCCTACCATTAAATATCCCAGGTAAACCCGATGAATGCGGTCCGCGAGCGCCCGGGGCGCAGCCCCGCCGGGCGGCGGGCCACGGCGTATTCGTTGTCGAACAGGTTGTCGACGCGGATGGTGGCGCGCAGGTCCGGGCGCACCTGCCAGGCGGCGGCGAGGTCCCAGACGACGAAGCTGCCCACACCTTCGCGCGGGCCGATGGCGCCGCTGCCGGCGGTGGTGCGGGTCTCGCCGGTGTAGCTGGCGGCCACGTCGATGCTCCAGCGCTCGGCGGCCAGGCCCGCGCTGGCGCGGAGCTGGTGCTCGGGGATGTAGGGCAGTTCGTCGCCGGCCTCCACCTCGCCCCAGGGGTCGTAGCCGCTCTCGAAGCTGTTGTCGAACTCGGCGGTGGCGGTCCAGGTGTAGGCCAGCGAGAGCGGCACCTGGATGCCCCGGTCGAAGGGGTCTCGCAGCGCCCAGGCGCCGGTGAGCTCGAGGCCGCCGACGGTGGCCTCGCCGCCGTCGAACTGGTCGCCGATGTTGCCGCTGCCGCCGGTGGAGGCAGTGACGGTGCCCACCAGGTTCTGGTAATCGCTCAGGAAACCGATGGCCTCGAAGCTGCGGCCGTTCTCGCCCCAGCGCACGCCGGCCTCGTAGTTCCAGCTCTCCTCCTCGTCGGCCTCGGAGCCCGGGGCCGGCGGGTTGAAGCCGCGGTGGACGCCGGCCAGCAGCCGCCAGTTGTCGCCGATGTGGTAGAGCGCGCCCATGCCCGGGATGAAGACGTCCACGCTGTTCTCGCGCACCCGGGTCGGGCCGAGGGAGCGGTCGGGATTGTCGGTGGAGTAGTCCTCGCGAACCAGGTCGATGGTCTCGTAGCGCAGCCCCGGCGTGACGACCCAGTCGCCGAAGGCGATGTCGGCCTCCACGAACCCGGCCAGCACCTCCGCCGTGCTGATACGGTTGGTGGTGGTGCCCGGCTCGCCGTCCGTGGTCCGCACGAGGATGCCGTCCTCCATGCGGTAGGCGTCCTGATCCTGGAAGCGGTCTTCCTCGTCTTCGTGCAGGCGGGCGCCGAAGGTCAGTCCGATGTCCGCGGCGCCGACCCGGGTGTCGTAGTACAGGCGGCCCTGCAGGCCCCGGGAGTAGTAGTCCCGGTTGTTGTTGCGCTTGACGACGGCATCGTCGGCGCTGGTGGCGCCTCTCAGGATGGCGAGTTCCGCGGCGTAGGTCGTCGGGTCAGAGAGGATGCTGCTGATGCCGACGCCGTTGACGTTGCGGGTCTTGTACCAGTTGCGCTCGAACTCGTTCTGGTAGGCGGTGACTTCGGCCTGCCAGGGGCCGTCCGCATCGATGGTCCAGGCGAGTTGCACCTGGCGGTGGTTGGTGTCGATGACGTCGTCCTGGGAGGCGGCGTAGCGCCGGTACGGGTCTTCGGCGAAGTCCTCGTCGGTGAGACCCAGGTAGGTCTCGTCGGAGGCCTGCTCGGTGTAGCCGAGTTTCAGGTCCAGCGACTGGTAGACATCCGCCCCGGGCGCGCTGTTGACGCGGAACTTGGCCAGATAGTCCTGCAGGCGGTAGCCGGCGTCGAAGTCCCGGGGAGCATCAATCGTCTTGAAGCCGTCCGTGGACTGCTGGGCCGTCTCCACCAGCCAGCCGTAGCGCTCGCTGTGGTAGCCGTAGCGGGCGATGCCCTGCAGGGTCTCGTCTTCGCCCGCGCGTGCTTCCACGCGGCCGCCGGTGGACGAGGGGATGGGGGTGGAGATCATATTGATGGCCCCGCCGACGGTGCGGGCGCCCACGCCGATGGAGGAGGGGCCCTTCAGGACCTCGAGCGCGTGCATGCGCTGCTGGGTCGGAAAATAGTAGGCCGACGGCGCGGCGTAGGGAGCGGGTGCGATCAGCACGCCGTCCTCGAGCAGCGCGATGCGGCTGGAGCGGTCCAGCCCGGAGCCGCGGATGCCGATGTTCGGCCGCAGGCCGTAGCCTTCCTCCTCCTGCAGGTAGACGCCGGGCGCGGCCTTCAGCACGCGCATGATGTCGGCGTTGGCGAAGACCTCGAGGTCCTCGGGCCCGAAGTACTGGGCGGAGCCGGCGATCTCGGAGACCCGGTTCGGGTCGCCGAGGATGGTGACGACGTCGATGACCTCGCCGTCGTCGGTGGTTTCCCGGGTTTCCTGGGCGACGGCCGGGGTGGCCATCAGGGAGGCGGCGATGGTCGCGGCCGGCAGGAGGGCCTTCAGGCCCGATTGCATACACGATTGCAGACCCGATTCCCGTTCTGCGTGCCCTTCGTTCGGTGAGGTGGTTAGTCTCATGGTGCGTCCCCGTAGATGGTTGTCCTCGTGCGCTCGCGGTTGCCGGGCCCGCTCCAAACTTCGATCCGGAACCGCGAGAAGGCTGCGTAAGCTAGACTAAATAAGAATCATTAACAACACTTAATGATACGCATTTATACCTATGTGGGGTTGCCAAGGTGCCTGAATGGGGGAGGAAGCGACTCGATCGTCCGGGCGCTGCAGGGGCAGCTGCCAGAGGGTGGCCCCCTCCCGCATCCGTGAGGTAGCAGCAGAATCGGATGCGGGAGGGGACGCCTCGCGCCAAACTGGGTACGGGCTCGTTTTTCTCGTGCCCGGTGCCCCGCCGCGGAGGTCGGTGGGGCCGTCTGTCGTCACGGTTCAGACAATACAAGAAATGATAATCATTCGCAACCGTAAATCGTACGCATTTATACCGAGTTCCGGGGGAGATTACACAACCGGCAATTGCGTTAACTGTCCCCGTATTTCGAGTGTGACCTGGCCCACTCCCAAGCCCGGCGGCGGCGTGGCAATATGCAGGGCTGGGCAGCGAGGCACACATAAGGACGGAGAACGACGCACCCGTGAACGACACGCCGCGCAAGTTATTGATCGTAGAAGACGACCCGGGGCTGCAGAGCCAGCTGAAGTGGTGTTTCGAGGACTACGAGGTGCTGACGGCGGAGAACCGTTCGGACGCCATCGCCGAGCTCCGCCGCCACGAGCCCGCCGTGGTGCTGCAGGATCTCGGCCTGCCGCCGGACGCCGAGGGCGTCACCGAGGGCATGGCCACGCTGGAGGAGATCGTCAGCCTCGCGCCCCATACCAAGGTGATCGTGGTCACCGGCCACGGCGACCAGGAGAACGCGGTGAAGGCGGTGGGCCTCGGCGCCTACGACTTCTACCAGAAGCCCGTGGACACCGACACGCTGCGCCTGCTGGTGGACCGCGCCTTCCACATCCACGAGCTTGAGGCCCAGAACCGCCGCCTGATGAGCCAGGAGGGCGTCTCGCCGCTGGACGGTATCGTCGCCGCCAGCGAGGCCATGCTGCAGGTCTGCCGCATGATCGAGAAGGTGGCACCCACGGACGTCTCAGTGCTGCTGCTCGGCGAGAGCGGTACCGGCAAGGAGCTGCTGGCCCGCGCGCTGCACTCGCTCAGCAACCGCAAGGACGAGCGCTTCGTTGCCATCAACTGCGCGGCCATCCCCGAGAACCTGCTGGAATCCGAGCTGTTCGGCCACGAGAAGGGCGCCTTCACCGGCGCCCACAAGACCACGCCCGGCAAGATCGAGACGGCCAGCGGCGGCACGCTGTTCCTGGACGAGATCGGCGACATGCCCATGCCGCTGCAGGCGAAGCTGCTCCGTTTCCTGCAGGAGCGGGTGGTGGAGCGCGTGGGCGGCCGCGACGAAATCCCGGTGGACGTGCGCGTGGTCTGCGCCACCAACCAGAAGATCTCCGACCTGATCGAGCAGGGCGGCTTCCGCGAGGACCTCTACTACCGCATCAGCGAGATCACCGTGAACATCCCGCCGCTGCGCGAGCGCGAGGGCGGCCGGCTGATCCTGGCGCGCAAACTGCTCGAGAAGTACTCCAAACAGCACAAGCGCCCGCTCCGCGGCTTCAGCCAGGACGCCCAGGACGCCATCCAGAGCCACAACTGGCCGGGCAACGTCCGCGAGCTGGAGAACAAGATCAAGAGCGCGGTCATCATGGCCGAAGGCAAGCAGGTGACCGCCGCCGACATGGGCCTGGGCGACACCGTGGGCGCCCAGCAGACGCTGAACCTGCGCGAGGTGCGCCAGGAGGCCGAGACCAAGGCGATTCGCCTCGCGCTGATCCAGACCTACGGCAATATCTCGCGTTCGGCGGAGCTGCTGGGGATTACGCGCCCGACCCTGTACGACCTGCTGGACAAGTACGGGCTGTCGGCGGACGGCTTCGCGAGAAAGAAGAGCGGATAATTTGGGTGTGGGAGGGCCTTCAGGCCCGGTTATGTAATGAATCGGGCCTGAAGGCCCTCCCACATTGATGAACACGGATAAACACGGATTTACAGCCGCCGGCGCGTTGCTACGCTGATCGCAAACACATGAGCCACCGGAGGCTCAGCCATGCGAGCGATACGCGCCAGGGAAAGCCGCGCCCATCGGGTGTGCGCCCTTCCCGGTCTCCTCTGCGCCCTCGCCTTCCTTCCTCTGTCCGTCTACGCCGAACCGCCGACGCCTGATTCCGGGGTCGGCGACGTCGTCACCAATCCCCTGACGGGAGAGGAAGTCGAAGTCGAGCAGGTCATCCAGGACAACGACGGCAACAACGCCTACGTCCTCACCAGCGACGACTACGTGATCCTCACCCGCACCGCGGTGGACGACACGTTCTCGTGCGTCGAGCCGGAGGAGGACGGCAGCTGCGATACGTACACGGTGACAGCGGTCACCACCGACCCGGACACCGGGTATGTCACCGAGGTCGAGGTACAGCTGGTAGCGGACGACCCGCCCGAGCCCGAGACCCAGGCGGTGGCGAAGGATTCGCAGATCAGCGACGAGTTCGAACCGGGCGGACCCGGCGACGGCGAGTTCATCGCGCCCGTGACGACGGCGGGCACCATCGAGGAGGTCTCCCGCGGCGAGAATGGCGACGACGGCGACACCGCCTATGGCGTGCGCATCTGCATCATCGTCTGCTTCAACATCGGCAAGAGCGGCAGCGCCGGCGAGGACGGCGAGACCGGTCCGGCCATCGTGCGCACGGTGGGCGAGGGACACGGCGCCATCACCGTGGCCGAGGCGGACGTGGACGGCATCAAGCTCGGCAGCACCGGCGGCACCGGCGGCGACGGCGGCGACTCTTTCGGCAACATCGGCCCGTACCCGGGCGGCGCGGGCGGCGCCGGCGGCGACATCACGCTGACGAACGACGTAGACATCGCCACGACCGGAGAGCAGGCACGCGGCATCTTCGCATTCAGCCGGGCGGGATCCGGCGGCGAGGGTGGCGAAGGCTGGTTCTCCGAGGGCGCGCCGGGCGGCGCGGCCCGCTCGGGCGGCGCCGTGACGGTGACCAACGCGGGCGAGATCCGCACGCTCGGCGAGGGTGCCCACGGCATCTACGCACTGAGCGTAGGCGGCGCCGCAGGCGCCGGCGGTGACAGCTGGGGGTTCACGGGTAATGCCGGCAGCGGCGGCGACGGCGGCATCGGCGGCGATGTCATCGTCGTGCTGACAGCAGCCTCACGCATCATTACCGAGGGCGACTACGCCATCGGCGTCTTCGCCCAGAGCATCGGCGGCACCGGCGGCGACGCCGGCTCGGCGGGCGGCTTCACCGCCTTCGGCGGCGCCGGCAGCGAGGGCGGGCCCGGCGGCAACGTGACGGTGAGCAATGCCGGGGAGATCACGACCGGCGGCACGGATTCCCGGGGCATCTTCGCCCAGAGCGTCGGCGGCGGCGGCGGGGCCGGCGGTGATTCCGGCGGCATCTACTCGCTCGGCGGGGCGGGCGGCGGCGGCGGTGACGGCGGCCGTGTGACCGTGACCAACGAGGCGACAGGCACGATTACCACGGCAGGCCTCGGCGCGGACGCCATCTTCGCCCAGAGCGTGGGCGGCGGCGGCGGCAGCGGCGCCTCCTCCGGCGGCCTCGTCGCCCTGGGCGGTGGCGGCGACGCGGGCGGCGCGGGCGGCGACGTGACCGTCACCAACGACGGCAGCCTCACCACCGGCGGCGCGCTGGCCCGCGGCATCTTCGCCCAGTCCGTGGGCGGCGGCGGCGGCTCCGGCGGCGACTCCGGCGGTCTGCTCGGCATCGGCGGCTCCGGCAGCGCGACCAGCGAGGGCGGCGACGTCACGGTCTCGAACAGCGGGTCGATCGACACCGGCGGTGACCGGGCCACCGGCATCTTCGCCCAGAGCGTGGGCGGCGGCGGCGGCGACGGCGGCAGCAGCGGCAGCATCATCGCCATTGGCGGCAAGGGCGGCGCCGGCGGCGCGGCCGGCGACGTCAGCGTGACCCAGGGCGGCTCGATCACGACCGGCGGCGCGGACGCCTTCGGCATCTTCGCCCAGGCGGTCGGCGGGGGCGGCGGCAGCGGCGGCTCCTCCTTCCTCGGCGGAATCCCGGCCGGCGCCACGGTGGGCGGCAGCGGCGGCGACGGCGGCGACGGCGGCGACGTTACCGTCACGCTGACGAGCGGCGGCGACGGCGCATCCACCCTCTTGACCACCGGCGACCGCTCGCTCGGTATCTTCGCCCAGAGCATTGGCGGCGGTGGCGGCAACGGCGGCGCGTCGGTGCAGTCGGGCGGCGGCGGCTTCGGCTTCCTGTCGAATCTGGTGGGCGGCAGCGAGTCCACGCCGGGCGAGGGCGGTGCCGGCGGCGACGGCGGCATCGTGACCTTCGAGGGCGCCGGCTCGGTGACCACCGGCGGGGCGAACGCCGCGGGCGTAATGATCCAGTCCGTGGGCGGCGGCGGCGGCAACGGCGGCACCACGGTCTCCAGCGCGAGTTCCGGCGGCCTGTTCGGCTCGGCGTCGTCGCTGGCCGTGGGCGCGTCCGGCGGCGACGGCGGCGCAGGCGGCGAGGTGAGAAGCGCCTTCGACGGCGCCATCACCACCACCGGCGACGTCTCCACCGGCTTCATCGCCCAGAGCGTGGGCGGCGGCGGCGGCAACGGCGGCACGGCCATCAGTTCGGCAGCCAGCGGCGGCCTGTTCGCCAGCGCGGCGGTGTCCACCGCGGTGGGCGGCAGCGGCGGCGCAGGCGGCGACGGCGGCCTGGTCGACATCGGCCTGGACGGGTCCGTGACCACCACCGGCGCCCAGTCCACCGGCGTGCTCATCCAGAGCGTGGGCGGCGGCGGGGGCAACGGTGGCATGGCCATTGCCTCGTCGGCGTCCGGCGGCGGGCTGGCGAGCGGCGCGGTGTCCACGGCCATCGGCGGCGACGGCGGCTCGGGCGGCCACGGCGGCGCCGTGCTGGCGGACGTGGGCGCAGACCTGACCACCGCCGGCGACGGCGCCTCGGCGCTGATCATCCAGTCGGTGGGCGGCGGTGGCGGCAACGGCGGCCTGTCCATCGCCTCGGCGGTGTCCGGCGCCGGCATCGGCAGCGTGTCCGTGTCCACGTCGGTGGGTGGCGGCGGCGCCGAGGCCGGTCACGGCGGTACCGTTACGGCGGCCTACGACGGCGCCATCCTGACCCGGGGCGATAACGCCACCGGCCTGCTGGCCCAGAGCGTGGGCGGCGGCGGCGGCAACGGCGGCGGTTCCATTGCTGCGAGCCTGTCGGCGGCAGGTATCGGCAGCGGCGCGGTCTCTACCGGCATCGGCGGCGAGGGCGCAGGCGGCGGCGACGGCGGCACGGACGAGGCCGGGTTCGCGGTGAGCCTCACCACCAGCGGCAGTGTGACGACCGAGGGCGCGAACGCCTCCGGGATCATCGCCCAGAGCGTGGGCGGCGGCGGCGGGAATGGCGGCTTCAATATCTCGGCGGCCGGCTCGGCCGCAGGCATCGGCAGCGGCGCCGTGTCCGTCAGCGTCGGCGGCGAGGGCGGCGGCGGCGGCGACGGCAAGGCCGTCACGGCCACCTCCGGCTCCGACATCGTCACCCTCGGCGACGATTCCTCCGGCCTCATCGTGCAGTCGCTGGGCGGCGGCGGCGGCAACGGCGGCTTCAGCGTGTCCGGTTCCCTGTCCGTAGCGGGCGTGGGCAGCGGCTCCGTCTCCGTGGGCGTCGGCGGTTCCGGCGACACCGGCGGCGTCGGCGGCGACGTCACCGCGGTCTCCAACGGCACCATCTACACGGAAGGCGACCGCTCCATCGGTTTCGTGGCCCAGTCCATCGGCGGCGGCGGCGGCAACGGCGGCGGCAGCGTCAGCGGCACGGCCTCGGGCGCGGGCATCGGCAGCGGCGCGGTGGCGGTCGGCGTGGGTGGCTCCGGCGGCAGCGGCGGCGACGGCGGCATCGTGACCGCCACCTCGACCGGCGACGTGACGACCTTCGGCGACTCCGCTACCGGCATCCTGGCCCAGAGTGTGGGCGGCGGCGGTGGTAACGGCGGCTTCAACATCTCCGGCGCGCTGTCGGTAGGCGGTGTTGGCAGCGGCGTTGCCAGCATCGGCGTCGGCGGCGCGGCCGGCGACGCCGCCCACGGCGGCGAAGTCATGCTGAACGTGGCCAACGACGTGGTCACCGCCGGCGACGACGCGGCGGCGGTGATTGCGCAGTCCGTCGGCGGCGGCGGCGGCAACGGCGGCTTCAACGTCTCGGCCGGCCTCTCCGGCGCGGGCGTCGGCAGCGGCGCCGCGGGCGTCGGCATCGGCGGCCTCGGCGGCGGCGGCGGAGACGCGGGGACGGTCACCCTGGTCCTGGACGGCAACATCGTGACCGGCGGCGAGAACGCCATGGGCGTGCTGGCCCAGAGTGTCGGCGGCGGTGGCGGCAACGGCGGCATGAACGTGACCGCGGCGGTGTCCGTAGCCGGCACCGGCAGCGGCGCGGGCGGCGTCGGCATCGGCGGTTTCGGCGGCGACGGCGGCGACGCCTCGACGGTGACCTCCACGGTCGGCGGCAGCGTGACCACGGCCGGCGCGAACGCCTCCGGCGTGGTGGCCCAGTCCATCGGCGGCGGCGGTGGCAACGGCGGCATGTCCATCACCGGCACGCTGTCCGGCGCGGGCACCGGCAGCGGCGCCGCCAGTATCGGTATCGGCGGATTCGCGGGCGGCGGCGGCAATGCGGGCGAGGTGTTCAACACCGTGGACGCCGTCATCGCGACGGCGGGCGACCAGTCCACCGGCGTGCTCGCCCAGTCGCTGGGCGGCGGCGGCGGCAACGGCGGCCTGGCGGTGAGCGGCACGATCTCCGTGGCCGGCACCGGCAGCGGCGCGGCCAGCGTTGGCATCGGCGGCGCGGGCGGCGGCGGCGGTTTCGCGTCCGACGTAACCAACAGCGTCACCGGCTACGTGCAGACGGAAGGCGACGACGCGGCCGGCATCCTGGCCCAGTCCATCGGCGGCGGCGGCGGCAACGGCGGCACGGCGGTGTCCGGCACCTTCTCCGCGGCCGGCACCGGCAGCGGCGCGGTGGCAGTGGCCATCGGCGGCTTCGGCGGCGACGGCGGCGACGCCGGCGACGTCACGAACACGCTCACCGGCGGCGCGGTCACGACCGGCGACCGCTCGAACGCGGTGCTGGCCCAGTCCGTGGGCGGCGGCGGCGGCAACGGCGGCATTGCGATCTCCGGCGCGGTCTCGGCGGCGAAGGAGGGCAGCGGTGCGCTGGCCTTCGGCCTCGGCGGCTTCGGCGGCGGCGGCGGCGACGCGGGCGACGTGACCAGCACGATCACCACCACGGAGGAGTGGAACCAGATCGGCACCACTGGTAACGAGTCCTCGGCCATCGTGGCCCAGAGCCTGGGCGGTGGTGGCGGTAACGGCGGCCTGAGCATCTCGGCGGCCGTGAACATGGCCGGACGGAGCGGCGCCGCCGTCGGCCTCGGCGTCGGCGGCTTCGGCGGCGCCGGCGGCGATGCGGGCGACGTCACGCTGGATGTGACAGGCGACGTGACGACCCTCGGCAACGACTCTCATGGCCTCGTGGCGCAGAGCCTCGGCGGCGGCGGCGGCAACGGCGGCGTAAGCGTGACCGGCAGCGTGAACATCGTGCGCTCCGGCACGGGCGGCTCGGCCTCCATCGGCGTCGGCGGTTTCGGCGGCGACGGCGGCGAGGCCGGCGACGTGAGCGTGAGCTACCAGGGCGCGCTGTACGCGAGCCCGGAGGGCGGATCCGGCCCCGGCAACCACGGCATCTTCGCCCAGAGCCTCGGCGGTGGCGGCGGCAACGGCGGCGTGAACGTGAGCGCGGGCCTGTCCTATTCGTCCAGCGAGACCGGCGACGGCCATGCGCTGGTGGTCGGCGTGGGCGGTTTCGGCGGCGCCGGCGGCAACGCGGGCGCGGTGGATGTGACCGTGGGCGCGGGCAGCAGCATAGTCTCTGCCGGCGACGACCGCTCCGGCATACTGGCGCAGTCCATCGGCGGCGGCGGCGGCAACGGCGGCGTGAACGTGAGCGCGGGCATCGCCTCGGACGCCCCGCTCATCTTCGGCATGGGCGGCTTCGGCGGCGGCGCGGGCACGGCCGGCACGGTGGACGTGACGGCCACGGCCGACATCTTCGCCAGCGGCCGCAACGCGCGCGGCATCTTCGCCCAGAGCGTGGGCGGGGGCGGCGGCAACGGCGGGCTCAACGTGAGCGGCGCCATCTCGCTCGGCAAGGAGGCGACCCCGTCGTCACTGACCTTTGGCATGGGCGGCTTCGGCGGCGCGGGCAACGCGAGCGACGACGTTACGGTGACCCAGCGCGGTTCCATCGGCACCGTGGGCGAACGCGGCCACGGCATCTTCGCCCAGTCCATCGGCGGCGGTGGCGGCAACGGCGGCATGAACGTCTCCACCAGCCTGATCTTCGCCGACGACAACAGCTCCGGCGGCTACAAGGACCTCTCCATCACCGCCGGCATCGGCGGGCACGGCGGCGAGGGCGCGGATGCGGGCGACGTGGCCGTGGCCTCCACCGGCGACATCACCACCGCCGGCGACTACGCGCGCGGCATCTTCGCCCAGTCCATCGGCGGCGGCGGCGGCAACGGCGGCATCAACTTCAGCGGCAACCTGGCGCAGAAGTCCTCGCTCATCACCATGGGCATCGGCGGCTTCGGCGCCGGCGGCGGCAACGCCGGCGACGTCAGCGTCACCCGCGGCAGCGCCGACGAGTTCGCCGGCCTGATCACCACCGACGGCGAGGGTGCCATCGGCATCGAGGCCACCAGCATCGGTGGCGGCGGCGGCGACGCCGGCGTGAACATCGTGGCCTCCGTGCTGCTGGCCGGCGGCGACGAAGACGACGGCGACGATGACGGTAACGGCGACGACACGAAAGAGCGGCCCCATCCGCAGCACACCGGGGTGGACCCGGAAGTGTTCGACAACTACGACCGCGTGCTGGACGAGCTGGAAGGCCGCCAGGCGAAGGACGCGGGAGACGCGAAAGACGAAGAGGAAGGCCAGTCCGCCTTCGCCGTGCAGCTCGCCATCGGCGGCTCCGGCGGCGGCGCGGGCGACGGCGGCGACGCCACCGTGGCCAACCACGGCGACATCGAGACCCTGCAGGCCCGCAGCCACGGCATCCTGGCCCAGTCCATCGGCGGCGGCGGCGGCAACGCGGCCCACAACATCGAGCTCACGTATATCAAGAGTGACTCCCGCAACAAGGGACTGAGCGTGGCGCTGGGCGGTGCCACCGGCGACGGCGGCACCGGCGGCGATGTCAGCGTGACCCACGACGGCGTCATCCTGACCCACGGCGACGATGCCCACGGCATCCTGGCCCAGTCCATCGGCGGCGGCGGCGGTAACGCGGCCGCGAACCTGAGCTACTCGAAGGCCGACGTCGGCAAGATCGGCATCTCCATCGGCCGGCGCGGCGGCACCGGCGGCGAGGCCGGCGACGTGAGCGTTTCCTCCGACGGTACCGTGGCGACCCTCGGCGAGCGCTCCTACGGCATCCTGGCGCAGTCCATCGGCAACGGCGGCGGCAACAGCACCGCCACCACGATCTCCGTGGACGTGCCCGAGGACGACGACACGCCCGCCCGGGGCGCGAGCCTGTCCGTGGGCCTGGAAGGCGGCGAGGGCGGCTCCGCGGGCAACGTGACCGTGGCCGCGGCCGGCCGCGTCATCACCGAGGGCGGCCATGCCCACGCCATCTTTGCCCAGAGCGTGGGCGGCGGCGGCGGCAACGGCGGCGACGCCGGCGCGACCTCGGCGAACGCGAGCCTGAGCATCGGCGGCACCGGCGGCATCGGCGGCACCGGCGGCAATGTGGACGTCACCAGTGGCGCTGACGTGCAGACTTCGGGCATCGGCGCCATCGGCATTATTGCGCAGTCCGTGGGCGGCGGCGGCGGCACGGCCGGCAAGTCCGAGGCCACTTTGAAGGGCACCGAGGCCGGCGCGGTGATGGCGCTCGGCGGCAGCGGCGGCGAAGGCGCCGTGGCAGGCCGCGTCACCGTCACGAACGACGGCGGCGTGCTCACCCGCGGCCGCGGCGCCTACGGCATCCTGGCGCAGAGCCTGGGTGGCGGTGGCGGTAACGGCAACATGACGGTGACCAGCCTGGAGACGGAGGAAGACGAGGAGCAGTCGTCCGCGGCGGCGGAAGACGACGAAGAGGAGAGCTTCGCCGGCCAGCTGGGCCTGGCGATCGGCGGCGACGGCGGCACCGGCGCCGCGGGCGGCGAGGTGATCGTCACCAACACGGGCAGCGTCGGCACGGAAGGCGACGGCGCCCACGGCATCTTTGCGCAGTCGGTCGGCGGTGGCGGCGGCAATGCCGACCAGGTCGTGCAGAAGTTCTCCGGCCCGGCCGGCAAGCTCGGCATGGCCATCGGCGGTACGGGCGGCAAGGGCGGAACCGGCGGCGACGTGACCGTCGAGAATCGCGTCGGCGCCGACGGCGAGCCCGGGCGCATCGTCACCACCGGCGACGCGGCCCACGGCATCGTGGCCATGAGCATCGGCGGCGGCGGCGGCAACGGCAGCGTCGTGACCAGCGAGGTCGGCGACGGCGAGCTGTCGTTCGAAGCGCCGGAGGCGGTGGCCTTCTCCATGAACGTGGGCGGCGCCGGCGGCGAGGGCGGCACGGGCGGGCGCGTGACCGTGCGCAACGAGGGCGAGATCGTCACTTACGGCGACGGCGCCCACGGCATCTTCGCCCAGTCCGTGGGCGGCGGCGGCGGCAACGGCGGCGCGAGCTTCCGCGAGAGCGGCGGCCTGCTGCCGGGCCGGCTGATCGAGCGCAACCTGTCCGTGGGCGGCGTGGGCGGCGCGGGCGCCGACAGCGGCGACGTGTTCGTGGACCACACCGGCAGTATTGTCAGCCACGGCGACGACGCCTACGGCATCCATGCCCAGTCCGTCGCGGGCGGCGGCGGCACGCTGGGCGTGAGCTATGGCAGCACGGCCAGCAGCGCGGTGGACTTCGCGCTGCCGGTGATCCTGGGCGGGCGCGAAGGCGTCTCCGGCGAGGCGGGCACCGTGACGGTGAACACGGCCGGCTCCATCGCGATGCTGGGGGCGAACAGCCGCTCGCACTTCGTGCAGGCGGTGAACGGCGGTGGCGGCAACCTGACCCTGGGCGTGGACGTGAGCCGGGTCGGCGGCGGGGCAGTGCCGGAGGGCGCATCGCTGAAGGCCCGAGAGGCGGGCGGCGCCGAGGTATCGCTGAGCCTGACGCTGGGCGCCGAGGGCGTAGAAGACGGTGCGGGCAGCGACGTCGACAGCCGCCATGCCGGCGACCTGGTCGCGATGGGCGATCATTCCGTCGCGGCCCTGACCCAGTCCATCGGCGGCGGCGGCGGCTCCGGCTTCGTCGGGCTGACGGGTAACGAGCGCACCGAGGCCGTGCTGGACGCGCTGTTCGGCGCCACCGGGTCTGCGGACAGCGCCGGCGGCGACATCACCATCGTGCGCAGCGGCGACACCATGACCGCAGGCGCGGCCTCCACCGGCACGCTGATCCAGTCCGTCGGCGGCGGCGGCGGCAACCTGATCGCGAGCCTGGCGGCCGGCGGGGAAGACCCGGCCGGTGCCGCGACGATCTCGCTGGGTGCGAAGGCCGGCGCCGGCAACCACGGCGGCGCGATCGATCTCGCCATCGACGGCGACACCCTCACGGAGGGCGACCTGTCGCCCGGCCTGGTGGTACAGAGCATCGGCGGCGGTGGCGGCGACGTCCGTCTGACCGGTTTCGACGACGTCGAGGTGACCTTCGGCGGTACCGACGGCGCCACCGGCGACGGCGGCGACATCACCCTGGCGCACACCGGCGATATCGTCACCCGGGGCAGGCTCGCCCATGGCGTGGTGCTGCAGAGCATCGGCGGCGGCGGCGGTCTGGTGCTGACGGATGCGGAGGCCGGCGGTGCGGGCTGGCGGCTGAACCGGAACAACGACGGCACCGGCGGCGACGTCTTCTTCCGCCAGGCCGGCGATATCCTGGTGTCCGGCGACGGCGCCATCGCGGTGCTGGCCCAGAGCCTCGGCGGCGGCGGCGGCGCGCTGGATCGGGCCTTCCTGGGCAGCGCCGGCGGCGCGGGCCGGGCCGGCGACGTCACGCTGGAGCTGGATGGCAGCGCGGTGGCCGAAGGCGCCGGCGGCGTGGGCGTGTTCGCGCAGTCGCAGTCGTCGGCGGGCGAGGGCGCCATCGATATCGAGCTGGCCGACGGCCACTACATCGCGGGCGGCAGCGACGGCGTTGCGGTCCGGTTCTCCGGCGGCAGGACCAACCGCCTGCTGAACCGGGGCACGATCCTGACCGCCGACGGCGTCGACGGGCTGGCGGTGCTGTCCGACGAGGCCACCACCACCATCGACAACTACGGTGTGCTGGCGGGCGACGTCTCCCTGACCCGGGCTGCCAACCGCTTCTTCAACCGGGCGGATGCGGTGTTCGCCGCCGGCGCCGGCGTGGACCTCGGCGGCGGCCTGCTCGCGAACGACGGGCTGTTCGCCCCGGGCGGCATGGAGCGGGCCGAGTTCGTCGCCGTCAACGGCCGCCTCGAGCAGTCGGCGGCAGGCACGACGCTGGCCGAGATCGACTTCGCCGCGGGCGCCGGCGACCGCGTGGTCGCCTACGCCGGCATGGATCTGGCCGGCGCGCTGGAGCTCTCGCTCTTCAATGTGGGCGACATCGGCATCGGCACCTTCCGCCAGGTCATCTTCGAGAGCGCGGCCGGCATCACCGACAGCGGCCTCATTCTGGAGACGGCGCCCTCGGCGGTTGTCGACTACAGCCTGGACGTCGGCGAGCAGCGGGTCGGCGTGGACTACACGGTGGACTTCGCGCCGGCGGGCATGGGCGGGAACCTCACGGCGATCGGCAGCTACCTCAACCGGGGCCAGACGGCCGGCGGCGGCGACGACGCCTACGACCTGCTGATCACGAAGCTGGTCCGCGACCCGGACCTCGGGACTTACCGCGAGTCGCTTTCGCAGCTCTCGCCGCAGTTCTACGCCGACCACCAGCTGCAGCTGATCGACGCGAGCATCGACTTCACGGAGCGGCTGATGAGCTGCCGTCAGCTCGGCGGCGAGTATCGCTTCACCCGCGAAGGCAGCTGCGTCTGGATCGAGTACGACAACTACGACACCAGCCTGGACTCCCACGGCGACTACAAGGCCTACAACGGCGAGACCAGCCGGCTGTCACTGGGTGCGCAGAAGACGCTGGCCAGCGACTGGTCGCTCGGCTTCGGCGTCGCGCGGGAGGACGTGCGCAGCGACGGCTACGACGAGCGCTGGTCGTCCCGCGGCCACACCTATCACCTGGGTCTCTCCGCCAAGCGGCGCTGGGGGCCGACCAAGCTCTCCGGCATCCTGGCCCATGGCTGGAACGAGACCGACAGCTACCGCACCATTTCGCTGGTCGGCGACCCCGCCACGCGCGTGAGCCGGGAGCTCGACGTGACCACCGGCCTGCTGCGGCTCTCCCGCGACCTGGATTACGACACCTGGTACCTGCGACCGATGCTCGACGCCGGCATGACCCGGATCAGCAGCGACGCCGCCGCCGAGAGCGGCGCGGGTCCGGCGGACCTGGTGTTCGAGGGCGACAGCGAGCTCCATCCCTGGGTGCGGCCGGCGTTCGAGGTCGGCCGTGCGTTCGCGGTGGCCGAGGACGCGAGCCTGCGGCTGAACCTGACCCTCGGCCTGCGGGAATACCTCGGCGGCTCGAGCACCGAAGTGCGTGCGCGGCTCGCCGGCGCGCCGTCAGGCGTCGACCCGATGGTGATCGCCTCCGACTTCGGCGGTCCGCTCTACGACGCCGGCATCGGCGTCGAGCTGCTCGGGAAGGATGCGCTCACGGCAGCATTCCACTGGCGCACGGATCTGCGCGACCACGGCGATACCGATGCCGTGATCCTGAGGTTCGAGCTACCGCTGAAATAGGGCCCGCCTACATTCCCTCGGGCGTTTCCGCCTCCAGCGACACCCCCAGCGCGCGCCAGCGGTATTCGCCGTTGACGGTGACCGTGGCCACCCAGGTGCCGTTGTCGAGACGGAAGGCCGTGAAGCTGTCGACGCAGGCGGCGCCGCTCCGGCCCTCCGCGTCACCGGCGCGGGTGAACTCGTAGCAGGCCAGGATCGTCCAGCGGTTCTCGGCCGGGTTGTAGTGGCGGCCGATGGTCCGCGTGATGGTGACGTCGCGGAAGAAGCCCGTGTCGATCAGCGCGCCGGCCATGCCCTGGGTGATGGTGTCCGGCGGAGCCGGCGGTTGCGGGGGCTGGATGCAGGCGGTGAGGGTGAGCAGCGGCAACGCGGAGAGAAAAAGGAGAGTACGCTTTCGCATGGCTCTGTTCGCCCGAAGTGATGAGGTTTGAGGAGACCTTATGGTAAACGCTCGCCGGCGATGCAGCCGTCAGGAACATCCGCAAGATGCCTGATTCGACGCCCGTGGTACAAGTTGTCGCGCGCCATTGTCGACGGCCTTTACAGGCGGCGCCAACCCCCTGATGCGGGGTGGCCATTTTTCGGGCTTTCAGAGGGTTGGCACGGAAACTGCTGTATTCCGATCAGGAGTGACTTTCTGTGAGGTCCGCAAGTTGAAGACGCTAATTGCACCCATGGCCGCCGTTCTGTTTCTCGCGAGCGGTTTCATTGCCGCGCCGGTCTCCGCCGGTCCGATCCTGCATAACGACGACGTATCCATCGAGACGGACCCCGACACCGATGGTCTGGTAGCGTTGGTCCTCGATCCGGACGACGGCGAGCTGGTGGAGGTCCATTTCGGGGACGGTGCCATCCGCTTCGAAGACAAGTATGGCGATCCGCTGATCGAGAAGGAGGACGTCGGCTGGTGGCAGGGCGACGGCTCGATCTTCGTGACCGACACCAACACCATGCGGGTCGCCTTCGAGGATCTGTTCGTCACCGGCTTCACTTTCCGGATCGGGGCGAACATGCCTGCAGAGGCGTGGATACGTGCCGAGTACATCGATTCGGATGGCGAGAGCGGGTCTCTGCAGACGGGTTGGTTCAACGGCATCTATCCGGAGACGTCGCCGTTGTACGGTGTCTTCCTCAGCGACACGGGCAACTGCGCCAGGATCAGCAAAGTCGTCGTCGATCCTGACTTCTGGTGGGGTATCGGCGAAATGAGTCTTGCCACCAACGACGAGTGCGCCGTCTCCGTCCCCGAGCCGGGTTCGCTGGGTCTCCTGGGCGCAGGTCTGCTGGCGCTCGGTTTCGTCTGGCACACCCGCCGGCGCGCCGCGATCTCCGTGTAGGAGAGCCTTCAGGCCCGATTGATCTGATGAATCGGGGATAAATCCCCTCCTACGTTGTCTTGCGCTGCCACCAGACCGCGTAGGTCAGCGGGTAGTGCTCCGGCCGCTCCACCAGCTTTGCGCGCACCGGGTTGTGGACGACGTAATCACCGTAACGCCTCAGTTGGTCGGTGGCTCTGACGGCGCGGTCGTGGAATCCCGGTTGCCAGATCCGTCCTGCGCAGCCGCGCGCCTTGTTGATGCGTAAAGCGGAGCGCCCCTTCATCTGCGCCACGACCGATTCCAGCGATTGTGCCGGGCGGAGTTCGAACAGCCAGTGCAGATGGTCGGGCATCACGGCGTACGCCATCGTTTCCGTGGCACCCAGCGAATCCTGTCGCTGGATCTCTTCGGCCACGATGGAGCCGCATATCAGGCACCCGAATATCGTGCGATCCGCGTAGGTGCAGGTGGTCACCAGGTAGATTCGTCGGGTTTCGGAACGCCGCCCGCACCGCAATCCCCGTTGCCGTGGTCGCAGATGAGCCATGCCGAAAGCATGCCCGCGACCGCAAACCCGAGCGCGCCGCGTTTACCCCTCACATCGAGAGAAACGCCTGCGCTGAACGCCCCACCAACATCCCTGATGCATGTAGGAGGGCCTTCAGGCCCGATCCCATAGATAAAAAGGCAGGGGCCGCGCGACCGGCGGATCAATGCGGCTTGAACACATCCGGATTCAATTCATGCCGCGCCAGCAGCTTGTAGAAATCCGTCCGGTTGCGCTTCGCCAGACGTGCGGCCTGGCTGACATTCCCCGACGTGATCTGCAGGATCT